>Ga0136617_10001360_pt1 | contig 21566 bp, 17 predicted proteins | sample AntDrymUQ3222106_2_FD_129672 | JGI IMG/M metagenome (GOLD analysis project Ga0136617, IMG submission 129672) | Polar desert sand microbial communities from Dry Valleys, Antarctica - metaG UQ322 (21.06) | ecosystem: Environmental > Terrestrial > Soil > Desert | place: Antarctica: Dry Valley...
AATCAAAAAAGAATTTCATTATTTTTCCTCCTGTCGGCAAATCGGGCAAAGTATTCTTGCTTTCTTCCGATTTTTTAATTTTCTTTGATTTACCTAAACGAAAGGCGAAATTGAAATGGAATTCTTTTTTGAATGTTACACAGTTGAAGCCGTTAAAAATCGTTACCGCCATTTAGCTAAAAAATATCACCCCGATTTAGGCGGCGACACGGCAACGATGCAAGCTGTCAACATTGAATACGCCGACGCGATGCGCCGAGCGATTGCGGATGAAGAAAACGAATACCGACGCGAACAAGCAACCGCAGGTTTTGAACCGCTTCGAGAAGCTATCGAATTTGCCGTTACCTTGCCGGAAAATGTTTCTGTCATCATTCGCGGTTTCTGGCTGTGGCTCGAAGGCGAAACTTATCTTTGTAAAAATCAAATCAAATCTTTTACGAGCGCGGACGGAAAACATTTTCGCTAGTCAAAACATAAAACCGCTTGGTATTTCGCCGCCGTTCCTTCGTTGAATCGTTCGGGACATTGCTATTCATTTGAAGAAATTGAAGCAATTCACGGGCGCGAAGTGGTTTCCGAAAGAGTCTGGCAATCAAAACTTGCCGCGTAAAATTTGACGCGCCGAAGTTTTCCGCATTCTTCAGCGCGAATTCCACAAGGAGAAAAAACGATGAAAGAAAACTTTAACGACGCGGTTTTCCGTGATGAGGAAATGACAATTTTACAGAAAATCGAATTGCTGAACGTTTGCCATTCCGATTACAGCCGGAAAATTTGGAAAATTTATGACCATTTATCTTTAACGGAAAAAGCGGAAATGCTGCATTTAATAACGTCGGCGCAACTCATAATTTTGAACAAATACGAAAAGGAGAAAAAACAATGACTGAAAATCTTTATTATGTAGGCTTAACTTCAGTTTCCGAATTTCTAAATTCACACGAAAGAAACGCGCCGCTTTTTTATTCGATTGGACGGCAGGAAATCGGTGGAGTTCACGGCATAATCCGTGAAACGTGGACGTTTTGTTTGTCGGATATTCAAAATGACATTTGTCATTATTACCTTCAAACCATCGGTTACACAAACAAAATCAACGACGAACCGTTTAACCGCGAAATGTTCGACAATTGCCGCAATCGTGCCGAAAACCTGCGCGAGCAAATCCAATCTTTGAAATCAAAATATAATCTTGTGCAGGGCGGCGTGAGTTTTCCGAAAGATTTAATTTTGCTCGAAGGAAGCGAAATCGAATACGACACAAAACACAATCGTTTTCTTTTTGAAAAAACCGAAGCGATTTGCGAGCGCGGGAAATAATCAAATACAGCCGATTGTTGCTTTAAACCTCCGATTAGTAATAAACTTCAAAAAACTTTTTCCTAGAACAATCCCAATCGAGGTGAAACAGATATGTTTATCGAGTTTCTTTTAGGGCTGTTCCCTTTTTTTCGCTATACACATTGGGACGCGGCGAGAAACGGGTGCAGCGACGGCAAGAAAAGCATTCCGCTGATAGACCAGGATGAGCAGCCGCCTTACATAATGCAGTTAAAAAATGTCGGAGCTGAGGAAATTACCCGTCTGGCGCAGGATTGGAAACGGCAGGACGAAAAGTTTCTGGCGCAATACTGTATGACCAAGCAGGAAACCGAAACGCTGCGGGAATATCTTAAAAAAGCCAAAGAAGATTTGGAGATTGCTTCTAAAGATGAAGAAGAAACCTATGAAGAATACGTCAAGCATTTTCATTTCGCGGAAATGTGGTATTGGATTTTCGTATTCGGTGTCGCCATTTTTGAATTTCCGCTCAACAGCGTCGTCTTTCAGCTTTTCGGCGAAAATAAGATTTTTACCTATCTGACCGCCGCGAGTCTGGCGGTCATTCTTCCATTCTGCGCTCATTTTCTCGGCGGTTTTCTCAAGCAGGGCTTTCTGCGCGAAGGCAGATTTTCAGCGCACACTGTTTTAACGATTTTGATGGTCGTCATTCCGCTCACGGTTTTAGGCGGCGTGGCTTATCTGCGCGAAAAGTTCTTTGAAGGCTCCGGCGTTCAGGAACTTCTCAATCTTAAAATGGACGAAACGACCGTGACGATAACTTTCTTCGCCATCAATCTGCTGATATTTCTGGTGGCGACCGTCGCCTCGTATGTCGCGCACGATCCGGTGGCGGTTAAATATCGGCACGATTTGAAAGACGCTCGAAAGTTAAAAAAAAGCGCGATAAAGCGCATCAAGATTTACGAACATCGTCTTGAAGAAAATCTTGAGCGGCAAAAAGAGATTTCGGCGACGCGGCGCAAACGCTTTCGTTTTGTTCAGAACCGAGCTGAAGAGCGCAGAGAAGCCGCGCAGGTTTTAATGTCGAAGTATCACACCTACAATTTGCGCGTGCGCGATACGAACGGGCAAATGCCGAAATGTTTTAAGAAATTTCCGCCGATTGACGTGCCGCCCGCCATCGAACCCGGCACTGACACCGAGCCGCGAGCCGAACTCGCTTGGAACTGCGAAGAAGTGCTTTTGAAAAAACAAACAGGAGCGATTGCAAATGATGAAAAGACTGAACAAACAGTTTAGGTTTTGGCTGATAATTTCTATTTTGATTTGGTCGGCTTGCAGCGGCGACGGCAGCGTCAACAAAGAAAATCAAACTCCGCCGCCGTCGCCGCAAAGCAAAACCGTTTTCGTCTTATTCGACATCTCCGACAGCACGAAAGCGGAAGAAACGCGCCGAAAATATTTGGACGGTTTCGATAAAATTATCGAAAAAATCGGCGGCGGCGATGTTCTCGTGGCGGATTTCATCTCGGATGACCCGCTCGGACAATCTTCCTTCACCATCAACCAGGCATTTCCCGTTTTCAAAACCGATACTGACAACGAATTGCTAATCAAAAAACAAAAGCTAAAGTTTGAGGAAGAAATAAAAACCCTGCGCGAACAAGCAAAGGAAAAAGCCAAACAAATGCTCGCCGGCGCAAACCGCACGGTCAAGAAAACCAAAATTTTGGACGCAAATCTCCTCGCTGAAAAAGTCTTCCAAAAATATCAGCGTCCGAAAAACGTGCTGGTAATTTTCTCCGATATGAAAGAAAGCTCTGAAAAGATTGATTTCGAGAAACAAAAAATGTCAGCCGAAACGACAAAAAAAATTCTCGAAGACGAGAAAAAAGCCAGCCGCACACCAAAACTTTCAAACGTGCAGGTTTACGTCGTCGGTGCGAGCGGCGGCAACACTTTGGATTCGTTCAATCAAATCCAAAACTTCTGGCTGGAGTATTACAAAGCGGCGGGCGCGAATTTAAGCAAGGAAAACTACGGCGCGGCTTTGCTGAAATTTGATGAGTGAAGATGAGATGAAAAGTAAAATTGGGATTAAAATTATTACAATAGCAATTGGGATTTCGGCTTTGCTGGCAGGCATCTTCGTCACTAAATACTATCAAAGTTCGACAGACAAAAACCAAAGTTTCATTCAAGAAACAACAATGCCCTCTGTTTCAGAAAACTCAAATCAATCATCAACAAATATTGAAACTTCGCCGACCAAAACTACAGACAGGCAGCAAAAATTTCCATTTTGGCGAATATTATGGCTTTCCTTGAAATGGACTTTTATTATTGTAGGAATTTTCGTCGGCTTTATATTGTTATTGAAAATTCTAGTTCAAGCTATTGGATGGATTGGTAAAGATTCGCACAGCCGCTCAAGCATAAATTTAGGATTGATAGTTTTATTCGGATTGCTTTTAGCGATTTATTTTCTTCCGCGTTCTCAAATCTTGCTTTTTAATTCCTGGGAAACAAGCACTGATGTCAAAGAAACCAGTTTTTTCTTTGACAAGATTTTCGGTGTTGCGCCGAATCGCTATGATGTTGACATTCAAGGTCATGTAACTGCGCTTTATTTAAAAGACAATAATTTGCATAATCTCGAACAACTTACCAGAATTGAAAATCTTTCTTCATTGCAACATCTCGAAATTTCCGATTCGCCGCTCGAAGGAATAATAGATGTTTCAGCTTTTACCGAACTCAAAGAACTGCATCTGCGGAATACTAACTTAAAACAAATTCTCGGATTGAATGAATTAACGAAATTGAACAGGTTAAATTTGGAAGGCAGTCCGATTGAAAAAATTGAGTCGGTCGGAACGGTGCAAAAGTTAAATTTATCCCGCACGAAAATTACTGATTTATCAGCTTTGTCCTATTTGCCGCCGCTCAAAGAACTCAACTTGGAAGAAATGAATTTGAGTCAAATTCAAGGGCTTGAAAGCCTGCCACCGATTGACTTGATTTCACTCAGAAAATGTACGCAAGTTTCGCTCGAACGGTTAGGCAGCGTAAAAATACTCATTCTGGACGGAAGCGATGTTACCGATTTATCACCTTTGAGAAATTTACTGGAACTGACAACACTTTCAATTTTTGAAACAAAGGTTGAACATTTAGACGGATTGGAGAATAGCAAGATAGTATTCATAAATACCGATAATCCTAATTTTACTTCTGAAAAATTGAAACAAATTTTTAACCGTGATGTGATAGTTTCACGGGTAAATTTTAATACTTTTTCGCTAATTCCTTCACATATTTGGCAAAGTGGTAAATCAGTTGCATTAGCTTTATTGATTGGCAGCTTTTTATTATTACTACCGTTGCCATTTGCATATCGAACACCCCGACTATTGAAGCTAAAACGTATCGCCTTGTTTATGATTCCAGGAGCTTTACTGGTTTTAGGTTTATTGATGATTGCCGTCATAGACATTCCGCTCAGCTACGGACAAGAAGGGCGAGCAGATTTTTCACGATTTGTATTTTTATATGCAATGATAGTCGGATTGTTATGGCTGATTGCTATGCCTTTGCTAATATTAGGGCTTGAAACTAAAACACTCAGTCAAAATGCCATATCTCCTGCCCTATTTTTCCTCTCCCGGATTTTACCGTGGCTCACATTTATTAGTCCGTTTTTCACTTTTTGGGGATATTTGTTTTGGATAGATGAAAATGTGAATGAGATAGGCAGCTTGCTGATTATCTGCTTGGCTATTACATATTTCTTTTTGCCGCTATTTTTCGGTGTTAGTTTACTAATACAATTTTTGGCAACCAGAAATATTCGGTTAAGAGGACCAAATAATAAATTGCCAATAATTTTTTTTCTTTCGGCAATGTCTGTGACAATACTCTCGCTGATTTTTGCAATTTCAATTCTTGTTTATTTCTTCGTTTATTCTGCTTCTACCGGTAATCTCACGGGCAAAACAATTGTCCTGGTAGCCTCAGGTTGGATTCTCTTGATAGCTTTGTTTGTCGTTTTGCAAATGATACAAGCAGTTCTGGCGTGGCGCGGAAAAGAAAAGGATATAGCCGATGTTTTGAACGGTGAAAGCGAAACCGAAGCAGTTATTGAAGTCCCTTTTCGACAAAGCTCTTTCGAGATTCCTTTGTTATCTATTTTCAATTTCATGGCGAAAGAATTTTTCTCATCGGCAATTGAAAAACACTTGGGAGTTATCAACGCGCAAAATGTCGGACAGGCGACAAGCGTTCCTGTAAGAAATCAAGCACAGATGACTTTAAGCGGCGTGGTTGTCATTATTCAACGGCAAGAACTCTTGCGTTCAAAAGAGTGGGAGTTTCAAAGTCTGCGCGAATGGGTAAGTGAAATTTACAGAAAAACTTGGTCGCCGATTTGGATTGTCGGCGATTGGATTGGCGAGTTTATGCCGGAAAATAAGTCGGTCAATCGCAAGCTCGAAATTCTTGATTCGCTCAATCCTTTTGTCAGCGGCTTGGAAAATGTTTCCGCGCCTACCGGCTCTATTTTCGGAATGAACCCGCCGGATAATATCGCCGATTGTTTGCGGGCAAATCAAATAATCGAACGCGACAAACTCGATGCTCTCGGTCTGCCGAAAATTCTGCAAAATGCGCCTACGCCGATAGCGAGAATGCTGCGGAGCATTTTCGGGCAATCGCATCTGGCAAACCGTCTGGATTTGACAGTGCGCTGCGCTGAAACGGCAATTGCTATGATTTCACTTATTTCTATCGCTGAATATAAATTTGGTAAGCAGCAAAATGACAGTGTAGAAAAGGCAATCGCTCAATTTTTACCCAAACCTATGTTTGGGTCTTGGAAAAGTCTTTTCGATACCTTCGCCAAAAATTCCGATAGTGTGTTTGTACAGCAAATCGCTCAAAATCTTAAAAACCCTGCGCTGCCGGAAAGCCAAGAGTTACGGGTGATGATTGAAACAATCGGCGGCGCGAAGGCTGTCAACAATGTCGCTTTAGAGATAAAAACAATCAGAGAAACTTTGTCGCTGCTGATTGCCGCACGCAATGTTATAACCGCGCACGGTCCGGCAGTTGAACGCGCCGCGCCGGAACTTTATCGCGCTGTCCTGCTTGTCGCGCTGGATTTTCTGGCTTCTCTGCAATGGCGGTCTTTTGTTTTTTATACCGTGCTGCCGGACGGCAAAGAGATTTACTTCAAAAATTGCCTGCCGGAAATCGTGAAAAACGGCTCGCGCAGCACAGAAGCAAACAAAGTTTTCGTCAAACTGTCAGACGAAGGAGAAAACCGGCAAATTGATGTCAGCAAATTTTTTCAAGTTGAAGAAACCACGCTGTCGCTCGCGGTCTACGCCGAAGAAAACCGCTTTGTCGAACCGGTTTCGGGTTTGTATGTAAATTTCGGACAAACCGATGAGGGTTAAATGATTATGAATTGGATTTTACCTTACATCTTTAGCTTGCTCGCGTTTTTGGGGACTTTATATTTCATCCGCATAGTCGGAAAAATCGTGCGGCAAATGTTCCCTAAAAGCCAAACGATAGAGTGGGACAACTTAAAAATTACTATTGTCCGTTCAATGCCGTCTATTGCTTTAGGAATTTTACTCTTGATTCTGAGAAACCAGTTTGGCTGGATATGGATTTCCTCAGGTGCGATTTGGGTGAGCTTAATTTGGGACGGACTTCATTTCATCAGCGTATTGTATTACATCGGTAAATTGAGAAGACTCCGGCGCAATCCCGATTCTTTTTTCTATCAAGTCAAAGTTGAGCCTTATGACGATTGGGCGAACACAAATCTGCCGAATATCTTTCCAGTAAAATTTTGGATGCGAGGTATTTCGCTGCCGACTTTATTGCAGCCATTCTCTTTTATGCTCACTCTTTTCGGCAGCGGAAAGACTCCTTTGGGTATTTTACACGGCGACTTTCGACGCTTTCTGCGAAATGACTTTCGCTACATTGACGTTGTTGATGATATTGAAGGGAAATTAGGCTTTTCCGAAAAAGAGCTTTGGAGCGTTCCGCATCTTGCCGTTAAAAATAAAGAGGCTTATAGGCGAGAAATTCTCGGTTTCCTAGGCATTTTGGGCGACATCGTAAAAGCCGCAATAAAAGATGAAGCTAAAAAGCAGAAAAATAAAAACGACAAACAGACTTTGAATGATGTGTTAAAAGCAATCTCCCCGGATGAAAACGAATCGAAATTCTCAAAACAGGCTTCTCGTTCATCAAGTAAATTTTTCTTAACCAACCGCGCCGTCAATTCAGCTTTGCCTATCGAGCTTTGGGAAACTTCCTGTCGTCTATGTCAAACAACGCCGTCAATCATCGCCGCCACCTGGAAACTTTATCATTTTCAGGAAGATGTTCGTCTGCGTCTTGTTACGCTTTTCAATGCCGCCGATTTAATGCAGCGATTGATTGGCGCGATGATTTTACGAATGCTGGAGGAAACAGGCGAGTTAAATTCGTTAGTAAAGCATCCTGATTTTCCGCGCGACTCTAAAAAGAATAAACCAATTTTTCCACCAAATACGAACGGCGATTGGAATAGAGTTTTGCAGTGGACATTGAAAAATTCAAAATCGGAAGAACTGAAAATCTTTCGGCAAATTTTAATAAAGCCGAATCCCAATTTTGCCGCAAATGTGGAGAAACTCACTCCGTTTTGGCAAATTTTGCAAATAAAACCGCAAATTCCAGAAGCTGAACAAAATACTCTGGCGAATTTTTCAATCCTTGAACATCTGCGGAACAAAACAGTCGGACACGGCTCGATTGGATGGAAGCTGCAGCTCAGACCGGCAGTTTATCTTTCGGCTTTACATCATTTTTTTCTAGCCGCGATGCAGGACATTTCTAAACTCGACTTGGGCGTGCTGGCATACCGGCAGGTTGATGGAAATCTCGAAGTAGTTTCGGCTGTTAGAGGATTATGGACGACAGGAATCGTTAAAGATGACTGCCGCGCGGCAGTAGAAAATCCCGTCACCGGCAAACTTCTCGGCTTGAGTCCATATCTCAGATTTCATAACGGAAGATTGCTGATAGTTGACAGATTTTCAAAAGACCATTCTCAAGCAGCTTATATTGATTATAATGCGGAAAACATAGCCGAGCCGTCGTTTGTAAATTTGGAAATTGGATCGTCCGAAAATTTGTCAAATACTTTCGTATAATTTATGAGTCAACCGGATTTTACTATCAGACCGATGGCGAGTGCAGAAGCTTTTGAACTCAGTAGTTTGATAGCTGAGGTTGTTTCAACTCTGACTTACTATAATGATGCCGCGCGGCGTTCCGAGATAGAAAAATATTCGGCTTCTTCGCTGCTTGAATATATTGAGGAAGATGCGGATTCTGTTTTGATTGCCTTGTCAGATGAAAAGATAATTGGTTTTTGCCTTACCTATTACGACGACGGGCTGATATGGCTGTCTTGGATTGGAGTCCATTCAGATTTCAGACGATACGGAATTGCCCAAAAGCTATTGTTAGAGATGGAAAAGACAGTGCGAAAACGAGGAGCGCATAAAATCTGGTGCGATTGCCGCACGGTTAATGAACCGTCCAAGAAACTTTTAACAGAACTCGGCTACCGCAAAATCTGCACGGTTGAAAATCATTGGTATGGTCAGGATTTTATTCCCTGGGAAAAACCTGTTCTATAAGTTTCCTGCTGAATTCATAGAAATGCAAAATGAATGAAATAACCGACAATCAGGATAATCTTTCCAAACAAATCGGCAGACTGGTTTCACAGTGCCTGAAAGCAAATAAGTATGCCGCAGAAGACCCTGAAGTTTCGCTGATGCAGGCTAGAAAAGCGGCTGAGGCGATTTGTCTGCAAATATTTTCTCAAGAAATCGGTAGTCCCGGGAAACTTATGCTGAATGATTTGATAGGGCAGTTGGGCGGCAAAAAGGTTTTGCCCCGCAGAATAATGCTGCCGCTCAGTACGATTCAATCTTACGGAAATTACGGCTCGCATCATCAGGACGACTGCTTTGAGGTAGATTCGGAATTTGTCATTCCCTGCCTGTCGGCACTCAAACAAGTTTTGGAATGGTATTTTCTCAAATACCTCGATACCGAAATTCCAAACGATATTAAAGGGTTTATCAAAAGCTCAAGGCAATCTACATATTCGGAATACCGCTTAGATAAAAATGCCGGCACGAATTTAAAGCCAGTTCAGGAAAAAGATTTTAGCGTTTCATCTCCGACCAGCAGACACTTGCCGATTGATGCTCTGACTCTCAATAAAAATTCCTTAAATTTGATGTGTCCCTGCGACTTAACTTTGGCATACAAAGCTAACCAAATGACATCGGTTTTTTTGGGCAGCGAAGCTATTCCGTTTGAACTGTATGAACAATGGCGGATTAAAAATCCTCAGATTTTAGTTTGCCTAATCGCGCCGGATAACGAAGTTTTGGGCTATTTTGATGTTTTTCCGCTGAAGGATATTTTTCTTGAAGATTTCATTGAAGGGAGATTAGGAGAGGACGAACTGAAACCCGAATATATTCTATCGCCTGACGAATCCATTTTTAGCTGTCAGCTTTATTTGGGAGGAATTGCCGTTAAATCGCCCAACACCTTTGTCGGCAGCAGAAACGCGGCGATTCTTCTTTGGGACTTCTGCATTATTTGAAAACTTTCTATCCGGGCAAAAGAGCGCGAATGCTTTACGCTTTAGGCTCAACCATTGAAGGCGACGAACTTCTCCGCAGATTTAATTTTACCGTTTTGAGTTCGGAGAATGAACGGGCGGATAAGCATAATTTTTATGCTTTGCCATTTACGTCCTCACTGCTGGATGAGTATTTGTCTTTGCTGCAGGATTGGTCAGGGATTTGTGATATAAGCTGGCATCTCAGAAGTTGAGTATCACAAAATTCCTGGTTTCATAAAAAATGAAGAATCATTAACTCGATAGATGATTGTATTAATTCGATAAATAAAGAAACCTGTGCCACTGAAGAAGTTAAAGCATCATTGCCGTATGCGATCCCTGAATAGAGGTAAAAACTAACTCTTATGTGAATCAATAATAGAAAACTGTATATCCCATTATTTAAAGGCTTTTGAAACATTGCCCAAATTTCGGCTAAATTTAGAAATCTCAAATTGTTTTTGATTATTTTCTGCTGTATATATCATTTTGATATTTTTCTTTTTGTAGCTGATTAGAATAAACTCTTGACTAGCTAAGAATGGCAGATTAGGTTGTGATTATTACACTTAATACCAATACCCGGGTTGAGTAAGCAATATGCAGAAAGTTTCGGAAATAATCTTGTATGAGTATCCATATCCGATTGCGAAGTGTTATGAACGATTAGTTCGTACCCGGGATGTATTACACCGCCACGATCAAGTACGATATCTTTTTGAAGTTACGCTAAAGTATTGTGCCTGTCTCTCTTTAGGTCAGTATCTTAATTCTGGTCACCGCGATCCATCAATTGATGGTGCGCTTGGCTGTCTTACTAGACCATCATTGGGGCATTGGCTAAATTTGTTTCGCCAGTGCGTCCGACACAATCAAAACACTGACTCGCCGTTATTCCCATCATCTATATTTGAAAAGACTAGAAGCCGGTCTGACTTGTTGAAAGCCTTCAATGTCATCCGTCATTTCGTAGGTCCCGAACAGAAAGGAAATGTTGAAAGCGTTTCTCCCTTCTCATTCCTTGAGGCACTCATAACATACCGCAATAAAGCGAGCGGACATGGCACTCCCCAGCGAGAACACATCGAGAGGTTTACACCAATCCTAGAGGCTGGAATAATTGATCTTCTCCATCATCTAGCGGAACTTCGAACTCTGAGATTAGTGTATATTTCGGAAATTCGAGTGGAACGGCAACGGTTCGTTCACGCAATGACGCGCTTTATGGGGAATACGCCTCTTGATCTACCTGACTATCTCAGATCAAAAGATGATGCCCTGCTTGGACATGACCGCACACTCGTAATCTTCGATGAACGTAGTGATGCGTTCTTATTTACCTTACACCCACTCATTATTTATGCTTCAGATGATGTATTTATTCTGCAGTCGAGTGATCTGAAACGAAGTGTTGAATATTTGTGCCATCATACTGGCACCTTGTATGTCGCCGACCAAATATTTGAGGATTTTAAAGTGCGTCTTGGACATTACGTTTCCGGCGATGAAGCTACGGATGCTTCCGATCAAGAAACCATTTATGAAAGCTGTCTAAAGATGTCCTTACTTGACGGCACGATTGGGAATAACGAGCGAGTATATTTGGAAGAATTGAGGAACCAACTCGCCTTGTCGGAGGCGCAAGCTCGTGAACTTGAGATGAAAGTATTCGCAAACTCTCAACGCAACACTTCCGAACATCTTGCTTCTGTTGTGCATAATGATGAGCCACAGACTTCCCCAAACTCACAGAACAGCATCGGACTAATCGTTGAGCAACAGACGAAATTATTAAAACAATTTGGTGAACAGGTTTTGCGATTCATGTCTGCACGAGTCTACCCTGAACAGCCAATGCGTCTTGATGAGGTAGCCGCAGGTCTCTCCGTATCCAACAAGGACATTGGCAGTATATCAAAACAGCAGTTCGTGCGCCTGATTACAGATGTCCTCAATCACGGATTTGCTCCAGGTCTGGTGAAAGTAGGTTATGGATATGCAATCGTTGAAGATCACATAGCCTTTAAACTCACTCGCGGGTACGATATGAAGCGTGAAATAGCGAGGGCTGCAGCAAGATTAGTCGAATCTGGTTCTAGGATAGGTTTAGATGGGGGATCAACCACGTTGCCGATAGCAGAGGAGATTGTTGCAAGCATTGAGGCTGAAGAAGTTGCTGATTTGACGATAATCACTAACTCTCTTCCGGTGGCACAATGCTTTGCTGATTTTGTTGAACGGCGAGGCTGCTCAGATCATGATTCGCAAGTAAAAATTCTTATTGCAATGGGTCAGATTCGTGCTGTGACAAAAGCAATAGCAAACTTAAATGATAGTTGCCAAACAGAAGAAAGTCTTGCTTCACTCATAAAACAAATTGGCGGTTTAGATTATTGTTTCGTGGGCGCGAATGGTATTACTGTTGATGATGCGATAACCATGCCGACAGATATCGAACTACCGATTAAACGAAAATTTATTTCCGAAGCAAAACAACCGTATATTGTGTCCGATGTTACTAAATTCGGACTTCGATACCCTGTGAAAATAGCGGAATGGAGCGAGTCTTTGACTATTCTGACAAACAAGCCAATTTCGACCAACACCGAGCTTGATGCAATCTTGAGTATGTCAAAAGCTGTAAAAATATCTTTTACAGACATAGAGCCATGATCAGAACCGTAACATTAAATAGTGGATTCGATGAAGTATTTACTGTTTCCAACTTTGCGTTTGGCACTGTTGGCGATATACTCGCGCACCAAACACTTCCGAGCGGCAAAGGCTTCAATGCCGCGCGTATCGTTCAAATGTTGGGTGAGAAGGTGAAAGCATACGGATTGGTGGGAGAGTTGGACTACAACGAGTTTTCTTCGCGCCTGCAGGAAGAAGGCATTTCGGCAAGTCTCGTGACAGTTCCTGGACGAACACGGCGGAATGTAACGATACTCAACAACAATGACGGTAGCCCTACTGCTCACGTTAAAGGACCTGGGTTTGCCCTAGATAATGATGTTTCGTTTCGCACTCTTCTCAAGCAGCTAACTGACGATATAGAACCCGGCGATCTGGTAACACTGAATGGCTCAACACCAAAAGGTATTTCAGACAATGCTTGGGCAGAGTGCGGAAAACTAGTTCAAGAAAAAGGTGCAAGGCTGCTTATAGACATTTCAGGTGAACCACTGCGACTGGTTCTTGAGCAATGCCGCGTCCTCGTATGCAAACCTAATGAGGAAGAGATGTTAATACTCTCTGAAAGCCAACATGACCGGGATGAAGCGGTGCGAAAAGCACTAGGGTTTATGTCATCTTGCAACGTCACTCTGCCTACAGTAACACTTGGTCAAGATGGTCTAAGGTTTGTAGCAAATCAGAAGTTATGGTCCGCTCTTTGTGACGTAAATAATGCTAGAATTCTTGTTGGGGCAGGTGATGCCTGTATGGCAGGGTTAGCAGTTGGATTTGCTCGTAATACCGCTTCTCTTATGGATATAGCCTGCTATGCAGTAGCCACGGCTACTGCATATGTGACGGGCAGTGACCCAGTCGTTTTTGCGTCAGAAGTAGAAAAACTCCGGTCGTCTGTGAAGGTTCAACTCCTTCACGAAGCATAAATTTGTGATTACTGTAGGGATGCCTCGATTAATCACTCTACAATCAACAAATAAAAGAAATTATCCGAATCTTGAAGAATGTGCTTATTGCGATGGCGAAGGCAAAATAGATTGCCCCGATTGCGATGGCATGGGTGAAGATTAGAAAATTATAATGAATGTAGTATGGCGACAGTTAAATCTAATTCATTTTTAACTTTTGTATATCCGATAACGCTGGAAAGCGGCAATTTCGATAAAATTGTCGAGGCGGTTGGTGTTCCTGACAGCCGGTTTAGAATTTGGGAAACCGACGAGTTTCCGCACGAAGAATTACTCCCGCACATCGCCGATTATCTCAGTGCGCAAGACGACAATTTATCGACAGCGCGGCTTTGCTCAAGTTTTATTATTAATAAAAAACAAAAAAATAGCTTATGCGTGAAACTGCTTCTGTAATTTGTCTCAGCCGCAGCACAACGGAAACTGTTGCTCGCGCCGTTGAAATTCTGAATGGCGCACAAAACGAATTTGTTTTCAATCTTTCTGAAAATATGCCGGAACTTCCCGCGCCGGATTTAGATGATTGTTATTCGTGGGACTTGTTAGGTTCGGTTCTGAAGCGGGAAAAGAAACAGCTCAAAGCGCAATATCTATTCGGCGTTTTGGATGAGCCAATTGAATTTAATTGGTTCAGCCGCACATTGCACGACGAAAATATATGTTTTATAACGACGAAGGATTGGGAATATCTTTCGCCTCTGCCGCTGGACGCATACATAGCTTACGAGATTGTCGAAAACTTTGCTGAAATGTTTGTCGGCGATGTAGAGGCGCACGATGAAACCCGCGGTTGTATGTTTGATATGGTTGCAATCAAGCCGCATATTTCTTTCAAGATGCGAACCGCCGACATTTGCTCTGAATGTTTAGATATGCTGAATCAACAGCTTGAGGCGGAGCAAGTGGAAGCATTGATAGCGATGCTGGAAGATGTGCGCCGCGCAGCAATGAAGCGCAACAATCTCCAAACTGAACAAAGCGATAACTTATCTCACGCGGAAAAGATCGACCGGGAATTTCCTTTCCCGATTGCCTATTGTTTCCGCTCGATGCAGACCGAACTTTCCTACTCGCGCAAATGGTTTAAGATGCTGGAGCTTTATGAAGTAATTATCAAATACATAACCTTTACGCTCTTATCGGCATTAAATAAAAGTCAGCGTGATTTACCGCCGGATTTGATTTCGACTCTTGAAAAATTATCCCGACCTTCCGGCGGTCACTGGCATAATGCTTTAAACAGCGAGGATTAGAGATGCTCGAAACCAATGACGAAATAAATGAACAATAAATCTATATTAACCCAAACGAAAGATATAAACTCTTTTTTACCTTTAATGAGAGAACTGGATTTCGGCGATAGATTCCTGCTCTCGATGCTGCATTGGTGCGGTTTTGGTAAGCGGCAACATCCATTAGAGTTTTGGGAAGTTTTCCTTGCTAAGAACGGCGAAGAACCATTAGGTATTATCGGGCTTTATCGGGAAATAAAAATTCAATCGGATGTTTTTTGGATTGGCTGGTTCGGTGTTCGTCCAAAATACAGAAAGCAAGGATTTGGACTTCGGATGATTGAAGAATTAAAAATGATTGCGCGAAAATTTGCAGGGCGCGAGCTTTGGACTTATACGGAACAAGAAAATATCGCGGCAATAAATCTATACCTTAAGGCAGGATTTGAAAAAGCAGGAAATGTCAGCGAAGCCGCACCCGAAGAAAGAGCTGAACCAACTGATATTGTCTTAAAATATAAATTGTAAGTAGTTTCGGATAAGTAATTATCTTCGTTAATATTGCTGCAGAGCCAGATTCATTTTTGACAGTTGTATAACTAATAACGATTGGAATGTAGTGATTTTTATGTATCAAATGAAGATTGAAAAATACTGATATGAAGAGTAAAAAATTAATCAGCGAAACGGATGATATAATAAATAATCTCGTTTCGACGCTAAAATGTCATCAATTAGATGATGGAGGATTTAAGGGATACCACTTATTCGATAAAGTAAGCGGCATCTGGTCTACTGTTGAGATACTCCAAATTCTTGCAAAAACAAATCCAAAAACTATTGAGCAAGATTGGGCTGTAAAATCTTCCAAATACATTGTCAACTTCCAAAATGCAGACGGCGGCTGGGGATTTCGAGGAGGAGGCAAATCTGTAGTTGACGTAACTGCTTGGGCTTGCTTGGCTGTTAGTCATTTCGGCTATAAGGAAGAAGTTTTGAGAGGAATAGAATTTTTACTTTTTGCCAGAAAAAATGTCGGCGGAGTTGATAGAGGCGGATGGGGCTTAACAACAAATGAACCTGACAGAATTTACTCGACAACAATAGCTTCAAACTGCCTGAATCGAATAATAACTGAACATAGTGATTGGTTTACTGAAAAGAAGAAAAGCGAAATCTATGAAGCAATTAAGGAATCCTATACGTGGATTGTGAATTCAAAAAACCATGACGGAGGCTGGGGAGCGTTAGAGGAAGATGATTCTAATGTAACCAGTTCTGCAATTGCGCTTATAAGTATATTTAGTCAAGGACAAGACCCCAGACAATATCGGGATACTTTTGAATATATAAAAAACAGTGCCGCTAACGGCTTGTGGCAGCTTGAAAGAGAAATAGTTGTAACACAGGAAGGATATGAATTAACTCAGGAATGGTTCACAACGATGTATTGTTTCCGAGCTTTTATCTTTTTTGCTGAGTTACGAATTTGTGAAATAAAGGATTTGCACTCGACTTATCTCTCAATCTTAACGCTCTTGGATGGAGATAAAGTTAAACCTTCTAAAGAAGCTACCTCCGACTTGATTTGGACATTACCTTTATTTATAGAAGGACTCAGCAAATTTAGGCTCTTTGTTCATAATAATCAAAAGCAATACGAAGATTTTCTTTATTACAAAGAGATAGAAGAACAAAAACACAAAAAACTTGAAATTGAAAAATTATTAAAAACTCTTTTTCCGTATCCGATTAGTCAAGTTTATTTTTCGTTTAGCCACGAGATTGACTTCCACAGAAAATTTCAATACTTGGTTCAGCTTTACGAAGTCTTAGTTAAATATACTGCGGTCGTCGCACTTTCTTCAGTTATAGCATCGAATGAGAAAATTGCTCAGTTGACGCAATTAGTGGAGTCTCGATTTAAAAAGCCCTCACTTGGAGATTGGGTTCGCTTAACGGAAAGCATAATCACGCATTCCGATAATGTTGGTTCGATAATTTATCCATGGAGCAAAAATGATTTAATTAAAAGCCAGCCAAATTTTTTAGACCCGGAAGCTCCCAAACTAAACTTGAATCAAGCATTTTCAAGCATCGTATCTCTTAGAAATAATTGGACAGGACACGGTGCGGTAAAATCACTTTTTGAATATAAAATGGTAATTGATGAGCATCTGCCATTGCTCTTCTCTTTACTAAACAGACTTTTATTTCTAGCCAAGTGCAACTCGTTTTTGATACTTTCGTCAGACTACAATGAATTCGGGGATGGAGACATTTACAAAATTCGCGTATTTAACGGGTTAGATGTATCTGATGATGACTTGGAAATACAAAAGCGTCTTTCAGAGGGGCAGCGGGAAAACCTGATTCGATATGTATACTTCCACAACATTGAAAGCAACACAATCGTTAATTTGTATCCTTTTCTTTCTTATATGTATTGTTCAGACTGCAAGAAAGAAAGATTCTTCTTTTTTAATAGTGTAAACAATAAAAATACAATTTCTTATTTATCGTTTGAGTGCGGACATTCGACTGACAGCAATAATCTAAATCATTTTACAAAAAGATTTGCCGCAGTAGGAATTGAATTTTAAGGCATAAATTAAAGGTTCTCTCTGCAGCCAGCCGTGCTGGAGTCAAAACGGCGAGTGTTAGAGCAAGTATTCATTATGGCAACAGTAAAATCTAATTCATTTTTGACCTTCGTATATCCGATAACGCTTGAAAGCGGCAATTTCGATAAAATTGTCGAGGCGGCTGACGCGGTTGAGGTTGCTGACGGCGGTTTTAGAATTTGGAAGCCCGACGAGTTTCCACACGACGAACTGCTGCCGCACGTTGCCGATTATCTCAATCCGCAAAACGACCAGCCGCCGACGGCTCGGCTTTGGGAAATGACTAATGACGCGCTCGCTTCGCCGAAAGGCTTGGGTAACAAAGCGGATTGGCGTTTGGTGCTTGGCAAAGACCGCGAAGTGCCGTTCAAGTTCGATTGCGTCAATCTGTTTATGTTTCGCGTCGGCGTTGGTTTTCTTGCCTTTCGCGTCAAACCCGAATCAAATGACCTCAGCGATTGGCTTGACCTGCTCCATTATTTTCGTTTTACAAAGCGCGCCCATTATTTAACCGCCCGCCGCAAAACGGGCAAAGACACTTACGACAGTTTTTTTCCGCCGATTGCCGTTCCGACTTCTGAAGAGCAAAAACCAGCCGACAACAACGCTGATGGTCAAACCGAAACTGTTGCTTCTCAAACTCCCGAAAAAAAAGGCACGCTGAGCCAAATCATTCACGGCTTGCTTAATAGTATCGGCGAAGAAAAAAAATTGCCGAATAATTGGTGGGATGAGATTTTTATTCATAATCAAATGCTCGGATATGCCGCCGTTTTGGTTGAAGATTTTCCTGCGGATGAGGATTTTAATCTGCTTTACCGTTTGCGAAACTTTTTTCCCGGCGGAAAGGAAATTTATCCGTCGCCGTTTGATTTAAGTCCGAATCATCCATCTTTATTGGAATACGGTAATCGGCAATGGTTCACGTTTTCATTCGATGGCGGCAGCTTTTTGGCTTGTGACGCGCCCGGCAACGAATTTTTCAACGCTACGCTTCCCGGACATCTTCGCGATGCGTATTTTCATTTGTATATTATTGCTTTGCACCAGCGATTCGCTATGATAAGTCTATCGCAGGAAGTTGCCGAAAAATGGGAAACAAAGATTGAAGCCAATAAGGTCAGGGCTTTCGAGCAGATTCGAGGTAAATTTTTGGCGTTCACCACTCGCGGCTATTTCTTCGCCGAAGTAGCGCAGAGCGAACATCATCAACGCTACTACCGCAAATGGCAGGAATATTTTGAATTGCGACGGGTTTATAACGAAGTGCGTAAAATGTTTGAATGGCTGGAACTGATTCACGCCAAACGCATCCAAGATGCCGCTACAGAGCAGGCAAAATTATTCGAGCAGGAAACCAAAGAAGCCGCCCGCCGTGAAAAGGAAGAGAAACAACGCGACAGCCAACTAGCTGAAGAAGATGCGCGTCGGGAAAAGGAGGCGAAAGAACGAGATGCCGCATTTCAAAGCCGCCTTAGTCTGTTCGGTCTTTTAATTACGCTCGGCATCGGCATTCCCGCACTGGTGACTGGCTTTTTCGGGATGAATATCACCGAGCCGCCCGAAAATTTTACGCTGAACTTAATGACCGCGATTGTCTGGTTTTTCGGCGCGGTTGTAACAAGCGTTTCGGCTGCTCTGTTGATATACTTTTATATGAACAGGCGACAGGAATCAGACGAAAACAGACCGCAGGAAAATGAAGATAAAACGCAAAAATAGTAATAAATCTGCCGAAACAAGACTCCGGCAGCGAAGATTGTGCAGACGGCGAAACCCAAATAGTGATTCGGTCTTACGGGAGAAAAATCAATTAATCATTACCATCAACTAACGCAACAGTAGAAGAACCGTTTACCTTTTCAATCAAGTATTTATTGGTTGGAAATGCCTTGGAAACTTCTTCTTGATGTGAAACGATGATAATACGCTGTAGAACGTCTTTTAATGATTTAATTTCGTCTATCATTTCATTTCGACCATCAGCGTCAAGACTTCCAAAACCTTCATCAATAATGACTGATTCTAATCTTCGTGTTCCTGTGCTTGCATACTGCCCGATTCCCAAAGCAAGACTTACAGCGACGCGGAATCTTTGACCACCGCTTAACGAATCAACCGGAAGCTCAACATAATTTCCTTCCTCTATTTGATAGTTTGCCAATAAATCTAAGGCTTTTTTGCCTGCTTCAATACTTCCATCATCTGAGTTTGATGTATTTAGCTTCAGCTCTATACTGCGGTTTGAAATTCGCTCTAGAAAATTGTTCGCATTGTGAACTATAGTCTTTTCAGCACCGAGTAAAAGCCACCGCTGAAGTTTTTCTCGACCTAGTAGATTTGTAAGTTCTCGATATAATGCAGCCTTATGACGAACTTCCTTTTGTTCTTTTTCTAATTCGATACGGGCTTTCTGTTGATTCTCCAATTTTGATTTTTCAGATTCGGATGTAATCTTTTCTCTTTCAACTTCTGCTTTTTTCAGTCTTAATTTGTTTATTTCCTCTTCTATTACGGACGCTGGGTGTTTAGCGTCCTCACGAATATTGTCTAAATCTTTAATAATTTCATTGAGCCTTTGTTCGTTAAAGGATTTTTGGCTCTTTGCCTCCTGAAGTTCAGAAAGTTTTTGAGGTGCTTGATTGAGTAGTATTTTCTCGCTTCGTAATTCTTCTACGCTGGTTTCAGTGAGATTATCCGCTTCTTTTTTCCAGTTTTTTGGCAAGCTAAACTCCAAGCTTTTAATTGTGGGCTTCAATTCTTGAACTTGTCCCTGATAAACTGCCATATCTGTCTGTCTTTTCCGCAATTTCTCTAGTTCTAATTTTTGTTCATTATACTTTTGGCTTTGACGCTGCATATTACTTAAATCAACGTCAGTTGGGAAAATTTGCTCAAAACAAAACTTTATATTTTCAATTTTTCCAAATTGCTTATTGGCTGACTCGGAAATTAAAGCTAGACTCGCCATGGCATTATTTTCCGTCTGATATTTTTTTGCTTTGCTATTTTCAACTGAATCAACCTTTCGTTGTATTTCTCGACCGAGTTGTTCCAGTTGCTTTCGGACAATTTCGATTTCTTTTCTTAGCGTTTCTGAATTTTTATACGCTATTTCGTATTCTTCTTTAGCATTGAAATTTCTTTTTTCAGCATCTGCTAACATTTCTGTTATTTTTGCAGATTCTGAGATTCGGTGTTCTTCAGTTAACAGTTGCCCACACGAATCACACTCAGCTTTTCCTTCCAATGTAGAAAAGCGCACTTTTTTATTTTTAGCTTCCTTAAGTTCAAATTCCGCCTGTTGGTATTTTTTATTTGCGGCGCTATTGCTTACTTCGGCTTCCATTAACAGCTTTGATTTATCAGCATATACGGTTTCAGCATTTGAAATCTTATCTGTAATTTCGCTAGCCTCATTTTCTAGATTTACAATCTCAGTTTTAATTTGATGCCAGTTGCCTCTCTCCTCATAATATCGTTGCCAATGTGGTGACTCATTACGGATATCTTCAATTTCTCGTAATGAAGCGTTTAGCTTTTCAATTTTCGTATTAACATTTCCATAATCAGACAATTTTTCGATTAATACTTGGATTTTGCTTCGGCTTAAAATTAAATTTTCTAAGATCGGTAAATTTAACTTTATGTCTTCATACCTTTTTGTATCCACTTTAATTTGCTCTTCCTGACCAAGAATTTGCTCAAACTGAGCTAGTTTATTTTCAACAGTCTTTTTGACAGTATTGAGTTCTTCCCATCTCGCGGCGTCTAGTTTTAGTTCATATTTTACTTCGAGCGAATCGTCTATTGACTTGCATTCGTTACTAATTTTTTCTATTTCCGTGGTTAGTCTGTGAACATTATCTTCGATCATTAATCGAATATCTTTTTCTGACAAATTTTGAATATCCAATTGACTAATCGGCAAATGTTTTTCTAATTCTGCATTATGATGTTCGTAAATTCTCTCACAATAACTAACTTTGCCCTTGTAATGCTCTAAATGAATCTTGGCTCGTTCCTCTAAAATTTTATATTTAGACAT
>Ga0136617_10001361_pt1 | contig 21565 bp, 22 predicted proteins | sample AntDrymUQ3222106_2_FD_129672 | JGI IMG/M metagenome (GOLD analysis project Ga0136617, IMG submission 129672) | Polar desert sand microbial communities from Dry Valleys, Antarctica - metaG UQ322 (21.06) | ecosystem: Environmental > Terrestrial > Soil > Desert | place: Antarctica: Dry Valley...
ACTGGAACTTCACCCGCGAGGACCTCGCAGACCTCCTTACACGCCTCGACGAGCGCGAACGCGAATCCACGGTGGCGCTTGCCGCCTGACTACGACCGAACTTCCGGCGGGGAGCACTAAGGTTCCGCGACTTCGGGAGAGACGCGACAGGGGAGAACTGCACATGGCACGCCCGATCATCCTCGGCGTGGTCGGTGACTCGGCGACCGGGAAGACGACGATCACGAAGGGGCTCGTCGAAATCCTCGGGCGCGAGAACGTCACCCACATCGGGATGGACGACTACCACCGCTACGACCGCGAAGAGCGGGCGGAGCTCGGGATCACGCCGCTGAACCCGGACTGCAACTACATGGACATCATCGAGCAGCATCTCGGCCATCTGCGCCGGGGCGAGCCGATCCTCAAGCCCGTCTACGGGCACACAGACGGCAGGTTCGGCCGCCCGGAGTACGTCGAGCCCAAGCCCTTCGTGGTCGTGGAGGGGCTGCTCGGCTACCACACGGCACAGCTGAGCTCGCAGTTCGACGTGCGCGTCTACCTCGCGCCGCCCGAGCAGCTGCGACGGGAGTGGAAGCTCAAGCGCGACAGCACGAAGCGCGGCTACACCGAGGAGCAGGTGCTCGAGGAGCTCGACCGTCGTGAGCTCGACTCCGAGGCGTTCATCCGCCCGCAGAAGTCGCGCGCCGATCTTGTCGTCTCCTTCCAGCCCGGCGCCGCCGACGACGCCGATCACCTCGACGCGGTGCTGACGCTGCGCGACGGCCTGCCGCACCCCGACCTGTCGGTCATGCTCGACGAGAACGGTCGTCACGGCATCACGCTCGAGGAGCGCTCGTCGGAGCGCTGCCTGACGATCCCCGGCACCGTCGAGCGCGACCGCGGCGCGGCGATCGAGGAGGCGATCTGGGAGAAGATGCACTTCGCGAGCCACATGCGCACCGAGCAGCTCGGCACCTTCATCGTCGGCGCCGACGAGGGTCATCGCTCCGAGTCGCTGGCGATCACGCAGGTGCTGATCCTCTATCACCTGGTGACCGCGAAGGCCTCCGTCGCAGTGGGCGGCGACGACGCCGCCGACCGTACGACGACGTCGCGCGGCGTTCCCTCGCCCGCGTAGCGGCAGTCCGCGCGGCCGCCGGCAGGGGGCCACTGCTCCTAGCGAAAACAAGAATCATTCTCTGGTAGACTCGCCGGCGGTGCCTCCCCGCCTCGCTGCCATCCTCCCCGTCCTCGTCGCCGCGCTGCTGGCGGCCTGCGCCTCGGGCGGCGGCGAGGCACGAGGGGGGACGAGCGGGACGAGCGTCGTCGCGACGACCCCGCAGGTCGGCGATCTGGCGCGTGCCGTCGCGGGCGGTCGCGTCGGCGTGCGCCAGATCCTGCAGCCCAAGTCCGACCCGCACGAGTACGAGCCGCGCCCGAGCGACGTCAAGGCGCTGACCGGAGCGCGCCTCGTCGTGCGCTCCGGCGGCGATCTCGACGCATGGCTGGACGGGGTCCTGCGCAGCGCGGGCTCCGAGGCGAAGGTCGTCACGCTCAGCACGGCGATGAGGACGCGCCGCGGCGAAGGCGGGACGGACCCGCACTGGTGGCAGGACCCGCGCAACGCGATCCTCGCCGTGCAGCGCATCCGCGACGTGCTGAGCACAGCCGATCCCGGCGGCCGCGCGGCGTACGCGGCGAACGCCGACGCCGAGATCGCCAGGCTGCGCGCGTTGGATCGCGCGATCGCCTCCTGCATGCGTGCGATCCCGGCTGCACGGCGCAGGCTCGTCACCGACCACGACGCGCTCGGCTACTACGCCGACCGCTACGACATCGACGTCGTCGGGACGGTGATCCCGGCCCTGTCGACGCAGGCCCAGGCATCCGCGGGCGCGGTCGCACGCCTCGTGCGCACGATCCGCGCCGCCGGGGTCACCACGATCTTTCCCGAGGGATCGACCAACCCGAAGCTCACGCGCGCGATCGCCCGCGAGGCGAGCGTGAAGGTCGGGCCGGCGTTGTACGCCGACACGCTCGGGGGCGCGGGCAGCCCGGGCGCGACGTACATCGGCTCGCTGCGCTTCAACACGCGCGCCCTCGCCGCCGGCTTCGGCGGCGCGGGCGGGCGCTGTCAGCCGTAGGCGTCCCAGGCCTTCAGGAACGGCAGCGGATCAAGCGCCGCGCCGCCGGTGTACCAGCCCCGGGCCGCTCCACATCTCGAAGTGCAGGTGGCAGCCGTGGGCGTCGCCGGTGTCGCCGACATGGCCGATCGCCTGGCCGGTCAGCACGCGCGCGCCCTTCGCCACAGGGGCGGTCTCGCGCAGGTGCATGTAGACGTAGTCGGCGTCGGTGCCCTCGCCGTCGATGACGAGGTAGTTGCCCGCCGCGCTGTGAAACCGGTTGAGCTTCACGACGCCGCCGCGCGCGGCGACGAGCGGCGCGCCGCAGCGCGCGAACACGTCGTGGCCCTGGTGCGAGTGGCCGTTGCGACCGGCGCCGAAGGCGGCCTGGCCCTCGCCGTAGGTGGCTGGCGCGGACCGGGAACTTGTGGTCGACGAGATCGAACGGGGCCGTCGCGAGCGGGGCCGGCGCGGCGGCTGCGATGGCGGCGACGGCACCGGCCGCGGGCGGGGCCGCGTGCACGCGAAACTCGTACCGGCCGGGGGGCTGCGGCGCGCCGGCGACGCGTCCGTCCCACAGGACGCTGCTGGCGACACCGGGCGCCAGCGCCATCGGCCAGCCGTGCATCGTCGCGCCGTCGCTCACGCGCACGAGCGCGACGATGACGCTCATCGGCTCGCGCGCCAGCAGGTCGACGCGGGCCGGGCGCGCCGCGTCGTAGAAGACGCGGCGCCCGATGACCCGGACGTCGAGCGCGGCGCCACTCACGCCGCGCTGGACCGAAACGACCGCTCGACTGGGCGCCGAGCGCGATCCGTCGCGGTTGACCGCGCGCAGGCGACCGCTCGAAGCGCGCTCGGGGACGGCCACGTCGACGCTCTCGCGACGCGCCTTGAGCACGCGCGCGATGATGTTGTCGTCGTTGCCCCTGGCGCCGACGAACACGATCGTCCCGACCCTGCCCATGGCGCTGCCACGGACGCGCAGCAGGCTTCCGGCCTTCACGGCGCCGGCGCACCCGGCGACGCACGAAACGCCGGTGATCTTCGGTCGCTGGGAGCCGGATGCGTCGCCCGACGCGGTCGCGCCGCCCGACGCGGTGGCGCCGCCCGACGCGGTGGCGGACGCGCCGGCGGGTGCCGTGAGGCAGACTCCGCACACCACCGCGACGACCATGCGCTTCAGCTCGACCAACCCCCCTTGTGTGCTGCCTACGGGGTTAGCTGACGGGCTCGCGCGGCCAAGTTCCGCGCTACCAGTGCTGTTCACCGGATTCGCCCCACAGCGCATGCGCTTCAGCGCATGCGCCGGTGGGTCCCCCGCTCCGCCGCTACCGCGGCGCATTCGGCGACCTGCTGCGCGGCACGTACATGATCCGGCGGCGAGCGACGATGCACATTCCCTTCGATTCCACGGCCGTTGCCGATGTCCTATGCTTGTCGTCGCCGCGCGGAGACCCGCGTGGCGTTTTTCACGCCATGAAGACCTACGTAGCCAACGCCAACGACCGCGAGCGCAACTGGCTCGTCGTCGACGCCAACGGGCAGACGCTCGGCCGTCTGGCGACCCAGATCGCCGACGTCCTGCGCGGCAAGCGCAAGCCGACCTACACGCCGCACGTCGACACGGGCGACTTCGTCGTCGTCGTCAACGCGGAGAAGATCGCCGTCACGGGCAACAAGCGCGCCGCGAAGATGTACTACCGCCACTCGGGCTATCCCGGCGGGCTGAAGACGCGGACGCTGAACGACATGCTCGAGCGCCGACCCGAGGAGGTGCTGCGCCTCGCCGTCAAGGGCATGCTGCCGCGCAACCGCCTCGCCCGCAAGCAGCTCACCAAGCTCAAGATCTACGCCGGGCCCGAGCATCCCCACCAGGCCCAACAACCGCAACCGATGGAGCTGCACTCGTGATCGACGAGAGCGCCGAGCCGCCCGAGGCAGAAGAGCCCGCGGCCGACACTCCGGAGGCCGAGGCCTCCGCCCCCGCCGAAGAGCCCGCCCCCGCCGAAGAGCCCGCCGCCGCCGCTCCCGCCGAGCCCGGGCTCGAGGACGCCGCCGACGACGACGAGGCCACGCCGCGCGTCAAGCCCGCCATCCCGGGCGCCGACCTCGAGGTCGACATCGTCGCCGAGGGCGCCGACCCGCTCGCTCGCGAGGAGATGGACGAGTACGAGCTCGCCGAGGCCCTCGCCGCCGAGGAGGATCGCCAGGACGAGCAGCCCGTCGCCGCGGTCATCGACCTCGCCTCGGGTGCCCGCTACCGGGCGACCGGCAAGCGCAAGACTGCCGTCGCCCGCGTGATCCTCAAGCCCGGCAACGGCGCCTACACGGTCAACGGCAAGCCGCTGGACACGTTCTTCGCACGCCCGTCGCTGGGTCGCAACATCCGCCAGCCGCTCGAGGCCGTCGGCTACAACGCCCGGATGGACGTCATCGTGCGCGTGCACGGCGGCGGCGTCAGCGCCCAGGCCGGCGCGCTGCGCCACGGGATCTCCCGTGCGCTGCTCGAGGCGGACCCGAACCTGCGCGGCGAGCTCAAGCGCCGCGGCTTCCTGACGCGCGATCCGCGCGTGAAGGAACGCAAGAAGGCCGGCCTGAAGAAGGCCCGCAAGAAGCCGCAGTTCTCCAAGCGCTAGCGCGCCGAGGCTCCATTGCGCAAGCTCTTCGGCACCGACGGTGTCCGAGGCGTCGCCGGCGAGGTGCTGACTGCCCAGCTGGCGCTCGCGCTCGGCGCCGCCGTCACGCGCGAGGTCGGCGGCGAGCATCCCCGCGTGCTCGTCATCCGCGACACCCGCGAGTCGGGCCCGATGCTCGAGGCGGCGCTGGCCGCGGGGATCGCCTCGGCGGGTGGCGACGTGCTGCTCGGCGGCGTCCTGCCGACGCCGGCGGCGCCCTTGCTGATCGGCCGCTTCGGCTTCGATCTGGCCGCCGTCATCTCGGCTTCGCACAACCCGTTCGCCGACAACGGCATCAAGTTCTTCGGCGCCGATGCCTTCAAGCTCTCCGATGCCACCGAGCTGGCGATCGAGCGGCGCCTGCAGCAGGCGCCGCCGAGCGGTCCACCCGACCGGATCGGCGCGATCAGCGACGTGCACGGCACGACGGAGGACTACCTGCGCGCGCTGCACGAGCGCTTCGCCGGCCTGTCGCTGGACGGCGTCGACGTCGTGCTCGACTGCGCCAACGGCTCGACGTACCGCGCCGCACCCGAGATCTTCCGCCGCCTCGGCGCGACCGTCACGGTGCTCGCGGAGCGCCCCGACGGGCGCAACATCAACGACGGCTGCGGCTCGACCCACATGAACGGCGTGGTCGCCGCGATGCGCGACGGCGGTCACGACATCGGCTTCGCGTTCGACGGTGACGGCGATCGCCTGCTGGCGGTCGATCGCGAGGGAGCGATCGTCGACGGCGACGAGCTCGTCGCGCTGGCGACGCTGCACTTGCGCGCGCAGGACCGCCTGCCCGGTGGCGGCGTGGTCGTGACCGTCATGACGAACTACGGCTTTCACACCGCCATGAAGGCGGCCGGCGTCGAGGTCGCGACGACCGCCGTCGGCGACCGCTACGTGCTCGAGGAGCTGCGCGAACGTGGCTGGAGCCTCGGCGGCGAGCAGTCCGGGCACATCATCGACATGGGCTTCGTCCCCTCCGGCGACGGGATCGCCTCCGCGCTGCTGACGCTCGAGGCGCTCGGCGGGCGCGACCTCGGCGAGCGCGACGCGATGGCCAAGCTGCCCCAGAAGCTCGTCAACGTGCGCGTCGGCGACCGCGACGCGGCGATGGCGAGCGCGGCGCTGAGCGCGGCCACCGCGCGTGAGTCGGCGGTGCTCGAGGGCCGCGGGCGGGTGCTCGTGCGGCCCTCCGGAACCGAGCAGCTCGTGCGCGTCATGGTCGAGGCGCCCACGGTGCAGGAGACCGACGCCGTCTGTCAGCGCCTCGTCGCGATCGTCGAGGCCGAGGCGGCGGCTGCGGCCGTCCGCTGACCGCCGCGCGATGGCCAGCCCGGGCGCTTGTACCCACTTCGCGTCGCTGGGCCGGACCCCGCCGGCGCGCTTGGCTTGGCTCATTACACCCGTGGCTGGGTGGCTGCCGACCCGCAGCAGCGCCTGACGAGCTATGTCGGCGCAGGTATCGCTGCTGATGAGGCGGTCGCCCGCGAGCATCCTCGGCGCGGGCCACCGTCGGCGGCAAACCTGGCCATCAGGGCGGGAGGGTTCCTGCGCCCCTCGCCTAATCTCTAGGGCATGTGTGGCATCGTCGGCTACGTCGGCCAGCGCCCCGTGCAGGAGATCCTGCTCGCCGGCCTGGAGAAGCTCGAGTACCGCGGCTATGACTCCGCGGGCGTGTCGGTGCTCGCCGACGGTGAGATCGCCTCGGTGCGGGCGGTCGGCAACCTCAGCAAGCTGCGCGAGGCGGTGCTGCACTCGCGCAACGGCGCGGCGCCGCCGGCGCAGGGCAACGGCGGCGGCACGGCGGTCGCGGTCGCCGAGCTGCCCGCGACGAGCGGGATCGGCCACACGCGCTGGGCGACCCACGGCCGCGTCACCGAATCCAACGCCCACCCGCACTTTGACACGAGCGACCGCGTCCACGTCGTCGTCAACGGAATCGTCGAGAACTACCTCTTCCTCAAGCAGCGCCTCGGCGACATGGGCGCAGACTTCACCTCCGAGACCGACGCCGAGGTCATCGCGCACCTCGTCTCGCACCACATGGCCCGCGGCAGCCTCGTCGAGGCCGTGCGTGCCGCCTACGCCGAGCTCGAGGGCCACTACGCGTTCGTCTGCATGAGCGCCGACGAGCCCAGCACGCTCGTCGGAGCGCGCAAGGAGTGCCCGCTGATCGTCGGCCGCGGCGACGGCGAGCAGTTCCTCGGCTCCGCGATCCCGGCCTTCCTCGCCCACACGCGGGACGTGCAGTTCATCGAGAACGACGAGATCGTCGTGCTGACGCCCGGCGGCGTCGAGTTCCTCACGCCGGACGGCACGCCGATCGAGCGCGCGGTCACGCGCGTGAACTGGGACCAAGCGACCGCCGAGAAGGGCGGCTACGAGACGTTCATGCTCAAGGAGATCCACGAGCAGGCCGACGCCGTCGCGGAGACAGTCGCCGACCGCACGACCCGTCCAGACGGCGTCGACCTGGCCGAGGCCGAGCTCGACGAGTCGCTGCTGGAGGGCATCGACCGGATCCTCATCCTCGCCGCCGGCACGTCGTTTCATGCCGGGCTCATCGGGCGCTACGCGATCGAGGAGTGGGCGCGCATCCCCGTCGACATGGACATCGCGTCGGAGTGGCGCTACCGCAACCCGATCGTCTCCGAGCGCGAGCTCGTCATCGGCATCACGCAATCCGGCGAGACCGCCGACACCCTCGCCGCCATGCGGCTGGCGCGCGAGCGCGGGGCGCGCGTGCTGGCGTGCACCAATGTCGTCGGCTCGCAGGCCACGCGCGACGCGGACGGGGTCCTCTACACGCGCGCCGGCATGGAGGTCTCCGTCGCCGCGACGAAGACGTTCGTCTGCCAGGTCGCGGCGATGTACCTGCTCGCCCTGCGCCTCGCCGAGCTGCGCGGCACGATGGACCGCGCGCGGCTGACCGAGCTCGTCGCGGAGGTCAAGCAGCTGCCGACGCGCATCACCGAGCTGATCGAGGGCCTCGACGCGCCCGTCAAGGCCGCCGCCGAGCGCCACGCCGACTCGGAGTTCTACCTGTACCTCGGCCGCCACGTCGGCCGCGCGGTGGCGCTGGAGGGCGCGCTGAAGCTCAAGGAGATCTCCTACATCGCCACCGACGCCTACGCTGGCGGTGAGATGAAGCACGGCCCGATCGCCCTGCTCGACGAGTCCACGCCCGTCGTGTGCGTCGCGACCGACATGCCGATCCTCGACAAGATGATCTCCAACATCCAGGAGGTCCGTGCACGCGGCGCGCACGTCATCGCGATCGCCACCGAGGGCGACGATCGCCTCGAGCCCGTCGCCGAGGAGGTCATCTACGTCCCGCGCACGGACTGGATGCTGCAGGCCCTGCTCGCCGTCATCCCGCTGCAGCTGTTCGCCTACTACGTCGCGCGCAAGCGCGGGTTGAACGTCGACCAGCCGCGCAACCTGGCGAAGACCGTGACCGTGGAGTAGCCGAATGTCCGCCGCAGGAGCGATCGTGATCGGCCTCGACAAAACGCGAGCTCGGTTGGCGCGACGCCGTTCGCGACGGCGCGATCGCGCTCGTCGTCCTCGTTGCCTTCCCGAAGCTCGGCCGCTGGTTGCTTTGGCCGACCCGGCTCGGTCCACGCGCTCTGGTCGCCTACATCGCGTTCAACACCGTGTTCGGCTTCGCCTTGCGCGCGTGGGCGCTGCCGTATCTCGAGCGCGTGGCCGCAGATGTCGAGCGCGTCCGCACGGAGCTTGCGCGGACGCTGGGCCGCGAGCCGACGGAGGAGGAGGTCCTCGATCAGTTCGACCGGACCTGCAAGCGCTGACGCGCTGCCTGCGTCCGGCAGGCCACCGCCCGGCGGTACAAGGTCGTGCCGGGGCTGGAGTGACCTGACGGGCCGCCAGGGCGGCACCAGTCGCCGCGAAAGACCGCAGACCCTGTGCAGATCCTGTCCGGCTCTACGATGGCCCGATGCCCGTCGGGATCGACCTGCTGGAGATCGAGCGCATGGAGCAGGCGCTCGAGCGGCGGCCCGGGCTCGCGCTGCGGTTGTTCACCGACGGCGAGCGCGCGTACGCGGCGCGCCACGCCCGGCCGGGCCAGCACCTCGCCGCGCGCTTCTGCGCCAAGGAGGCGGTGGCCAAGGCGCTGCGGCTGGAGATCTGGAGCCATCACGACATCGAGGTCGTGGGGGAGGGCGCGCAAACGCAGGTTGCGCTGCACGGCCGGCTGGCCGACCTCGGCGTGCAGGTCGACATCTCGATGACGCACTCCAAGGCGACCGCCGGCGCCGTCGCGATGGTCCGTTGAGCGCGCCGCCGCTGGCCGACTGGCTCGACCCGCTCTACGGCGCCGAGCAGATGCGGGCGATCGACCGCTGGGCGATCGACGAGCACGGCGTCCCGTCGCTGGACCTCATGGAGCGCGCGGGCGCGGGCCTCGCGCTGCTGAGCGACCGCGCCGTCCCGCGCGGCCCGGTCGCGGTCGTCTGCGGCAAGGGCAACAACGGCGGCGACGGCTTCGTCGCTGGGCGGCTGCTGCGCGAGCTGGGCCGCCGCGTCCGCGTGCTGCTGCTCGCCGAGCCAGCCGAGCACGAGGGCGACGCGGCGGTCAACCTGGAGCGCTTGGAGGGCGCCCACGAGCCCTTCGGGGCGGCGGCGCTCGACGGCGCTGCCGTCGTGGTCGACGCGATCTTCGGCACGGGCTTCGACGGTGAGCCGCACGGGGTCGCCAAGGACGCGATCGAGGCGATCGCCGTGTTCAACGCGCCGGTCGTCGCCGCCGACATCGCCAGCGGCGTCGATGCCTCGACCGGCGAGGCGGCGCGGGTGTCCGTCGTCGCGAACACGACGGTGACATTCGCGGCCGCCAAGCCCGGCCACTGGATCGCCCCCGGCAAGCAGCAGACCGGCGAGCTGCACGTCATCGACATCAAGATCCCGCCGGGCGCGCCGGTGGCGGCGCACGCCGGTTTGCTGACGGCGCGCGTCCACGCGCTCGTGCCCGGCCGCGACGCGGCGGGCACGAAGTTCCGCTCCGGCCACGTCGCCGTGGCGGGCGGCAGCCGCGGGCTGACCGGCGCTCCCTGCCTGGCCGCCGAGGCGGCGATGCGGGCGGGCGCCGGCTATGTCACCGCGCTCGTGCCCGCGTCGCTGGAGCTCGTGTTCGAGACGCGCCTGCTCGAGGTCATGACGCGCGGGCTGCCCGACGCGGACGGCGCGCTCACCGCCGAAGCGCTCGCCGCGGCGCTCGACGCGGTCGCGCGGGCAGGCGCGCTCGTGCTGGGACCCGGCGCCGGGCGCAGCGACGGCGCGTTCGCGTTCCTGCGCGCGCTCGCGGCGCAGGCCGAGGTTCCGCTGCTGCTCGACGCCGACGGGCTCAACGCCCACGCGGGCCGGCTGGAGTCGCTTGCGCAGCGTGCCGCGCCGACAGTCCTCACGCCGCACGCGGGCGAGCTGGCCGGCCTGCTCGACACGACGAGCGGCGCCGTCGGCCGCACGCGGCTGCGCAGCGCGGGCGAGGCCGCGCGCCACGCGAACGCCGTCGTGGTGCTGAAGGGCGACGACACGATCGTCGCCGGTCCCGACGGCCGCGCCGCGATCAACAGCCTCGCCGCGCCGGCGCTCGCCACCGCCGGCACCGGCGACGTGCTGAGCGGTGTCATCGGCGCGTTCCTCGCCAAGGGCATGGACCCGTTCACCGCCGCCTGCGCGGCCGTGCGCCGCCACGCGGCCGCGGGGCGCGTCGCAGCCGACGAGCAGGGCGCCGACGGTGTCATCGCGAGCGACGTGATCGCCGCGCTGCCGCGGGCCCTGCGCGGGGAGCCCGCCGAGCGCGCCGAGTAGCCTGCGCGCGATGGCCGTTCAGCAGGACGTGGCAGTACGCGCGGTCGCGCGCGTCAACCTCGCGGCGATCGAGCGCAACGTCGCGCGCATGCGGCGCGAGCTCTCCGCCGCGGGCGCGTTGTGCGCGGTCGTCAAGGCCGATGGCTACGGCCACGGCGCGGTCGCGGCGGGACGCGCGGCGCTGTCCGGCGGCGCGACCTGGCTGGCGGTCGTCGCGGCGCAGGAGGCGGCCGCGCTGCGCTCCGCCGGCATCCACGCCCCGATCCTCGTCATGGGCGCGCTGTCGCCGTACGAGCTCGACGTCGCGCTGCAGGCCGACGCCGACGTCGTCGCGTGGCACGAGTCCTTCGTCGCCGCCGTCGCGGCCCGCGGCGGCGGCTCGGTGCACGTCAAGCTCGACACGGGGATGGGCCGGCTCGGCACGCGCGACGCCGCCGCGGCGACGCAGGTCGCACAGACGGCGGCGGTGACCGACGGCGTCTTCCTCGCTGGCGCGATGACGCACTTCGCCACCGCCGACGAGCGCGGCGACGCGTTCTTCGGCGAGCAGCTCGCGCGCTTCGAGGCGTGGGCGCTGCCGCTGAAGGCCGCCCACCCGTCGATCATCCTGCACGCCGCCAACAGCGCCGCCACGCTGCGCGAGCCGGCCGCGCACTTCGACATGGTCCGCGCCGGCGTCGCGATCTACGGCCTCGACCCGTTCCTCGAGGACGCCGCCGCGCGCGACCTCGAGCCGGCACTCGAGCTTGCCTCCTACGTGTCCGCCGTCAAGCCGATCGCGCCCGGCGAGAGCGCGGGCTACGGGCGGCGCTTCGTCGCCGAGCGCCCGACGCACACGGCGACGCTGCCGATCGGGTACGGCGACGGGGTGCGCCGCGCCCTCACGAACAACGCCGACGTCCTCGTGCGGGGACAGCGGCGCCCGCTCGTCGGGACGGTCAGCATGGACAACGTCATCCTCGACGTCGGCACCCCGCCGGCGGCCGCCGTCGGCGACGCGGCGATCCTCATTGGTGCGCAGGCCGAGGACCGCATCAGCGCCGAGGAGGTCGCGCAGCGGCTGGGAACGATCAACTACGAGGTGACCTGCGGGCTGCTGCCGCGCGTGCCGCGGGTCTACCACCGCGACGGCGAACCCGCGTGACGCCGGACGGCGGACAGGCGACGTCGTCCAAAGGTCAGAGCTTGCGATGACCGGCGCACACGTGACGTCGTCCACAGGTCAGAGCTTGCGATGACCGGCGCACACGTGACGTCGTCCACAGGTCAGAGCTTGCGATGACCGGCGGACGAAACCCGCTCTCCCTCGCGCGCGAGGCCCTGGGCGGCCGCGACGCCTGGGTCGTCGGCGGCGCCGTACGCGACGAGCTGCTGGGGCGTGCCACGGTCGACGTCGACCTCGTCGTCGCCGACGACCCGGGCGCTGCGGCGCACGCGATCGCACGGGCCGCGCGAGGCACCGCGTTCGAGCTGTCCGACGAGTTCCGGTCCTGGCGCGTGATCGCGCCCGACCGCGCCTGGCAGGTCGACCTCAGCCCGTTGCGCGGCGGGTCGCTGCACAGCGATCTCGCGCTGCGCGACTTCACCGTCAACGCGATCGCCGAGCCGCTGCAGGGCGGCGCGCGCGTCGACCCGCACGGCGGTGCGGACGACCTGGCGGCCGGGCGCCTGCGCGCCGTCGGCCCGCAGGCGCTCGCCGAGGATCCGCTGCGCGTCGTGCGGCTCGTGCGGCTGGCGGCGCAGCTGGCGCTCGAGCCCGACGAGGAGACGCTCGCATTGGCCCGTGCCAGCGCACCGGCGGGCGCCACGGTCGCGCAGGAGCGCGTGTTCGCCGAGCTCAAGGAGATCGTCGGCGGCGACCGCGTGATCCAATCCCTTGCGCTGATGGACGACCTCGGGCTGACCGAGGCGATCCTGCCCGAGCTGCACGCGCTGCACGGCGTCGAGCAGAACCGCTACCACCACGCCGATGTCCACGCCCACACGATCGAGGTGCTCGAGCAGGCGATGGCGCTGCAGTCCGATCCGGCCGCGGTGTTCGGCAGCGAGCAGGCCGGCGCCATCGCTGCGCTGCTCGCCGAGCCGCTCAGCGACGAGGTCGACCGCGGGTTCGCGCTGCGTCTCGGCGCGCTGCTGCACGACATCGCCAAGCCCGCCACGCTCGGCCGCCGCGAGGACGGCTCGCCGACCTTCCTCGGCCACGACCGCGAGGGCGCCAAGCTCGCGCGCGACGTCCTCGCCCGCCTGCGGGCCGGTGAGAAGCTCAAGGCGCACGTCGCCGCGCTGGCACGCCACCACCTGCGGCTGGGATTCCTCGTCCACGAGACGCCACTGTCGCGGCGCGCGCTGTACGGCTATCTGAAGACGACCGAGCCCGTCGAGGTCGACGTCACGCTGCTGTCGGTCGCCGACCGGCTCGCCACCCGCGGGCGCAAGGCGCAGGAGTCGATCGCCAAGCACCTCGGGCTGGCGCGCGAGGTGATGCCGGCGGCGCTGGCGTGGCGCGCGCAGAGTCGCCGCCCGCCGCTCGTGCGCGGCAACCGGCTCGCCGCGACGCTGGGGATCGAGAGCGGGCCCCAGCTCGGCCGGCTGCTCGCCGAGATCGACGCCGCGCGCTTCGCCGGTGAGGTCAGCACGCCCGAGGAGGCCGTGGCCTTCGCCGCGCGGCTGCGGCAGCCGGGCTAGGCTTCGCTGCACCGTGGCCGCCGCCGATCCCGACTGCCTCTTCTGCAAGATCGTCGCGGGCGAGCTTCCCGCCACGATCGTCGCCGAGGACGAGCGCACGATCGCCTTCATGGATATCAGCCCGGCGACCCGCGGCCACGCGCTCGTCATTCCGCGCGCCCACGCGCGCGACGTGCAGGAGATCGATTCCGAGGACCTCAAGGCCGTCGCGGTGGCGGCGCAGCGGCTCGCCGCGCGGCAGCGCGAGCAGCTCGGCGCCGACGGTGTCAACCTCCTCAACTCCAACGGCCGCGCCGCATGGCAGACGGTCTTTCATTTCCACATGCACGTCATTCCGCGCTACGAGGGCGACCCGCTGAAGCTGCCCTGGATACCGGGTACGGGGGACATAGACGACATCGCCGCGGCCGGTGCCGAGCTTGCTCGCTGACGCGGGTGCGCGCTTGCGCGGTCGATTCCCGCTGCGCGGTGCGTCATATTCTTCCCATGTCCGCTGGTTCTGAGCGACCGAGCACCCGCCCGCGCGTCGTCGCGATCGCCGCGATCGGCGCAATCGCGTGCGCGCTCGCGGCCACGGGCGCGTTCGCGGCGGCATCCCCAACGGTCGTCTTCCGCGATCCCATCGACCACGTCGACGGCCCGCTGGACCTCAAGCGCGTCTCGCTGCGGCGCGCCGCCGACGGGCGCGTGCGCGCCGCCCTGACGTTCGTCGGCACGGTGACGGCGAAGACGCTGCTGGCGACCTCCGGGCCGCCCGGCTCGGTGTGCCTGCGGATCTGGACCGACGCCGACATCGATCCGCGCACGATGCGTCCCGACCGCCTCGTCTGCGCGACGGCGCGCTCGGAGGACGAGCTGCGCGGCGGCGTCTACGAGAACACCGGCGCCACCCTGCCCGAGCGCCTCGGCGACGCGTCGGTCAACCGCAGCTCCAATGGCCGCAGCATCGTGCTGCGCTTCACGCAGAGCTCGCTCGGCCGTCCGAAGCGCATCCGCTTTGCGGTCGAGTCCACGCGTCCCGGCTGCGAGCGCCCGAGCTGCATCGACTCGGCGCCCGACAAGGACAACGTGCGCGCGTTCCGGCTGCGCTGACGGGCGCGGTCTAGACGCCCTGGCGGCGCATCCCGCGCACCGCCAGCGTGCCGAACACCGTCACGAGCCCCGCGACCGCGAGCAGCGCAGGCCACGTCGACGCCCAGGACACGTCGCCGACGAAGCCTTGGCGCACGCCCTCGAGCACATGCGTGACGGGGTTGACATCGGCGATCGCGCGCAGCCAGTCCGACAGCAGCTCGCGCGGGACGTATGCCGTCGTGAAGAGGATCGAGGCGAACGCCCCGACCTGCATCAGCGGCGCAGCCTGCTGCGTGCGAAAGCGCAGCGCGAGAACCGTCGCGTAGCACGCGGCGGCGGCCGCCAGGCTCATGATCAGCAGCCCGGCGAGCACGAGCGCGCCGACGCCGGGCCAGCTCACCCCGAGCGCGAACGCGACGATCAGCAGAAAGCTCGCCGGCAGCAGACAGCGCAGGCAGGCCGAGCCGACCACCCCGGCCAGCAGCACCGGTCGTCCGGCCGGGGCCAGCAGGAGCCGATCGAACCAGCCCCGCTCGATGTCGCGGGCGAGGTTCACGCCCGTCGCCGCACCGGTGAAGCCGGCGCCCTGCAACATCCCCACCGGCACGATGAACGTGCGAAAGTCGTCGGCGTCGAACCCGGGCAGTCGCGCGGCCTCACCGAACGCCGCCGACAGACCGAGCATGAAGATCGTCGGCGCGAGCACCCCGGGGATAGCGCCGCCCGGCACGCGCAGGATCTCGTTGAGTCCGCGGCGCATGAGCGCGCCGATCGTGCGGACGTCCTGCCTGAGGCTTGGTCGACCCCGCTTCATGCCTGGCGCAGCCTTCCGCGCAGTGCGAGCACCGAGAGGCTCGTCGCGGCGATCGCGACCCCCGCCGCTGCCGCCAGTGCCTCCAGCAACGGCTCGAGTGCGTTGCCGAAGGCGATCGGCTGGCGCAGGCCGTCGGCGATGTAGGAGAGCGGGTTGTACGCCGCGACGACGTCGGCCGGTGGGCTGAGCAGGTTCGCCGGAAAGAAGGCCGTCGAGACGAAGAGGACGACGAAGACGAGCGGGAAGATGCCCTGCACCGTCGAGGCGCTGCGCGCGCGCAGGGCGATCATCACACCCAGCGCGCCGAAGCCGGTGCCCGCGACGACGCCGATCGCCAGCACGCACAGCACGCCGAGCACACCGCCCTTGACCGAGGCGCCGAAGATCGCGCCCAGGACGAGGAAGTAGACGACCTGCAACGCGGCGATGACGCTCGCCGCCAGCAGGCGGCCGAGGACGATCGCCAGGCGCGGCGTGGGGGAGGCCGCGAGGCGGTCGAAGAAGCCGCCCTCGATGTCCAGCGCAGCCGCGATCCCGGCGCTGACGCCGCCCAGCAGCAGCGACTGCGTGATTGCGGCCGCCAGCTGGAAGTCGAGGAAGCCGTCGACCTGCGGGAAGCCCGCCAGCGACGTCGTCCGCTCCAGCCCGCCCACGTTGACGGCGAGAAACATCGTCGGAAACAGAACGAGCGGGGCGAGGAACTGCGGCCGGCGGAATGAGTTGCGCAGCGCGCGCCGCGCCAGGGCGACCGTCGCCGCTGTCACACGAGCTCCGGCTCGGGCTCGGCCTCGGCGGCACCTTCGAGGTGCTCGCCGGTCTTGGCCAGGAAGACGTCGTCGAGCGTCGGCTGCTTGAGCTCGAGCTCGGCCACGGCGAAGCCCGCGTCGTCGAGCGCGCGCAGGATCGGCGCGATGTCGGCGGCCCCGTGGGCGAGGCCGATCGACAGGTGGCAGCCGTCCGTCGCCGGTCGCTGATCGCCGAAGCCCGCGACGACCTCACGCGCACGCCGCAGGTCCGAGCGGTCGGTGAGCACGAGGTCCAGGTGCGGGGTGCCGATCTCGGACTTCAGCGCGGCCGGCGTGCCGCCGGCGACGATCCGGCCGGCCGCGATGATCCCGAGGCGGTCGGCGAGCTGATCGGCCTCCTCGAGGTACTGCGTGGTGAGAAAGACGGTGGTGCCCTCGTCGCGCAGCCGGCGCACCTCGTCCCACAGCGTCAGCCGCGACGTCGGGTCAAGCCCGGTCGTCGGCTCGTCGAGGAACAGCACCTCGGGCGCGTGGATGAGCGCCATCGCGAGGTCCAGGCGGCGGCGCATCCCGCCCGAGTACGTTCCCACGCGGCGATCGGCGGCCTGGCTGAGCCCGACGCGCTCGATCAGCTCGGCCCCGCGGGTGCGGAACGTGTGCGGCGCGATCCCGTGCAACGTCGCTTGCAGCTCGATCAGCTCGCTGCCCGTCATGAGCGGGTCCAGCGCGGCGTCCTGGAGCGCGACGCCGATCCGGCGGCGGACCTGCGCCGGCTCGTCGGCAACGTCGAAGCCCGCCACGTGGGCATGCCCGCCGGTCGGGCGCAGCAGCGTGACGAGCATCCGCACCGTCGTGGTCTTTCCGGCGCCGTTGGGGCCGAGAAATCCGAAAACCTCGCCGGACGCGACCTCGAGGTCGATGCCGTCGACGGCCTTGACGCCGCCCTTGAACTCGCGCTGGAGCCCGATGACCTCGATCGCTGCGATGCGGCCGATGATATTGCACGCGCAACTTCTTTCGGGGGCCAGACGCAACAACAACCGGGCAAACGTGTTGAATGCGGGCATGACACGCCCCCGAGGTCTCCTCCCGACGTCCACCCTGGTGCTGGCGGCCATGCTGGCGCTTCCGACGAGCGCTCCCGCCGCGGTCGCGGAACTTGGTTCGATGGCGCAGGCAGTCCGTGGCAGCTGCCCCGACGCCGGCGTCACAGTAGTCCCGGTGGCGCCCAACGAACGCTGTCAGGCGGTCACGCGGATGACGGGCTACCAGGCCAAGGTCGGTCCGAATCGGAGCCTCTACCAGGCTCCGGCCGACGGGCGCATCGTCGCCTGGACGGTGGCGCTGGGCAAGCCCGGGCCCAAGCAGACCGCGTTCTTCCAGGACAGGTTCGGGACGAGCTCGATGGCGACGGTCGTCGTGCTGGATCCCGGCAAGAAGCTCAGCCGCCGCGTCGTGGCGAAGGCCACCCTGGTGACGCTCAACCCGTTCTTCGGCTCCGTCGCGCAGTTCCCGCTCACGCGCACCCTCCCGATCAAGAAGGGCCAGTACATCGCGCTCACCGTGTCGACGTGGGCGCCGCTGCTGCAGGTCGGGCTCGGCAACGACACCTCATGGCGCTCAAGCCGAGCGGGCGACAGCTGCAACGACATCACGTCGCAGTCGGCTTTGGTCGGCAGGCGAACGGCGACGGCGTTCCCGTGCCTCTACCGGGGTGTCCGCCTGACCTACAGCGCGACCTTCATCAGCAACCCGGCGCCGGCGTGACGACGGCCGGCCGTCCGGCCTCGGTGGGCATCGCCTTGATGGCAGTGCAGTCGTCCCGCTGAGGGCCGTGAGCGGGCGCTCAGCAGGCGCCGGGGTTCTGCGCGCAGAAGTCCTCGAACTCGCCGCCACCGGCCTGCGCACCACCGGTGGTGCCCTGATCGGCCGGCGGCGGCGAGTCGCCGGGCGTCGGCGAGGCTGAGGGCGCGGCGGGCGGCGCGGCCGCCGCGGGCGGCGCGGCGGGCGGCGTGACCGCCTGCGTCGTAGTCGTCGTGGTCGTCGAGGTGGTTGCCGTCGTGTCGGTCGTCGCGGCGTCGGGCGGTGCGTCGGTGGTGCCCGTCGGGATCGTGAGGTCGGGCGACGTCTTCGGCACCTGCGTCGACAGCTCATCGTCGGAGCCGCAGGCGGACAGCCCGCCGGCGAGCGTCAGGACGGCGAGCAGGGTGATGGGGCGCTGGCGGCGCATGCCGGACCCGTGGGTCAGGTGACCGGGTCCATGCGCCGGCCGCAGTGCGGGCAGTCGTTGAGATCGCGCTGGCACAGCTGATCGCACCAGGGACAGAAGCGCAGGCTCTCGACGGCCCATGGCAGGCGCGACTTCGACGGCGCGAGCGGCAGCACCTTGCCGACGACCTCAAGCGTCTCGCCGCTGTCTCGGTCGACGTAGACGCGTCCGGGCTCGGCCTCACGGATGATCTCTCGACCGGTCTTGGGTGCGCGCATCCGGTAGCGCTGAGGGACTTCCACGCGGCGAACCCTAACAGGCCGACCCCCGGAAAACCGACGTCCCTCGCGGCGGCAGGCCAGCTCGTGCGGCCCGGTGGCGGTAGGGGAACACCGTCCGGTCGGCTTGTTTAGACTCCCGCGCTCGCATGAGCCATCCACCCGCCAGGACGAGACTTCTGGGCGTCGCCGCGTGCGGCCTGCTGGCCGCCGGCTTGAGTGCCTGTGAGAGCGACAACGTCGCCAAGAACGCCGACTTGATCGCCGGCAAGAAGGCCTTCGCGCAGAAGTGCAGCTCGTGTCACGTGCTCGCCCGCGCAAACGCCAAGGGCGCGCAGGGCCCGAACCTGGACGAGTCCTTCCGCCAGTCGCTGCGCGACGGTTTCGGGCGCGACACGATCCACGGTGTCGTCATGAGTCAGATCGAGCATCCGGCGAAGGTTCCGAGGGACAGCCCGGCCTACATGCCCGCGAACCTCGTCACCGGCAAGGCCGTCAGCGACGTGGCGGCCTACGTCGCCTCGGTCGCTGCGCGACCGGGCAAGGACAGCGGCAAGCTGGCGACGGCGGTGCCCGCCGCAGGGGCCGGCAAGCCGGTCGCTGCGAAGGCCGGCAAGCTCCAGATCCCCGCCGACCCCAACGGCCAGCTCGCGTACCTGACCAAGCAGGCCACGGCGCCCTCGGGGAAGCTCGAGATCGAGTCCAAGAACGACGCCTCGATCCCGCACGACATCGCGCTCGAGGGTGGCGGCGTCACGGGCAAGGGCGCAGTGGTGCAGGACGGCGCCGTATCGAAGTTCAGTGTCACGCTGAAGCCCGGCAAGTACGCGTTCTACTGCAGCGTCGCGGGCCATCGCGAGGGCGGCATGGAGGGCTCGCTCACCGTCAAGTAGCTGGTTGCGGGCGGCCGGTGGCTGTCGGTCGGGCGTTGGTGGATCGAGGCGGGGTGGCCTTCGCGCCGTGCGCGGTGCGTGCCGAGGGCACACCAGCGTGCGCACGCCTGGGCGACCAGTGCGGGCCGGTCAACCGCCGCGCCACGAGCGCCGAGCACGGCCGGATACCGTGAACGCCTAGAACAAGGCCTTGGACGCCACCGCCAGCAGCGCCAGCACGACGCACACGGCGACCACACGCAGCAAGAACGCAAATGCCGCCTCCTCAGACTCCCAGGGGGGACGCACGCCGCGTTCGCCCAGGCCCACTCAGATGATGTAGATCGCCGTGTAGACGATGATCCACATCACGTCGACGAAGTGCCAGTAGATGCCCGGCACCTCGACGCCATGGTGGTGCTCAGGCGTGAAGTGGCCGCGAAACGCCCGCACGGTCACCATCACCAGCAGCGTCAGCCCGATGAACACGTGCGCGCCGTGCAGGCCGGTCAGCCCGTAGAAGATCGTGCCCTGAGCATGGTCCTGCGGCGAGAACCCGATGTGGACGTACTCGTTGATCTGGATGAAGAGGAAGGTCAGCCCCAGCAGCGACGTGAGCAGCATCCCGGCCTTCAGGCCGAAGCGGTTGCCGTTCTTGATCGACGACTGCGCCCAGTGCATCGTCAGCGACGAGCTGAGCAGGATCGCAGTGTTCATGCCGGCGATTGCGACGGGCAGCTCGAAGCCGTCGAAGGGAAACCAGCGGTGGCCGTCCGCCACGAGCCTGATGAAGAAGTAGGCCGTGAAGAACGCCCCGAAGACCATGATCTCCGAGATGATGAACAGCAGCATCCCGAGGACCTCGTGCGAGACGCGCGAGCTACGGTTGGCCGGTGGCGGCCCGTGGTGCTCGCCGTGGCCGTCGTCGTGGTGGTCCAGCGCGATGCCCGCGCTGATGCCCGCGGCCTCCATCAGCCTTCGACCTCCGCGGGGGCCTCGGCAACGATGTGCTCGACGTCGATGTTGGTCGCCTTGCTCACGCGCGCGATCAGGTCAGAGCGCATCCAGCCCGACTTCGTGACCGGCAGCGTCGAGATGACGACGCGCGACACGCGATAGAACTGCAGCGCGTTCATCGTCGCGGTGTACGGGTCGGGGTCGCCGATCATCCCCGCGACGAGCAGCCCCTCGCGGCGCATCTTGTCCAGCGTGTTGCCCAGGCGGGCGCGGGCGACTGCCGCCGCGCGTCCGTCGCGGTGCGCCTCGAGCGGGACGACGACGATGAACAGCATGTCGTCGGCCTCGGCCGCCAGCTCCTTCATCCGGGCGCGCAGCTTGCCGCGCCCGGCGGTGACGTTGGCGACGACGAGCGTGACCTGGAAGGGCAGGCCCTCGGCGTCGATGTCCGAGACGACGTGCGTGACGGGAACATCCGTGCTGTCCTGGATGCGCTCGATGAGGTCGCGCCGCAGCCATCCCGACGACGCCTGCGGCAGCGTGGAGATGATGACCTCGTCGGGCTTGAACTCGTGGATGGCGTCGATCGTCGCCGTGAACGGGTCCTCGTCGCCGATGTCGCCGCCGGCGACGATGTCCTCGCCGCGCAGGTAGGAGAGCACGAGATCCAGGCGCACCTGGGCGGCGTCGCGCACCGCGTCGTCATAGATCACGTAGCCCGAGCGCGGGCGCGTCATCGGCACGACGAGGGTGAAGCTCGTGTCCTCGTGCTCCTGTGCGCGCTGGCGCACGAGGTCGAGCAGCTTGGCGCCGCCGATCGTCTGGCTGGCGACCACGAGGATGTGCTTGGACATCGTGCGCTACTCCTCGTCCTTGGGGAAACTGCCGCCGCCGTGCCCGCGGCCGGCAGCCGAGGCGGTCGCGCCCGCGGGCTGGGGAACCTCCGCGCCGCCCTTCAGCACGCCGTGCACCGCGCCCGGGACGCCGTACTCGTACGGCCCGCCGACGACGGTCGGGATCGCGTCGAAGTTGAAGATCGGCGGCGGCGACGAGACCTGCCATTCGAGCGTGAGCGCGCGCCAGGGGTTGGACTCCGCGCGCGGGCCACCGCGCCAGGAGGCGATCATGTTGTAGGCGAAGACGAGCGCGCTGAGCCCGAGGAAGAAGCTCATGATCGAGATCGCGAGGTTCCAGCCGGCCCATTGCTCGGCGTAGTCGGCGACGCGGCGCGGCATGCCCTGGATGCCGATGACGTGCATCGGCGCGAACGTCGCGTTGAAGAAGATGAACGTCGTCCAGAAGTGCAGCTTGCCCAAGC
>Ga0136617_10001362_pt1 | contig 21561 bp, 16 predicted proteins | sample AntDrymUQ3222106_2_FD_129672 | JGI IMG/M metagenome (GOLD analysis project Ga0136617, IMG submission 129672) | Polar desert sand microbial communities from Dry Valleys, Antarctica - metaG UQ322 (21.06) | ecosystem: Environmental > Terrestrial > Soil > Desert | place: Antarctica: Dry Valley...
CCTCGACGTCGTCGCGCGGGGCGTGCGGCTGACGTTCACGCCGCCTCTCAGCGGCAAGGTCCAGGTGCTGCGCTGCGAGCGCGCCCCAGCCGTCGAGCCCGGGCGTGCCGTCGCGCCCGCATCGCTACGCGGCCTCGGGCACGCGCTCAGCACCGGCCTCGACCGGGCGCTCGACCCGCATCCCGTGCGGCTGGCGTGGTACGTGGCCGTCAGCTCGACGGCGCGCGAGGTCGTCACGGGGACGCCCGTCCGATACGTCAGCGTCCCGGACGTCAGCGACCTCGAGGCGGTCGACCTCGGCTCCGCGGTGCAGCTCACCTGGCGCTGGCCGGAGGGCTGCGAGGAGGCGCGCGTCCTCTGGCGAACCGACGCGCCGCCGGCCGCCGCCGACGATCCGCGAGCCACCCGCCAGGACGTCCGCCGGGCGATCTACGCTCAGCGTGGTTGCCGCATCGAGGTCGCACCCCACGCGGAGCGCATCCACGTGCTGGTGTGTCCCGGAGTTCGGCTGGAGGGCGAGGTGCTGCACGGCTTCGGGCCCGGAGTCCCGCGGATTCTTGTCGCGCGGAGCGCGCGCCGCGTGGGATACCGCGTCGAGATGATCGGTCGCCGGCGGAAGCGCACCCTCCGCGTGAGCCTCCTCGCGCCGGCTGGCGGCGCGCCGGAGCTCGTCGTCGTCCACCACGCGTCGGTGCTGCCCATCTCGCGCGACATGGGCCAGGCCGAGCTGGGGCGCCTCTCCGAGACCGCGCCCGTCCTGACGGTGCCTGCGCCCGTCCGCGGGTTCGTCCGCGCCTTCCCGGTCGACCCGGCCGTCGCCGTCGAGGGCCCCGGACCCGCGGAGCTGCGGATCGCGTGACCTCGAGCTGTCCGTACTGCTTCGCGCCGTTCGACGCGCGGACGATCGCCTTCCGTTGCATCGCCGACCCGCGGACCTGCGCCCCGGTCGAGGACTTGGCCCTCCAGGAGTTCCTCCACGAGGCCCGGCCGCGGCCGCGCTCGGCCGTGACCATCCGGCGCGTGCGGCGCTTCGCGTCGCTGCCGACCCGGTGGCCGTGCGACCACTGCGGAACGCCGACGACGAAGGTTGTGTGCACTCGCTGCCACAACGAGCTGCCGAGCCAGTTCCGCGGAGGAGCCGCCCGCAGCGTCGCACTCGTCGGTGCCAAGGCGGCGGGCAAGAGCCACTTCGTGGCCGTGCTCGTCAACGAGCTCGAGTCCACCTGGCACGCGCGCTTTGGGGCGACGCTCGGCGCAGCCGACGACCGGACGATCACCCGCTACCGAGACATCCGCCGCCGGCTCTACGACGACGGGCTGACGCTGCAGGCGACGCCGACGGTGATCAGCAACCCCGAGCTGCGCTACCCGCTCGCCTTCCAGCTGCGGTCGGGCGCGGGACAGAAGCGCCACGATGTCCTGAACCTGGTCTTCTACGACTCCGCCGGGGAGGACCTGGGCGATGCCGAGCTGCTCGAGCGCGACGCCCGCTACGTCACCGCGTCCGACGCCGTCCTCGCGATCCTCGATCCGCTGCAGCTCCCGTCGGTGCGTCGCCAGCTCGACGGCCGGCTCGACCTACCGGATCAAGGGCCCGACCCGCTCGAGCTCCTGACCCGCATCACCCTAGGCGTAAGGGCGCGCCTCGGGTTGAAGGCCGAGGCGCGCGTCGACCTGCCACTCGGCCTCGTCTTCGCGAAGCTCGACGCCGTCCGCGCGCTGATGGACCAGGAGTCGCCGGCGCTCCGGGAGTCGCCGCATGCGGGCGCTTACCGCGAGGATGACGGCGTCGCGGTGTCTGAGAGCATCCGTGCCCATATCCATCAGTGGGCGGGCCCCCGACTCGACAACTTCGTCCAGGAGCATTGGTCCGCCGCCCGGTGGTTCGGGGTCTCCGCGTTGGGACGCGCGCCACAGGGAACGGCGCTGACGAAGGGCGTCTCGCCCGTGCGCGTCGACGAGCCGCTGCTGTGGCTGGCCTCGCGGTGGGGGACTGTGAGGATGGAGGGGGGCGGCCGGTGAGCCTGCACCAGGCCCACTACACGTCGTGCGAACGAGGGCTGGGACCGGGCAGCGGGTTCCAGTTCTCCTCGGCGAGCCCGGATCTCGATCGAGCCACTCTGACCGAGCTCGAGCGCGTCGTGCTCTACGGGCCGCCGGCGGGAAGCCCGCCCGAACCGAGCGCCGAGGAGATCGCGCGAATGCCCGTACGCTTCGCCTACCGGCAGCTCTACGGCGGCGGAGCGGCAGTCCTGCGTTCCGCGTACCTGGGCCGGGACTACTCCGAGCGATACGGCAACTTCTTCACCCACGCCCTCGTCCTGCCTCAGCCCGAGCGCGATCTCCAGGGGCGGTTGCCGGTCGAGCTCCTCGATGCGGACTTCTGGGTGCAGCAGCAAGCGCCCGATCGTGAGCTCCCGGACCTTGCCCTACCCATGAGACCGCCGGCGACCGACGTGCTCGCGCCGCTGCGCCGTCCGGATCGCGCTGCGGCGGTCGCCGCGGCCGTCGACGCGGTTCTCGGCGCGGCGGAGCGGCGCTGGCGCCTTGTCGTCGTGGATGAGGACGACGCCGCGCACGCGTGGCTGGAGCTCGCGACGCGCGTGCTGCCGATCCCAATCGCGCTCGAGCTGTCCTTCAGCTCCTTCGAGGGCGAACCGCGGCGCGCCGAAGTAGATCTGGCCATCGCTCCGCTGGACGCCGACATCGCGTTCCCCGGCTACGAGCTGGGGCGGAGCGTCCAGCTGGTCGGGCCTGGCGCCCCGCCCGCCGAGCCGGCGGAGGCGTCGCTCCTCGCGCTGGTGGTGGGCGACTGGGTCGCCCGTGGGGACGACGATGCGCTCACGACGTTCGCCGACGAGATGCTCGCCCGGCGCCTACACGGCGAGGTCGCCCTCGAAGACCTGGGCGTCGCCGCTGTGCTCCACGCCGGCCACGTCGGAACAGCGGGTCCCTCGGCGCGGCTGCGTGCGCTGGGCTTCGCCGCCTGTCATCCCAGCGCCGCGTTCGCCGCCCGAGAGCTCGCGTGGCTGCTTGAAGGCATCGGCCCGGACGCCGCCGCGGCCGTGACGGAGTTGCTGGCCGACGTCGGAGCGGGCCCGAGCAGCGCGGTGGTTCGGGACCTCGCGCTGGACTGGTGCCTGCGCCATCCCGCGGCGTCGGGACGGGCGCTCCCGAGCGGAGCCGTGGCAGGCGTCGTGCTGGACGGGGCGCGAGCCGAGCGCCTGGCGGACGGGATCGCGGCGGCGCCCGGGCACGACCTGCCGGCCGCGCTGCGCCTTGCGCGGTCGTTCGGCGGCGGCGGCCTGCCGGCTTTGCGCGACGTCGCGGTCCGGCTCGCCCCGGGGCTGCTCCTCGGAGACGAGGCCGCGATCGAGGCGGCGGCCGAGCTCGACGCGGAAGCCGCCGCACGCCTCGTGCCTGTGCTCGCCCGCGGCGCCGGCGGTCGACGCGACGTCGCTGCCGATGCCTCGCCTGCGTTGCGCTCGCCGGGGATGCGAGCAGCGCTCGACGCGTACGCAAGACGGACCGCCACGTTCCGGGAGCGCCTCGAGGCGACGGCGCTACTCGCCGAGGCGGGGGAGCTCCCGCGCAAGCGGCTCCTCGAGTTCCTGGGCGCGCACGCCCACGACGACGTCGATCGACGCGAAGCGGTCACCCTGATCTACGGCTCGCAAGCGCCGCGATCAACTGCGGAGGCGGCGGAGCTCCTGCGCGCGTTCGGACGCGGGTCACCCGGCGCGCTCATCCGCCGCGGCGAGGGAATGCTGCGAGACGCGGCGCCGGGTGGTGCGGCCGAGGAGGACGGACTCGCGGAGGCGCTGATCGAGGCCGGATCGCGCGATGGCGTCGTCGAGGCCGCCGTCCTGCTGCGGCCTCCACGAACGGACGTCGAGGTCCTCGCCTGGGCCCGGCGCCTCGTCGCGGTCTTCGAGTCCTCCAGCCTCACCGCTGCGCATCGCGAGGCGCTCGCCGAGGTCGCCGGGCGGCGCATCGCGGCCGTGGACGACGCCGGCGCGGCGCTCGCGGTCGCCGACGGAGTCGTCCGCCAGGTCGACTGGCTCGGTGAGCGCGTTCGCGCGGCGCTCGCCGGCCGGTTCGAGGCCCGAGATCACGTCGTCGCGGCCGCCTGGTTCGCAGCCGCGCGTGCGAAGCGCACCCGGCCAGGGGGCATCGCGGTCACAGTCGACACCGGGCTCGACGGTTGGAAGGCGAAGGATCGGGACCAGCTCGCGCGCCTCCTCCCCGCCGGATGTCGGGACGCGTGGCGGCGGTGGGAAGAGGAGCACCCGGCGCCCGTAGGCGCCGTGGGTCGCCTGACCTCCAGGTTTCGCCGAACCCGAGGGGGCTAGTCGTGCCGTACCTGATCACCGCATTCATCGCGTTCATGGTGTACGTGGCGATCCTGGCGTACTTCTCCGGTCCGCTGGCCGGCGTCGTCGGCGTCGTCGGGTCGCTCATGGGCATGGGCGCGGCTCTCCATGAGTTCGCGTCGGGGTATGTGCATCGGGTGCGCAACCGGGGCGGGGACGCTCAGCAGCCGGTGCCCTCCGAGCCCGCGTTCCGGGGCTACCTCTACGGGCCGGCGGTCACCGACCTCCTGCGTTCCATGACGCGAACGGCGGCGATGCTCGCCGAGTGGATGAAGCTGCCGACGGGCATCGCCGAGCGGATCTTCAACGGCGGCCTGGCCGTGAAGGCGTTCTTGTGGCCGGTTGCCATCGCCGTGGTGATCGGCGGCGTGCTCGGCGTCGCCTCGGGGTTCGTCGTTCTCGCGGCCCTCTCCCTCGCGCTCGCGCTCGTCCTCCTTCCGGTTGTCGGACTGGCGTTGCTGTTCGGCCATGCCATGGCGGCCCTGGAAGGGCTCCTGCGACGCGTGCGGCGCGCGCACTACCGCTGCGACTCCTGCCATGAGGCGTTCGCGCATCCCGTCTATCGCTGTCCGGGATGTGGCGCAAACCATCGGCGGCTCCTACCCGGCACGCTCGGGGTGCTGCGACACCGCTGCGCCTGCGACGAGGTCACGCTCCCGACGTTGCGCCTCAACGGGCGCGCCGAGCTGCCCGCCGAGTGCCCGAACGGCCACGCGGTGTCCGGGTCGCTCGGCACGGTCCGCGACCTGCACCTTCCGCTCGTCGGGGCGTCCTCCTCAGGCAAGACGACGTTCATCGCCGGCGCCTTCGCGGAGCTCTCACAGCTGTCTGGGACCGGGTCGGCGAACGTCGTCCTGCATGGCGCCGATGCCCAGGCCGTGGCGTCGATGGTCGACCGGCTCGAGCAGGGAGTCAAGCCCGAGAAGACGCGCGACCCGGGCAACCCGGCGCTGCTGACGCGCCTCCGGGTCGGGCGCAAGCAGGCGTTTCTCTTCGCCTACGACCTCGCGGGCGAGCTCTACGAGGACGCGGATCGCGTCCGGCGCGCGCAGGCGCTCGATCACGTGCGCGGCGCGGTCCTGGTCGTCGACCCCTCGTCGGTGCCAGCGCTCGCCCGGGCCCGCCAGGACGACATCGCGGCGGTGCGGACCGCCCTGCAACCCGCGCGAGAGGAGCCGTCGGGCGTCTACGCCCGCCTCGTCAACTCCCTCCGCGAGCGCGGGATCCACATCGACCGCCTGCCGCTGGCCGTGGTCGTGACGAAGGTCGACGCGCTCGGAATCGAAGCGGAGCTGGCCGAGCTCGCCGACGAGCGGCAGGCCGACGGCGAGCGCGTGCGGGCGTGGCTGGAGCGCCACGGCGAGGCCGGCCTGATCGCTCGAGCGGAGCAAGACTTCAAAGCGGTCGGATGGTTCGCGGTGAGCGCCCTGGGGCGGACACCGGACAGCTCGGGGGCGCCGTTTCGCCCACGCGGCGCGCTCGCGCCGCTCGCCTGGCTGCTGGCGCGCAACGGCTTCGAGCTGCCGGTTGCGGCGGCAGGTGCCAACGGATCCTTCGCCCTCGAGATCGACGAGGGCGTCGCGCACGCGGAGGTGCGGCCGGGTCGCGCCCGCGGCGCTCGCGCCGTGCGCAAGCCGCAGCGCGACTCGCTGCCCGGGCCCAACGTCAAGCGCCTGCGGGTCGGGCTGCACGTGCCGTGGGCGGTCGCCGTCTTGGCGCTCACCCTCGGCGTCTGGCAGACGGACCTCTTCAACCTCCAACCGGTCGACCAGGCGCAGATGAGGCAGGCCGGTGCGCCGCGCATGCTCCGCAGCCACACCACACCGTGGCTGTCGCGCGGCCAGCTCGCGGCCAAGCGGTATCGGGTCCGCCCCGGCGAGGAGGCGAGGCTCACGGTTCGTCGGAGCCGCGCCACAGGAGAGCGCCCCCGGGTCGTCGTCGTCCGTGGCCACGGCTCTCGACGTCGCGCGGTCACGTTCAAGCAGCGCGTCGCCCGTGCGACGCTCGGGCCAGGGCGCTGGCGCCTCGAGGGTGTCGCCGCCAAGCGCTTCAAGGTGAGCGTGCGCGTGATGGCCGGTCGAGCGGCATAGGCTCGTGACGCGCCGAGTCGGCATCGACCTGGGAACGACGTGGTCGGCGGTGGCCGAGGTGCAACGTGGCCGCCCGGCCGTCCTCGTCCTCTCGGGCGGAGAGCGGGCGCTGCCCTCCGTCGTCCGCGCGAAGGCCGACGGGACGACGGTCGTCGGAACCGCCGCGCTGCGCGCGCAGGCGCTTGACCCTGACGGCACGATCGGCTTCTTCAAGCCGGAGATGGGCACGCGGGAGGCCGCCTTCCTCCTCAACGGCCGCGAGTGGACGCCCGCGCGTCTCTCGGCCGCGGTGCTCGCCGAGCTGTTGCGGGCCGCGGGGCTCCGCGCCGAAGAGGTCCGGGCCACGATCACGGTCCCCGCGTACTTCGACGACCACGCGCGCGTCGCGACGATGGACGCTGCGCGGCTGTGCGGCCTGGAGGTCGACGACCTGATCCATGAGCCCTCGGCGGCCGCGCTCGCGTGTGGTATCGGAGGGCGTCGCGAGGAAACGGTGGTCGTGTACGACCTCGGGGGCGGGACGTTCGACGTCTCGGTCGTCCGGCTGGATCCCCGACAGGCCACGGTCCTCGCCACGGGGGGTGACCACGAGCTCGGCGGACGCGAGTTCGACCAGGTGCTCGTCGCACTCGTCGCCGAGCGCTTCCGCGAGCGTCACGGCGTCGATCCGCAGGACGACGCGACCGCGTTGGCGCTCCTGACCGCACAGGCGGAATCAGCGAAGCGTGCGCTCAGCGAGCGCCGCGACGCGGAGGTCCCCGTCGTCGTCGGCGCCCTGGCGGACACCGTCTCCATGAGCCGTGACGACTTCGAGGATCACGCGCGCCCGCTGCTGCTCACGACCGCTGACGTGCTGGATCGTGTCGTGGCTGACAGCGGAGTCGCCACACACGCGCTTGACGCTGTCCTACTCGTCGGCGGCTCGAGCCGCATGCCGATGTGCGAGCGGCTCGTTCGTGAGCGACTCCCCGTCGACGTCCGCGCAGGCTTCAATCCGAGCGAGGTCGTGGTGCTCGGAGCCGCGCTTCACGCCGCCGGGCACGAGACATCGTCCGCCCTGACGACCCGGCGCCTCCAGGACGTCACGGCCCATGCCCTCGGTTACGTGATGATCAATGCGGACGCGACGGCGTTCGTCAACGACGTGATGCTCGCGCGCAACGCGCCACTGCCGGCGCAGGCGACGAAGCGCCGGGCGGTCAAGACCACGTCGCGAGGACCCAACGAGCTGCACGTCCATCTCCTCCAGGGCGAGCAACACCGGCCGGTGGACAACATCGCGCTCGGGCGGTGTACGTTCTCGGGAATCGCGCACACCACTGGCGAGGCGCACATCGACGTCAGCTTCGCCTACGACGGTGACGCGATGGTGCAGGTGACTGCAATCGTCGACGGTGTGCCGCTCGAACCTCCGAGGCTCGAGCGCGACGATCGCGATCTTTCCTGGACGCTCGAGCCGCCACCCGTCGCGCAGGCCCAACTCGCCGTTGTGCTCGTCATCGACGTGTCGGGCAGCATGGGGGGCAGCCGGCTCCGCGCCGCGAAGCAGGCGTGCCGGGCGTTCCTCGACGAGCTCGGCGAAGGCCCACGCACAGGGCTCGTGTCGTTCCACACCCAGGCGCGGATCGAGGTCCCCGTCACCGGAGACCGGGCCGAGGTGCGCCGGGCGGTCGAGCGCCTGGACATCCGTGGCGGCACCGACGTCGCCGTAGGACTCGACGCGGCCGCCGGGCTCCTGCATGGGGGCGCCACCACTGGCGCCGGGACGCTCGGTGCCCGTGCAGAGGACAGCGCGAGACGAGCCATCCTGCTGCTGACCGACGGGCAGACACGGCGGCAGGGCCACGCGATCCGCTTGGCGGGGCGGCTGGCAGAGTCGGGACTCGAGATCGTTCCGGTCGGGCTGCCCGGGGCCGACCGAGGCTTCCTCGAGGCGATCGCGACGGGAGACCGAACGGACCTCATGACCTCCACAGCGACGCTCGCGGACGCCTTCCGAGGGATCGCCCGCGAACTCGCCGTCCAGGAGGGAGGCCTACGCCGTTGAACCGGCAGGTCAGGGACACGACGCTGTCAAGGTGCCGAAAGCTCAACCCTGTCCGACGGAAACGGGGAACTCCACCCTGACCCCGTGAACAGTTGCGGGAGCTTGCGCCGGGGCGTGAGATGTGAACGTGGATCCCGAGGTAGGGTGAGACGACCATGCCCGACGAGAGCACCGCCACCGTCTTCTACGACCACAGCTGCGGGTTCTGCACTTGGATGCTGGCCTGGGCGCTGCGCTGGGACCGCGGGCGCCGGCTGCGACCGGCGCCGATCCAGGGGCCCGAGGGTGAGGAGCGCCTGCGCTCCGTCCCGCCCGGCGCGCGCCTGGCCTCCTGGCACCTCGTGGACGAGCAGGGGCGGGTCCACTCCGCGGGGGCGGGGCTCACCGAGGTGCTCCGGCTCCTGCCCGGCGGGCGCCCGCTGGCCGCGCTGACCGGGGCCTTCCCGCGGCTCGCCGAGCGCGGCTACGCCGCCGTGGCGGCCAACCGGGTCGCACTCTCCCGGCCCATCCCGGCCGCGGCGAAGCAGCGCGCGCGGACGCTCGTGGCCGACCGGCAGGACGGGCCGGCCGATCACGCGTTCTCCAGCTGCCCGATCTAGACGGCGACCGAGCACGTCTTGACGCCCAGCCTGCGGTAGCTCGGCGCCGCGGTCGGCGTCTCCGCCGTCGGCTCGGGCCTCTCGCTGCGCCGGTTCCTGCGCGTCAGCCGAGGCTTCGCCGCGCGCGGGCCAGGAAGGCCGGATCGGCGGCGAGCCGCAGGATCAGCCGCTGGGTCGAGGCCGACTTCGGCACCGAGCGCTCGATGCGCGGCGGGAGCTCGCGCAGGAAGACGGCGACGGCGATGCCGGGGCGTCCCTTCGCCGTGACGTGGGCCGCCTCGGTGACGCTGCCGGGCAGGCTGCCCCCCTTGTCGCCCAGCCGCGAGAAGGTGGCCGCCACCTTCGGAAACTCGCGCTGCCACTCGAGGTGGCGTCGCAGCACCGCAGCGGCGGCGGGGCTGAGCCCCTGCCCGCGCCGATGCGCGCCATCAGCCGCGCCCAGTCGGCCGGCGTGCCGGCCACGCTGGACCGCACGAAGCGGCGCTGGCGAGCCACGCCCGGGAAGGAGGTCGCGGGCTCGCCGGCGGCGGCCAGCCGGAAGGCTTGCCGCGCCCGCTGCGCTGGCGTGAGCGCCGCCCAGGCGGCCGGCGTGCGCTGAGTCCAGGCCAGGTACTCGCCCAGCAGCGGCGCGGGCGGGTCCTGGCGCGCCATCCGGTTAGAGGCGGCGAACGCCGTCACGGTCTCGGCGCCGAGGCGCACCAGCAGGTAGTCGGCGGCCGCGTTGTCGGATTGCACGATGGCGGCCCGTGCCAGCTCGTCGAGGGGCACGACCTCCGCGCCCGGCGCGCCGGTGACCGTGCCGCGCGCGGCCCACTCCTCGACCGCCGCCGGGTGGGCGCCGCCGTCGGTGCCGGGCAGGTAGTAGCGCTCGACGTCGGCCAGCGCCACCGGCTGGGCGGGATCGAGCGTTCCGGCCGCGACCGCCTCGGCGTAGGCGCCCACGATCAGAACCTTGCGGGTCGAGGCCAGCGGGAAGCGCCGCTGCGCCGACTGCGAGAGCAGGCTCCGGCCGCCGCTACGGACGACGGCGATCCCCGCCCGGCCCGGGTGCGCGCCGATCCAGTCCAGGAGCCCGCCGGCGGTGCGCACGTCCGGCGCCGCGTGCGCGGGGCCAGCGGCGCCGAGCAGGCCGAGGCTGACGCTGGCGACGGCCAGGGCGGCGATCAGGCGATGTCTCGTCGTGGGGTCTCCTCGGGGTCGGCTCGCAGGCCGGCCGCGGCCAGCAGCACGAGCAGGGGAACGACGCGGTCGCCCGGCACGACGTGGTGGTTGCGCCGCACGAGGCGCACCCAGCCCGCGGCCTGCAGCTCGCGCAGGTGGTGATAGGTCTGGCCGCTGGTGCCCAGGCCGGGCAGCTCGCCCAGCTCGCGCGCGGTGTGCGCGCCGTGCAGCACGGCGCGGAGGATCTCAAGGCGGACGGGATGCCCGAGCGCAGCGACGGTGCCGGCCACCGCCGACCAGTCGGCGGCCATGAGCCCGGCCGGCGTGTGCTCCTCCTGCCACTCGAAGTGCTGCGCCTCTGGCGTGTCGACCGTGCCGGCGAACACCAGCCGGCCTCCGTCGCCCTCCATGCGTCGCAGCGCTTCGAGCGCCCAGAAGCGGGTTGCGGCGGCTTCGGGCGCGCCGGCCACCAGGCGCTCCTCCAGTCGCGCCACGCGGTCGAGCAACTGGTCGACGATCGTCTCCAGATCGCGCGCCACGCAAATACGTTACTACGAAATTCCGTAGCATACAAGGCTTGAGCGCCGCTTAGGGCGCGCGGCTACCGTGATCCGGGTGCGCCGCCGCCTCCCCGTGCCGCTCCTCGTCGCGCTGGTGCCCGTGCTGCTGGCCGGCGGGATCTGGCTGGGCGGGCACCCCCAGAACCTGCCGGGCTTCGCCCGCGACGCGCTGGTCGGCGACTCCGAGGCGCAGACCTACCAGGAAGCGATCGACACGATCGCCGACAACTACTACCGCGAGGTCGACGAGGACGAGCTGCTCGACGAGGGCCTCGGGGCCGGCGTGGCGTCGCTCGACGACCGCTTCTCGGCCTATTTCGACCCCGAGGAGTACCGCGAGTTCGCCCAGGCCACCGACGGTGCGCTGGAGGGCGTCGGCATGAGCGTCGAGCAGGACGCCGGCCGCAAGGGGCTGCGCGTGCTGACCGTGTTCGACCGCTCGCCGGCCAAGCGCGGCGGGCTGCGCGAGGGCGACCTGATCACCGAGGTCGACGGCCGCTCGCTGGCCGGGACCAACTCGCAGAAGGCGACGGCGCTGATCAAGGGCAAGGCCGGCACGCGCGTGAAGCTGACGGTGATCACCGGCAAGCAGGAGCCGCGCGTGCTCGACCTCGAGCGCGCCCGCGTCGACGTGCCGGTCGTGGAGGCGAGGATGGAGCGCTCGGGCACGAGCAAGGTGGCGCACGTGGCCCTCTCGGGCTTCACCTCCGGCGCGCACGGCGAGCTGCGCGTGGCGCTCGACAAGCTGCTGGAGCGTGGCGCGGATGGCGTCGTCCTCGACCTGCGCCACAACGGCGGCGGACTGCTGTCGGAGGCCGTGCAGGTCTCCTCGATCTTCATCCGCGACGGCACGATCGTCTCGACGAAGGGGCGCAAGCGGGCGCGGCGCGTGTTCGAGGCCACGGGCAGCTCGATCGACGCCAAGGTCCCCGTCGTGGTGCTGGTCGACCAGGCCTCGGCCTCGGCGTCCGAGATCGTCGCGGGCGCCATCCAGGACCGCGGGCGCGGGGAGCTGGTGGGCGCCCGCACGTTCGGCAAGGGCGTCTTCCAGGAGATCCGCCGCCTCTCCAACGGCGGGGCGCTCGACATCACCGTGGGCGAGTACTTCACGCCCAAGGGCCGCAACCTGGGCGGCGGCGGCGTGCAGCCCGGCTCGGGCCTGACCCCCGACGTGCGCGCCGAGGACGACCCGAAGACCACGCGCACGGACGAGGCGCTCGACGCCGCGGTCAAGACGGTGCTGGCCGAGGGAACGTGACGCGGGCCACCGCGTGACGCGGGCGGCGGCGGCGCCCGTCGTGGCGGTGCTGGAGCGCCGCGGCCGCTTCCTCACCGCCGACCCGTTCTTCGCGCGCGGGAGGCGGATGAACGTCGACCGCCCGAAGCCGGGCAACCGGCACCCGTCCGCGCGCGACGGCGACCTCGTGCTGGTCGCGCCGACCGGGCCGCGCGCCGGCCACGGCACGGTGCAGCGCCGCCTGGGCCGGCCCGACGTGGCCGCCGACGTGCTCGAGGCGCTGATGCTCGACCGCGGGCTGCGCCGGCGCTTTGACCCGCTGGTCGAGCGCGAGGCGCGCCAGGCGGCCGGGCGCACCGACCCGGGCGACCGGCGCGACCTGCGCGAGCTGCCGACGTTCACCATCGACCCGCCCACCGCGCGCGACTTCGACGACGCGATCAGCGCCGAGCGGATGGACGGCGGGCGCATCCGCGTGTGGGTCCACATCGCCGACGTGGCCGCCCACGTGCCGCCCGGCTCGGCGGTCGACCGCGAGGCGCTCCGGCGCGCCACCAGCGTCTACGTGCCCGGCCGGGTGGAGCCCATGCTGCCCGAGGCGCTGTCGAACGACGCCTGCTCGCTGGTCCCCCACCAGGACCGCCTCGCCGTGACGGTCGAGCTCGAGCTCGACGGCGCCCGCGTCGTGCGCAGCGCCTTCCACCGCACGCTGATTCGCTCGGACGCGCGGCTGGACTACCCGCGCGTGGACCGTGTGTTCGCCGGCGCCGAGCGGGCCGAGGCGCCGTGGGCGGCGCCGCTGGAGGCCGCCCGCGCGGCCGCCGCTGCGCTGGACGCGGCGCGAGCCGCCCGCGGCGCGCTCGCCATGCAGTCCTCCGAGCCGGAGTTCGCCTTCTCGCCCGACGGGCATGTGCGCGCGCAGGCCGCGAGCGAGCAGACCGAGTCGCACACGCTGATCGAGCACCTGATGATCGCCGCCAACGAGGCGGTCGCCGGGCTGCTGGAGGCCCGCCGGCTGCCCGCGCTGTTCCGCGTGCACGAGCAGCCCGACCCGGCGCGCGCCGCGCGCTTGGCCGAGCAGCTCGCCGCGCTCGACGTGCCGACCCCGCCCCTGCCCGAGCTGATGTCGCCCCAGCAGGCCGGCGACGCGGTGGCGGAGATGTCGCAGCTCGTCGCCGCCCACATGCAGCGCACCGGGCGCGGACGCGCGGCGCTCACCTCGCTCGTGCTGCGGGCGCTCAAGCAGGCCCACTACGCGGCGCGCAACGTCGGCCATCACGGGCTGCGCTCGCCGCGCTACTGCCACTTCACCTCGCCGATCCGGCGCTACCCCGACCTGATCTGCCACCGTGCCCTGCTGGCGGCGCTGGGCCAGGGCGAGGCGCCGCCCGCGGCGTCCGGCATGGAGGAGGCGGCCGAGTGGTGCTCGCAGCGCGAGCGCGACGCTGCCGCCATCGAGCGCGCCGCCGACGACGTGGCCCGCTGCTTCCTGCTCCAGCGCGAGCTGCTCGAGCGCGGCTGGCACGCCGAGTGGCCGGGCGAGGTGATCGGGGTGATCGGCGCGGGCGCCTTCGTCGCCTTCGGCGACGGCCACGAGGGCCTGCTGCCAGTGCGCCGCCTGCGCGGGGACTGGTGGGAGCTCGACCCGCTCGGCGTGATGCTGACCGGCGCCGAGTCGGGCCGCGCCGTGCGCCTCGGCGACCCCGTCACCGTGCAGGTCGAGCGGGTCGACGCGGCCCGCGGGCGGGTCGACTTGAGCCCCGTAGAGTGGTGAGCGCCGCCATGCCCGACGTCGCCCGCAACAAGATGGCCTCCTACCGCTACCACCTGCTGGAGTCCTGGGAGGCCGGCCTGGTGCTGACCGGCACCGAAGTCAAGGCGCTGCGCGACGGCAAGGCCCAGCTCAAGGACGGCTACGCGCACGTGCGCGACGGCGAGGTCTGGCTGCACAACGTGCACATCCCGCCGTACGGGCCGGCCACGCGCGAGAACCACGAGCCCGAGCGCCCGCGCAAGCTGCTGCTGCACAAGCGCGAGATCGAGCGCCTGATCGGCAAGACGCGCGAGCGCGGCCTCACCCTGGTGCCGACCCGGCTCTACTTCAAGGGCTCGCGGGCCAAGGTGGAGATCGCGCTGGCCCGCGGCAAGGACGTCGGCGACAAGCGCCAGACGATCAAGGAGCGCGAGATGAAGCGCGAGATGGAGCGGGCGGTCCGCCGCCGATAAACGGGGTCAGACCCCCTTTAGGTTCCCTCGCTTCACTGACGATCAGATACAGATGGATCGTCCTCAATCCGGCTGGCTGCCGCCGAACGCCCCGCAGTCGCTCACCGAGCCGCACCCGCCGCCCTCGCTCCCGCGCGACGGCGGGTCGCCGTCCGGCCTGCGCCGCCTGCTCGGCCCGCTGCTGGTCCTCGGCGCGCTGATCCTCAAGTTCGGCAAGGCGGCGCTGCTGCTGCTGCCCAAGGCGAAGGTGCTCACGACGTCGCTCTCGATGCTCGTGTCGGTGGGCGCCTACGCGCTGATCTGGGGCTGGCGCTTCGCCGTCGGCTTCGTCGCGCTGCTGTTCGTGCACGAGATGGGCCACTACATCCAGCTGCGCCGCGAGGGCGTCAAGCCCAGCGGCATGCTCTTCATCCCCTTCCTGGGCGCGGTGGTCGGCACCCGCTCGCTCGGCGGCAGCGCGCTGGCCGAAGCGCGCGTCGGCCTCGCCGGCCCCGTCGTCGGCTCGCTGGCCGCCGCGGCGCTGATCCCCGTCTGGCAGCTCACCGGCGATCCGTTCTGGCAGGCCCTCGCCTTCACCGGCCTGTTCCTCAACCTCTTCAACCTGCTGCCCGTCGTGCCGCTCGACGGCGGCCGCGCCTTCGCGGCCATGGCGCCCTGGATGTGGTTCGCCGGGCTCGGCGGGATGGCGCTGCTCTTCTTCGTCGCCCCCAACCCCATCCTGCTGCTGATCCTCGTGCTGGGCGGCTTCGAGACCTTCCGGCGCTGGAGGCAGCGGCGCAAGGGGGAGGAGGGCAACGCGGCCTACTACCGGGTGGCCACGCGCCACAAGCTGATGGTCGGCGCGGTCTACCTCGGGCTGGTGCTGGCGCTGGCGGTCGGCATGGACGCGACCCACCTGGAGCGCACCTTCTCCGACGCCTGAGCGCCGTTTTCCGGTGAATGCGGGATGAACGTGCACGCCTCCCTTGCACGTCCGAAGGACCTCTCCTAAGTTGGTCGCAGACGCGGAGGACGAGCCGCAGAGAGCGAGGCCATCGAGGTGAGAGGCCCGCCGCCCAGAGGGTCCCGGCGCTTTCGAGCGCTGGACCGGAGGGCTCCTCAAGCGGCTCTCCGCCGCGTCGCTTCGTCGGCCACCCTCGGGTGGCCGTCGTGGTTTAATGGACCTGTCAGCCTGGATCGGGTGTCCGCTCCCCGCCGCCGCACGCTGACGCTCGTCCTCTGCTGCGTCGGGCAGTTCATGATCATCCTGGACGTCTCGATCGTCAACGTGGCGCTGCCGTCGATCGCCCGCGACCTCGGCTTCACGCCGGCCACGCTGTCCTGGGTGGTCAACGCCTACGCGCTGGCCTTCGCGGGCTTCCTGCTGCTGGGCGGCCGCGCCGCCGACCTGCTCGGGCGCCGGGCGGTGCTGGCCGGCGGGCTGGTGCTCTTCGCGCTCGCGTCGCTGGCCGGCGGCCTGGCCCAGGGGGAGGGGACGCTGGTGGCGGCGCGCGCCGCCCAGGGCCTGGGCGGGGCGATCGTCGCGCCCGCCACGCTCTCGGTGCTGACCACCACCTTCGCCGAGGGTCCCGAGCGCAACCGGGCGCTCGGCCTGTGGGGTGCGATGGGCGCCGTGGGCGGCGCGTCGGGCGCGCTGTTGGGCGGGCTGCTCACGGAGGCGCTCTCGTGGCGCTGGATCCTCATCATCAACGTGCCGATCGGCCTGCTCGGCGGCTGGGCCGCACTCCACGTGGTGCGGGTCGGGCGCGACGCGGCGGCCACCGTGCGGGGCTTCGACGTCGCCGGGGCGCTCACCGTGACCGCCGGGCTGCTCGTGCTCACCTACGCGATCGTCGGCACCGAGCAGCACGGCTTGGCCTCGGCGCGCACCCTGGCCACGCTGCTGGCCGCCGTGCTCCTGCTGGCCGGCTTCGTGTGGATCGAGCAGCGCGTGGCCGCCCGTCCGCTGGTGCCGCTGCGCATCTTCGCCTCGCGCGCGCTGTCGGGCGCCAACGCGGTCGTCTTCTGCCTCGGCAGCGCCGCGTTCGCGATGTGGTACTTCGTCACCCTGTACCTGCAGGAGGTGCTCGGATACAGCCCGATCGAGGCGGGCCTGGCCATGCTCCCGATGCCGGTGGTGATCGCGCTCTGCACGCGCCACGCCACGCGGCTGACCGGCCGGCTTGGCGCCGGACCCGTGCTGGCCGTCGGCATGGCCCTGATCGGGGCGGGGATGCTGCTGTTCGCCCGCATGCCGGCCGACGGCGAGTGGCTGGCCGACGTGCTCGCGCCCGGCGTGCTGGCCGCTGCGGGCATCGGCTTCTCCTTCATCCCCGCGACCATCGCGGCCACCGACGGGATCGGGGGCGGGGAGGCCGGCCTGGCCTCGGGGCTGGTCAACACCTCGCGCCAGATGGGCGGCTCGCTGGGCCTGGCGCTGCTGGTTGCGGTGGCGGCGCACACCACGGCGGGCGCGGCCGCCGGGGTGTCGCGGCCCGAGGCGCTCACCGACGGCTTCCAGCACGCCTTCGCCGTCGGCGCCGCCTTCGCGCTGGCGGGCGCGCTGGTCAGCCTGCTGGTGCTGGCGCGGCCCCGCGTCCGTGCGGTGCGCTGAAGTCCAGCGCGGGCCCGATCGGGATGATCCGGCTGGGCTCGAGCATGTCGTGCGTGGTGTAGTAGTGGCGCTTGATCTGCTCGACGTCGGTCGTCGCGGCGATCCCCGGGTGCTGGTAGAGCTCGCGCGTGTATGCCCAGAGGTTGGGGTGGTCGACCAGGCGGCGCAGGTTGCAGCGGAAGTGGTCGACGTAGACCGGGTCGAAGCGCGCCAGCGTGGGGAACAGGCGCCAGTCGGCCTCCGTGATCCGCTCGCCCGCCAGGTAGCGGCGCTCGCCCAGCAGCTCCTCCAGCCAGGCCAGGGTGGCGAACACGCGCTGCGCGGCGTCCTCGTAGGCCGCCTGCGAGCGGGCGAAGCCGGCCTCGTAGACCGCGTTCTGCAGGTCTGCGTAGGTGCGCGCGTTGACCCGGTCGATCTCCTCGGCGAGCTCGGCCGGGCGCAGCCCGCCGTCGCCCCAGACGCCGTCGAGGATCCGGACGATGTCGGCGGACTCGTTGTTGACGATCCGCTGCTCCTGCTCGTCCCAGAGCACCGGCACCGAGATGCGCCCGTCGAAGCCGGCATCGGTCGCGGTGTAGGCCTCCGCGAGGAACGACCAGCCGTGGAGCGGATCGGCGAACTCGCCACCGGTGAACGCCCAGCCGCGCTCGTCGCGGTAGGGGTCGAGGAGGTGGACGGGGATGGCGTCGCCGAGCCCCAGCAGCGTGTGCACGATCAGCGTGCGCTGGGACCACGGGCAGGCGGGCGCGGCGTAGAGGTGGTAGCGGCCCGGCTCCGCTGCGGTGACCGTGTCGCGGAAGCGGCTGTCCTGGCGCTTGAAGCGCCCGTCGTCGCCCGCCTCCCTCCCGCGGCTGAAGGCGGTGCTCACGACTCCAGCTCCGCCAGCAGGTTGAGCCAGATCTCCGAGCGAGTTGGGAAGCACGGCACGGCGTGGCGCAGGCGGGCGACCGGCACCTCGCCCACGATGGCGATCGTCGCGGCATGGATGAAGTCGGCCACCTCCGAGCCGGTGATGGTCGCGCCGATGATCACGTCGCGCTGCTCGTCGACCAGCAGGCGGCTGGTGCCGCGGGCGTTGCGGCCGTAGAAGGACCCGCCGGCGTTGGCCGACGTCCCGACCTCGACCACGCGCGGCTCCAATCCGGCGTCGGCGGCGGTCTTGGTGGTGTGCCCGACGGCCGCCACCTGCGGGTCCGTGAAGATCACGCGCGGGGCGAGTGGGCCGTCGGCGCCCTGCTCAGCGGAGCTGTCGGTGCCGAGGATCCAGTCTGCCGCGATCCGGGCTTGGTACTTGGCCATGTGCGTGAACTGCGCGCGATGGTTGAGGTCGCCGATCACGTAGAGCCAGTCGTGGCCGGGCACCTGGGCGTGGGCGTCCACCTTCGTGAGGTCCTCCGCCTCCAGCCCGACCGTCTCCAGCCCGAGGCCGTCGGCCTGCGGCGTGCGGCCCACCGCCACCAGCAGCTGGTCGGCGGTGACGTCGCCGCCGCCCTCGACCCGCACGGTGACCCGCGCACCGTCGCGCTCCACCTTGTCGGCCTTGGCGCCCGTGCGGATGTCGACGCCCTGCTCCTCGAGCGCCTCGGTGACCTGCTCGCAGGCGAACTCCTCCTCGCGCGGGAGCAGCCGGCGCTCGCCCTCGATCAGCGTGACCTGCACGCCCAGCGACTGGTAGGCCTGGCTCATCTCCACCCCGACCACGCCACCGCCGAGGATGACCAGGCTGGCCGGGAGCTCCTTCGCGATCGTGGCCTCGCGGTTGGTCCACGGCTCGGCCTCGGCCAGCCCGTCGATGGGCGGCAGCGTGGGCGTGGTGCCGCCGGCCAGGATCACCGCGCGGCGCACCTCGAGCGTCTCCTCGCCCACCCGCACCCGCTTCTCCCCCGCCAGCGCGCCCCAGCCGCGGAGCAGCGCGATGCCCTTGTCCTCCAGCCACGGCAGCTGGGAGGAGTCGTCGAGGTCGTGGATGATCTCGTCGCGCCGGTCCAGCACCGCCTGGACGTCGAGCTCGCCCGTGGCGGCGTCCGCCGCGCCGGGGATGCGCCGGGTCTCGGCCAGCGCCTCGGCCGGGCGCAGCAGGCCCTTGGAGGGCATGCAGGCCCAGAACGAGCACTCGCCGCCGACCTTGCGGTCCTCGACGACGGCGACCTCGAGGCCGGCGTCGGCCAGCCGCCCGGCCGCCACCTCGCCGCCGGGCCCGGCGCCGATCACGACCACGTCGAAGCTGCGCATGCGGGTCTCTCCTTGCTCGTGCGAGGTCAGGCGCCCGAGGCTACCCGCTGCTGGCTTACGCACGGCTTACCCGGCCTTCACGGGCGGCTCAGCCGCAGGGCCGACAGTGTGGTCGTGCGCCTCGCCTTCACCTCCCGCGCCGTGGTCGTGATCGCCGGCCTTCCCGGGGCCGGCAAGTCCACCCTCATTCGCCGCGCCGTCGATCCGACGGCGGTGGCGGTGGTGGATACCGACGATCAGCGGCGCACCGGCGGGCGCGCCTCGAATGCGCGGCACTATGCGCGCATCCTGTCGGCCGTGTGGGGGCGGCGCCCGGTGGTGATCCATTCGCGCGGCACGCTGGGGACGCTGCGCCGCGCGATCACCCTGGCGTCGCTCCTGCGCGGTCGCCCCGTCCACCTCATCCTGCTCGACGCGCCGCGCGCGGCGGCCGAGGAGGGCCAGCGCCGGCGCGGCCGCGTGATCGGCCGGCGCTCGATGGACCGCCACGTGGCGCGCTGGGCGCGCCTGCTCGCCCGCGGCCCGCGCTGGGAGGGCTGGACGTCGGTCACGCGGCTGGATCGCCCCACCGCAGCGGCGGTCGACGCGCTGGCGTTCGGTGCGGCCGAGCCGGCGCAGCGGCACCTTCGGCGGCGCTTGCGCGGCGCCTCCGCGGCGCCGGCCTGACGGGTCGCGCCGTGACAGACGGGTCACAGGCCCCGTTATCACCGCGCGCCCGGCCGTCGTGAAGGGTCGGCGGTCGCGGCCGGTGAACCGACCATGGCCATCCGCGTTCCCGCGACCGCGCGCGCGACCTCCCTTGCCGGCCTCCTGGTGGCGGGCGGCATCCGCGCGGTCTACCAGCCCATCGTTGAGCTCGACGGTGGCCGGCCGGTCGCCTGCGAGGCGCTGGCCCAACCCATCCCGGCGGATCTCGTCGCGCTCGTGCAGCGGGCGCGCGGGCAGGTCGACGTCGTGGTGGAGCTGACCGAGCGGGCGCTCACCGACGACCCCGCGACGCTGCTGGCGCACGTCGCCCGCCTGCGCGCGGCCGGCTTCGGCGTCGCGCTCGACGACGTGGGCGCCGACCCACGCTCACTCGCGCTGATGCCGTTCGTGCGGCCCGACGTGATCAAGCCCGACCTGCGGCTCGTGCAGGCGCAGCCGTCGCTGGAGACCGCCGCGATCGTCCACGCCGTCAACGCCGAGGCCGAGCGCTCCGGCGCGCGCGTGCTGGCCGAGGGCATCGAGACGCGCGAGCACCTCGAGATGGCCCGCGCCCTGGGCGCCGACCTCGGGCAGGGCTGGCTCTTCGGGCGCCCCGAGCCCGCCCCGCCCGCGATCGGCGAAGGAGGCCGGCCGCTCATCCTGGGATCGGACGCCCCGGCCGGCGACGCGAACGACACCCCGTTCGAGCTGGTCGCCGCGCGCCGCCCGGTGCGGCGCGGCACCAAGCGGCTGCTGCTCGCCATCTCGCGCCGGCTCGAGGAGCAGGCGCTGCTGCAGGGCGACTCCGGCCATGGTCCTCAGCGCCTTCCAGCACGGCATCCACTTCACCCCCCGCACGGCCGACCGCTACGCCCGCCTGGCCGCGACTCCTCCTTCGTCGCCGCGCTCGCCCACGACCTCCCGCGCACCCCGGCCCCGGGCGTGCGCGGCGTCGCGCTGCGCGCCGTCGACCCGCTGCGCGCGGAGTGGAACGTCACCGTGGTCGGCGCCCACTTCGCCGCCGCCTTCGTGGCGCGCGACCTGGGCGATGACGGCTCGGACGGCGCCCGCCGCTTCGACTTCTGCATCACCTACGAGCGCGACCTGGTCATCCGTGCCGCCCAGGCGCTGCTGGTCGCCGTCGATCCGGTGCGCGGGACCGCCTGACGGTCTACAATGGAGGGCGTAGGACACCCCTGGGGACGACAGGCTTCGACGTGGTCGGTTCGTGGGGGTGGTTGCGAGTCGAGGTGCCGGAGGCCTCGTAAAACCCCGGCAAAAACACAAGTGCGAAGTCTCACGACTTCCAGCTCGCTGCCTAGCACAAACTAGGTACTGAGCCTTGGCCCCCGGAGCCTGTGCCGGGATCCGGCTGAGTCAACAAGCAGGCCAATGCCCTCGGAACGCCGGCCTGAGCCGCCCGGGGGGACGCTTGATCAGGCTGGCCCTACGCAACCCCGCCGGCGTGGCGAGCGAAGGGCGAGATCCAGAGCGCCGGACACACTCGTAGACACCACCTTTCACGCGATTGCGGACGTGGGTTCAATTCCCACCGTCTCCACTCCGGTCCGGAACACAGAGAGCAGTGATAGAGGCGCCTGAGACGGTGCTTCCTTCGGTCTCAAGCGCGAGCGCGGCAGAGGCCGTGCGGGAGCCGCGCGCCGCCATCCGAGTGCATGCCGAGCGGATCGTCTCCTGGGGCATCGAGAGCGAAGAGGTCGGGCGTCGTTCTGCGCGCTCGGTGCGCAAGGAGGCG
>Ga0136617_10001363_pt1 | contig 21561 bp, 22 predicted proteins | sample AntDrymUQ3222106_2_FD_129672 | JGI IMG/M metagenome (GOLD analysis project Ga0136617, IMG submission 129672) | Polar desert sand microbial communities from Dry Valleys, Antarctica - metaG UQ322 (21.06) | ecosystem: Environmental > Terrestrial > Soil > Desert | place: Antarctica: Dry Valley...
ACGCGCATGCGCGCGCCGGGCGGCTCGTTCATCTGGCCGAAGACGAGCATCGTCTTGTCGATGACGCCCGACTCCTTCATCTCCAGCCAGAGGTCGTTGCCCTCGCGCGAGCGCTCGCCGACGCCGCAGAACGCCGACAGGCCGCCGTGCTCCTGGGCGAGGTTGTTGATGAGCTCCTGGATGAGGACCGTCTTGCCGACGCCCGCGCCGCCGAAGAGGCCGACCTTTCCGCCCTTCGCGTAGGGCGCGAGCAGGTCGACGACCTTGATGCCCGTCTCGAACATCTCGGTCGTCGGCGTGAGGTTCTCGACGTTCGGCGCGGGCCTGTGGATCGGCCAGCGCTCGGTGTACTCGACGGGGCCGGCGAGGTCGATCGGCTCGCCGAGCAGGTTGAAGATCCGGCCCAGCGTGCCCTCGCCGACGGGGACGGTGATCGGGCCGCCGGTGTCGACGACCTCCATCCCGCGTGAGAGGCCGTCGGTCGTGTCCATGGCGACCGCGCGCACGCGGTCGTCGCCGAGATGCTGCTGGACCTCGCAGACGAGCACGCCGCCGTCGTCGTCGTCGTCGCCGCCGCGCTCGATCGTGATCGCGTTGTAGATCTCGGGCAGCTCGCCCTCTTCGAACGTCGCCTCGATGACGACGCCCTGGATCTCCTCGATCCGGCCGACGGCACCTTCGCGCTCGGTGCTGTCGCTGCTGGTGGTTTCAGTGGTGGCCATGGTTCTCCAGATTAAGAGGGGTTTCGGCCTCCGGCCCTCGCAAGCTCGGGCCTTCGGACGACGTTACGTAAGAGACTCTGCGCCAGCGACGACTTCCATGATCTCCTGCGTGATCTCGGCCTGGCGGGCGCGGTTCATTTCAAGGGTCAGGTCCTCGATCAGCTCGCCGGCGTTCTCGGAGGCGTTGCGCATCGCGGTCATCCGCGCGCCGTGCTCGGACGCCGTCGACTCCAGCAGCGCGCGGTAGACGGAGATCTCGACGTAGTCGGGGACCAGCCGCTCGAGGATCTCGTCGGCCTCGGGCTCGTACTCCACGAGCGCGTGGTGGGTCGTGTCGTCGTCGTCGGCGCCCTCGCGATCGCGCTCGGTGCCTTCGAGGATCGTCGCCTGCTGCAACGGCAGCAGCGTCTCGCGTCGGACCTCCTGCGTCAGCGGCGAGATGTAGCCGTTGTAGAAGATCTCGACGCGATCGGCGTTGCCGTCGACGTAGGCGGCGATGAGCTCCTCGGCGATCTCGCGCGCGTCGGCGTACGACGGGCGGTCGGTGAAGCCGACGTAGCGCCCGACCGGCTCCTTGCCGCGGAAGTTCAGCGTCGACACGCCGCGGCGACCGACAGCGCTGTAGAGCACGCCGCGGCCCTCGCTCTCGTGTTCGCGAGCCGCGCGCAGCCCGGCGCGGATGATCTGCGAGTTGAACGCGCCCGCGAGGCCGCGGTCGCCGGTGACGAGCAGCAGCGCGACGTTGTTCTCGGCCTCGTGCTCCGTGAGGACCGGCAGCCCCGAGATCTCGCTCCCGGCCGCCTCGGCGGCCTGGCGCGTCATCCGCCGGATCGCCCCCGCGTACGGCCGCAGCGCCTCGATCCGCTGCTCGGCGCGGCGCAGGCGAGCCGCCGCCACCATCTCCATCGCACGGGTGATCTTCTGGATGTTCTTGACGGAACCGATCCGGTTCTTGACGTCGCGCTGGGAGGCGCTCATCGCGACGCCCTGGCTTCCGCGTCCACGCCGGCCGTGGTCGAGCGACGACGCGATCTCACGCGGTTACGGCCTCTTCCTCGGGCTCGTCGGCGGTTTCGTCGTCGTCCTCGTCCTCGTCGTCGTCGTCGTCGTCGGAGCTCGCCGCGGCACCATCCGTCGCGCGCTCGGAGCTCGAGTCGTCGACCGCGCCACCGTCCTCGTCGAAGTCGTAGCCGAAGTCGTCGGCGAACTCCGCGACGGCATCGCGCAGCTTCTGCTCGACGTCGTCGTCCCACGCACCGCCCGCGATCTTCTCGAGCAGCTCGGCGTCCTCGGAATGCATCCGCGAGACAAGCGCCTCGTGGAACTCCGGCACGCGATCGACGGTGATGCGATCCAGGAAGCCGTTCGTCGCCGCGAAGATCACGACGACCTGGTCCTCGACCGCCATCGGCGAGCGTTCCTTCTGGTTGAGCGTCTTCACGAGCCGCTCGCCGCGGGCCAGGGTGGCCTGCGTGTCGGCGTCGAGATCGGAGCCGAACTGCGCGAACGCCTCGAGGTCGCGGTACTGGGACAGCTCGAGCTTGAGGCGGCCCGCGACCTTCCTCATCGGCTTGATCTGCGCGTTGCCGCCGACGCGTGACACCGAGATGCCGACGTTGATCGCCGGCCGCACGCCCGAGAAGAAGAGCTTGGGCTCGAGGAAGATCTGGCCGTCGGTGATCGAGATGACGTTCGTCGGGATGTAGGCCGACACGTCGCCGGCCTGCGTCTCGATGATCGGAAGCGCCGTGATCGACCCGCCGCCGAGATCGTCGTTGAGCTTGACCGCGCGCTCGAGCAGGCGGCTGTGCAGGTAGAAGACGTCGCCCGGGTAGGCCTCACGGCCCGGCGGGCGGCGCAGCAGCAGCGACATCTGGCGGTAGGCGAACGCATGCTTGGTGAGGTCGTCGTAGACGCACAGCGCGGCCTTGCCGTCGTAGAGGAAGTGCTCGGCCATCGCGCAGCCCGCGTAGGGCGCGAGGAACTTCACCGGTGCGGCCTCGTCGGCGGCGGCGGCGACGATGATCGTGTTCTCCATCGCGCCGTACTCGCGCAGCGTCTCGGCGATCTGCACGACGGTCGCCATGCGCTGGCCGATCGCGACGTAGACCGAGATCAGGCCCGCGCCCTTGTTGTTGATGATCGTGTCGAGCGCGATCGCGGTCTTGCCGACCTGGCGGTCGCCGATGATCAGCTCGCGCTGGCCACGGCCGATCGGGATCATCGAGTCGATCGCCTTCAGGCCGGTCTGCAACGGCTCGATGACGGGCTGGCGCTGGACGACGCCGGGTGCCTTGAACTCGGCCGGGCGCATCGTGGACGTGTTGATGTCGCCCTTGCCGTCGAGCGGCTTGCCGAGCGGGTCGACGATGCGGCCCAGCAGCTCGTCGCCGACGGGGATCTCGAGCAGCGACCCGGTCCGCTTGACCGTATCGCCCTCCTTGATCTGCTCCCAGGCGCCGAACAGCACGACGCCGACGTTGTCGGACTCGAGGTTCAGCGCGAGGCCGGTGACGTCGTGCGGCAGCTCGAGCATCTCGAACGACATCGCGTTCTCGAGGCCGTGGACGCGGGCGATGCCGTCGCCGACGGACAGGACCGTACCGACCTCGGTCAGTTCGGCGGAGTCGGCGTCCAACCCCTCGATACGGCTCTTGAGGATGGAGGTGATTTCGTCGGGCTTGATCTGCATGAATGCCTTTCCCGCTCAGGCCGCGCCGCGCGCGACGGCCTTTCTCAGGTTTTCGAGTCGGTTGCGGATCGATGCGTCGAGGATCGAGTTGCCGACCCGCAGGACGATGCCGCCGAGGATGTCGGGATCGACGCTCGACGTGAGCTCGATCCGCTGGCCGGTGGTCTTCTCGATCTGCTTGCCGAGCTTGCGCGCGACGTCCTCGTCGAGCGCAACCGCCGTGGCGATCTGGACGGGCAGGATCTTGTGGGCCTGCTCCCACAGCGTGTCGTAGTAGCGCCGGATGCGGAAGATCGCCGGCATGCGGTGCTTCTCGATCAACAGCTCGAGGAAGTTGACGAGCGTGTCGTCGGCGCCGTCGAGCAGCTTCACGAGGCCGTCCTTCTTCTCCTGCGTCGAGAAGTACGGCGAGAAGAAGTAGATCGCGAGCTCGCGACTGGCGTCGAGCGCGTCGGCGACCTGGCCGAGCTGCTCACGGATCTCGTCGGTCGTGTCGTGCTCGGAGGCGACTTCGTACAGCGAGCGACCGTAGACCTCGGCGATCTCTTCCATGGCTTAGGCCTTGCTCCCGCTGTCGCCGGCCAGGGCCGAGAAGTCCAGCTCCGCAAGCGTCTCCTCGACGAGCTTGCGCTGGTCCTTCTCGGTGAGGACCTTGCGGGTGATCTTCTCGGTGGCGAGGATCGTGAGGTCGGCGACCTCGTTGCGGATGTCCTGGATCGCCCGGCGCGTCTCGGCCTCGATGTCGCGCTTGGTCTGCGCGAGCAGCTCCTCGCGGCGCTTCTTGGCCTCCGCGAGCGTCTCCTGCTCGCTCGTCTCGGCGGCCTTGCGGGCGCGGGCGAGGATCGTCTCGGCCTGCTCGCGGGCCGCGGCCAGGCGCTCGCGGTACTGCTCGAGCAGCTCCTCGGCCTCGGCGCGCGTCCTGGCGGCCGTCTCGAGCGACTCCTCGATGATGTGCTGGCGGCGGTCGAGCGCCTCCGCGATCTGCGGGAAGGCGTACTTCTTCAGCAGATAGCCGGAGATCGCGAAGACGAGCAGCGTCCACACCATGAGCCCGACGTCGGGCTGGACGAGGAAGCTGCCGCCCTCGTCCTTCGCTGCTGCCATGACGACCACGTCGAGCATCGTCAGCTCTAGAGGAAGAACGCCAGCAGGCCGGCGACGAGACCGTAGAACACGCAGGCCTCGGTGAGCGCGAAGCCGAGCCACTGGATCGAGGTGATCTCGTCCTTCATCTCCGGCTGGCGCGTGACCGCCTGGATCACGTTGCCGAAGATGTAGCCGATGCCGATACCAGCGCCTGCGGCACCCAGGCCACCCCCGATGCCGAGCGCGACCTTGCCGCCGGCGATTTCGACGGGATCCTTGACGGCCTTGGCCGCCGCGATGATCTCCGGTGTTAGGGACAGGTCCACGAAATGCTCCTTGTAGTCGTTATCTCAGTGTTCCTGGGCGACAGCGCCGCCGAAGTAGATCGAGGCCAGCGTCGCGAAGATGAAGGCCTGCAGCGTCGCGACAAGCCCGACCTCGAAGATGAAGAGGATCACGCCGAGCGGCAGCGTCAGCCAGCCGATCGCGGCGATGCCGAGCAGGACCGCGATGCCGCCCGCCATGAACAGGATGATCAGGTGGCCCGCGAGGATGTTCGCGAACAACCGGACGCTCAGCGAGATCAGCCGCAGGAGGTTGGAGAACAGCTCGAGGACGAAGATGAAGGCGGCCATCCCGCCGGTGACGCCCTTCGGGATGAGCCCCTTGAGATAGCCGATCGGGCCCTTCGCACGGACCCCCTCGACGGTGAAGCCGATGAAGACGACGAGCGCCAGGACGAGCGGGACGGACAGGTTCGCCGTCGCCGAGTAGATCGCGAAGGAGGGGATCTTCAGGCCGAAGACGTCGATCGAGTGCTCGGTGTTCGTCGGCAGCGGGATGTAGCCGATGAGGTTCGAGATCCAGATGAAGAGAAACAGCGTGGCGATGAACGGAAACCACTTCGCCGCCATGCTGGCGTCCATGTTGTTGCGCGTGATGTTGTCGCGCATGAGGTTGAAGACGGTCTCCACGAGCGTCTGCACGCGGTTGGGGTGATCCTGCATGCGGTTCGCGATGTAGATCATCGCCCAGACCGTGATCACGGCGGCGATGATGACGTAGACGACCGCCTTGTTGATGTCGAACGGTCCCGGCAGGTTGATCCAGGGATCGAGCTTGAACTCGTTCACCGGCTCGTACTCGTCGTTCTCGCCGCCCGAGCCCGCGAGCGCGACGAGCAGGACGAGCCCGAACAGGTACGCCCCGAGGATCGTGAAGATCTTCGCTCGCTTGCTCATGCGTGCTCGGGAGTGCGTGGCGGTTGTGGGCCGGTACGGCTCAGCGCGCGGTGCAGGAGCGTCGCCGCGAGCGAGATCGTGAACGCGACGAGCAGCACGGCAGCGGCGGCGACGCCGTCCTCGCGACCGCTGCCCACGCCGGCGACGACGACCGTCGCGGCGAGGAGCCACTGGCGCGCCATCATCGTCGCCATGTTCAGGCCGATCGCCTCACGGGCGCTTTCGCGCTGGCGCGCGCGCCGGTCGACCTCGAGCGCGACGAGGCGCTGGAAGGTCCACACGACGGCGGCGAGCAGCACCCCCAGCTGCGGCGCGCCGAGCGCGAGCGCGAGCGGCACCGTGAGCCACAGCAGCACGAGGTCGATGTAGCGCAGCGCGGTCATCCCTATAGGTCCGGGAAGCGCGCGCGGACGGCGGCGATGCCGACGACGAAGCCGATGAAGATGCCGAGCGCGAGGAAGATGCCGACCGCCCCGATCACCGCGCCGACGACGGCGCCGAGCGCGCCGCACAGCAGCAACGACGTGAGCAGCATCAGCCCGGCCACGGCGCCGCGCGCGAGCGGCTTGTGCTCAGGAGGGGTCACGATGTTGGGCTGGGTGGTTGCGGGCACGGGGCGTCGCGGACCCTACAGACAGCAAGACCGCGCGGGACGCGCGGCCACTTCTGAGGTCCGGTCGTCTGGCGTGGTCAAGCATATCGCTTGTGCGGACTTTGTAACAACTTTGTGACACGCAGCACCACAGCCGGTGCGGTGAGCACTCCGTCTATGCGTGCTTCAAAGCCGCACACGCAATGACCGCGCGCCGGGCAGCGCGTAGCATCGGGCGCATGCACGGCGGTCACGACCATGTTCACGGTCATTCCCACGCTGCGCACTCGCATGCGCCGTCTGCGGATGCCGACCGCCGCTGGCTGACCGTCGCGCTCGTCCTCATCGCCGGGTTCATGGCCGTCGAGATCGTCGCCGGCCTGCTCTCAGGCTCGCTGGCGCTGCTGTCGGACGCCGCGCACATGCTCACCGACGCGGCCTCGCTCGGGCTGGCGCTCTTCGCGGCGAGGCTCGCCGCGCGGCCGGCCAAGGGTGCCTTCACGTTCGGCTTCGGGCGCGCCGAGATCCTCTCGGCGCAGATCAACGGTGCCGCATTGTTCCTGCTCGCCGGCGTGATCGCCGTCGAGGGCGTGCAGCGACTCGGCACGCCGCCGGACGTCGACGGACCCGTCGTCGTCGTCGTCGGCGTTGTCGGCGCGCTCGTGAATGTCGCGGCGTTCTGGGCGCTGCCGCGCTCGGAGCGCCAGAGCCTGAACGTCGCGGGGGCGCGCGCGCACGTGCTCGCCGATCTCTACGGCTCGGCCGCGGCGATCACGGCCGGGCTCGTGATCGCGTTCGGCGGGCCAGCTCAGGTCGACGCGCTGGCGGCGCTCACGGTCGCGGCGCTCATGCTGCGCTCCGGCTGGTCGCTGCTGCGGGCGTCGACGCGGGTCCTGCTCGAGGCCGCGCCGCGAGGCACCAACCCCGACGAGGTCGGCCGCACGCTCGCCGCGATGGCCGGGATCGTCGAGATCCACGACCTGCATGTCTGGGAGGTCACGTCCGGCTTCGTCGCCGTCGCCGCCCACGTCGTCGTCGCCCCCGACGACGACTGTCACCTGCGCCGCCGCGAGCTACAGGCGGTCCTGCACGAGCGCTTCGGGGTTCGTCACACGACGCTCCAGGTAGACCACGAGTCCTGGCAGCCGCTCGTCCAGATCGCGCCGTCGCGGTCGTCGTAGCCACCGCCCCGGGGGCACGCGTGACCTCGTGTCGCGCCGGTTGCGCGCGCCGTCCACGCCGCCGCCCCGTGACACCTAGAGTCCGCCCTGATGGCTTCACTGCCCGAGGCGGCGCCGGGACCGTCCACACGTGCGCACGCACGCGCGCGCGGGCGGGGGCGTGGGACCGGGATCGTCGCGCTCTTCTCGGCCACATTGTTCCTCAGCGCGGGGCTCACGTTCCTCGTCCAGCCGATGTTCGCGAAGTTCGTGCTGCCGCTGTTCGGCAGCACGCCGGCCGTCTGGAACACCTCGATGCTGTTCTTCCAGACGACGCTCCTCGCCGGCTACCTCTACGCGCACGAGAGCACGCGCCGGCTCGGCGTGCGCCGGCAGGCCGCCGTGCACCTCGGGGTCCTGCTCGTGCCGCTGCTCGTGCTGCCGGTCGGCATTCCCGACGGCTGGATCCCTCCCGCGGACAGCAATCCGGTGCCGTGGCTGCTCGGCCTGCTGGCGGTCGCCGTCGGGCTGCCCTTCTTCGTCGCCTCGACGACCGCGCCGCTCCTGCAGCGCTGGCTCGCCGCCACCGATCATCCGGCGGCCGCGGATCCCTACTTCCTGTACCGCGCGAGCAACATCGGCAGCGTGCTCGGCCTGCTCGGATATCCGCTGCTCGTGGAGCCGTACCTGCGCCTCGACGAGCAGGGCCGGCTGTGGTCGGCGGGCTATGGGCTGCTCGTCCTGCTCGTGCTCGCGTGCGCGGCCGCGGTCTGGCGCTCACCGCGGGGCTTCCAGGACGCTGGGGCGGCGGGGCATGCGGTGGATCCCGCTGTCGCACCTGCGACCGAGGCGGGTGCCGGCGCCGCAGCGTCCCTGGGCGCGACCGCCCGGCCGACGCTCACGCGGCGCCTGCGCTGGGTCGGGCTCGCCTTCGTCCCGTCGAGCCTGATGCTCGGCGTGACGGTGACGATCACGACCGACGTCGCGCCGATCCCGCTGCTGTGGTCGCTGCCGCTCTCGCTCTACCTCATCTCGTTCATCCTCGTCTTCGCCCCGGGCTCACGGTCGGACGGACTGCAGCGCGCGATGGCGTTCGCGTTGCCCGCGGTTGTGCTGCTGATCTCCGTGATCCTGCTGCTCGGCGTCCGCGGTCCGCTGTGGATCATGCTTTCGATCCACCTGGCAGGCTTCTTCGTCGTCGCTGTGGTGTGCCATGGGGCTCTGGCGCGGGACCGCCCGCCCGCGCGCCGGCTCACCGAGTTCTACCTGCTGATCTCGCTCGGCGGCGCGCTCGGCGGGGTGTTCAACGCGATCGTCGCACCGGCGCTGTTCGATTCCCTGGCCGAATACCCGATCGCGCTCGTGCTCGCCGCGCTGTGCCTGCCCGGACGCCCGCCGCTCATCCCCCCGGGCCCCTACGCACGCCGGCTCGACCTCGCGCTGCCGCTCGTCCTCGGCGCGATCGTTGCGTTGATCGTCGTCTCGCTGAGCGCGTTCGCGGAGGCGGACGCACAGGAGTACGGCAAGATGTTCGCCTTCAGCATGGCGGCGGGGGTCGCGATCAACTTCGTCCGCCGCCCGCTGCGCTTCGGCCTGTCGGTGGGAGCGATCGTGCTGGCGGTCGCGCTCGCCTCGGCCCCGGACCAGCGCGAGCTGCATCGCGAGCGCAGCTTCTTCGGCGTCTACCGCGTGACGGCAGCCGAGGGCGGCAACCTGCACCGGCTCGTCCACGGCACCACGACCCACGGCGCCCAGGACGTCTCGCCCGGCCGCGAGCGCACGCCGATCAGCTACTACCACCGCGGCAGTCCGATCGGCCAGCTGCTGCAGACGATGCCCGCGAGCGTCACGACGCGCGCCGCGATCATCGGCCTCGGCACGGGCTCCGTCGCCTGCTACAGCAAGCCGGGCGAGCGCTGGACCTTCTACGAGATCGACCCGACGGTCGAGCGCATCGCCCGCGACCCGCGCTTCTTCAGCTACCTGCGCGTGTGCCCGGGGGAGCTCGACGTGATCCTCGGCGACGCCCGGCTCAGGCTGGTCGATGCCGCCGATCACAGCTACGGGCTGATCATGGCCGATGCGTTCAGCTCGGACGCCGTCCCCGTCCACCTCATCACCCGCGAGGCGCTCGCGCTCTACCGCTCGAAGCTGCGCGAGCACGGGATCGTCGCCTTCAACGTGTCCAACAACTACGTCGGCCTCGAGCCGGTCCTCGGAAACCTCGCACGCGACGCGCGGATGGCGTGCGTCGCGCAGCAGGACAGCAGGAGCGGCAAGGACGGCCGGCCCGAGACGGACGCCTCGGACTGGGTCGTGATGGCAAGGCACACACGCGACTTGAGAGCAATTGCCTCCGACCGCCGCTGGCACGACTGCCGGCGCGCGCCCGGCGACGCCCCCTGGACCGACGACTACTCCAACCTCCTCAGCGCGCTCGACCTGAACGGCTGACGAGAACCGTCACGCCCGTCCAGAGCCCACGCACACCACACACAGCCACCACCAGCTTCCCACCCACCGCAGGAGGGAGCAGCCCACCGGCGCAAGCGTCCGGGGTGTTTCGGGTGCGTGGTCCTGCTCTCCGGGAGGGTCTGGCGGCTACTGCACAGCCCACGCCCTACAGGAGGCTCACGTGTCCTCCCGGAGCAGGCACCACGACACCCGAAACCCCCCGGCCACCAACGCCAACGTCTCACAAAGCCGAAGCACCAATGACCTCCTGCCACCAAGCCCGCTCGGCATCCGTCCGAGACCCCCGCAACCGCCGCCGGGCGTGCCACTGAACCTGCTCCCGGGCCCCGACCAGCACATGCGGCCCCGTCACCGCATAGCGCCCGTCCTCGAGAACGACCAGTGCCCCCGGCACGTCCCAGCGCGTGTTCAGCCGCTCGACGACGGCGAGGCCGAGCACGGTCACCGGCGCGTCGGGATCGCCGTCGGCGTCCGTCCACGGGCGCGTCGTGAAGATCGGGGCGCCGGTCGGGGGCCTGCGCGCGGGCCGCGGCGCCGGGCCGACGGGGCCGGTGCGCCAGCGTTCGCGCGCCTGCTCGAGCGCCGCGACCGCCGTCTGGCGCGCGACGATGTACAGCCGGTCGCCCGCCTCCAGGCGCGTCGACCCGCGCGGCGGCAGCGCCTCGTCGCCGCGCACGAGGACGTTGACGAGCGCGTCGCGCGGCAGTCCGAGGTCGCGCACGCGCACGCCGATCGCGGCATCGCCCTCGACGATAGGCACCTCGACGACGTCGGCGCCGAGCTGGCGGATCGAGCCGACCTCGACGAGCGGGCGCGGCAGCGCCGGCTCCTCCGTCGTCGCGCCCAGCAGGCGGGCGAGCGGCTCGAACGTCGAGCCCTGGACCAGCGTCGAGACGAGCACCGCGAAGAACGCGATGTTGAAGAACGTCTTGTTCTCGTCGAGGCCCTCGAGGACCGGGAAGGTCGCGAGCACGACCGGGACCGCCCCGCGCAGGCCGGCCCAGCCGAGCACGAGCCGGTCGGCGAGCCGCAGCGGGGCGAACGCCGTCGCGATCGAGACCGCGAGCGGCCGCGCGATGAACACGAGCACGAGCGCGATCAGCGTGCCGTTCAGCGCGATGTCGTCGAGCTGGTGCGGGAATACGAGCAGGCCGAGCGCGAGGAACATCGCGAGCTGCGCCACCCACGCCAGGCCGTCGTGGAACGCGTGCACCGTCTGGCGTGCGGGCAGCTGGGCCGAGCCCATCATGAGCCCCGTGATGTAGACCGCCAGGAAGCCCGAGCCGTGCAGGACGTCGGCGGCGCCGAACGCGATCGCGACGACGGCGATCGACGCGACGGGATACAGGCCGCCGGTCGCCAGGCGCACGCGGCGGAAGGCCTGCACGGCGAGCCAGCCGGCACCGGCTCCGGCGAGCGCGCCGATGCCGAGCTGCTGCACGAACAACCCGAGCATGTCGACGACGCCGTAGTCCGGGTTCTTGATCCACTCGATGAAGCCGAGCACGAGCAGGACCGCGACCGGGTCGTTCATGCCCGCCTCGCCCTCGAGCGTGCGCGCGAGGCGCCGCTTGAGCGTCGAGCCGCGCAGCAGGGCGAAGATCGCCGCGCCGTCGGTCGCCGACACGATCGCGCCGACGAGCATGCCCTCCAGGAGCGTGGCGTCCAGCAGCCAGTACGCGGCGAGCCCGGTGACGACCGCCGTCACGAGCGTCCCCAGCGTCGCGAGGCTCAGCGCGGAGCCGAGCACCGGCCGGATCTCCTGGATGCCTGCCGCGAGGCCGCCCTCGAACAGGATCAGCGCCAGCGCGATGATCCCGATCGTCTGGGCCAGCTTGTAGTCGGAGAAGCCGATCAGGTCGAGGCCGTCCGAACCGACGAGCATGCCGACGCCGAGGAAGAGCACGAGGCCCGGGATCCGCAGCCGCCCGGCGAGCAGCGAGGCCGCGAGGCCGACCGCGAGCAGCAGGCCCGCGACCAGGATCAGGCTTCCCTCATCTCCCATCGCGGGATCTTGCTACAGCCAGCCCGCGCGCCGCAGGATGCGGTTCAGCACGAACCCGACCAGGAGCATCGCGGCAAGCGCGGCCGGATAGCCGAACTGCCATTTCAGCTCCGGCATGTGCTCGAAGTTCATGCCGTAGATGCTCGCGATCAGTGTCGGCACGGCGATGACCGCCGCCCAGCCGGAGATCTTCTTGACGACGTCGTTCTGCTGCAGCGAGATGACGGCGAGGTTCGCCTGCAGGACGCTTGTCAGCAGCTCGCGCTGGGTCGTGACGGCCTCCTCGATGCGTTGGACGTGGTCGGCGACGTCACGCAGGTGCTCGGCCAGCATCGACGACACGTCGGGGTACTCCTCGGAGACGAGCAGGTCCAGCGGTTGCAGCAGCGGATGCACGGCGCGGTAGAACTCGGCGAGCTCGCGGCGCAGGAAGTAGATCCGGCGCGTCTGGTCCTCGCTCTCACCGAAGACGGCGACCTCGACCTCCTCGACGTCGTTCTCCAGGCCGGCCATCACCGGCTCGTAGTCGTCGACGATCTTGTCCATGATCGCCCAGACCGCCGCCGCCGGTCCCTCGCTCAGCAGCTCCGGGTGCTCCTCCAACCGCTCGCGCGCGGAGTGCAGCTCGCTCGCCGCGCCGTGGCGCACGACGATGACGTAGCCCGGCGCCGTGAAGACGTGCACCTCGCCGAACTCGACCGCCTCGACGTCATCGAGGTAGCGGGCGGTGTGCAGGACGAGAAAGTAGCCGTCGCCGTAGTCCTCGATCTTCGGCCGCTGATGGGCCTGCATCGCGTCCTCGACGGCGAGCTCCGGAAGGTCAAAGCGGTCGGCGACCTCGCGGAGCTCTTCGGGGTCGGGGTCGTGCAGGCCCAGCCAGACGAAGCCGTCGTGCTTGCAGCGCTCCGCGGCCTCGTCGAGCGGCAAGGGCTCGTCGTTCTGGCGCGACCCGTCCTTGTAGTGGGCGCAGTCGAGGATCACCGTTGCGCAGCCTACCCCGGGTGGCGCGTTGCCCTACGGCGTGTTCGACGAGCGGTAGTCCGCCCGCGGGCGCAGGCCGAAGCGCAGCACACGGGCGAGCACGAACAGCGCGCTGCGCTCGCGCCCGCCGGGGGTGATGAGCGCAGAGTCCCAGGAGGCGGTCGGCGAGCCGGGGTTCCAGTGATAGATGTACACGCGCGTTATGCGCGGATTGCGTGGCAGGATGCGGTCGAAGATGTACCGCGTGACCTCGCCTGCATGGCGCGCGCCTTCCGGGATCTCGGTCGTGCTCCCGTTGTCGCGGCGCACGAGGCCACCGGTCTCCGTCAGCCACACCTGTGCGCGCGGCGCGGCGCGCAGCAGCTCGCGCAGGCGACCCATCTTGAAGCGGTTGGCCTCGACGTAGTTGTGCATCCCCCAGAGCCGCGGTGTGAAGCCGAGCGCACGGTTGAAGTCCTTGATCCAGCGGCCCATGTTCGGCATGTCGAGCATCTCGGGAGCGAGGATCGTGCAGGTCGGGCACTCACGTCGCATCGCGCGGTAGTACGCCGCGGCGAGCTTGGCGCGATGGCAGAGCGGCTCGCCACAGTGATTGGCCTCGTTCCAGGTGGCGAACGTCGTGACCCAGGGATAGATCTGGCGAAAGCGGCGGAACTCGTACTTCAGCCGCTCGGGCGTCGGCACCGAGCGCCGGTTCGTGCGCGAGTGCATGAACGAGACGAGCGGGTCGACGCCGGCCGCCTGCGCACCCTGTAGCCAGGCGTCGAGCTCGGCGACCTGCCACGGGCTCGTGAGCGCGTCCCAGCCGATCGCCAGGCGTGCGCGCGCGATGCCGAGCAGGCCGAAGCGCGGGTCGGCGAACATGTCGGCCTTCTGGTCGGCGATGCCCACCTCGACGCCCGGCTGCGCGGTGCTCGCACCGGTCTGTGCGGGGATCAGCGCGGCGTGTGCCTGGACGCTTGCGAGCGAGAGTACGAGGAGTGCCGTGAGCAGCGCCAGCGGCGCGGCGGAGCGCGCCACGCGGGTCAGCCGCCCGTCAGGACGTGGTAGTGCTCGGCCGTCGCGCCGCCGACCGGAACGGTCGCCTCGGCGAGCGACTGGTGCTCCGCCGGAAGCCAGACGCGGCCCGCCAGCTCGCGGATCGTCGAGCCGTCGAGCGTCACGAACGCGTCGGCGGCGTCGGGATGGGACATGTGCATCGAGCGGAAAGGTAGTGGTCGGACCGGACCATCGGCGCCGATGGGGGACTACGCTGCGCAGTCATGAACGTCCAGACCTTGTCGCGGCGGCCCGAGGCGCCGACCGAGAAGCGCCAGGCGATCGAGGCCGCGGTGCTGCAGGCGATGGAGGAGTTGCTCGCCGACGGCGCGACGTACGCGACGTTGAGCGTGGAGCGGATCGCCAGGCGCGCGGGCATCTCGCGGACGGCGTTCTACTTCTACTTCGCCGACAAGCGCGAGCTGCTCATGCGGCTCGGGTCCAAGCTCTCCGACGAGCTCTACCGCGAGGCCGACGCATGGTGGTCGGGTGCCGGCGACGGACCGCAGCAGCTCACGGCGGCGCTCGCCAAGGTCGCTGCGCTCTACCGCGCCCACGGGCCGCTGGTCTGCGCGATCGTCGAGGTGTCGACGTACGACGAGGTCGTCGGACCGTTCTGGCACGCGATCGTGGAGCGCTTCGTGAACGCGAGCGCGCAGCGGATCGCGTCAGAGATCGGCCTCGGTCGAGCCGACGCGACGCTGAACCCCGAGACGACCGCGTTCGCGCTCGTCTGGATGGGCGAGCGCGCGCTCTACCAGATGGTCGCGCAGGACGGTCCCGTGGCGGACGACGAGCTCGTGCGGGCGCTCGCAAGGGTCTGGATCGCGACCGTCTACGGATAGGAGTTCCCGCTCGATGTCGCCCTTGCCTCCATGCGGTCAAGGCGACGTCGTTGCCCTACGACCCCAGCCGCTCGAACTCCTCCGTCTCCCGGCGCACCGCGTCGAACTCGCCCGTCTCCAGGCGCGCCGCGACGTCCTCGTCGATCTCCTCCTCGCTCGTCTCGGGCTTCACCCGGCGCAGGCGGATCGCATCCAGGCGCTTGAACTTCAGGATCTCGAGCACGTAGACGAGGTAGACCGAGGCGATCAGCGCAACGAGCAGGAGCCCGGCCATGACGAGCGCCCAGGCGACGTGCAGCTTGCCGCCGTTGTCGGAGTACGGGACGAAGCGCAGCGCCATCGCCAGCAGCGCGAGCATGAGCGTCCACGCGTAGAGGTAGAGCACCGTGCGCCGCGTCGAGAAGCCGATGCGGTCCATGCGATGGTGGAAGTGCTCGCGGTCGGCGGCGTAGACGGGCCGGTGGTACTTCATCCGCTTGAGGACGACGAACGTCGTGTCGAGGAACGGGACCGCCAGCACGATGAGCGGGAAGATCAGCGCGAGCACGGCGTTCGTCTTCACCGAGCCGAGCACCGCGATGCAGCCCAACAGCAGCCCGAGCAGGTTCGACCCGCAGTCGCCCATGTAGACCGACGCCGGGTGGAAGTTGTGGATGAGGAAGCCGAGCGCCGCGCCGGCCGTCAGCGCCGCGAGCACGCCGGCCGAGTTGCGCTGCAGGTCAAAGGCGATCACCGCGAGCGCGGCGGCGCTCAGCGCGCAGACGCCGGCCGCCAGGCCGTCGACGCCGTCGGAAAGGTTGACGACGTTCATCACGACCACGAGCCCGAGCTCCGTCAGCGGCCCGCCCATCCCGCCGAAGTCGACCGCGCCGACGAACGGGATCGTGACGTTGTCGACGCTGACGCCCGCCTGCACCGCGAGCGACGCCGCGCCGATCTGCCCGGCGAGCTTCCAGGCCGCCGAGAGCTCGAAGCGGTCGTCGATCGCCCCGACGATCGTGATGACCGCCGCCGCCAGGAAGATCCCGTGCAGCTCGTCGCTGCCCGGCAGCACCGCCACGCCGGCGATCGCGCCGCCCGCGAAGATCGCCAGCCCGCCGAGCAGCGGCGTGCCACCCGGCGCCAGCCCGCGCCCGCGCGCGTGGTCGATCGCCCCGATGCGGCGGGCGAAGCGCATCGTCAGCGGGGTCAGCGCCGCCGTCGCCACGAGGGCGATCGCAAACGCCGCCAGCGCGTCGAGCTCGTCGAGCACGGCAGCGACTGTATCCGCCGGTGCGGTCCTCTCAGTCCTCTTCGATGAGCGCGATGCGACGCGCATGGCGGCCGCCCTCGAACTCAGCATCGAGGAACGCGCGCACGATCGCGCCGGCCGCCTCGCCGTCGAGGCGGCGGCCGGACAGCGTGACGACGTTCACGTCGTTGTGGGCGCGCGCGAGCTGCGCCTCCTCGGCGTCGTGCGCGTTGACCGCGCGCACGCCCGGGACCTTGTTGGCGACGATCGAGACGCCGACGCCGGAGCCGCAGACGAGCACCCCGCGGTCGGCGTCGCCCTCGGCGACGAGCCGTGCCGCCGGGCGGGCGTAGCGCGGGTAGTCGGTCGATTCGTCGGTCGCGGGACCGACGTCGACGACATCGTGGCCGGCGCTCTGCAGCTGCGCCTTGACGTGCTCCTTGAGCTCGAACCCTGCATGGTCTGAGGCGATCGCGATGCGCATGAATTTCATCCTACGAGGCCGCCGCGCAGCGCGGGCCCACGCGGCACCCGGGTGGCTCAGAGCGCCGCTCCGATCTCGTCGCGCGTGACGGCGCCCTCGCGTAGCAGCGACCACGAACCGCCGGCCTCGTAGCCGCGCAGGTCGACGACCGTCGATGGCGTACCCGGCAGCCGACCGCCGTCGACGACGAGGTCGGCGCCGTCGCGCACGGCGAGATCGAGCTCGGCGAGCGTGCGCGGGTCGCTGGCGCCGGAGCGGTTTGCGCTCGACTGCAGGACGGGCACCGTGACGCCGGCGAGCAGCCCCGCCGCGGGCACGCGCAGGCCGAGCGTCCACGGGTCGGGGCCACAGGCGAGTGGGTAGCGCGCGAGCGGGTTGGGCACGAGCAGCGTGACGGCGCCGGGCAGCAGCGCCTCGAGCGCGCCGCGCAGCCGCGGCCCCAGCTCCGGCAGTGCCGTGAGCGCCCGGTCGAGCGCGAAGAACATCACCGCCGCCGGCTTGCCGGCGGGCCGGCTCTTCAGGGCGTACAGGCGCGCGACAGCCGCGGACGACGTCGGGTCGCAGGCCAGGCCGTAGACCGTGTCGGCCGGGAAGACCGCGACGCCGCCGCCGGTGATGCAGCGCTCGAACGCCTCGGAGTCGATCGTCATCGCCGGCCCACCACGACGCGCTCGATCCCGGCGAGGTCGCGGCGCGTCTGCATGCGCGCGAACCCCGCCTCGCACATGAGCGCCGCCACGGTCGCCGCCTGCCCCGCCCCGACCTCGATCGCGAGCAGCCGCGCGCGCGCCGCGGCCGCGGCCGGCACGAGCCGGCGAATGACGTCGAGCCCGTCGTCACCTGCGAACAGCGCGCCCGCTGGTTCGTGGCGCAGGATCTCCGGCGCGAGCGACGCGCGCTCGCCGTCGGCGACGTAGGGCGGGTTGGAGAGCGCGGCGTCGATCTCTTCGGTCCCGGCCAGGAGGTCGCCCTCGACGAACGCGACGTCGCCGCCGAGCCCGAGCCGCGCCGCGTTGGCCCGCGCGACCGCCAGCGCGTCGGCGCTGACGTCGGTCCCGATCACCTCGAGATCCGGGCGCTCGTCCTTCAGCGCCAGCGCGACCGCGCCGCTGCCGGTCCCGACGTCGACGACCCGCGCGCCGTCCGGCAGCAGCTCGACCCCGACCTCGACGAGCAGCTCGGTCTCCGGGCGCGGCACGAGCACGCGCGCGTCGACTGCAAGCTCGATGTGGCGAAAGCCGCGCCGGCCGGTGATGTACGCGACCGGCTCACGGCCCGCCGAGCGGCGCCGGACCGCGTCCTGAAACGCGCGCACCGCCGGTCCGGTGACCTGCCGCGAAGGATCGACGAACAGCGCAGTGCGATCGACGCCGAGCGCCGCCGCCAGCAGCGTCTCGGCGTCCAGGCGCGGGCTGTCGGACCCGGCGGCGGCGATCGCGATGACGGCCGAATCGAGCGCCTCGCGGACCGATGCGCCGCCGAACGCGTTCACCGCCGCCCGCTCGTGGCCGGTCAGGCCGTCGCCTGAAGCTCGAGCACGCGGCGCTTCTCGTCGGCCTGCAGCGCCGCGGTGAACTCGTCGAGCGCACCCTCGAGGACGTCGTCGAGGTTGTGCACGAGCAGGTTGATGCGGTGGTCCTTGACGCGCCGCTCACCGTAGTTGTACGTGCGGATCTTCTCGGCGCGCTCGCCGGTCCCGACCTGCGAACGGCGGTCGGCAACAAGCTCGGCCTGCTGCTCGGCGAGCGCGGCGTCGTACAGGCGCGCGCGCAGCACGCGCATCGCGCGCTCGCGGTTCTGCAGCTGGGACTTCTCGTCCTGCATCGAGACGACGATCCCGCTCGGCTTGTGCGTGATCCGCACCGCCGAGTCGGTCGTGTTGACCGACTGTCCGCCCGGCCCCGAGGAGCGCATGACGTCGATCTGCAGGTCGTTCTGATCGATGTCGACATCGACGTCGTCGACCTCGGGCAGCACGGCTACGGTCGCGGTCGAGGTGTGGACGCGGCCCTGCGACTCGGTCGCGGGGACGCGCTGGACGCGGTGCGTGCCGCCCTCGAACTTGAAGATCGAGTAGGCGCTGTCGCCCTTGATCGCGAACGTGAACGCGCCCTCGGAGGTCTCCAGCAGCTCGACGGTGAACCCGCGCCGTTCGGCGTACTTCGTGAGCATGCGAAACAGATCTGCGGCCCACAGGCTCGCCTCGTCGCCACCGGTGCCGGCGCGGATCTCGACGATGACGTTCTTGTCGTCGTTGGGGTCGCGCTCGACGAGCGCCAGGCGGATCTCCTGCTCGATGCGCTCGATCTCCGCGCGCGCCGCGCCGAGCATCTCGCGCACCTCGGCGTCCTCGCTCTCCTCGAGCAGCTCGCGCGCACCGGCCTCGTCGTCGACCGCCCGGCGCCAGGCCTCGGCGAGCTTTGCCGCGGGCTCGAGCTGACGATAGCTGCGCCCGGCGGCGGCCGCGCGCTGGCGATCCCCGAAGATCTCGGGGTCGGACATCTCGCGCTGAGCGTCGGCAAAGCGCGCCTCGATCTGCTCGACGAGTTGCGCGATCACAGGTGCGAGGGTAGTCGAGGTGCCCTCGAACATCCGTCGGGAACGGGTTCTGCGGCTAAAGCGCTCAAGCTTGCTCACCGAGCGTCCGATGAATCAGTTGTGGAGTCAGCAAGCAGTCCAGCAGCGATCGAGCTCGGGGGCGCCGAGGCTCCGCCTGGGCTCGACGCCCACGCCTCCGTCGCGCTCGACCGGCTGACGCGCTGCGCCGCCAAGGCGCTGCGCGCGCCGGTCGCCGTTATCACGCTCGTCGACGGCGAGCACACCGTGGTCGCCAGCGCGACCGGCGACGCGGACTTCACCGCGCGAAGCCCCCGCCTGCGCGAGTTCACCGGGCAGCTGCTGCGCAGCGGTCAGCCGCACGCGATCGGTGACGCGCGCTCCGAGCGCTGGCGTGAGGAAGGCGACGATGCGGGCGTCGCGTTCCTCGGCGCGCCGCTCCTGGACCGCGAGGGCACCACCGTGGGCGCCTTCTGCGTCACCGACAGCCGGCCGCGGCGCTGGACGATCCAGGACGTCGAGCTCGTCAGCGAGCTGACGTCGTCGGCCATGACGGAGCTCGACCTGCGCGCCGCGCGCACCGAGGCCGCCCGCGAGAAGCACTGGAGCGACCGCCAGCGGGCCGTGCTCGAGCTGATCGCCGCGCGCGCGCCGCTGGCCCGGACGCTGACCGAGCTGCTGCGCGCAGCCGAGACGCACGCGCCCGGCATGCTCGCCGCGATCACCCGGCTGGAGCATGTCCGTCGCGGGCCCGACCAGCTGCGGGTGATCGCCGGCCACGGGCTGCCGCGCAGCTTCACGAACATCCTCGACCGGGTTCCCGTCAGCGAGGGCAGCGGCATCAGCGGCACGGCGGCGTTTCGCCGCGAGCCGGTCGTCGTGGGCGACATCACCAAGGCCGGGTTGCAACCGCGGTTCGTCGACCTCGCGATCAGCCACGGGCTGCACGCCGGCTGGTCGACCCCGATCCTCTCGCGCAGCGGCACGGTGCTCGGCACCTTCACGATCTACTACCGCTCGACGCGCGCCCCGGACGATCGCGATCAGGTCGTCATCGATCGCTCGGTCCACCTCGCGCGGCTGGCGATCGAGCAGGTGCAAGGCGCGCAGGCACTGCGTCGCAACGCGACCCGGGCGCAGTCGCTCGCGCGCGAGCAGATGGCGCTGCAGCGCGTCGCCACGCGCGTCGCGGGCGAGACCGACCCGCAACTCGTCTTCTCGCTCGTCGCCGAGCAGGTCGGCCGGCTGCTGAAAGCCGAGGCCGGCTACGTCCTGCGCTTCGAGGACGACGACCACTACCGCAACATCGGCTCGTGGGCACGCGACGACACTCGCCTGCTGGCACGCGACGCGGTCGCCGAGCACGCGCCCGACGGGATCTGCGCGCTGTTGCGCAAGGGCCGCACCGGGCGGCGCTGCGCCGTCGAGCCGGGCTGCGACGGGCTCGGGTTTGCGCACCGGATCGCGGCGCCCGTGATCGTCGACGGGCGCTCGTGGGGCATGGTCCTGGCGATGCGCGACTCGGCCGGGTTCCGGCGCGAGGACGAAAAGCGACTCGTCCGCTTCGCCCAGCTCGCGAGCGTCGCGGTCGCCAACGCGCGCGCGCACGAGGCGCTCGCCACGCAGGCGCGCACCGATCCGCTGACCGGCCTGGCGAACCGCCGCGCGTTCGACGAGCGCCTTGCGCACGAGACCGAGCGGGCCAACCGCCACGCGCGGCCCCTGTCGCTGATGCTCGTCGACGTCGACCACTTCAAGTCGATCAACGATCGCTTCGGGCACGCGACCGGCGACCGCGTGCTCGTCAACCTCGCCGACAGCCTGCGCTCGGCCATGCGCGGCGGCGACCTGCTGGCCCGCATCGGCGGCGACGAGATGGCGATGATCCTGCCCGACTGCCCGACCGAGCACGCTGCGCTCGTCGCGCAGCGCATGCTGGCGGCGGTCAGCGCCGACTCGTCGCTGGCGCGCCGCCACGGCGTGACGCTGTCGGCCGGAGTCGCCGGGCTCGTCGCCGGGCAGACGGCGGACGATCTGCTGCGCTACGCCGACCAGGCCCTCTACGGAGCCAAGGACGAAGGCCGAAACCAGGTCGTCAGCTACGAGCCCGACATGCCCGACCGCTCCGCGCTGCGACTCGGCACGTAGCGACGCGCGCCGCCCGGGCTGCGGTCCTCCCGCAGGCCTACGCCACGACCTCCATCCCGATCCGGTCCTCCTCGCTTGCCTCCTCGGGCGTCTCGACCGCGAGCACGGCCTCGAGCGCCGCGATCGCGACCGCGAGCTGATCCAGGTCCGGCTCGCGCGTCGTCAGGAGCTGAAGCTTCATCCGGCGCTCCTGCTGTTGCCGTGGGTGATGTGACGGGCTGATCTGGGGCGCACGCCGCGCCGCGCCTAGGGTTCCTGCTTCTCAAGGGCTGGAATCCAGGGGAGGCGGAAACGGCGTGCGCATG
>Ga0136617_10001364_pt1 | contig 21560 bp, 23 predicted proteins | sample AntDrymUQ3222106_2_FD_129672 | JGI IMG/M metagenome (GOLD analysis project Ga0136617, IMG submission 129672) | Polar desert sand microbial communities from Dry Valleys, Antarctica - metaG UQ322 (21.06) | ecosystem: Environmental > Terrestrial > Soil > Desert | place: Antarctica: Dry Valley...
CGGCTGATCGCACGGCACGGTGTCGGTCTCGTTGGAGTAGCGGTTGATGTCCGGGAAGCCGAGGTCTCGACACGCGTCGAGCTTCGGTGCGGGTTCCGGAGGCTGCTGCGTCGGCGTGTCGGCTGGCGAGCTCTGCGAGGACGTCGGAGTCGACGTCGTCGAGCTCAAAGCCTCGTCGACCTCACCGCCGGACGTACATCCAGCCAGCCCGGCCACAAGGCTTAGCGCCCCTGTCCAGCTGGCGAGAGCCAGCATGCGACGTCCCTGGCGACTGCTCATCGCGTCCACTGTAGGTGGTCGTAACGGGCCGTCCCGTCACGTCGGCGGGGCGGTCGGCCTTCGTGTCTGTAGCGTGACGCCGTGCATGTTGACCGTGCAACCGATGCGCTCGTTGACGGCGATCATGTGCGTGTTGGATACGGCGTTCCAGGTGTCGATGGTCTCGAGGTCCGGCTCTTCGTCGCGCAGCCAGCGCAGCATGTCGACCTTGAGCAGCAGGCCGAGCCGATGACCGCGGTGGCCCTGGATGACTGAGGTGTCTTCCTGGAAGGCGATCCCGGGCCGCAGCCCGTCCATGCACACGATCGTGTGTCCGGCCCAGTCGCCGGTGTCTCGGTGGCGTGCCATCAACCGGTACATGTGTTGGCGTCGGGCGGCCATCGCCGCCTCGTAAGCCAGAATGCGTTCGACGGGGTAGTGGTCAGGGGCGAGGTCGACGTCGTCAAGCGGCGCGTCGTTGATGGCCTCGTGCACCTGCTGGAGCGTGGGAAGCCACTCGGCTGGAGCCGGGCCGTGCAGGCGCACCAGTTCGTACTCGGTGGCTTGCTGGGCAGCCTCGTCGTACAGCGTCTGCAGATGTTCGGGGTCGAGCTGTTGGGGCCGAAATCGCCGCTGCACCGTCTCTTGGGCGGTTTGCCAGGCGTCGGCCAGGAGCAGCGCGGCACCCGGCGTGCCGGGGACGGAGAACGTCAGGAGCGATGTCTTGCCGAGCTCGGCTGCGGCGGCGTACTGCGTGTGCAGCAACGTCGTCCCGATGCCCTGGCCCCTCATCTCAGGATCGACGGAGCAGACCACGAATGCGAGATCGGGGTTGTCCCAGTGCGACACCTCGAGGCTCGCATAGCCCACGACTTCACCACCGGCACGACGACGCGCGAGCCACAGAGCTTCGACGGGACGGTCGTCATGGCTGTGGCGCCAGAGCGCTCCGATGCTGGTTCCGGTCGATAGCACCTGCCGGATACCGAGCGCCCGGTGGGAGGCGTTGGTGATGTCGGCGCAGCGTTGCGTGGTCGTCTCGTCGAGGCTGAGTGGGTTTACCCGCTCCACCGTCATGTCGGCGCGCATGTGGTGATCACAGCGGAGGCAGGTGACCCGCGCAAGCCATTGGACGCCGGGCAGGTCGTACGACAGCGGTGGACGACGAGCCTGCGCCCCGCGGAGCGCTGCTATCGTGACAGCACCATGACGGAACGCTGGGTGCTGCTCCTTGTGTGCCGCGACGAGGTTCGCTGAGCCGGACCCCTCGTCGCGGGAGCTGCTGCGTCTCGGCGACATCCACCTCCATCGCGAAGGTTCCAGGTTCCTCATGGCCATCCATCCTCAGCAGCCCAGCGGCATGCCGTTCGCCCGCTATCGCGCTTTCCCTCCGATCGAGCTCCCCGACCGCATCTGGCCTTCCGTCCAGATCACCGCGCCACCCCGGTGGTTGTCGACTGATCTTCGCGACGGCAACCAAGCCCTGATCGAGCCGATGTCGCCCGCCCGCAAGCAGCGGATGTTCGACCTGCTGGTGTCGATGGGCTACAAGGAGATCGAGGTCGGCTTCCCCGCTGCGAGCGAGACGGACTTCTCGTTCGTCCGGCAGCTGATCGAGGGCGACAGAGTCCCGGACGACGTCACGATCTCGGTGCTGACGCAGGCCCGAGAGGATCTGATCGAACGCTCGGTGCTGTCGCTGGTCGGCGTACCACGGGCCAACATCCATCTCTACAACGCAATTGCACCTCTTTTTCGTCGCGTCGTCTTCCACGCCGGCAAGGACGAGATCAAGGCCATCGCCACGCGGGGCACCGAGATCGTGATGAAGTACACCGATTCGTACCTCGACACGACCATCATCGGCTACGAATACTCACCGGAGATCTTCACCGGGTCCGAGATGCCGTTCGCCGTCGAGGTGTGCGAGGCGGTGTCGAACGTCTGGCAACCCGACGACGGACGCGAGATCATCCTGAACCTGCCGGCAACAGTCGAGATGGCGACGCCGAACGTCTACGCCGACCAGATCGAGTGGTTCAGTCGCCAGCTCACCAGGCGCCAGAACACCGTGATCAGCCTGCACCCACACAACGACCGAGGTACGGCAGTCGCGGCCACCGAGCTGGCCATGATGGCCGGTGCCGACCGGGTCGAGGGCTGTCTGTTCGGTCACGGAGAACGCACCGGCAACGTCTGCCTGGTCACACTCGGCATGAACCTGTTCAGTCAGGGAATCGACCCACGGATCGACTTCTCCGACATCGACGACATCCGGCGCACGGTCGAGTACTGCACCCAGCTGCCGGTTCATCCGCGGCATCCCTATGCCGGAGACCTCGTCTACACAGCGTTCGCCGGCTCGCACCAAGACGCCATCAAGAAGGGCCTCGAGGCGCTCGACCAGCAGGCCATCGATGTTGGCGTCCCCGTCGGCGAGCTGCCGTGGGAGGCGCCGTACTTGCCGATCGACCCCAAAGACGTCGGCCGCTCGTACGAAGCCGTGATCCGGGTCAACTCGCAGTCCGGCAAGGGTGGGGTCGCCTACCTGCTCAAGTCCGAGCACAAGCTCGACCTTCCCCGCCGGCTGCAGATCGAGTTCAGCCGGGTCATCCAGGCACGTACTGATGCCGACGGCGGTGAGCTGTCCAGCGACGAGATCTGGGCCAGCTTCCGAGGCGAGTACCTCGAGCGTCGTACGCCGCTCTCGCTCAACACCGTGCACACGTCATCGGCGGCTGGCGAGCGGGATGCGCTGACGGTCAACGTCTACGTCGAGGGGGAGCCGCAGACGTTGCAGGGCACGGGAAACGGGCCGATCGCCGCCTTCGTGGACGCTATCAACGGGATCCGTTCGACCACGTCAGGGCAAGGAGGGTACGACGTCCGGGTGCTCGACTACGCCGAGCACGCACTGTCGTCCGGTGGCGACGCGATCGCGGCGGCGTACGTCGAGTGCGCGATCGGCGAGCAGATCCTCTGGGGGGTCGGTCTCGACGCGAACATCGTCACCGCATCCCTGCGCGCCGTCGTCTCCGCCATCAACCGCGCTCCCTGACCCTGACGCCCTGACCCTGACTCCTTGGCCGTCTCCCGCCGGTCGAGCCGTCTCTTGCTGATCGAGCCGACCAGCGGGTGGGGCTCGAACGGCGCGAAGGGTGCAGTCAGTGGATAGGCCGGATCGACGAGGGTCTGCATGTCAGCATGGCCTCATGCTGGTCTCGGAGCGGGTGGGTCACTTTTTCTACGAGGGTGCCCGGCTCGAGTTCACCGAGTACGGCGCTGGCGCGCGCGTGCTCGTCTTGATGCACGGCCAGATGATGCCCCGGCGGATGCACGAGCCGCTGGCTCGGCTGATCGCCTCCAACGGCTATCGGGTGGTGACGCTAGACCTGCTCGGGCACGGCCGCAGCGACCGTCCGACCGACCCTCAGCGGTACTCGATGATGGCTTATGCGCGGCAGCTGATCGCCCTGCTCGACCATCTCGAGCTCGACTCGGCCGTCGTCGGTGGTACGTCGCTCGGCGCCAATGTCAGCCTGGAGGCGGCGGTGATGGCGCCCGCGCGGATCCGCGGCCTGGTGCTCGAGATGCCGGTGCTCGACAACGCACTCGAGACGGGCATCGTGGTCTTCGGCCCGCTGTTGTTCTTCGGTCGCGTGACGCCGTGGGCCGTGACGGCGCTGGCCGCGGCGGCTCGCGCTGTGCCGCGTGGGCTCATCCCGTTCTGGCTCGGGATCGCTCTCGACACGCTCGATCAGCAGCCGGCACCGATGGCGGCCACAGTGCACGGCATCTTCTTCGGGCGGGTGGCTCCGCCGGTCGACCTACGCCGTGAGATCAAGACCCCAGCCATCGTGATCGGCCATCCGAACGACCCGATCCATCCCGCTGCGGACGCCGCCATGCTGAGCGAGGAACTGCCGCGTGCGCGGTTCGTCGAGGCAGAGTCGGTGGTCGAGTGGCGGCGGCGGCCTGAACGCATCACCGGCGAGGTGCTCGAGTTCCTGGGCGGTTGCTGGCCGCGACGGCAACGACGTACCCGGAGCTCCGAGCTCGGCGCCTGACCCTTCAGTGAGACAGGATCGGCTGTATGGGCTGGCTACGTGGGCACGACGAACCTGCCCCGGCAGGCGACTCGGCCGCGGGTGCATCGGCGTCGACGGCTTGGCATGCGAAGGTCCGAAGTGCGGCCGACCTGATGGAGCGAGGCGACCCCGAAGCAGCGATCCAGCGTTTCTACGAGACGTTGTCCGACGAGATGACCGACCTGGACCGGTCGCTCATCTGCCGCAACATCGGCGTCGTGTACGGCTCCGTGGCGTCGGTTGACGACGCGCTCACGTGGTACGACCACGCGGCTTCGTACGAGGCGTCGTACGAAGGGAAGGGGCGAGGGACGCAGGCGCTCGAATGCAAGGCCGCCTACCTGCACGGCCTGGGCCGCAGCCACGAGGCGTTGGCTCTCTACCGCCAACTGCTCGACCAACACCGGACCGACGCCGACGCCGACACCGCCGACGCCGACGCCACCGCCCGGCTCCGGCACAACATCTCCGTCCTGGGTGGGTGACGCGGGCAGACGAGAGCACCTGCGCGCCGTGTGTCACGCCGGGCGACTCGGATGTCGGGCGCGTGCACAATGGGGACGTGGTGAGTCAGCTCTACCGGGACCAAGCCGTGGTGCTGCGTACCCACAAGCTGGGCGAGGCTGACCGGATCGTCACCTTCCTGACCCGCGACAACGGACGGGTGCGGGCGGTGGGCAAGGGCGTGCGCCGTACCCGTTCGAAGTTCGGATCCCGGCTCGAGCCCTTCATGCACGTGGATGTCCAGTTCGCCCACGGCCGCAGCCTCGACATCGTCACGCAGGTGGAGACGATCGCCCCGTTCGGACACGCGATCAGCGATCACTACGGCCGCTACACCGCCGGTACCGCGATGCTCGAGACGGCCGAGCGGCTGGTAGCCGAGGAACGGGAACCGGCGGTACAGCAGTACCTCTTGCTGGTGAGTGGGCTGCGGGCGTTGTCAGCCGGGGAACTCGACCCCAGCCTGATCTTGGACTCGTTTCTGCTGCGCTCGTTAGCGATCGCTGGTTACGCCCCTACCTTCGACAGCTGTGCCCGATGCAGCGCACCGGGCCCCCACCGGAGCTTCAGCGCGGGCGCGGGCGGCATCTTGTGCGACCGTTGCCGCCTCCCCGGGTCGGCGACGCCTGCTCCGGAGACGGTGCGGTTGCTCGCTGCCCTGCTCACCGGCGACTGGGTCACCGCCGAGGCGGTCGAGCCCCGACACCGTAAGGCGGCCAGCGGCATCGTGGCGACCTACCTGCAGTGGCACCTCGAACGCAGCCTGCGCTCACTCGCGTACGTCGAGCGCTGACGTCGAACGGACCATCCGGGCCCCACGAGATGGTGGTCAGCCGGACGCACGCGACGGCGTGCCTGCTGTCACAGTTGGCACGTGAACGCGCAGGCGTGGAGCCAACCGCCCGACGTACCAGCTGATCTCGTCCCACGGCATGTGGCTGTGATCATGGACGGCAACGGCCGGTGGGCCAAGCAGCGGGGACTGCCGCGCACCGCTGGACACGAGGCGGGCGAGGCCGCACTGTTCGATCTCGTCATCGGCGCGATCGAGGCGGGCGTGCGGCACGTGTCGGCGTACGCGTTCTCGACCGAGAACTGGCGTCGCTCACCCGACGAGGTGCGTTTCCTGATGGGCTTTAACCGGGACGTGATCCGCCGTCGGCGTGACGAGATGCATGCGCTCGGCGTACGCGTGCGCTGGTCGGGCCGCCGTCCGCGGCTGTGGGCGTCGGTCGTCAAGGAGTTGCAGATCGCCGAAGAGCTGACGCGCGACAACACCACGCTGACGTTGACGATGTGCGTCAACTACGGCGGGCGCGCCGAGATCGCCGATGCCGCCGCCCACCTCGCGCGCCAGGCTGCCGCCGGCGAGCTGGACCCGGGACGGATCACCGAGAAGACGATGTCGCGCGCAATGTACGTTCCTGAGCTGCCCGACGTCGACCTGGTGCTGCGCACGTCGGGGGAGAGTCGTTTCAGCAACTTCATGCTGTGGCAGTCGGCGTACGCCGAGATGGTCTTCATGGACACACTGTGGCCGGACGTGGACCGGCGGACGCTGTACGAGGCGATCGACATCTATGCCCGGCGCGACCGCCGCTACGGCACTGCCTAGTGCCAGGCGGGAGCGCAGACTTAGGGGGCGCAGGACTGGCAGGTGCCAAGGATCTCCAGAGTGTGCTCGACCTCGGCGAAGCCGTGTGAGCGCGCCGTTGCCGTCGCCCAGGTCTCCACCGCCGGACCCTCGATCTCGACGGTGTGCCCGCACGAGCGGCACACCAGATGGTGGTGGTGGCCGGTGCTGCACTGCCGGTAGACCGACTCGCCGTCGGGAGTCCGCAAGACGTCGACGTCACCGCTGTCGGACAGCGCCTGCAAGGTGCGATAGACCGTGGTCAGACCGACGTCGTCGCCGCGTTCACGCAGCGCCGCATGGATGTGCTGTGCACTACGGAACACCGTGCTGTCGCCCAGCGCCGACACCACCGCCTTGCGCTGCCGCGTCGTACGAGCCCCGACGGTCACTCCTGTCGACGACTCTGGCTGGTCATGGCTGGTCGCTGCCATCACGGCTGGTCTCCTCGGTGTCATTTGCTCATCACGGCTCATCAGTGCTCGTCGTAATGGTCGCCGTGGTTGGCATGGCGATGTCCATCGTGCACGTAGTCGACGTGGTCGCCGTGCTCGACTGCGCGATGACCGCAGTCGGCGCCATGCCGGTGTGCGTGCGACTCCGGTACGGCGACATGCGGGAGCGGCTCGTCCGAGTCGAACGGCTGAGCCTGTTGACGGTGCCGTCGTACCCAGAGTCCGATCGGCCACGCCACCACGAATCCGGCCAGCGCGAGCAGCACGATCGTCGATCCGGGGGGTACGTCGACGTAGAAGCTGGTCGTGACGCCACCGACCGAGGCGACCGCGCCCAGCAGCATCGCGGTGAGGATCGTGACCTTGAATCCCTTGGTCAGCTGTTGCGCGGTGGCGACCGGGACGACCATGAGGGCGCTGACCAGCAGCAGACCGACCGTCCGCATCGCCACGGTGACCGTGACGGCCGCCAATGCTGAGGTGAGGACGTTGTAGAGCCGGACCCGCAGACCCAACACCCGCGCGAAGTCCTCGTCCTGACAGACGGCGAACAGCTGGGGCGCCAGCCCGAGGGAGATAGCGATCACCCCCGCGGCAAGCCCTATCACCGTCCAGACGTCGGCTACCGATACGGTCGTGATCGACCCGAACAAGTAGCTCTGCAACGTCTGCGCGCTGCCTCCGGCCAGTCCGGTGACGAGCACGCCGCCGGCGATCCCGCCGTAAAACAGCAAGGCCAGAGCCACGTCACCGCTGGTACCACCACGCTCGCGGATGAGCTCGATGACGACGGCACCGAGCAACGTCACCACCACGGCCGCCCAGACCGGTGACGTTCCGGTCAGCAGCCCGAGCCCGACGCCGGTGACGGCGATGTGGCCGATGCCGTCGCCCATCAGTGCCAGCCGACGCTGCACGAGGTAGCTGCCGACGGCGGGGGCGGCCAGCCCCGTCACCAGCGCCGCGAGCAGGGCCCGCACCATGAAGTCGTACTGGAGCAGGGTCACAGCGGGCCGCCGCCTCGAAGCGGCCACGACGACGCCGGCCGCGGATGGTGATGCGCGTGCAGCTCGTCGAGGAGGTCGTCGGCGGGTGGGGGACCGTCGTACGTCACCCGCCCGTCGCGCAACACCACCGCGCGGTCGATCAGCTCGGCGAGGGCGCCGAGCTCGTGCAGCACGACGAGCACGGTGGCGCCCGTGGCCACCATCGCCCGCATCGAGTCACGCACGGCCAGCTGGTTGTGCCGGTCGACGCCTGTCAGTGGTTCGTCCAGCACCAGCAGGTCGGGCTCGGACGCGAGCGCGCGGGCGATCAGTACGCGCTGGCGCTGGCCGCCCGAGAGCTCGGCCACGGCGTCATGCTGTCGATCGGCGAGCTCGACGACGCGGAGGGCTGCCTGCACGGCGTCGCGGTCGGCTCGCCGCATCGGCCACAACAGCCGTCGGTGCGCCAGCCGTCCCGACGACACGACCTCCAGCACCGTGGCCGGTACGCCGGAGTCGGCCTGCACCTGTTGTGGGACGAAGCCGATTCGGTGCCGCTCACGGAACTCGTGGTGCGGGACACCGAACAGCCGGATCTCGCCGGACGTCCACGGCGCGAGCCCGAGCAGGCCTCGGACCAACGTCGACTTGCCGGAGCCGTTGGCGCCGAGCAGCGCGACGACCTCACCGGGACGCACCTCGAGGTCGATGGCGCGCAGCACGGGTCGCCCGCCCAGCGCCAGGTTGCCGTCGCGGACCGTGACCGCGGTCATCGTCGTCATCGACAGCCGTTGGCCTGCTGCAAGGCGCGCAGATTCGCGCGCATCAAGGTGAAGTAGTCGTCGTCGGAGTCGTCGTCGGTGAGACCTTCGATGGGGTCGAGGACGGCGGCGTCGACGCCGAGGTCGTCGGCAAGGACGTCGGCGTACTCGCTCGAGCCCAGGGTCTCGGAGAAGACGGTGGTGATGCCGTTCTCGGCCACGTGGTCCTGGATCTTGGCCAGCTTCTCGGGACTGGGCTCGATACCGGGACTGAGCCCTGCGATCGGCACCATCGTCAGGTCGTACCGCCGGGCAAGGTAGCCGAAGCTGGCGTGGCTGGTCACGAACTCGGTGCGAGTGCAGTCGGCGAGCCCCGTCCGGAACTCCGTGTCCAGGACATCGAGGTCGTCGACGAGAGCATCCGCATTCGCCCGGTAGTCGTCGGCATGGTCAGGGTCGAGCTCGGCAAGGTCGGTGGCAACCTGGTCGGCCACTTGCGCCATGAGGGTTGGGTCCTGCCAGAGGTGCGGGTCGCCGGCCAGCGTCTCGCGGGTGTGGTCCGTGCCCTCATCGTCCGCGTGTCCCTCGGCCCCGTCGCCGTGGTCATGGTCGTCGGCGGCTCCGGTGTCCACGAGCGGGACGACATCGGTGACCTGCAGGGTCGCGCCCGACGCGTTCTGGTCCACAGCGTCGTCCACCGCGGGCTGGAACCCTTCTTCGTACACGACGAGGTCGGCCTCGCTCACGGTGGCGACCTGCTGAGGCGTCAGCTCGAGGTCGTGCGGCTCCACACCCGGAGACGTCAGGTTCACCACGTCGGCGGCGTCTCCCGCCACCCGTCCGGTGACGAAGGCGAAGGGGTAGAAGGCGGCCACCACCTGCGGCTTTCCACTGCTGGCGGCACCGTCGTCGTCGAGCCCCAGCGCACTGCACCCGCTGGCGAGCAGCCCGCCGGCGAAGATCGCGGTCGTAGCAGTCCTGGTGAACGCCGACCCCTTCACTGGACGATCCTTCATGAAAACGATTATCAACTGGGTTGAAAACCATTGTCAACTCGGGCGGACGCGTGGGGGCGTCGACCGGACCCGACATCGGGTCGCGGCTAGCGTGTCGGCATGACCGCTGGTGCCGACGAACGGCTGTTTCTGGACCCCACCCTGAGCTGGCAAGGCGTGTCGTCGTCACTGACGACCGAGCGCCGGATCCCGGTGCTCGGCCTGGGGCTGGTCGGTGTGGCGATGCTGGTCACCGCGGCCGTGCTGGCGGGCCGCGGGAGCACGGGCTGGGGGTTCGGCTTGGGCCTCCCGGGGGTCGTCGTGGTCGCCACAGCCGTCGTCGCCTGGGTCGTGGTCGGGCGTGTGGTGGCGCGCTGGCGGTACGCGGAGCGCGAGCAGGATCTGTTGGTCTCGCGAGGGCGGCTCGTACGGCGACTCACCGTCGTGCCGTACGGACGAATGCAGGTGATCGAGGTCTCAGCCAATCCGATCTCGCGCCGCCTCGGCATCGCGACGGTGCAACTGGTCACGGCCTCTGCCGCGACCGACGCCACCATCCCTGGCCTGCCCGTCGACGTGGCACAGGACCTACGGGACCGGCTGGCGGCGAAGGGTGAGGCCGCGGCGGCCGGACTGTGAACGGTATCTCCTCGACGTCCGACGTCGACATCCCAGCCGATACGCTGCGTCGGCTGCACCCGCTCACGCCGTACCTGCGCTCGTGGCGGATGGTCGGCGCTGCGCTGGCCATCGGTTTCGGGTTCTTCCGCGACGATCTGGGCAAGGTCCGGCTGTTGTGGGACGTGGTGCGTGGTGAAGCCGACCTGGCGGGGCAGGTGCAGCTCAGGCTGCTGGCGGTCGGCCTCACGGGCGCGCTCGTCGTGATCGGCGGGGCCTGGCTGTCCTGGCGGGTCACGGGATACGCGCTGGTCTCGAGCGTCGACGGGCCAAGCACCTTGCGGTTCCATCGTGGGCTGTTCGTCCGCCAGCGTCGCCAGGTGCGGCTCAACCGGGTGCAGTCGGTGGATGTCAATCGGCCCTTCGTCGCACGGCTCCTCGGCCTGGCGGTGCTGCAGCTGGACATGGCCGCCGGTGAGGACGCGTCGGTCTCGTTGGCGTACCTGTCAGTGCACGACGCCACAGGTTTGCGCGAGGAGATACTGCGGCACACGGCGGCGGGGCGCCCGGGGGCGACCGCTGACGCAGCGGGCGCACCGTTCGACGACACCGAGCGCCTGGTGGCCCGGGTCTCGACGCAACGCCTGATCCAGGCCAACCTGCTGGAATCCGCGCCGACGCTGGTGTTCCTGGCCATCTGGCTGGTGGCGTTGGTGGTGCTCGGGCTCGTGTTGGGCGCCGGTGGTGTCGCTGCCGGCCTCGGGGGAATCATCCCGGTGTCGATCGCGATCGTCGTTCAGCTTCGCGAGCGGGTGCTGTCGCTGCTCCGGGACGCCAACTTCTCCCTGTTCGCGCGGGCGAACGGCGTTCGGATCAGCGCTGGGATGACGTCGACGGTGAACCGCACCATCGACGCCGACCGGTTCCAGGGCATCCGGGTCGAGGAACCGTTCCTCTGGCGACAGTTCGGCTGGGCCAGGGTCGAGATCGACGTCGCAGGCGCGGCCGACTCCTCGAAAGCCGCTCGGTTGATGCCGGTTGCGGACCGCGGTGATGCGCTGGCTCTGGCCCGGTCGGTGACCGGCGTCGACTTCGACTCCGGCGAGGTACGTACCGCGGGTGCGCAGGCCCGTCGGCTCGACCCGCTGGGGTGGCAGGGGCTCGGCGTCGTCCTGCACGAGCACGGTGCCATCACCCGCAGCGGGCGCTGGCGCAAACGGGCGAGCTACGTCCCGTACGCGCGTACGCAGAGCGTTTCGGTTCGGCAGGGGATCGTGCAGCGTCGGCTCGGGCTGGCGTCGGCCTACCTTGACATGCCGGAAGGTGTCGACCGCTGGACGGCGCCGCATCGCGACGTAGGCGAGGCCGTGGAGCTCTGTGCCGAACTCGCCGAGCGTGCTCGGCTGCACCGGATGCCCGGATCGGACCCGGTCACGGTCAGCGGGACTTCAGAGCCAGCCTTGGACGCGGGCCACCCCAGCGCCGATCACCAAGCTCAGCATCAGACCGCGGACGAACCGGCCGCTGGCGTCCAGCACCGGCCACGACAAGAGCGCGAGCCAGCCGACGAACACGACGACCACAGCGAGCGCCGGTAGCGCGAACACCAACGGCGCCGCCAGCCCGACCACCATCGAGACCAGCATCGCCGCGGGAATCACCAGCTTCGGCAACCGCGACAGCCAGACCACCAGGGCTCGGCTGCGGTCGTGGAAGCTGCTCCCCGCCAGCGGCGAGCTCGATGCCGCCGAGGACCGGTTCGCCGGATTGCCGGAACGTCGGCCGGAGGCGCTGCGGGGGTTCGAGCGGGTGGAGTTCGAGCGAGCCACCGCGACAGTGTAGTGGTGTCTCCGCCCGATCAGCCGAGTCGGTTCGTGTCGAGATGCAGCCAAGATCTTGCCCGTGTAGGGAGCCCTGACCCTTCGAGAGGCCCTGGGTCGGCTGCACCGCATTCTCGCCACCCCCGAGGTGCGGGCGCGCTGGCGCAGCGAGGACGCCTCAGCGCGGTGGCACTTCGACGACTCGTCGGCCACCGCTTCGCCGTGCTACTTCGCGACCTGGTCCACGACTGTGGCCATCATCGGCTGGTGATTGAACCGGCGGCGGACAACGAATCGGCCATCCGCTGCTATCCGGCGGTGGGCTTCCGGCCGGTCGGGATCATGCGCCTCTACGAGCGCGATGCCAAACGGGGGGATGGCACGATGGCCTGCTCATTGACCTCGTCGCCGAGGATCCCAACGAGCCCACTCTTGTCACTGCACCACGGCACAGCGACCCGCGCCCCGTCCCGGTAGTCGATCCGCAACCGGCTCCGGCAGACCCGTATAGGGTCCCGTCAGTGACCCGCTATGTGATCGACGCTTCCACCCTCCTGCACCTCGTCGCAGCCGGTGTCCAGGTCAGTCCAAGGCATCAGATCGTCGCCCCGAACGTCATCCGCTCTCAAGCACTATGCCTGCTTCTCGAGGCCGTACGTCGCGGTGACCTCACTGAGGAGCTGGCGCTTCAGCACCATGAGCGCCTTACCGAGCTGAAGATGCGCCTGCTCGGTGACCGAGTATCGCGCCGGACCGCCTGGAAGATCGCGCGCGAGCAGGGCTGGGACACGACCTACGACGCGGAGTACCTCGCCGTCACCAAACTCCAGGCCGACGCCTTGGTCACGGTTGACCCCGCCCTGGCTGTCAAGGTCAACGACATCGCGCCGCTTGCAAGTATTCAGGCTCTCACCGCCGACCAAGACTGATCGGACAGCGAACGACGATCGAGGCGCCAAACGGAGCGGGGCTCAGCCGGACCGGCAGTCGTCGCCCGGGATCGTCAGCTGGAACGTCGTGCGGGCGGCTCGGGAATGGTCCACCGATGATGGTCGAATGTCAGACGAGCGGAAGCGGCTGAGGACGATATTCAACGTGGCGGCAGATCTCTACCAGCGGGCACGGCCGGAGTATCCCGAGCAGCTTTACGACGCCCTGATCAGGATCACTGGGATCGCCGTCGGTGATCAACTCCTGGAAATCGGCGCTGCGACTGGGAAGGCGACGACCCCGCTTGCCCGTCGCGGCTTTCGAATCACCTGCATCGAGATCGGTCCCGATCTTGCCGTCGCCGCCCGCACCAACCTCGCCGCATTCCCGAACGTGACCATCGCCGAGAACGCCTTCGAGACCTGGCGCCCCACCGTCACTGACCGGTTCGATCTCGTCTTTGCCGCGACGGCATGGCACTGGATCGATCCGGCGACCCGGTACCAGCGGGCGTGGGAGTTGTTGCGCCCGGGCGGGCATCTCGCCTTCTGGAGTGCCACCCACGTGTTCCCCGACGGCGGTGACCCATTCTTCGTCGAACTCCAGGACGTCTACGACGAGATCGGCGAGGGTCTTTCCGAGGACGCAGCCCGTCCACGACCTGGAGAACTGCCCGACCATCGCGGCGAGATCGAACGAACCGGGCTCTTCGAGGACGTCGTCGTTCGCCACTTCGACTGGGAAGTCAGCTACAACGCCGACGAGTACATCAGACTGCTTGATACCTTCTCCGGGCACATCGCCATGGAGGCACGAAAGCGCGACCGCCTCTACACAGAAATCAGGCGACGCCTCGTACAGCGACCGCATGGTCGCCTTCGTCGGCACTGGGGAACAGTGCTAGAAATCGCACGCCGAACCGAGCGCTCTTCTGCCCAGTAAGCCGAACGACGCATGGGACGCCCGGCGATCTCGCCCGACGGAACCGGCTATGGCCGTGAGGGGATCGTTGACCGGATCAGGACGCTCGCCACAAGGCGCTGACCCGGTGCAGTTTTCTGAGCCTGGTAGACGATCTGGACGTCAGCCCGAACAGTCGACCGCGACCGCCAGGGCTGCGCAGATGTCCCGCATGCGGATATCCGCCAATCTCCCGAGGCGGTTGACGAGCACTGTGACCGACAAGCTTTCGACCGAGTCCAGATTGACGGCCGAGCGCCTTGGCACGGGATCGTGACCCGGCTCGAGAACGACCTCGCTGGCAAGACCTCGGATCGTCGTCGTGCAAGGAGCGACCAATGCACGTCGTAGACGCGGTATCGCGACGTCGCGGGAAAGGACGACGACGGGTCGCCGGCCGATCTCGGCGAGCTCGCACCACCACACTTCTCCTCGCGCCGGCAGCGCGCTCACGATGCAGCTGCGGCTCGTCGAAACGACCCCAGGTCACCCCATTCGTCCGGCTCGTCGAGCGGGTGCTTGTCATAGGCGGCATAGCTTGCGTCCACCTCGGCGGCGCGGTGGCGAGCGAGCAACGCTTCGAGGGCTGCGTCGATGAGAGCGGCATCGGTGACGCCCGAGCGCACGCGCCGAGCGTCTTCCAGGAGATCTGCATTCACCGTCGTGCTCAATCGTGTGCGAGCCATGCCACAATCGTGCCACGCTAGTCGTGGCGCTAGCAAGGTCCTTGCGAGGTTCGTTGCCAACGCCCGGAAAGCCCTCGCCGTGGCAAAGGCGACAGGCACTGCGTTGGCTTACTGCCGCGCGTAGACGCTGACATGGCGGTTGCTATCGGCGGTGAACGGCTCGGCGTTCCAACCGCCCCAGCGGTCAACGAGTTGCAGTCCGGCGATCCGCGCCATCAGGTCCATCTCACTTGGCCAGATGAGCCGACAGCAGATCGGTCCGAGCCGCACGCCGTCGTTCGTGAACGAGATGTGATTCTCGTCGAGAAGTTGCGTCACGGGGTCGTACCGGTTGATATCGAGCACGACCTCACCGTTCGTGAGGTTCTCGACATTGACGAACTGGTGTCCACGCAGCCAGGCCGAGGGAACGCCAGCCTCGATGACGAACACTCCATCGGTCCTCAGATGCCGCGCCGCGTTCTCGAAACACCGCACTTGATCCTCCTGCGTGAGGAGGTTGTAGATGCTGTTGAACACGAGATAGACGAGTGGATACGTCTCCTGTGGACCGGATGCCCGCGCCATGTCTCCCATCGTTACGGCGACATCTGTTCCGCCGGGCTTCTCCCGGAGCCGGACGACCATGTCTGGGGACAGCTCGATTCCGTCAACTCGAACCCCACGCTCAGCCAGGGGGAGAGCAACCCGACCAGTACCTATGGCGAACTCCAGTGCGGCATCCCCACGAGCCAGCCGGACCAAGAAGTCAACCGTCGCAGCCTCATCGCCGCGAGGGTCATCGTCGTACCGCCTCGCAACGTCTGGGCCGAAGCTCGCGGCCGGGTCGAATCCCTCCATGGCGGCACCCTCCCAGCAGTTCAGCGCCCACTTCAAAGCGTTTACCGTTGTCTGGCACCGACGTGACAGATAGAAGATCGGCTTACGGTACGCACAGCAGCGGTCGACCGATGAGTCATGCTAGGCGCCGGAGTCGACCTGCGTGAACGGAGGCGTTCGCCCCGTGCCCGCGACCACAGAGGAGGGCATCTCGTGCCTCGGCTGATCTACTCCTCACTGGCATCGCTGGACACCTACATCGCTGACGAAAGCGGTGGCTTCGATTGGGCCGTGCCCGATGCGGAGGTACTCGCCTTCATCACCGACCTCGAGCGAACGGTCGGGACCTATCTGTACGGACGCCGACTGTACGAGACGATGATGGGGTGGGAGACCGACCCCACCGTCGCGCAGAGGTCCCCCGCCGACCAGGACTTCGCGACGGTGTGGCAGCGGGCGGAGAAAGTTGTGTACTCCCGGACCCTGCGGGAGGCTCCCACCGCCAGGACCCGCATCGAACGGAGCTTCGACCCCGAGGCAGTCCGGCAGCTGAAGGCCTCAGCGACGGCCGACCTGACCGTGGGCGGTTCCAATCTGGCCGCGCACGCGCTCCGAGCCCGACTGGTCGACGAGGTCCACCTGTTCATCACACCCGTGGTGGTCGGCGGGGGCAAGCGGTTCTTCCCCGACGACGTCCGCGTGGACCTCGAGCTGCTCGACGAGCGACGCTTCGGCAACGGGATGGTCTTCGTGCGCTACCGCACCAGACCCAGGTGATCCCTTCGTGGCACCTGGGCACCCGCGCGGAGCCGTTCAGTCGTCACGTGTGTCTCGACAGGTCGCCGCAGCGCCCGCTGTCTGGTGCTCGTCGTCCGGGATGCGGTTGAAGCGCGTCTCCCACACGTGTGAACCGACCAGCACCAGCCCGGCCGCGGCCCAGCCCGCGAGGATGTCGATCACGTAGTGCTCGCCGTAGTAGACGAGCATCGTCGACATGATTACCGGGTACGCCAGCAGCAGCCATCGCCACCATGTCCGGAGCCGGTAGACGCCGTACATCACCACCAGGGCACCGATCCCGGCGTGCAACGAGGGCATGGCCGCGACGGGATTGCCAGTGTTGGCCAGCTGCTGGTGGAAGCCGCCGAGACCGATCTCGGCGAATCCCCGGCCGGTCAGTCGGCGCACGCCTCCAGGGATCAGGCCCTCCTCGCTGGCCATCCACGGGGGCGCCGTGGGAACCGTGATGTAGCCGATCAGCCCGACGACGTTGATGGCGAGGTACGGGCGCATGAAACGCAGCCACGAGTCGCGGTTGCGCAGCCACAGCACCACGGCGACGGTCGGCGCCACCAGGAAGTGGGAGTAGTACCAGGCGGTGAACGTCACGTCGTACCAGTTCGGCGGAACCGCGTAGCTGCACTCGGTCCCGCACCAGCGATCTTGCAGGTACTGGGTCGGCAGCGCCCCCCCGAACAGCCAGCGGTCGATCTCGATCGGCGGGGTGAAATGCACACTGAACAGCCCCACCTCGTCGGCGGAGCCTCGGCTGTAGAGGTAGACCAGCAGCACAGCAAGCGGGATCCACCAGTCCCGCACGAACTCCAGATGCTGGCGGCGAGGCGCCTGGATGTTCCAGGCGACGGTGGCAGCCCAGATCCAGCCGAAGATGAGCAGCGAGTCGGTCGGGATCCCGATCTTGATCACCCAGGCCAGGAAGATCACCAGGTAGAGGCCGACTGCTACCGCTCGCGCGCGCCGCGTCGTGATGTCGTCGCGACGCGCCTCGAGCGCCGCGACCGGCATGTCCCCCATGCGATGCTCCCGTCCCCACTGACCCTGCATTCCCCGAGAGCTCACCTGGCGGCCGCTGCGGGGAGACGGTCGGCAGGTGAACTCGTGCTGCGAGCATAGGACGAATGCTGGTCATCTCACGCTTCCGTTATCCGGAGGCAGCCGACGGATCGGGCCCCCTGGACACAGCGGAGGTGGAACTCGGAGCCTGTCTCGAGCAGCTGTCGCACCAGCGCGGGTACGTCGACGGCGTGGTCGGCCGCGCCCTCGACGATCCGACCTGCTGGGTGTTGCAGACGCGGTGGCGCGATGTCGGCTCCTACCGCCGGACTCTGTCGTCGTACGAGATCAGGATGCACGTCGTGCCGCTGCTGGCGCGGGCTATCGACGAGCCGTCCGCCTACGAGGTCGTCATCGGGGACGGCGCGACGCCACCCAACGTCGCCCGCCCCCGCCAGACCTGACCGCCCGGCTGCTCGCGTCGCGTGGGTCGCTCCGCGCCATTTTCTGGTTGAGCCCCTTCCGCTGGTTTAGCTGGGCAACGCCGTCCCGCTGGTCGAGCGCTTCGTCCGCTGGTTCAGCGGTGGGTGCTGGATCGGCGGGGCGTGGCTCATCAACGGATGCGTCCGTGTGACGCGGCGGGAAATCGAGTCGACGGCGCGGTTAGGATTGTCGTGCTCCCTACATCGGGGAGTCGACCACCGACCACCAGCCGGATGGAGACTCATGGCTTCTGTCGTCGACAACGTTGTCAGCCTTTGTAAGCGTCGCGGGTTCGTCTACCCGTGTGGCGAGATCTACGGAGGCACCCGCTCCGCCTGGGACTACGGACCTCTCGGCGTCGAGCTCAAGGAGAACATCAAGCGCCAGTGGTGGCGTTCCATGGTCACGTCGCGCGACGACGTGGTCGGGCTCGACTCGTCGGTGATCTTGCCGACCAAGACGTGGGAGGCTTCGGGACACCTGGCGACGTTCGCCGACCCGCTGACGGAGTGCGAGAGCTGCCACAAGCGGTATCGCGCCGACCATCTCCAGGAAACGGTCGCGGCCAAGAAGGGCATCGCCAACCCGGACGACGTAGCGCTGGCCGACATCGCCTGCCCGCACTGCGGCACGCGTGGCGCATGGACCGAGCCGCGGCCGTTCAGTGGCCTGCTCAAGACGTACCTCGGCGTCATCGAGGACGAGTCGGGGTTGCACTATCTACGCCCCGAGACCGCGCAAGGGATCTTCCTCAACTTCGCCAACGTGATGAACAGCTCACGGCAGAAGCCTCCTTTCGGCATCGGGCAGATCGGCAAGTCGTTCCGGAACGAGATCACGCCGGGCAACTTCATCTTTCGTACGCGCGAGTTCGAGCAGATGGAAATGGAGTTCTTCGTGGTGCCCGGCACCGACGAGGAGTGGCACCAGACCTGGATCGACCTGCGCACCGACTGGTACGTCGGACTCGGCATCGACCGCGACAACCTGCGCCACCTCGAGCACCCGAAGGAGAAGCTCTCCCACTACTCGAAGCGCACCGTCGACATCGAGTACCGGTTCGACCTGCCGGGGCGCGAGTTCGACGAGCTCGAGGGCATCGCGAACCGCACCGACTTCGACCTCAAGGCGCACAGCGAGGCCAGTGGACAGGATCTGTCGTACTTCGACCAGGCGTCGGGCGAGCGCTGGACGCCGTACGTGATCGAGCCCGCGGCCGGCCTGACCCGGTCGCTCATGGCGTTCCTGATGGACGCGTACGGCGAGGACGAGGCTCCCAACGCCAAGGGGGGTGTCGACAAGCGAACCGTGTTGCGTCTCGACCCACGCCTCGCGCCGGTCAAGGCTGCCGTGCTGCCCCTGTCGCGCAATGCCGACCTGTCGCCGAAGGCCAAGGAGCTCGCCGCCGAGCTGCGGCAGCGGTGGAACGTCGACTTCGACGACGCCGGGGCGATCGGACGCCGCTACCGTCGCCAGGACGAGATCGGCACCCCGTACTGCGTCACGATCGACTTCGACACGCTCGACGACCACGCGGTCACGATCCGCGAGCGCGACACCATGAAGCAGGAGCGGGTGGCGCTCGACCAGGTGGGCGGCTTTCTCGCCGACCGACTGGTGGGCTGCTGAGCCGATGCACCCATTCCGTCTGTCTGTGTCGGGTGTCGTGATCGCCATGGTGTCGACGCTGGCACTCGGCGCGTGCGGCGGCGCGGACTCCGAGGTCGAGGACCCCGAGCCGACCACGCCAGCGACGACGTTGCCGGACGGCACCACGACGCCCGGCACCGAGCTGAGCGTCGGCGACACCGCGACGGTCCGGTTGTCCGGCACCAAGAAGCGCAGTTCTCGGGTGAAGCTGACCGTCACGGCGCTCAAGAAGGGCAAGATCTCGGCCCTGGACGACTTCAAGCTCGACGCCAAGACGAAGAAGTCGACGCCGTACTACGTGCGTGCGCGTTTGAGGAACGTCGGTGACGGCGACCTCTCCGGCCAGGCACTGACGCTGTACGGGCTGGTGTCGAAGAACCTGCTCGTGCCGCCGGTAGAGTTCGGGTCGAGTTTCGGGCCGTGCCCGGGTGGCGTGCTGCCAGCGACGTTCACCCGGTCGAAGCAGGCGAGCGTCTGCCTGGTCATGCTCGCACCGAAGCGCGGGACCATCACGTCCGTGGAGTTCCGCTCCGCCGACAACGCCGATCCGATCTCGTGGTCGAAGAGCTGAGGCTCGGCCCACTCGTCGTCCGGCCCCCGGTGGTGCTGGCCCCGATGGCTGGGGTGACCAACGCGGCCTACCGGACGCTGTGCCGTGAGCAGGGCGCCGGCGTGTACGTCTGCGAGATGATCACCAGCCGCGGCTTGGTCGAACGCGATGAGACGACGCTGGCGATGCTGGTGTTCGACCCGGGCGAGACCGTCCGGTCGGTGCAGCTGTACGGCGTCGACCCGTCGTACATGGCACGGGCCGCCACGATCTTGTGCGACGAGTACGGCGTGCAGCACATCGACCTCAACTTCGGGTGCCCGGTGCCGAAGGTGACGCGCAAGGGTGGGGGAGCGGTGCTGCCGTGGAAGCGGCGGCTGCTCGGCGCGATCCTCGAAGCCACGGTGGCTGCCGCTGCCCCCTACGACGTACCGGTCACCATCAAGACCCGCAAGGGCATCGATGACGACCACCTCACCTACCTAGAAGCCGGCCGGATCGCCCAGGAGGCGGGCTGTGCCGCCATCGCGTTGCATGGGCGGACGGCGGCGCAGCACTACTCCGGGCAGGCCGACTGGGACGCTATCGGCGAGCTGGCGTCGTACGTCGACATCCCCGTGCTCGGCAACGGCGACATCTGGGAGGCGGCCGACGCGCTCACGATGATGGACAAGACCGGGTGTGACGGTGTCGTCGTGGGCCGCGGCTGTCTCGGGCGGCCGTGGCTGTTTCGGGACCTGGCGGCGGCCTTCGCGGGTGAGCGTGCTCCGGCTCTTCCGTCATTGGGCGAAGTCACTGCGATGATGCGGAGGCACTGCGAACTACTGGTCGAGTACATGGGCGAGGAGCGGGGCTGCAAGGAGTTCCGCAAGCACATCGCCTGGTACCTCAAGGGCTTCGGGGCCGGGGGCGAATTGCGATCGTCGCTCGGGCTGGTCGAGACGCTCGCCTCCCTGGATGCGTTGCTGGCGCGCCTGGACCCGGCAGAGCCTTACCCCGTGGGAGAGCTGGGCAGCCCGCGTGGCCGGCAAGGCAGCCCTCGGCGCGTCGCCCTGCCGGACAAGTGGCTTGACGGCCGCGACGACATGACCGTCGACGCTGCTGCCGAGAGCGGTGTCTCCGGAGGCTGACGCCGCGTGGGATGGCGGGTGCGATCCTGAGATCATGCTCGACCGCTCCTTCTCCTGGCACGGAGACACGATCCGTTGGCGGGAGACCGGTGAAGGTCCACCGCTCTGGCTCTGCCACGGCACCCCGTGGTCGGCGGCTCTGTGGGAGCCGATCGCCGACGCCCTAGCCGTCGAGCACACGGTGCACCTGTAGGACATGGCCGGGTACGGCACGTCGACCATGCGCGACGGTCAGGATGTCTCGGTCGACGCCCAGGGCCGCCTGCTGGCGGCGTTGGTCGAGCACTGGTCGTTCGAGGCTCCCCGCACGGGGTCGCCGATGACTACGGCGGCGCGGTGGCGTTGCGCGCGCACCTGCTGCACGACGTGGTGCTCTGTCGCTGGCCCTCGTCGACGTCGTCGCGCTGTCACCGTGGGGATCGGTCCTCCGGCTGGTCGGC
>Ga0136617_10001365_pt1 | contig 21552 bp, 27 predicted proteins | sample AntDrymUQ3222106_2_FD_129672 | JGI IMG/M metagenome (GOLD analysis project Ga0136617, IMG submission 129672) | Polar desert sand microbial communities from Dry Valleys, Antarctica - metaG UQ322 (21.06) | ecosystem: Environmental > Terrestrial > Soil > Desert | place: Antarctica: Dry Valley...
AAGCCGGGCCTCCTCCCGACCCCGGGCCCACCCCCGAACCCCGGCCCACCCCCGAACCCCGGCCCACCCCCGAACCCAGGTCCACCGCCGAACCCGGGCCCACCGGCACCACCCCTCCCGCCGGCACCACCCAGCCCACCAGCACCACCGCCCAGCCCAACGACGCCACCCAGCTCACCATCTGAAACCAGCTCACCTGCTGAAACCAGCTCACCATCACAAGCCAGCTCACCTGCTGAAACCAGCCCATCAGCACAAACCAGTCCCCAACCGGAATAACCGATGTCGCGACGCCCGGACCACAATCCGGGTCGCACCGGGCCAGGAAATCTATCTGCGTATTCGCGCCGCTACTCTGAACGGGCGACGCGACGGCACCCGCATCGTCCGGCGGGTGCCGGTACCGTCACATCGATGAGCAGCACGACGCGGACCGGACCTGCCGTCCTCTCCGCGCCACTGCGCTGGCCTGCGGGCGCTCTGGTTCTGGCCGCGGCGATCGCCGTCGTCGTGCTCGGTGTGCGCTACGCGGGGCAGACGACGTCGAGCCGCACCGATGATCGGCTGCGGTTACTGGTCGCCACGTGGGTGCCGGACCCGGGGCGGGTGTTCCGGTTCGTCCAGATGCTCGGCGACCCGGTGCCCGTCGTCATCGCGGCCGGGCTGCTCGCGACGGCCTGCTGGGCCTCCGGTCGGCGCCGACTCGCAGTGCTCGCCGTTGCCGGGCCCGGGCTGGCGGGCGTCGCCACCAGCGGGCTCAAACCGGTGTTCGACCGCATGATCGGCGGCGGGCTCGCCTATCCGAGCGGGCACACCGCCGCGATGACGGCACTCGCCATCGTCGCCGCGCTGCTGCTCGTTGACCTGATCGCGGCCGGACCGGTGGCCGGTCTACTGCTGCTTGGAGCGGTCGCTATCGGCGCCGGGACGGCGATGGGCCTGGCGCTGACCGCACTGGAGGTGCACTATCCGACCGATACCGTCGGGGGGTTTGGCACCGCGGTCGCCGTCGTGCTGGGCGCGGCCCTGCTGGTCGATCGGATCGCCGACCGGCACGCCGTACGTGGCTGAGAGGGGCTGGCCCGGACGGGCCTCAGTGTTCGCTGCTCCGGCCGCATACCTGGTCAGCGATCATGCGCAGGCCGCTGAGCAGCCCGCCCAGCAGGTCGCCCTTCTTGAACGAGGCCACCATGTTCAGCACGGCGAGCTCGGCACCACGGTCGGGTAGCCGGAACCGTGCCTCGGGGCCGGTCACCACCTCGACCACCCGCTGTCCCGGGCTCACCGCCACGAGCACCGCCGCATCCGTGAGCTCACCGTGCAGCTCTGAGATGCGCTCATGGGGCTTCTCACCGAGGTCACCCAGATAGACGCTGAACAGCAGCCCGGTCTCCCGGCTGGCCAACGTCAGCGCCTCGTCGAGGCGGGTCATCTGGCCCGGGGTGAACGGGTAATCGGCGCGGGAAGGCTGGCGGAACACCTCGGCCACCGACACCCGCCCTGAAGACGTGACGACAGCGCCGGTCGGGAGATCCTCCCAGTCGGGAACGACCAGGGTTCCGTGACCGTGCTCACCAGTTGCCACGGGCACCTCCTCGCTCACCGGTCACCGCGGGACCGTCCACGACGGGCAGCTTGGCGTCCTCCGGACTCACCGTCCACCACAGCGGCTGATGTGGCCACGGCTGACCCACCTGGTACCGCGGACGGGAGGAAGCGAACCGGGGAGCGACCACCAGCAGCGAGATGAGCAGGTACAACCCGGCCGAGGGCACCACGAAGTAGAGGATCGTCTCCAGCACGCTCACGGCCCAGAACCTAGTCGATACCGGTCCGCGCTGCTCACCAGGTGGGCGGGCGTCGATCACACCACCCGCTGGCCCACCCGATGCAGTCGTGCAGCTGCGCGCCCAGCGCGAGCAGCAGCGCGTCGCCACCCGCGCGGGCGACGAGCTGGACGGAGACCGGCAGCTCCGGGCCGTCCCCGTCGCGCCCCCACGCCACCGGCAGGCTCAGTGCCGGCTGACCGGTGACGTTGTAGATGGCGGTGAACGGTGTGAAGCGTTTCTGCCGCTCGACGTCCTCGGCGGCGTCGCCGCCCGCAGTGAACCAGCCGACCGGACGCGGGAGCTGCGCCAGCATCGGTGTCAGCACGACGTCGACCCCCGCCGCGACCTGGGCCCCGACGATCCGGCGCGTCACGCGCAGCGCGGCCTGCGTGGCGGCGAAGTACTCGGGCCCGCTGATCGCGCGGCCCCGGTCGCGCCACCACCGGGTGAGCGGCATGAGCAGCGACTCGGCCTCGGCCGGTACCGGAAGGCTGTGGGCGAGCACGGCCCAGAGCACCTCGAACGCCGGAAGGAAGTCGGCGCTGATCTGGGGGTCGAACTCGACGACCTCGTGGCCGAGCCCGGCGAGCAGGTCCGAGGCCGTCTCATAGGCGGCGAGACAGGCCGGGTCGACCACGGCGTCGGGCACCGGCGAGGTGGCGTAGCGCCCGATCCGCAGCCGCCCGGGCTCGGCCCGCCGCGCGTGGCCCAGGTAGCTGCCCGCGGGGCGCGCCAGCAGCGGGTAGGGCTCCCCCGGCACCGGGACGGCGAGCGCGTCGAGCATGGCCGCGGCGTCGGTGACAGTGCGAGCCAGCGGGCCGCATACCGACATACCCAGCGCGTCCCCGCCGGTCGGGCCGCGGGAGACGAGACCGCGGGAGGTCTTCAGTCCGACCAGCCCACACGCCGCGGCCGGGATGCGGATGGACCCACCGCCGTCGGTGGCGTGCGCGAAGGGGACGAGCCCGCCCGCGGTGGCCGCGGCCGCGCCGCCGCTCGATCCGCCCGCCAGCCGGTCGGTGTCCCACGGCGTGACCGCCGGCGGACGGCCCGCGGGCTCGGTATAGGGCGGCAGGCCGAATTCGGGAGTGGCCGTCTTGCCCAGGCTGATGGTGCCTGCAGCGCGCAGCAGTCGGGCGGCGTCGTCGTCGACGTCGGGCACGAAGTCCGCGTACACCGGTGAGCCGAACGCGGTGCGCACCCCGGCTGTCATGGCCAGGTCCTTGATGGCGGTCGGCACGCCGAGCAGGGGCCGCTCGTCACCGTCGCGCAGCGCCCGGTCCGCCTCCTTCGCCTGCTCGAGCGCGGCTTCCGGAGTGAGCGTGACGAACGCGCCCAGTGTCGCGTCGAGGTCGTCGATGCGACGGAGGTGATGCTCGACGAGCTCGACGGCAGAAACCTCCCGCCGACGTAGGGCGGCGGCCTGTTCAAGAGCGGTGAGGTCGTGGAGCGGCTCCCAGCCTGCGCTGTTCACCCCGCAGGTCTACCACCCTCGATCATCGCGGGTGCGGCAACGTGCGCCTCGCAAATCCACCTCACCGCCGCTGTGTCATTGCCCCCTGGCTGCGCGCCATACCCGCACGTGCCACTGCGGCCAGCGCGGCCATCCCCGCGCCTTCCAGTACGCCACGTGATCCTGCAACGTCACCCGCTCCACCCGGGCGGTGAGCCGCCGGCGCCGGAGCTCCCGCAGCAGCCGGGGGACCAGCGACGTCCGGCGCGACGCCGAGCAGGCGGGCGGAAACAGGGCCAGCCGCGAGACCTGTGCATGCTCACCTGCCCGGCGCATGAGCTACTCCGATCAGTCCACTGGCGACCAGATCAGCGCGAACGCTACGAGGTTCCCCCGTGCCGATTACGATCTTGGTCGTGATCAGGTAGTAGGGTAGCTCATCCGGGCCGAACACGCAAGGACACGAGGAGTCGAAATACTCACAGACCGCCTGCAGGATCCTCGCGGGAAAGCCTCGGCCACGAGAGCCGCGACCGTGATTCGCGGATGCGAGCCTCGAGGAGCGACCTATGCTGCGGGTGGACGGTGCTTCAGGCGACACGATATCACTCGTGCCTGCCACATCTGATGACCACGCACGGGTGCCGTGCGCAGGACACGCTGCGCCCTTCCGAGCCGCAGCGGTCGCTAGCAGTTGAGCAGCAGCGGGTTCTGGTTCAGGATTTGAGCTCGCGGACTGACGAACTCACGATACTCGCTCTCCGCCGCCGGCCGGAAAAGGCCCACCTTGCAGCAGTTCTGAAAAGCCAGCCGAACGCCGAACCGGCGTTGCACTGCATCCTTCATCGCATCGCTGCTGACCAGCCGGAAGAGCTGCCCCCAGGACTCCTCGTCCGGCGGCACCGACACGCTCTGTACAGAATTTTTCCCACTTTCTTCGAGCTCACCTGCCAGCTCCTCCACCAAGGACCAGGCATAGGGCAGAGAGCTTTGGATACAGGCGATGAACTCGGCGTCTTCCACGGGACCGCGCTGCGCCTGCGCGAGCAGACTGTCGGGAACGGTGAGGGACAACATGACCTCCGGATTGAGATCGGCGGACCGGGCCGTACCGTAATGCACGGTACGGCCAAAACCCGTCCACCGGAACCCCCAGTTCGGTGAACGTTACGAAATGCGCGATCACGAATATGACAGGGCGTGGTCAACCGCCGAATCCACCCCGTCCGGTACGGTCGCACCACGTGTCGCCCGGTGCAGAGGATGGTTGATGCGCACCAGTGTCCTGCTCGTCGAGGACGACGCCCGGATCCGCCAGGCGCTCGGACTCGCTCTCAGTGACGAGGACTACCGAGTCGTCGAGGCGGCGTCCGGGGAGGACGCCCTCACCTGGCTCGACACCACGACGGTCGACGTCGTCCTGCTGGACCTGATGTTGCCCGGCATGGACGGGCTGGCCGTCTGCCGCACCCTGCGGTCCCGGGGGGACCTGCCGATCATCATCATCACCGCCCGCTCGGACACCGCCGACGTGATCAACGGTCTGGAGGCGGGCGCCGACGACTACGTCACCAAACCGCTGGTCGCTCGCGAGCTGGCGGCGCGCATCCGGGCGCTGCTGCGGCGCAGGCGGCCCGTGGAAGGATCCCGGATCCGGCTGGGCGAGGTGGAGATCCGGCCCGACGAGGGGGTCGTCCGGCGTGGCACTGTGGAGGTACACCTGACCCGAACCGAGTTCCGGGTACTGGTCGAGCTCGCAGCGGCGGGCGGGCGGGTGGTGAGCCGGGAGGAGCTGCTGGCGCGCGTGTGGGGCTACGACTACTTCGGCGACACCCGGTTGCTCGACGTACACATCCGCAGGCTGCGGCGCAAGATCGAGATCGATCCGGACGAGCCGACGCTCATCCTGACCGTTCGCGGCGCGGGTTACAAGATCAGCAGGTCCGGATGACAGTGTCGACAGGTACCGGTGGTTGAGGCACGAGCGCTGCGGCTTTCGCTGCGCAGCCGGGTCGCGGTCGCCTTCGGGCTGGCCACCTTCGCGGTGACCGGCCTCATCGCGGTCGCCACCTGGAACCTGGCGACCGGGTACATGATCGACCAGCGCGAGCAGAGCGCTACGTTGCAGGCCTCGGTGAACGTCCGGTTGGTTCGGGCCGCCCTGTGGTCGGGCTCGGAGGGCCTCAACGAGCTCCTGACCGGCCTGGCGGGCGACCCGGAGTCGACCATCCTGCTGAGCCGACCCGAGGGTCTGATCACCAGTGGGCGGCAGGTCGACCCGACGACCCTGCCCCCAGCACTGCTCACCCTCGCCGGCGACGGCGTCGCGACCCGGCAACGGACCGTCGTCGAGGGTGTCCCGGTCCTCGCGGTCGCGTTTCCCGTGGACGCCACAGCTCCCGTAGCCGCCGCGGCGACCTACGTCGAACTGTTCCCGCTCGTCGAGATCGACCGCGCCTTCCGGTTCATGAGCGCGCTGCTCACCGCCGGGACGCTGGCCAGCAGCCTGCTCGGGTTCGGGGTCGGTCGCTGGGCCGGACAGCGCGCGCTACGCCCGCTGCGAGAGCTGACAGCGGCGGCGGACCGGGTGGCGCGGGGGGATCTGCAGGCCCGGCTGCCCGAACGCGACGACCCGGACCTCGCGCCGCTCGCCGCCACCTTCAACGTCACGGCCGACGCGCTCGAGCAGCGGGTGCGCCGGGACGCCCGGTTCGCAGGCGACGTCAGCCACGAGCTCCGCTCACCGCTGACCACCATGGCCAACGCGGTCGAGGTCCTCCGGAACCGCCGCGACGACCTGCCGACCGCGGCGCGGCAGGCTGTGGATCTGCTCGACGGCGACGTGCAGCGGTTCCAGCGGATGGTGATCGACCTGCTGGAGATCTCCCGGACCGACCAGGACGCCGACGACCGGGTGCTCGAGGCCGTCGATCTCGCGGCCCTGGCCCGCAACGTGGTGGCCTCCCGAGCCGAGCGGGTCGAGGTGGTCACGACCGATCCGGCCCCGCTGGTGTCGGGCGACCGGCGGCGCCTGGACCGCGTTGTCGCGAACCTGCTGGACAACGCCGAACGACACGGCGGCGGCGCAGTCCGGCTGGCGGTGCTGCGACGGAACGGTCGCGTTCGCCTCGAGGTCGACGACGCCGGCCCGGGAGTGCCCATCGAGCTGCGGAAGCGGGTCTTCGAGCGTTTCGCCCGCGGCCACCGGGCCGGGGACCGCGGGAACGACTCCGGCAGCGGCCTCGGCCTCGCGCTGGTCGCCCAGCACGTCAGCCGCCATAGCGGAAACGTGTGGGTGCAAGACCGGGCCGGCGGCGGGTCCCGGTTCGTCGTGGAGCTGCCGGAGCTGGACCGATGAGGCGGACGGCGGCAACGGTCGCGATCACTACGGTGAGCGGAGCACTCATCGCGCTCGCGGCGTGTGGCGTCAGCGCGCAGTCCGCCCCCGAGCGGCTACCACTGTCGACCACGACGCCGGCGGCGATCCCGACGACGACGGTCCGGCCGAGTCCCTCCCCCAGCCCCACGACCCTGCCAAGCTCGACCACCCCGCTGGCCGAGTCGGCCGCACCGATCACCCCAGTGGCAGGCCCGGGCGCAGCACCAGCCACTCGATGAGGGCGAGAACCAGGAACACCGCTGCGGCCGGGACCAGCCGGGGCACTGCGGCGAGCGCTCCCGGATGGCCGGCCCGGCCGAAGACCAGGGCGAGGAGCAGAGCCAGCAAGATAACGATCAGTTGCGCGATCAGGGGTGGTCCGATGGGGATGCCACCGACGATCAGCAGCATCGTCGCGATCGGCACGGCCAGCAGCCCGAGGATGCGCAACGCGTGACCTGGGCTCCAGCGGCGCGGTGCCAACGCCACCAGCCGAGTCGCAGCCACCCGAGCCAGGCCGAGCAGCCCACCGAGGCCGAGCGCGAAGCCGAGCCAGCCAACCCAGGACGGTGCCTGCGCTAGGGACAACGCGTCGGCGATGTCACCACTGGGAGCGAAGACGCCGCTGATCAGGTAGCCGAAGAAGCCGGCGAGGCCGATCAGTCCGGACCAGTTCAGTAGTAACCCGGGGTAGCCGCGGGTGCGTGCGGCGAGGGTCAGGGCCAGCGCGCCGGTGGCGAGGCTGCAGGCGGGCCCGGCCAGCGCGACGACCGTTTCCTGCCCGGCCGTGCCCGCCAGGTGGGGAACATCGTCCCCGCGCCACACCGGGTCGAGTCCGTAAGCGACGGCGACCAGCGCATGTGCCAGCTCATGCACTGCGGTGGTCAGCACATAGGCGGACGCGAACGCCAGCGCCGAGACGATCACGGTGAGCCACGCCGGCGATCGCTCGGCATCGGCTCGCACCGAGCCCTTCTGCGGCCCACCGCCGCGGTGAGCTCTCGTGTCCACCCGCCGATCGCACCACAACAGGGCCGCGCGGGCGAAGACCTCGCCTACCCGGATGGTCAGATCAGTGCTGGTCGGCGACGGCCGTCGGGCCGCTCGACGACCCGCTGCGCGCGATCCGCCGGTGCAACCGGTACGAGGCAAGCTGGTAGAGCAGCTCGCCCATCGACTCCGGTCGCACCTGACCGCTGAGATCACGCTCAGCGAGATGGACCTCGGTCTGCACGATGTCGGCGGGGAGCTGCCCACCGTACTGAGCGGCGAGATGCGCAGCGACTGCGCTCGCGCAGCACTCCGGCCCGCGCAGGTCTCCAGACATCGCTCTCCTCGGGCTCCGGGCGGTGTCCCGTCATCGTGAGCGATATCCGGCGCCGGTCACCTGACGAGTAGCTGACGATCGGATCCGAACGCCTCCACGGCAGGCCCGGGAACGATAGAAACGGTGTCGGTGGCCGACGGGCCGGGAGAACTGCATCGCATGTCGACCGGGTTCGGCGGCCGGCGACAGAACGTGGGAACGCGACTGGGGAGCCCCGTTTCCGCACGTGCTGCGAGCACTCTCGATGCGCAGCGGGCCGTGGGGCGGCCCCCGCGCACCGTCGGCCACCCACGACGCACGCTCGACGCCGGGTTGACCGAGGACGCTGGTAGCCCGCCGGCAGGTGCCGGGGCGGCCGCAGGGTTGCTAGCGCTATCATCTGCCCACAGGCATCGATCCGGCCATCACCGGGGAGCCTCCGGAAGAAACGCTTGTACGTTGGCGGAGTAGAACCGGACGGGGTCGGCCCGTGATAGCCGAACGATGAGTGGTCACCCTGCACGGGTGGCAAGCGGGGTGGTACCGCGGAGTTCCGGCTGGCAGGTCGTGCATCGTCCCCGCACAGGTCAGCATGCTTGCCCTGTGCGGCAGACGACGTTCGAGGAGCTCCCAAGATGGCGCAGCATCGTTCAACCCCGTTCGAGGTCCTGCCGACCCGCGTCGACTTCCCTGAGATCGACGAGCGGATCATCGAGTGGTGGCGAGCACACGACGTGTTCGCTCGTAGCCTGGCGCGGACCGCGGGTGGCCCCAGCTGGGTGTTCTACGAAGGTCCTCCGACCGCCAACGGGTCGCCCGGCACCCATCACGTCGAGGCCCGGGTGTTCAAGGACGTGTTTCCCCGCTTCAGGACGATGAAGGGCTACTCGGTGCCTCGTCGTGCCGGCTGGGACTGTCACGGACTGCCGGTGGAGCTTGCGGTCGAGAAGGAGTTGGGTCTGTCCGGTAAGCCGGACATCGAGAAGGTCGGGGTCGCCGAGTTCAACGCCCGCTGCCGCGAGTCGGTGATGCGGCACGTCGGCGAGTTCGAACGGCTCACCGAGCGCATGGGCTACTGGATCGACCTGGCCCATCCGTACGAGACCATGTCACCGGAGTACATCGACAGCGTGTGGTGGTCGCTGCAACGCATCTTCGCCGACGGTCGTCTGACGGAGGACTTCCGCGTGGCGCCCTACTGCACACGGTGCGGGACGACGCTGTCGGACCACGAGGTGGCCCAAGGCTATGAGACCGTGACCGACCCATCGGTGTTCGTGCGGTTCCCGCTGCTTCGGCCGCTGGCCGGGTACGACGACGTCGAGCTGCTCATCTGGACCACGACGCCGTGGACGCTGGTCGCGAACACCGCAGTCGCCGTGAACCCGGACATCGACTACACCGTGACGCGTACCTCGGACGGCACGTTCGTCGTCGCGGCCTCGCTGCTCACCGACGTCCTCGGCGCCGACGTGGAGATCGTCACGACCCTGCCCGGTCGTGACGTGGTGGGCGCGGGCTACCGGCGACCCTTCGACCTCGTCGAGATCCCAGGGGCCCATGTCGTGGTCGCCGCAGACTACGTCACCGTCGTGGACGGTACCGGGCTGGTGCACCAGGCTCCCGCCTTCGGCGCGGACGACCTCAGAACCTGCCAGGCGAACGGGCTGCCGGTTATCAACCCGGTGGCCGCAGACGGCCGGTTCCACGACAGCGTCCCGCTGGTCGGCGGCACGTTCTTCAAGGAAGCTGACACTCCGCTCCTCGCTGACCTGAAACGACAAGGCCTGCTGTTCCGGCAACAGCGGTTCGAGCACTCCTACCCGCACTGCTGGCGGTGCCACACGCCGCTGATGTACTACGCGCAGCTGTCCTGAGTACATCCGCACGACGTCGGTCGGCGAGGCGCTCCGGCGGGAGAACGAGGCCACCAACTGGTACCCGGACCACATCAAGCACGGCAGGTTCGGCGACTGGCTCGACAACAACATCGACTGGGCGGTGTCACGGACCCGGTACTGGGGCACGCCGCTCCCGCTGTGGCGCTGCCCGAACTCCCACATCACCGCCATCGGTTCTCGTGCCGAGCTCAGCAGGAGAAGCGGTGCGGACCTCTCCGAGCTTGACCCGCATCGGCCGTTCATCGACGCGATCACTTTTCCCTGCGCAGACTGCGGTGCGACCGCCACGCGCGTACTCGAGGTCATCGACGCGTGGTACGACTCCGGCGCCATGCCGTTCGCGTCACTCGGATACCCCTATGTCGAAGGTAGCGAGGAGAAGTTCGCACGGAGCTACCCGGCGCAGTACATCTGCGAGGCGATCGACCAGACCCGCGGCTGGTTCTACACGCTGATGGCGATCGGGACGCTCGTGTTCGACCGCTCCTCGTACGAGAACGTCGTCTGCCTCGGACACATCATGGCCGAGGACGGCCGCAAGATGAGCAAGCACCTCGGTAACGTCCTCGCGCCGATCCCGCTGATGGACACCCACGGCGCGGACGCCCTGCGCTGGTTCATGGCCTGCTCCGGCTCGCCGTGGTCGAACCGCAGGGTCGGCCCGGCCGCCCTCGAGGAGATCACTCGCAAGCTGCTGCTGACCTACTGGAACACGGCGTCGTTCTTCACGCTCTACGCAAGCCATGTGGACTGGGCTCCGGATACGGCACAGCCGGTGACGCGGCGTCCGGTCCTGGACAGGTGGGTGATCGGGCGCCTCAACTCCGTGATCGCCGAGGTGGACGACCGTCTGGAGCAGTACGACACCGCCAGCGCGGGCCGGGTGCTGCTCGGGTTCGTGGACGACCTCTCGAACTGGTACGTGCGGAGATCCCGACAGCGTTTCTGGGACGGCGACCACGATGCGCTCGTCACGCTCTACGAGTGCCTCCACGGGCTCACCCGCCTCCTCGCTCCGTTCGTCCCGTTCGTGACCGAGGAGATCTGGCAGCGGGTCGTCCGACCGGGTGCCGAGCAGGCCCCGGACTCCGTGCACCTTGCCGACTGGCCGGTGGCGGACCCGGCTGTTGTCGATCCGGTTCTGTCGTCGCAGGTCGATGTGGCGCGAGCGCTGGCCGAAGCGGGACGGGCCGCTCGCAAGTCCAGCGGTGTCCGGATCCGTCAGCCGCTCGGTCGGGCCTTCGTCGGCCTCCCCGACGGGACACAGCTTCCCCGAGCTCTCCTCGACGACATCGCCGACGAGCTCAACGTCAAGCTCCTGACGACGATGGACGCGGCCGGCGCCGTCGTCGACGTGGCCGTCAAACCGAACTACCGAGCACTCGGCAAGAAGTTCGGCAAGCAGACACCGGCCGCAGCCAAGGCGATCCTCGCCGTCGAGCCGATCCACATCATCAACCACCTGCGAACCAGCGGTACGACAACAATCACCGTCGACGGCTGCGAAGTCAGCCTGCACCCTGACGACGTGGTGGTGACTGAGACTCCGCGCACCGGCTTGGTCGTCGAAACCCAACGCGGCGCCACCATCGCGCTGGACACCGAGCTCACTCCCGACCTGCTTGCTGAAGGCACGGTCCGTGACCTCGTGCGGGTGGTGCAGCAGGCTCGCCGAGAGGCAGGACTGGCCGTAGCGGACCGCATCTCACTGACCGTTGCCGGGCCGGACGACATGCTGCACGCGGTACGTGACTACCAGCACTTCCTGTCGAACGAGACCCTCTCCACATCGGTAACACTGCTCGACCACCTGGACAGCGGCTTCACGGGCACAGCCGGACCGGCGAACGTGACAGTTCAGGTGGCCAAAGCCTGACGGCCGGTGAGAGCCCCGTCATCAGGTCCGGCGACGATTCAGGCAAGCCGAGCGAAAAGCAACTGTCATCTATTTCTTGTCCTCTCCTGCGGGTCTATGGTGTTGGTTTCGTCGTCTAGCCATATAACTTGTTCACCGGTGGCGGTGATGGTGAGGCCGATGTTGTCGCGGCTGGTTCGCCTGTTGTCGTTCCACACAGTGTAGATCTGTTCGAGTTGGTCCCAGAGTTTCCGGGGGCCGCCCTGTTCGACGTGGCTGGTCGTGGTGTCGTGGTAGGCCCAGGAGCCGTCGGGGTGTACGAGCCATTGCACGGTGCCGTCGTCGCGGGTGATGTCGGTTCGTGCGACATCGGGCATGAGCAGGTCCGCGAGCACGGTCCACGCGGGGCCGTCGTCGCTCACCGGTTCCGGCAGGTTGGATTTTCCGGTGTCGCCGTCCTGTTGGGATGCTGCTTTGACGAGTTCCCACAGGTCGGGGGTGTGGTGGGCGCGTAGGGGCATGAACCCGGCGCAGTCGTGCAGGAGCTTCCCGCCGGCGGTGTGATCGTCGCGGACGACCAGCCTCACGAGGCTGCCGCCGACGAGTCGCCGATACAGGTTGGTCACGATCACCCCACCGGGACGGACTTGTTCCAGCCATGCTGGAGGCACGGCCGGGACTGAGCAGGTGGCGATGAGGCGGTCGTAGGGTGCGCCGGCGGCGTGGCCGCGTTCGCCGTCGCCCGTGACCACGGTGGGCGCGTATCCGGCGCGGCTGAGGTTGTCACGTGCCTGGGCGGTCAGGTCGGCGTCCACGTCCACGGTGGTCACGTTCGTATCGCCCAGGCGGTGGGCCAACAACGCTGTGTTGTAGCCGGTGCCGGTGCCGATCTCCAGCACGCGTTGCCCGGGTTCGGTGTCGAGGGCTTCCAGCATCGAGGCCATGAGGCTGGGTTGCGTGCTCGAACAGGTCGGTTCTCCGCTGATGGGGCCGGTGTCGTGGGCGCGCTGCCACGCGGTCGGGTCGCCGTCGAGCTGGGTGGGCCATACCGCGTCCCGGTACACCACGTCCAACCACTCGGAGCGGCTGTCATCCACCGCTTCGTATGTCGTGCCGTCGTCGGTGAGCGCGAAGAACCGGTGCAGGAACTCGTGCCGGGGCACGGTGTTGAACGCCGAGGTCCATTGTTTCGTGGTTAGCCGGCCACCGAGGGCGAGTTCGGTGGTCATCGCGGCGCGCAGGTGCGCGGCGTCGGTCACGGGTGTGGTCCTTTCGTGAGTGCGTCGGCGATAGCGGCGGTGATGGGTGCGCCGGTGGCGTCTTGCAGCCACGCCCATTGTCCATTCGGGTTGGTCTCCAGGAACACCCATTCGCCGCTCGGTGTGACGACGAGGTCCACTGCCGCGAACCGCAGCAGCATCATGTCCAGCAAGCCGGACACGCGGTGTCGCACGGCGTCGGGCACGTCCACTACGGAGTAGGTCAGGTTGTCGTAATCGGTGCGCCAGTCGAGGGCGGCGGCCGGTGACTCGGCGTCGATACGGACCGCGAAGAAGTCGTCGTCCACGACGGTGAGCCGCACCTCGAAGGCTTTATCCACCCATGCTTGGAACAGGTGCGCGGTGGTCGAGACGGTGTCGGTGCTGTCATCGGCGGTGACCCGGTTCGCGTACACCAACCGGTATTCGCCTTCTTCGGACACCCCGACCGCCGACAGCGGCTTGTAGACCACGTGGCCGTGCTCTTTGGAGAGACGCCGGGCGGCGTCGGGATCGTTGGTTATCAGTGTGTCGGGTACCGTGAGTCCGACAGCGCGGGCGTTCTGGAGTTGGAGGGGTTTGTATTCGGCGCGGGCGATGTCACACGGGTGGTTGAGCCACCTCGGCAATCCGGCCAGCACACCACCCAACCCGAATCCGGGCCTCCGCGTTGCACCAGCGGCGTTCCTCTGTGTTCAGTTCTTCGGAGAACTCGAACGCCGTTGGTCGCCGATACCAGGCACACCCGATATCTGACAGTGCCACGTCTCGTTCGGGGAGGTGAAGGTTGCCGGTCCAGCCTTCCCCCAGATGGGCGGTGAGCGTCAAGCGGTGCGGGAGATCGCCGGGGTTGCACCGGAACACCGGCACTCCGCGCTCGTGCAGCTCGGTGACCACGTAGTCGGCAGTCGCGTCGAACGGTTGTGTCACGATCAACACCGTGTGCTCGCTCATGATCCCGTCCTAGTCCTCGGTGTGGTCGGTGTCGGAGTCCATGCTCTTATATCCGTCCGAGGTGCGGGTGTTCGTCTTCCCCGTCGAGTGCTTCCCACCCGCCTCGATCACACCGAGTTCACGCTGCTGCGCCGGGTCATACCGCAGCCCCGACACATCCACCGATACCGCCGCCGCCGTGGTGGCGAAACCCAAACCGAACGGCCGCACCCCCGGTCGGCTGGGCACAGCCGCTACCGGTTCGATCACACCGAACGGGCGACCCATCGGAAACTGATCCCCTGGGCGAAACAACGGGTCGCCAGACACTAGAGCAGTGACAGACATACCTTCCTCTTCTCTTCACATATAACTGATCAGCGGACAAAAACCAGGTGTCTTCTAGGCGATTCCCTTCTCAGATCGAAGGGACCTGCCCGGCTCCGGGCAGGTACAACTCCAACTGTGCAGGACGTCTTAGCCGGAGCACGTTGGGCTCGCGTGGCTTGCAAGTTCAGCCCAGATCACCTTCCCGCTGTTGATCGGGTAGCAGCTCCACTGCTGGCTGATTTCCTCCACAGCCGATAAGTGGTCATCGAGGTAGGATTCGTGTGGTGGTGTGGGGTCGCTGTCCCACACCTCAATGAGCAGGCCGGAATCTGTTGCGCTCACGCGGATACCGATGATGCGCAGCTCGCCTAGTTCGCTGTAACGCGGACAGGGATCGGGGTTGCCGGTGGTTTCCACCGCGCGGGCTATCAGCTCCGCCGCGACTCGTTCAGCAACGTCTCCCAGAGGGCGAAGACACCACCGTTGCGCGGTGAATCTGGCGAACAGTCCCGAGAACCGGATGGCGGTGTGGAGTGCGACCAGCGTGAGATCGTGGGCAGGCTGCCGGGGGTGCAAGGATGGGGCCACGGCGAAGTCGAGGTTTGGATCATAGGTCGTGGTCATGACGCCCCCCGCGCACCCATCGGGCGGGGCCGGTCAGCAAGAGCAGCGAGCACGAACCGGTCAGGCTCAGACCTCCGGAAGTCGCTGAGGGATACCACGGTTGACGTGCTAACTTCCTCACCTGCGAGTTCCCGAAAATAGCTGAGGTTGACAGGTGAGTCAGGGGTATCCGCAGGCGTCTGGCACCGCCGATGGCACCGACCCCCTGTGAACTCGGTCTGCCGCCCGACGGGCATAACACCAGTTCAACGCCATCCCTCGACATCCCGAGTGATCGCTGACCGATCACATCAGACATCCGGTCAGCTCAACTGTGATCTTGAAGCTGATTCCGGAGGTCTGAGGCTGGCGCAGATGGAAGCTCAGTGCGGTATGCACCGTGCAGGGGATGCGTTTCGGCCACGGCCACCACGCGCGAGGGGTCGCCCGGCAGATCGAGCACCGGCCACGGGCGTCTACGCGGTGGTGCTGCTGCAACCGCACCAACGCCCCGACCGACCGCACTGTCTGCCGTTCCACCGCCGCCCAGTCGGATACGAGATCACCGGCCAATACCTGCTCCAGCAGCTCGGCCAGCTCACAGCCGTATACCTGATACGCGGTCGTGGGGCTCGGGAGACTCACGACGCACCCCCGCCGCGCTGGGACATGATCAGCATGTCCGCGCCGGTCTCGGCGGCAATGGTCGTGCACCTGGCCCGGTACATGCCGCGAAGCCACCAGAAGTGCTCAGCGTGGTGACCAAGCTTGTCAACGAGCGCGCGAAACGCCGCCCCTCACGGAAGGCGGGTACGTCGGTGTGTTCGGTGTACACATCAGCCAACGCCAGCCAGCCCGCCTGCGCGAACACGTGCAGGCGGGCGGACAGAGCGTCGGTGTGCCCTGCCGGGTCGTTCGGCCACACCCGCAGAGAACCCACCGCCGATGGCCGAAACCACGACCCCGCACATGCGAGGGCTGGCCCGGCGGCGCCACCGGGGCGGGGCGCCGATCCTGTCCAGCTCCGACTGCAACTCATGGACCGACGGTATGGAGTCGAGTGGGCACTGCCCACCATGTTGTAGAAAGTTGCAGGAACTAGGCTGTCGCGGGCACCTTCAAGATCACCGATAGATGGCTGTCTTGCGGCTACGGTCGGAGTTTGAGGTGGTGGGAGCCCTTGACGAGGGGGCAGCGGTTGGCGTAGCCTAAATATCGCAAAAATCCGCAACGACTCTGACGAGGGAGTGGCGATGCGTCTTGCATTTCTAGGCAAGGAGTCCATACCCGATCAGTCACCGACCTTGAGGCTTATTCAGCGATCTTGATCGGAGGCGCATCCCCGCAGCTCAACCGTGGTCTTACAAGATCCACATGACCCTCCTGAATAACCCTCCTTGTATGCCACTGATCGTGGCTCCTACGTCGTGCAGGGATGGATTGTCACCGATCCACAGGTTCTGGCCATGATCGCAGTACCGGAGGGTGAAACAATTGTGGAGGTGCCGGCAAAGCTCATGGTGCACCTTGCGAAAGATGGAGTTACTGGCGACGTTGTGAACTTCATCCCACCGATCGTCCATGTTCTCCGGAACGGCAACTACATCGTTCGAGGAGATAGGGTTACCGATCGGGAAGCGCTGGACACCATGAGCATTCCTGACCACGAGACCTGTGTAGAGGTTTCCCGGTCCGCTGTCGTCGCTCTTGTTGGGAGCTAGGTTGGACAGTATCTCGTATGAGGATCTCACCGATCTGATCAATTCGTTTCAGCGAGAAGCGCTCCACTTGGAGATGCGAGACTCGTACGGGACAGCCGCCGAGATTCCACATCTTGCGAAGTGGGAGGCTGGGGAGCCAGACGACACCGATTGGCTTCAGCCTTGGTTCGATCGTGTACGTGCTGCCACCCGGGCGGGTAAGGTCTTCCGGCGAGCGCGGATCGTTTCCGAACCTGTCTCGGACTACCAGAAATGGGTGCTCAAGGACTCCCATATGTTCGTTGAAGCAGGCGAGGATATTCGTTGGGTACCGCGTGGCCGCGTATCCACCGTGGCTCTGCCCGGTAATGACTTCTGGCTATTCGACGATCAAGTTGTCGTGTTTCTGATCTTTGCTGCCAGCGGTCAGGTCGTTGATCGCCAGAAGATCACCGACCGCGCTGTGATCGAGTTTTGCAGGAACGCATTCGATGCGGTGTGGAAACTGTCGATCCCCGACAGTGAATACACGACCAGCTAGCCCGGCCCAGCAGGCCCGGGAGGCGCTTGGGGCTCGTCTCCGCGAGATCCGCAAAGGAGCAGGTCTCACGGGGCGAGCCTTGGCGGTCAGCATCGGCTGCCACTTTACGAAAATCAGTCGAATAGAAAACGGCGGTCAAGCCCCGTCTGGAGACAATATCAAAGCATGGTGCCGAGCCTGTAACGCAGAGCAGCAAATTTCTGACCTCATCGCAACGGCACGCTCCATCGAATCCTTGTACGTTGAATGGCGACGACACACTCGTGCCGGCATGAAGCGCCTCATGCTGACCCCCGTATCGCTCTACGAAAATACGACGCTCTTCCGAATCTACGAGCACAGCGCCATACCCGGACTGTTCCAGACCGCCGAGTATTCCGCTGCGATTCTGAGCTATTTCATCGAGTTCCTCGACGCTCCCAACGATCTAGACGCCGCCCTTCAAGCGCGCATGGAACGGCAAAGAATCATCTACTCTGGAAACCGTCGATTTGTCGTGCTCCTCGAAGAAAACGCCCTACGTGTACGGGTCGGAAGCCCCGACACCATGGCAGGTCAACTCGACCGGCTACTTGCCACAATCTCACTACCACGAGTCAGTCTCGGAATCATTCCGCAGGCCGCACTCCGCAGAACCGTCACACAGGTGGGTTTTTGGATCTACGACAACGCCATGGTAGGTGTTGAAACACCTACCGCCAAACTGGAAATAACCCAGCCTCGTGAAGTCCGCCAATATACCGGAATGTTCGAACATCTCAGGCAATCAGCCGTTCATGGAGCACAAGCTCGGTCGCTAATCACACGTGCATTGATTGAGCTGACGGACGACAGGACCGAGAGCGACTCGTAGTCGTGCATGTCGAGTGTAGCGCCGGACCAGCTCATGTGTCAGATGCCGCGCTACGACGCTACCATCTTACTCGGCCTCTACGCGCACTGCCGGGAAGCCGGGGCGACGTGGCGGCGCCGAGGTGACCAAAACTCGCCGACTACGTGGTCGATCTGATCAGCTTGGCCTTGCTGAGGAACCCATGTTGACCAGCAGGAGTCCGCTCCCGTCGGCCCGATAGCATGAGGTGGCCAGCCACCGTGTCCGAAGAGGTTCGATGACCCGACTCAGCCAGTCCGTTGGCCGCACCACCGCCTGTCTTCAGTGCGGCGACCTCGCGGGCGACGCCACCGTGCGTGAGCTGCTGACCGAGACCACGCAGCGTCGAGGCCTGGACTTGTCGGACCTGTCCCCAGCCGAGCAAGCCACCCTGATCGCCGACCGCTCCCAGGAGCTTCAACCCTCCGCCGACGCGCTGGCCGAGCGGATCATCGAGGCGGACAGGAAGGGCCGCCGGTTCATCGCGAAGTTCGGCATCGACCCGACCGGGGCCGAGGTGCACCTGGGTCACGCGGTGCCGATGCTGCTCCTGAGCCGCTTCCAACGCATGGGTCACCAGGTGGTGTTCATCGTCGGGGACATGACCGCCGCGATCGGTGACCCGTCGGGCCGATCCGACGAACGGCCGACACTGACCGAGCAGGACATCGCTCGCAACCTCGCCACCTACCGCGAGCAGGTCGCCCCGTTCTTCGACTTCGAACGTGCCCAGTTCCGTCACAACGGCGACTGGCTGCGCCAGGTCACCCTGCCGAAGATGATCGAGATCACCGCGCAGATCACCGGTGTCGATGCCGCTGCAACGCGAGGACTTCCGCCAGCGGCTGGACGCCGGCCAGGGCCTGTCGCTGGCCGAGCTGCTGTACTCGGTGGTCATGGCGCTGGACTCGGTGGAGACCGGCTGCGACCTGGAGGTCGGCGGGATCGACCAGTTCCTCAACATGCAGATGTGCCGCAAGGTCATGGACATCTGTGGCCAGACCCCGGAACTGGTGGTCGCCAACCCCCTCATCGAGGGCACGGACGGAACCGGGGTCAAGATGTCGAAGTCGAAGGGCAACTACGTGCCTCTGACCGCCCCACCGGGCGAGATCTTCGGCAAGATCATGTCCGTGCCCGACCGGCTCGTCGAACCCTATCTCCGGGCACTGTCGGAGTGGCGCGACTCCGAGCTCGCCGGCACCCGTGAGCGGGTGACGGCCGGGTCGCTGCACCCGATGGACCTGAAGAAGATCCTGGCCGGGGAGGTCGCCGCCGCCGTCCACGGCGTGGACGCCGCGATGAAGGCCCGTGAGGAGTTCGTGGCCCGCTTCTCCACACGCACCTTCAGTGAGGTCGAGAACCTGCCCACCGTCACAGAGCCGGGCCAGACGGTGACCGAGGTGGTCCAGAGTCTGGGTTTCGCCACGAGCAACGGCGACGTTCGCCGTGTCGCCCAGCAGAAGGGGCTGCGCTTGGTGGTCGAGTCCGAGCGCGGCCAGCAACAGGTGACCCTCACCCCGGACGACGCTCGTGAACCACTGTCGGCCGTGGTCAAGGACAAGCTTGACGGCCAGACCGGTGAGGTCTACCTCAAGGTCGGCCGCAAGCTCGCCCGCATCCCCGCCACCACCTGACTCCACCCGTGGACGCGGTGGTTCTCGACCTGTTCGGCACCCTGGTCACCGCGCCCACACCCCGGGAACGCACCCACGCGACCTCCCGGTTGGCCACCGTGATCGGCTGCGACACAGCGGTGGTCGAGCGCTACTTCCGCGACACGTGGCATGCACGCCATGACGGCACCCTGCCCACGGTGACCGACCTCGCCGAACACCTGATCCGCACCGTCAACGGACCAACCGAGATGGTCGGACAGGTCACGGACGAGCTGCACGCCCTGGGACAGGCCCGCCTCCTACCGGACCCGTCGATCGTCCACACCCTGACAACGTTGCGCAGCAGGGGAGTACGGCTCGGCATCCTCAGCGATGCCAGCGCCGAGATCGCACCGCCTTGCCGAGAAGCCCTCTGAACGCGCTGGTGGACGCGGCAGTCTTCAGTTGCGAGACGGGAGCGTCAAGCCCGACCAGCGGCTCTACACCCGCATCCGCGACGAGCTGGACGCGCCCGCCCATCGCACGCTGTACGTGGGCGACGGCGGCGGCGACGAGCTGCGCGGCGCCCTCGCTGCCCACATGACCGCCGTCGCCGTCCGTCGCCGAGGCCCCAGCGCCGCCCTTGCCTTCGGGGACAGCGACTCGTGGTCCGGACCCGTCCTCGACGCCGCAGAGCAGGTTCCTGCCTATCTTGCAGGGCTGCGATGAAGGCGTGGGAGCTTCACCAGGGGAAGCTGGAACTGCGCGACGTGGAGCCACCCCGCGCACCCGGCGCAGACGAGACCGTGGTCCAGATCAGCCACGCGGGCTTCTGCGGTAGCGACCTGTCCAAGCTGCTGCGCCCCACCGACTTCGCCCTGCCCGAGCCGTGGCGGCCCGGACACGAGATCGTCGGCACCGACCCCGCAGGCCGACCGGTGGCCGTCGATCCGCTCGTGCCGTGCGCAGACTGCACCCGGTGCCGAGCTGGGGACACCCACCTGTACCCCCAGCTGCGGCGGCTCGGCTGGGACCTTCCCGGCGGGTTCGCGAAGCAGATGGCAGTTCCCGCCACGAACGCACACCCGCTGCCGGACGGCCTCGATCTCCTGCACGCCGCCCTCGCCGACCCGGCCGCCGTCGCCATCCACGGCCTGCGCTGCTCCCCACCGTGCGCACCAGGGCGACTGGCTGTCGTCGGCGCGGGCACCGTCGGCCTGCTCACCGCGCTCTACGCCCTCCACCAAGCCTGGGAGGTCACCGTCGTGCACCGCGACGGCCGCGCTCCCCACGACACCGTGACCACATCCGTCCACGCCACGTTTCACCCGCCGTCGGCCCTGCCCAACGAGGAGACCTTCGACGTGGTAGTCGACGCGGCCACCGGAGCCGATCCAACCCCGCTCGACCTCGCTCTACGACTGGTACGCGACGGCGGCACCGTCATCGTCCAGAACGCCTACCACCCCGGCGTTCACCTTCCAACACCGCTGCGCGACCTGTTCCGCCGGTCGATCCACCTGATCGGCGCATTCTCCCACTGCCGCCGCCAACGGCCAGACGACTTCACCCTGGCCTTGACCTTCCTACGCGACCACGCCACCGCGATAACGAAACTGATCGCCGACGCCGGCCAGCTCGCTGATCTACCCACGGTCATCAGCGACTGGCCGACGCCCTCCGTCCGACAAGTTCTCGCCACTTACACCTCATGACCCTGTCGTCCGATCGCGGTAGGGAAGTCCTTATGGGCGACTCATCCCCGTCGTCTCACGGACCAGGATGGTGCCACCGTGATCCGTCGCTGGGGTCAACTTCGCCCCAGCGCTCTGCGCAACCGCACGAACCGGCGAGCCCGTGGAGGTGCGGGAGGTCGGAGCTCGCGCAGTGTCGCGCAGCAGGTGGTGCAGGGTCGGCCGGTTGGGGTGACCATGGCGTGGGGTGTGACGGTGCGCCCGCACACGGCCTGGTAGATGCCGTTGTCGTGGTGTGGG
>Ga0136617_10001366_pt1 | contig 21549 bp, 19 predicted proteins | sample AntDrymUQ3222106_2_FD_129672 | JGI IMG/M metagenome (GOLD analysis project Ga0136617, IMG submission 129672) | Polar desert sand microbial communities from Dry Valleys, Antarctica - metaG UQ322 (21.06) | ecosystem: Environmental > Terrestrial > Soil > Desert | place: Antarctica: Dry Valley...
CGGCCGGCATGGCGATTTACGACACCATGCAGCACCTGCGGGCTCCGGTGAACACGATATGCATGGGCATGGCCGCGTCGATGGGTTCGTTCCTCCTGGCGGCGGGCGCCAAGGGCAAGCGCAGCGCCCTGCCTCACTCGCGGATCATGATCCATCAGCCCTCGGGGGGCGCTCAGGGCACCGCGGCGGACATCGAGATCCAGGCCCGCGAGATCCTGTACCTGCGCGCCAAGATGAACTCGCTCTACGCGCTGCACACTGGCCAGCCGATCGAGACCATCGAGCGCGACATGGACCGAGACCGGTTCATGAGCGCTGAAGAGGCCAAGTCATACGGCATTATCGACAGCGTGTTTACGCCCCGGAAGGATCTCGTCCCTCATAAGGACGGTAAGGACGGTAAGGACGGCAAGGAGACTTGACGCGCTGGGGAGCCGGGGTACCTTACCGGCACCCTTCCACCTCCATCACGACTCGGCTCCATGTCCAACGACAAGCACCTCCGCTGCTCTTTCTGCGGAAAATCGAAGGATTCCGTCCGGAAGTTCATCTCCGGTCCGTCGGTCTATATCTGCAACGAGTGCATCACTCTTTGCAATGAGATCCTGGCGGAGGATGAAGAGCGCGAGGTTGCCGACAGCATTACCCAGGTCCCCACGCCGTCCGAGATCAAGGACGTGCTGGACCAGTACGTCATCGGGCAAGAACGAGCCAAACGCACGCTCGCGGTTGCGGTCTACAACCACTACAAGCGCATCAACGCCTCCAGCGGCCGGGAGGGAGACGTCGAGCTCGATAAGTCCAACATCCTCCTGCTCGGCCCCACCGGCGTGGGCAAGACTCTCCTGGCCCAGACGCTCGCCCGTATTCTCGACGTCCCCTTTACCATAGCCGATGCCACCACGCTCACCGAGGCCGGCTACGTCGGCGAGGACGTGGAGAACATTCTGGTCCGGCTGCTGCAGGCCGGCGAGTTCAACGTCGCCGAGTGTGAGCGGGGAATCGTCTACATCGACGAGATCGACAAGATCGCCCGCAAGTCGGAGAACCCCAGCATCACGCGGGATGTGTCGGGCGAGGGGGTCCAGCAAGCATTGCTGAAGATCCTCGAGGGAACCATCGCCTCGGTGCCGCCGCAGGGCGGCCGCAAGCACCCGCAGCAGGAATACATCCAGATAAACACCAAAGACATCCTCTTCATCTGCGGCGGTGCGTTCGACGGCCTGGAGAAGATCATCGAAGCCCGCACCGGCCGGCAGAAGATTGGCTTCAGTACCAGCGAGCGGAAGTCCAATCCGCAGCTCACCACGGGGAACCCGTACGCCGAGGTCGAGCCCGACGACCTGCTCCGTTTCGGGCTCATCCCCGAGCTGGTCGGCCGGCTTCCGGTAGTGGTATCGCTCGAGGCCCTCGACGAGGAGGCCCTGGTCCGGATCCTGGTCGAGCCCAAGAATGCCCTTACCAAGCAATACAAGAAGCTCTTTGAGCTGGAGGATGTCGGCCTGACGTTCGACCCGGAATCCCTGCGGGCGGTGGCACAACGGGCCCTCAAGCGGGGAACCGGCGCGCGTGGCCTCCGGGCAATTCTCGAGACCATGATGACCGACATCATGTTTGATCTGCCCAATCGTGAAGACGTGCGGGAAATCGTGATCACCAAAGAGGCGATTACCGAAGGAACCTCGCCCCTCATCGTTACCGAGCGGGCCAGAACCAAGCGGGAGGCGTGACGGCAGCGGGTAAGCGGGTAAGCGGGAAAGCGGGTAAGGAGGACGATTGGGGCGCACCGCGTGCGCCTTTCGTGCATCCCAGCCCAGATCCGTCCAATCCCTTGCACATCCAGCCCATTGAGTTCGTAGGCTCCTTCCCCGATCCGCAGGTCAGAGTTGAACCACCGCTGCCCGAGATAGCTTTCATCGGCCGGTCCAATGTTGGGAAATCGAGCCTGCTGAACACCCTCGTGGGCCGTCCCGGTCTGGCCCGGGTTAGCGGCTCGCCTGGTAAGACCACTCTGCTCAATTTCTACCGCCTGCCCGGGTTCTACCTGGTAGACCTTCCGGGATACGGGTTTGCCCGAGCCAGCAAAGGCGCCAGGGCCGGCTACCGGAAGCTGGTAACGGGCTACCTTCGAACCCGCTCGAGTCTGGCCGGAGTCGTCTGGTTGCTCGACATCAGGCATCAGCCATCAGCGCACGATATCGAGATGCAGCAGCTGCTCGCCGAGAGCGGCCGGCCGGTATTGGCGGTTTTTACCAAGGCAGACAAGCTGACCCGTTCGGCTCTGCCCGTACGCGCCCGCGAGCTCAGCGAGGCACTGGGCTTGCAACAGGATCAGGTCCAGCTCACGAGCAGCCAGTCCAGGCTGGGCATCGCAGAGCTCGCCACCAGCATCGCCGCCGCCGCGGAAGGGGAGACCACGTGAGACTACGTCGGCTTGCAATATTGTTCATTGCCTGTGTGCCGGCGGTGCCGGCGGCCGCTCAATCGGCCGAGGCGGCCCGGGTTACCACCACCAGCCACGGCACGTTGACGCAGAACGACCTGGCGCTCAGAATGCGGAACGACGATGTGGAAATCCGATTCATACCGCTCGATCCCAAGGTTGCCCCACTGCTGGCCAACGATGCGTTTCAGTCGCTCCGGTCACTGGTAGAGGGCCGGCGCCGGGCCATCGATTCTGTAGCCTCGCGAGCCGGGGTCACCGAGCCTGGACTGGCCCTGGTGAGTTTTTTCGGCGTGCGGGAAGCCACGCGGTTCGAGCCGCAGACCCTCACCGTACGAGTTCGCAACCGTGCCCTCCAGCCACTCGGCCTCATCCCGATAGATGCGCGTTTCACCTCCCAGCAGCTGAACCTCAGAGAGCAGGCCAGTGCTATCTACCTCTTCGAGGAGGACCTTCCCGTGGACGACTCCTTTACCCTGTCATACGGGGCGCTCATATCAGAAGACTGGCAAACGAAGCAGTCGATGATTGACCGGGAGCGGGCCAGGGTCTCGGCCAGGACGAGGGCGGGGAGGCGGGACACGACGCGGTGAGCGGATCTGCCATCCTGAGCAGTACGAAGGGCCTGCCTTGAGCCTGCCGAAGGGACCTCAGACCCGAATAGCTTGAGAGCCTTCGGTGCTTCGGGATGACAATGCTAGGAGGGTAACTCAGCGCGCGGCCGGTGGCGCCGGCGCTTCTTAAGCCGGCGCTCTTCGGTGCGGACGCCCCGGGCCTTCCTGCCCCCGGCCGCGAACTGGTGAGCCAGCAATCCCAACCCATAAACCACACCCAGGGCGATGTGAGAGATCGCCATCGCCTTGAGCCAGCCCTCCTCCGTCAGCGCCTGGATCAGATATCCGCTCAGAATCATTGGACCCAACACCACAACCGTGAGCAAGCCACTGCGACGCCCCTCCCGCATGTTGGACCGCATGTGCCGCCACACGTGCCGGAGCGTGACCAGGCCGATCGAGAAGACCAGAAGCGGGGCCACCAGGATGTGCGCTTTGAGCACCGCCGGCTGCAGCGGATGGTTGATCACCGCAAACGGATCGTCGTTCACCGTCAGATACTTGAGCCACAGATAGATCACCCCGGTCACAAAGGTGGCCACCGATGTGCCCCACACCGCCCACCGCTCGAACGGCGTCACGGTGCTTTCCCGGCGGTAGCGGTGAACGGATCGATCCGATTATGGGTGGCCAACACTCTCCGGGCCGCCCGCACGATGGCGTTCGACGTCAGCGTAGCCCCGGTCATGTTCGCGATCGAGCCTTTGAGCGACAGCTCTGGACTCAAGGCTCTCCCGTCGAATTGATGGAGCCATGCGTCACTGGCATGGTATTCCGGCGGCTCCGCGAAGCGCAGCACCTCGACCGAACGGATACGGTCGTTGCGCCCCGGTCCCCCGGTACCCGGCTCGATCACGACCATCACGACCTCACTGAGGGTTCGGACCCGGTGGCTGTCGAAGTAGGCAACGCCTAGTGGTTTTCCATTCTGCTTCGCCAGGTAGTAGCTGACCACCCGCTGGGCTACCGGCGCATCCGGACCAGCGCCGGCGCGGACCACTTTCAAATCCTCGGCGCTGAGAAATGCTGTGAGGCGCTCAACAACGGCGGGAGAGGGGAACGCAGCCTCCAGCGCGTCCTGGAGTGAGAGCTGCGCCCGCAGCTTCGCGGGAGCCCCAAGGACAACGAGGGCCACAAGCGGTCCCGCCATTCTAGAACAGGTAGCCCAGATTGACATTCAGCTGGTTGACCCCTGTCTCCGCCTCGTTGCTCGTGATCTGATAGTCGGTCTTGACTGACACGTTTGGAATGGGCTTCCACATGGCGCCGAGGGTAACCAGCCGGCGGTCGTTCGCGGGGTCGGAACCAAAACCGGCGGGGGCCCGGTCCTGAGTGTTCAGCTGCTCATAGCGGAGATACGGCATCAGCTGGTGATTGGTGCGGCTTCCGCGTAACACGTCATAGCCGCCCTGCAGATACCAACCGATGAGCCGCTCACCCACGGACGTGTTACCCGCGAGGCGGTTGAGCTCATTGATCTCGGACGCGTCGTCCAGTGTCGCGATCGCCAGGAGTCCGCTCCAATCGAACCCTCCAAGCTTGTACTGCCCGTGGCCCTCCCAAATGAAGGTCCGCGCACCGATCGTTCGACTCGGGTCGGATGGGAGAACCGCCCCCTGCCCTGAGTTGCCCAGGTAAGCCGAGGTGCCGATGGTGAGTCCGAGTACCCCCCTGTAGTCGATGCGTCCCACGGCGCCAAAGTTTTCAGCGCTGGCCTCAGCGCCATTCTGCCGGCCACCACGGATGCCGGAGGCCGTGAAGCCGGTCGCGTCAAACCCATTGATCAAGTAGGCACGATAGGAGATGTCGCCCGCTGCGCCGAAGAACCCCAGTCCGCTCTCGCGCCAGGTCGAGGGGATGATCTGGCGCTCCGTTTCCGGACGCCGGGTGCCGAGAAAGGCGGGGGGCTCGTGAATCTCATTGATGAAACCCATGGGCGGGAGGAGCAGTCCCCCACGGAGGCCAAAGCCGGGGGAGAGCCGGTACTCGAGATAGGCGAACTCGAGGGACACCGAGCCGCCGTCCTCGGTGCTGCCGTGCTCGAACTCGACTTCGGAGTTGAACAACAGCTTGTCGCTGAACTTGTAGCCCACGTACACGATGGCGCGAAGCGCGTCCAGCCGATCGGTGGCACCGGATGGTCCGTCATCCTGGCGACTGCGTGCGAAGTTTTCGTAGAGCACTTCCCCATACCCGCCGATAGACACACCCTGCCGAACCTTATACACCTTGGAGGCGGCCGGTCCGAAGCCGGACACGCTAGTGTCAGCGGCCACCACGAGATCACGACCTAGTCGGAGCTCCTCCAACTCTCGGGTGATCGCGTCCATCTGCTGCCGGATCTCCTCGATATCTGTGGTGTCTGCCTCCTGAGCAACGGCGGGAGCCACTATCGCGACAGCCAAGCCAATAAGCATTGCGAATCGGTCCAGTACCAGTGACACTCTCACACCCCTTCCGAGAAGGTCGAATCCGCCACCAGAAATTCTTCCAGGGCGGAATTCCAGCGACGCTCCAGCCCGCCGGCATGCTGGACCAGGAACAACACCGCCACATCCCCCCGGTCGCGCGCCCATCGAAGGCCAGCGTCAGGGCCGAGAACCAGTAGTGCGGTCGAAACCATATCCGCGGTACCGGGATCTTTCGCCACCACCGTGACGCTCCCCCAGGCCGGCACCGGCCGACCGCTGCGGGGATCGAGAATATGTCCCACCCGCCGTCCATGGACGGTTACGAATCGTTCCATTTGGGAGCTGGTTGAGGCGGATCGGTCTCGGAAGCGGAGCCACGCGGCGGGCTGGGTTCGATGGCGTGGGTCAGCCACCGGCACCGCCCAGTCACCGCCGCTCTGATCGGGGCCGACGACAAGAACTTGACCCCCGAAGTTGAGACCCCCACGCGTTACACCGCGCCGGAGCAGCGCACGGCGCGCCTCGCGCAAAGCCACACCTTTGCCAAAGCCGCCAGTATCGATCCACGCCGCCGAATCGGCGCGGCTGACGGTCCCGGTCGCATCAGAAAAGACGAAATGCCGGAAGCCCTGGGCAGCGCGTGCGCGCGTAAGGGCCAGCTGATCGGGAATCCTGCCGGCCCCCCGAAGATCCCAGGCGTCGATGAGCGAACCGATGGTTGGATCGAAGGCCCCACGGGTAAGAAGACTCCACCGGGCAGCCTCTTGCAGCAAACCGTAGAGGTGGGAGGAAAGGGGAACGGCCTTCCCCGGTGAAGCGTTGTTCAGCCTGGCTATCTCACTATCCCGCCACGTGCTGAGGACATCGTCCAGCCTGCGAACCGCTTCGAACGCCTCCTCTATGGCTTGGATCCCTTGCGGACGGCTGTCGGCGGAGACTATTACCCTGAGAGTCGTTCCCATGAGGTAGGCCTCACGCTCAACCCATTGCTGGGTAGGAGCGACTGAGCAGGCGACGAGGGACCAAAGAGTAAGGAGAGTCAGATATAATTGAGAATGAGAATCATTCTTATTTAAGAATCCTTACTAAGCTATTTCCCATTAGCACTGGTGTCAACAGTCGCTCTTACCCATCATTGGAACCTTCTGCTTTCTCCCTCCGATTTGACGGTCGCACGAGGATCTTGATGCCTATTTTGCCCCTCCGTCCGGTGCGACTCCCTACCGCCACCGAACGGTTCTATGATGGCTGGCTGGCTGACCTGGAGGCGCAGCTCGCCGAACCCGGAGCCGACTGGTACCGGCTCACGCGCGACTTGCTGTTCCAGATCTACCACCCCGGACACCGCGACTACGATACCCTGTTGCAGAGCCCGGCTACGCCCGAGGCCGGCCGCGTAGCCCTGTTGTCGCTGGACCCATGGAACGTGACCCTGGAACCGGAGTATTACGCCGAAGTGGATGCGGAACGCTTCGCCCGCGTCAAACCGTTGCTGTGGCTTTGGCAGAGCTTCGATCGCTCGCCGCTTGGCCACCACGTCCACCTCGGCGTCCGGTTCCGCCGCCTGCTGGCCCGGCACATCTTTGCCCGCGTCGGCCGAAACTTCAAAGCGTTTCAGTATGTGGAGGTATCCTTCGGATACAACCTGGAAGTCGGGGACGACGTGGTTGTTCACCGGAACGTGCTGTTGGACGACCGGGGTGGCATCGTTCTGGGCGACCGGGTGAGCATCTCGGACTACGCGAATATCTACAGCCACACTCACAGCATCGTGGATCAGAAGGACGTCACTAATGCGCGCACGGTCCTCGAGGACGATGTGCGTATTACCTACCACGCCACGATTCTCGCTGGCGTGCGGGTGGGACGTCACGGCATGGTGGGAGCTAATGCCGTGGCCACCAAGGACGTACGCGCCTATCATGTCAACGTCGGCATTCCCGCGAAATCGATTCGGGTGAAGCCGAACGCGCCGCCCGAGGCCTACGTGACCGAGCGGGTAGCTCGCCGCAGCAACACGGAGTCTTGACCTGGCCCGCCGACCCGGCCGCCCACCGCTCTCCTTCGCGGTAATCGCCGCGGGGATTCTTCTCGCCTGCGTCCTGGCCTCTGCAGCCGTTGCTGACCCTCCCGTTTTGCTCACCCTCGCCATCGGCGCGGCCGGGTCGCTCATCCTGCTGCTGGCAACCTGGCACCGAGAGTGGGAGCTCCCCCTGCACGCAGCGGCCGCGATTCTCCTCGGCATGGTCGCAGGCTGGGCTGAGGACCGGGTCTGGTGGCTGGCGGTGGTGGCGGTCGCAGGAACGGTGGGCACCTTCGGCATGGCTGCCGTCAGGTCGAGGGGGGCAACGCGGCACGCTCAGGAAAAATCCGACCTGCTGGCGGTTCAGGTGGATCGGCGGATCAGCGAGCTATTCTCGCTGCAGGAGCTCAGCTACATCCTCTCGCAATCGATCCAGCTGGATCAGATCGCCGACCAGGTAGCCAAGTATGCGGCGCGCTTCCTTCAGGCCGATGGCGCCATCGTTGTGCTGGCCGAAGGAGAGCTCCTTCGGGTTATCGCTGCCTCCGGCACGCTGGAGCCGCTGCTGGGAGAGGTGAGCGACGGCTCGGACAGCTTTATTCGGCAGGCGATTGGCCGCAACCGAATCGAGGTCGCCGATACCGCCGAAACTCCAACGGTACGGCTCTTCGGAGAGACGATCGTTCGTTCCGCCGCAGTAGCTCCCCTGCGGGCACCAGGGACGACGATGGGGGCGCTTGCCGTGGCCGATCGCCGGGGGGGGCCGCTCAGCGCAGAGGATCTCTGGCTGTTCTCCACCGTCGCCACTAACGCCTCTGTGGTCATGACCAACAGCAGGCTCTACGAAAGAGTTCAGCGAAGTGAAGCCGAATGGGAGACGGCGTTCAACGCGCTCGCGGAAGGCATCGCCGTGGTCGAGCCCGGCGGTAACGTTCTTCGCGCCAACCACGCGCTGGCCGCGATCGTTGAGCTCCCCGAGCCGGAACTGGTGGGACGGAACTTCTGCGACATGATCTTTGGCGCCTCGGAGGCGGTCGCGGGCTTAATTGGCGCCGCCTACCGGGGCGAGCGCACCACTCCACTGGTGATCCGGCCGGAGGATAGCCACAGGGTACTGCGGCTCACGGCGGCCCCGCTGGCCGAAGCCGAACGAGGCTCGGTCGTCATCCTCATCGAAGACGTAACCGAGCAGCGAATCCTGGAAGCGCAGATCATTCAGAACGACAAGATGGCTTCGATTGGCCAACTGGTATCCGGCGTGGCCCACGAGCTCAATAATCCACTCACCTCGATCGCGGGCCTGGCCGAGCTGCTGCTCGAGCGTCCGCCTCACCCCGAGCTCCCCCGCGAGCATCTGCGGGTGATCTACGATCAAGCGGAACGGGCGGGGAGGATCGTACGCAATCTGCTGACGTTCGCTCGCAAAGGAGTGCCCGAAAAAACCGCGGTAGACCTGCACGACGTGGTAGTGCGGACCTCGCTGCTGATCATGTACGAGCTTCACCTTCACGGAATCGAACTCGACTCCCAGGTGAGCCCCGATGCGGCTGTTGTGCTCGGCGACCGTTACGAGCTCCAGCAGGTCCTGCTGAACCTGGTAACCAATGCGGTTCAGGCGGTCAGCGGCCTCGGGCCGGGCAAGCCCCGGCGGATTACCCTCTCTACCCTCCGCTCGAACACCGAGGCCATTCTCCGGGTACGCGATACGGGTCCCGGAGTGCCGCCGCACCTGGTGGCCTATCTGTTCACCCCGTTCTTTACCACCAAGGCCCCCGGCGAGGGGACCGGGCTGGGACTGTCGCTAAGCTACGGGCTGGTGAAGGCCCATGGAGGCGTCCTCGAGTACGAAGCGCCGCCCGATGGCGGCGCCGAGTTCAGGGTGACCTTACCGTTGTTCCAGTCCGAAGTGCCCCAGGATGCCGCCGATCCGTCTCACTCCGACAATGGCCGTCCGGCCCGGCGCCGGATTCTGGTGGTGGACGAAGATGTATCGGTTCACCGACTGCTGAGCGCACTGTTTACGCCGGAAGGGCACGCAGTAGAGGCGGTTCGCACTGGGGAGCAGGGATTGAAACTTGCCCAGGAGCGGGATTACGACCTGATCATCGCGGACGTCGGGGTCCCCTCAGGGCCGGCGGGATTGTTTGCCGGCGCACTTCTCGATGCCCGTCCAGCCCTTGGCAGCCGCCTGGTCGTGGTCTGCTCCGGCGAGCAGGATCTGCCGGGCGCGCTGGCACAACACACCATCCATCGAGTACGCAAACCGTTCAACCTTCGGGACCTGAGAGCGGTCGCCAACGAAATCCTTCAGTAGCCCGCGGCAGTGGCCGGCTTCCAGGGCAGAACACTGATACGGCCATTGACCTTGGCGGTGGCCCCCGATGCGTTGGCGGTGGCCCAGTAGTTCCCCCCTGCAGCCAGGTCCGGTGCGGCAATGAACCAGCGGGAGGCCCGAAGGAAGATGTTGCCGGTTACCTCGGTCGCGTGGCCCGCTCCGTCCACGACGAGGCCGTCACCGACCCCGTCGATCAGGTTCCCCCGCAGTTGAGCCCGGGTAGTGCGCTCCAGAACGATCCCCTGTTCCAGCCGGGCAAGCACGTTGTCGTCAATGCGGTACCTCCGGCTGGCATCACCCCTGGCTAGCGGAGCAGTGATCCGGATGCCTGCCTGCCCGCCGATCAGCACGTTGGCCAGAATAGCGTTGTCGCTGCCGTGCTCGCTCACGATTCCCACCGACCTGGAGCCGAGCACCGTATTGCCGCGCAACGTGCTCCCGCCTGAGTGATCGAGCCGGAAACCACTCCCAGCGCTGTCGGCGCGATTCTCGAGGAAGGTGTTGCTCCAGCCATAGGCCGAGGTAAATGCAACCCGGAGCGCGGAAGAGGCATCGTTGCGGTAGATCAGGTTGCCGACCGACTGCCGCAGCTGTGACGGTGCGCCGGCCAACAGGAACCCCAGGCTCGAGGCCCTGAGATCGTTGTCCACGATGGTGTTCGAGTCGCTGGCCTCACGGAGGAGGACCGCCGCGGCGCCACAATCGGCGGCGGGAACCTGGGACTCGCAACGGCGAGTATGATCGGCCCGGTTACGAGCGATGACGTTCCCGGCGGAGCCCCAGAGATGAATCCCCCACCCACTGTTGAAGGCCACGTCGTTGTGGGCCACGTAGCTGTCTCGCACGTCGACGAGGCCGATTCCGTTCTGGGCTCCGCGTGCGGTGATTCCAGTAACGCTCGCGCCTGAGGTACGAAGGAGCAGGACTCCTCCGCCGTAGCGCTCAAAGACTTCCCGCCGGCTGAGCTCCAGCCGATCCGCCGAGTCGGGTCGAGCAGGAGTCGACCGGACCTCCCGAGTGCGGCTGCCCGAGAGATTGATGCCGGTGACGCGATGGGCGCGGCCCCCTTCGATTCTGACGCCGTACCGATAGCCACGTATGGCACCCCCGATGATCGTCACCCCATCCACTCCCCCACTCAACACTCCCACCCCCACATAACGGCTGGGTACCGAGTCGCCGCTCTCGAGCACCACGCCAGTGAGGTCGATCCTGGTGCCGGACGCAGCTGCGATGATGACCCCCCGCTCCCCTGGGTCAGGGATGCGATAGCGGCCGGGGCAGACCCGCACATCTCCCTGCACCTGAGTACCGGCACGGGTGGGACGAATGCAGGGAGCGGTACGCAGTGGGCCGGAGAGTGCCACAGCCGACGCTAACCATATGGTTTCGAGAATCATGGTCGAACCGGATAGCCTCGCTCACGAAGATACGCGCGAGCCAGAGGCAGTGAAGAATCCTGGAAATGGAAAATGGTAGCGGCCAGCACGCCGTGCGCCCCGGCCTCTAGAGCTTCAGCGAGGTGGGCAAGGTTCCCCGCACCACCAGACGCGATTACCGGAATGTTCACGGTTCGAGACACCGCCTGGATCAACGGAAGATCGTACCCGGCGCCGGTTCCGTCCCGGTCCATTGAGGTGAGAAGAATCTCTCCCGCACCGAGCGTCTCGAGACGACGGCTCCACTCGACCGCCTCGAGGTCAGTGGTTTCCCGCCCGCCGTTCACCGTCACGGTCAGCCGTTCATGGACCCGCTTGACGTCAACCGCCGCCACGACGCACTGGCTGCCGAAGCTCTCGGCCAGACGGGAGACCAGGGACGGATCGCGCGCGGCGGCGGTGTTGACCGTGATCTTGTCGGCGCCGGCGCGAAGCGCCGCCCCCGCGTCAGCTACCGATCGAATCCCGCCGCCCACGGTGAACGGAATAAAGATCGCTTCGGCTACCCGGCTGACCATCTCGAGGGTTGTGCGGCGAGCGTCAGGACTGGCGGAGATATCGAGGAAGATCAGTTCGTCGGCGCCCTCGGCGTCGTAACGGGCGGCCTGCTCAACCGGGTCGCCGGCGTCGCGCAACGCTTCGAAGTGTACCCCCTTCACTACCCTTCCTCCGGCCACATCGAGACAAGGAATGATCCGGCGGGCTAGCATACCCTGAGCACATCGTGGATTGTGCCGGCCTGGCCACCGTGGAGGAGCGCGACAATGTCGTCCAGTGCCCGGCGCTCCCGGGGCCATGCGAAGCGAGAACCGGCTTCCGGCGCTGGAAGCCACAGAAACCGGTCGTGCTCGGGGCCAAGTTGCACCGGCGGCTGGTTCGCCACGAACGCGGCGAACACCGGCACCAGCGCCACCTCGTCTATCCCGTGCTGATAGAACAACTCGACCCGGCTCACATTATAGAGCCGGAGCGGGGTGAGACCGGTCTCCTCCAGAAGCTCTCGGGCGGCGGCGGCGGCCGGCTGCTCACCGGCCTCGATATGACCGTGAACGGTTTCCCACGACCCGGGGCAACGGCCCCCCGCAGCGCGGCACAGCGCCAGGCATTCGAGCCCGGCTTCCTCCCCACGAAGGACGTATACATCAACGAGCGACACTCGAATGGAGGTCACGGCCGCCAGCCGGCAAACGCGTCGAGAAGGTTGATCCCAGCCTGCTGTGACTTCTCCGGATGGAACTGCGCACCGATCACCGATCCCTTTCCCACCAACGTCGGAAAGGTTCCGCCATAGTCGCCGGTACCGAGCACCGCGTCATCGGGTAGAGCGGTGGGGTAGTAACTGTGAACGTGGTAAAAGAACTGAGCCGCCCCGCCGAAGGCAGGACCCAGCAGACCATGGGCGCGCCCCGGATCGGTGAGATCGACACGGGCCCACCCGACGTGCGGCACCGCCAGATCGGTGGAGAAGCGCCGCACGCGCCCGGGAAGCAGCGCGATGCCGCGGGCCCCGGGGGCCTCATCGCTCATTTCGAAGAACAGCTGCAGCCCCAGGCAGATGCCCATGACCGGTCGCCCGGCGCCTGCCACTTCCCTCAGCGCCTCACCGAGTCCCGTCGCGGCGAGCGTGCGGGACCCCTGGCCAAAGTTCCCCACTCCCGGCACCAGCACGCGATCGGCACGGCGAACCTCCTCAGGATCGCTGGTGAGGCTCGCCTTGTGCCCGCCCGCGGCAAGCGCGCGCACCACGCTTGCCAGGTTATTCACGCCATAGTCGACCACGGCGATCATAACGTTCCTTTGGTCGACGGGACTCCCGTGACCCGCGGGTCCTGGGCCGTCGCGAAATCCAGGGACCTGGCAAAGGCTTTGAACGCCGCCTCGACGATGTGGTGCGGGTTATCTCCGCGGATGAGGTCGAGATGCACGGTGAGCCCCGCATTCAGCACCACGGCCCGGAAGAACTCGGGGGTGAGGAACACGTCGTATTCACCCAGCATCTGCCACTTTGGAATGTCGATGTGGTACGAGAGATAGGGACGGCCGGAAACGTCCAGCACGCAGCGAACCAGCGCCTCATCCAGCGGAACCGTCGAGTCGGCGTATCGGCGGATGCCGGCGCGGGTTCCCAACGCCTCGGCCAGCGCGAGGCCCAGAACGATGCCGGTGTCTTCCACAGTGTGATGTCCGTCCACGTGCAGATCGCCCCGGGCCTCGACCGTGAGGTCCAGCAGGCCGTGGCGTGCCAATGCCTCGAGCATGTGATCGAAGAAGCCGATGCCCGTTCTTACCTGTGACTGCCCGGTCCCATCCAGGTTCAGCCGGACGTGCAGGTCAGTCTCTTTGGTTTTCCGGGTGATTTCGCCTAGTCGGGACACACCACGGTCCCCATTGACAGTTTTGCGTTCATCTGCGGCTTGCATTTGTGCCTGTTTCCGAGGCGATCTCCTGCAGCGCGCTGATCACCGCGTCCATGTCCTCCTCAGTACCCACGGTGATCCGGAGGCACTCGGACAGCTGCGCCGAATCGGAGACGTCCCGGATGAGAATGCCGTAGTCATCCAGCAGGCGTCGGAAGAGCTCCTTGGCTGGCAAAGACAAGGACCGTACCAGAACGAAATTGGCCGCTGTGGGATAAACGGTCAGGCCCGGCACCTCCCGCAACCGGGCGACGAAGCGATCGCGAATCTCGATCACCTCATGCGTGCGGGCCGCCAGTATCGGAGCGTGGCCCAGCGCCGCACGCACCGCGGCCAGCGTCACCAGGTTCACGTTGTAGGGCAGCTTCCCCTTGGCAATCTCGCGGGCTACGGCCGGGTGGGCCAGCGCCAGACCAAATCTGAGCCCCGCCAGCCCCAGCGCCTTCGAGAATGTCCGGAGCACCACCAGCCGTGACCACTGTGACAGAAGCCCGATTGCGCTGGGGCCTCCGAACTCCTGGTAGGCCTCATCGCACACCACCAGGGCACTGGTCTGGGCCAGGATGCGTTCGACGGCGCCCTCCGGCAAAGCGGACCCGGTGGGATTATTGGGGGAGTTGAGGACAATGACCTTGGCGCCCACGCGTTGCGCCGTCGCGATCAAGCCCTCCACATCGAAGGCAAAGCCGTTGCGCAACGGCACCGGGACGTAGCGCCCGCCGAGCACGGCTGTAAGCAGGCGGTACAACGAGAATGTCGGTGAGGAAGCCACGACTGTGTCGCCCGCCCCAAGTGTCACCGCCAAAGTGGACTGGATGAGCTCATTAGATCCGTTGCCCACCAGAATACCATCTGCCACCCAGCCGTAGCGTGCGGCCAGTAAGGCCAGGAGATGGGGCGGAGCGAACTCGGGATAGCGCTGCCACGGCTGCTCCGACACCCGCTGGAGCACTTCGCGCTTGACCTCGGGGGGGAAGTCGAACGGGCATTCGTTCTGATTGAGCTTTCGGCGGGCCGGCGGGGCCGCGAGTGTGTAGGCCGGCTGGTCCCTGACCGCCCGCTTGATCAACGCGAGGCCGTCCGCCGCGTGCAGGGGCGCCACCCCCGGTACGGCGACTCGATCAGTCGGAGCTTGTGGGGGTTGGGTAGTCGGCGGCGGAGTGGGCGACTCGCTCAAGTGCGATGGCGGCCGAGGACCGCCTCGATCCGCGCGGTGAGAGAGCGGGCCCGGAATGGCTTGGTAACGAAATCGTCGGCGCCCAGGTCGAAGACCCGCACCTCGTTGTCCTCGTCGCCCTTGGCGGTGAGGACCATGACGGGAATCTCCCGCGTGGCCGGCCGGGAACGAAGCTGGGCCAACACCCCGTACCCGTCGAGTCCCGGAAGGTTCAAGTCCAGGATGATGACGTCCGGTGCGTGACGATCTACTTCGTCCAGCGCCTGAATGCCATCGCGCGCCTCCGCCACTGTGTAGCCTTCCCGCTGAAGCAGATCCTTCATGACGCGGCGCAGCTGCTCCTCGTCCTCAACCAGCAGCACGCAGGCTCCCCGGCCCTTGCCTGCGCCCACCAGGCCATCGATCTGCGCAGGCTCCTCGAGGAGGTCCATGGAGAATTCGAGGGATACTGGAGGGGACATGACCTCGGCCCGCAGGGCGGCGTTGGGAGCCGAGGTCTGGCTGGAGCGCGATGGCTTGGCACGGGGCTCCGCCACCGGCGCCGCTTCCTCGTGCGGCGGCTCGGTGACTCGCAGCAGCTCCTCGACGGTGGACTCTCCGGAAAGCACGTGACGGAGCCCGCTGGCCCAGAGTGAGCGCATACCCCCTGCCCGGGCAGCTTCGGCAATCCTCTCGGCGGCAGCACCCTCACCTATGCACCGCTCGAGCTCCGGAGTCATCGTGAGCACCTCCACGATGCTGAATCTCCCGCGGTAGCCGGTCATCGAACAATCACTGCAGCCCACCGCGCTGCATAGCGCGGTTCCCGGCGGAATGAAGCGCTTGAGACGGTCGCTGACCTCTTCGGTCATGGGGACGCGGCAGCCCTGGCAGAGCCGCCGCATAAGCCGTTGAGCCACCACACCGCGGAGCGCCGGGGCGATCTTGTAGGCCTCCATTCCGATGTCTACCAACCGGGTTACAGCGTTCGGCGCGTCGTTGGTATGCAGCGTGGACAGGACGAGGTGGCCGGTCAGCGAGGCCTGCAGTGCTATCTGCGCCGTTTCCTTGTCGCGGATCTCGCCGATCAGAACGACGTCGGGGTCCTGACGCAGGATCGATCGCAGCGCCGAAGAGAAGGTGAGTCCCGCCTTTTCGTTCACCTGCACCTGTACGATGTTCGCGCCGAGCCGGTACTCGACCGGGTCCTCGACCGTGACGATGTTGACCCCCTCGCCTTGCACCACCCGCAGGGCGGAGTAGAGCGTCGTCGTCTTTCCGGAGCCGGTCGGCCCGGTCACCAGGATGATGCCTTCCTTGTGGCCCAGGAGCGAGCGAATGGCTTTCTGCTCGTCGTCGGCCATTCCCAGTGAGTCGAGGCTGAGCGATGTGGCCTTCTGGTTCAGGATCCGGATGACGACCTTCTCGCCCAGAGAGGCCGGAAGGGTCGAAACACGCAGGTCGACGGGCTCGCCGTTGATCGACACCCGGGCCCGTCCGTCCTGCGGACGGAGCCGGTCGGCGATATCGAGGTTGGACATGATCTTCACGCGGGAGACCAGGGGGATGCCGGCGCTCCGGGGGATCTTCATGGCCTGCCGCAGGACCCCATCTATGCGGTAGCGCACCACCACACCGCCCTCGATCGGCTCGACGTGGATGTCGCTCGCCCGGTTTGCGACCCCGTCGGCAATCATCATGTCCACGAGCTTCAGGATGGGACGCTGGCTGGCCTGCTCCGCGCTCGCGACGCTCTCCTCCTCCTCCTTGATCTGCTCCACCTCGAAGTCGCCACCGATGCCTTCGAGGAGCCGAGAGACCACCGTATCGGTCTCACGGTACAGCTCATCCAGCTTTTCCCTGATCTTGGCCGGAGAACCCAGCAGCATGCGCACCTCTCGGCCAGTGGCGAAGGCGAGCATCTTCTCGGCATCGATATCGAAGGGGTTTGCCGTGGCTACTTCGAGATAGGAGTCGGTCTGCCGTACGGGCACCACATTGAACCGGCGGGCCAGCTGTTCGGGTACGGCAGAAATCAGTTTGACATCGAGCTTGCTTAAGTCGGCTATCGCGAAGCGAAATCGGGTGGCGATGGCACCGAGAATCTGTGCGTCGGTGGCCTGTTTTCGCTGGACCAGCATCTCCCACAGAGACACGTCCGGCCCGGCTTCCTGGCGCAACCCCTGGACCGCCTCTGGGGAGAGGAGGGTTTCAATCGAAGGCACCAACCATTCATCGGTGAACTGCATGACGACTCTGGTAGTGGTGATGAGGCCGGATGGAAACCGGGGGGCGCCGGCAGAAAGATAAGAAGGTTACAGCAGCCCCCACCAGTCCCGGTTGATGTCCACGGTTACCCCCACACCGCCGTCCCGGAGCCCGACGCCGGCTTCGACCCGAACCAGGCGCATGAACCATTCGAGCGCCACCCCGATTACAGGTCGAATGCCACGGGTGCCTTTCCAGGGCAAACCGGCGAGTGGCTCGGCGGTGTAACCCGCTGCCACGAAAGGGGCCAGCGTGATGCGGCGCCCGGTCGACACGAAGGAGCCGAGCTGGACCGCCGGGGCTGGCACATCGAAGCGCCACTCCACGTGACCCAGTGCGACATTCCTGCCCCCGAAGCTCCGGAATGGCTCCCCCACCAGAGTACCCCGTCCCCCAATCGCAAAGCTTCGGTGGGGCGGGATCCGGGCGCTGCCGGCTCCCAGGTACACGCGGGTCAGAAGCTCGCTGCCCCCCAAGTCAGCGAGCCATCGTCCGGATGCCGTGGCCCGGACATATTCACCCGAGCCTTCGCCGACCTCAATGGCCAGCCGTCCCAGAAGATCGCGCCGAACGGAAATGCCACCGCTCGCCCGCTCGAGGCTGACCCGAGCGATTCGATGATGACCGGCTCCAAGCGGAGGGTTGGGCCTATACGTGCCGGAGGCAGGGGATGCTTCTGGTGTTACCGATTGGCTCTCTTCTGCCGCAAGACTCAGCGCCAGTGCGGTTCGCCCCCCGAGACGCCGGCGCAAGCTGAGCTCCAGGGTATGGCGCAGCACGTAGTCGCCGTAGTCTTTGCCTGCCTCCTGTGACGACAGGGAGTTCAGGACCGGAGCGATGACCGGCAGGTCGCTGAAGTCGGCGATGCTCCGGGAAGCGGTCAAGCTCAGATTGGTAGCCCCGGTGGTCCAGCCCGCGGTCAAGGAGCCGGTGAGTCGGTCGTCGGAGGTGCCGTAGCCGATCTTCGGCCGGAGCTGTATTCGGGTGCCTTTCAGGCCGAGCACCCCGCCGAATCCCAGCGTGAGCCCCTGCACCCGATTCACCCGGACGAGGTCGCTGAGCGAGCCGGCGGCGAGTCGCCGGGAAGGGAGCCCACCAAGTGCGCGGGAGCCGGCCAGTCGGTCGATTTCCACCCTGAGGGCTTCCATGTCTTGCCGATTTACCGGTTGCGCCACGTCGGCGATCGCGCTTTCCAGTGGCTCGCTCCAGGATGAATCGTTCTTCAGCGGTTGGAGCAGCCCACCGATTTCCGGGCCGCGAAAAATGCCGGACGGGATCGGGAGGTTCAGGTCGTAGTCACTGATCTCCCACCGGCCCCGGATGATGCCGCGCGCGGGAAAGTCGAGCCAGGTTACTCTCCGCCGGATCTCCACCTCCTGGCGGCGCGGCAGCCAGTAGCGGTTCTGGTAGAGCGCACTCTCGAGAACGACGCTGATATCCTCCAGTTGCCGGTCGAGGTACGAGGCCGGGGTGAAGCTGAAGCGAAACCGGACCAGCTCGGCGGTGGCAACGTCCATGTAGAGAATTCCAACAACGAGCGGACGGCTGAACGAGCGCGGACGCACTTGCACCTGTTGCACGGTGACCTCGCCCTCCGCGGTGCGGATCGCCAGAGAGTCGGACAGAGCGTAGTCGTAGGCTTCGAGGCCCTCGGGGGAAAGCGGGTGGACCGCGTCGCGCACCTCGTCACCCTCCCCGATCCGGATGACGTTGCCGAAGTTGTTGGTCACGATACCGAGATGGTCGCGGTGGTAGCTGATATCGGTGGGCAGGAAGGTGCCGTCGCGCCAGCCCAGGATGATCTGCTTGCTACGGTCAGGGGCGCGCCAATACACTTCCACGTCCAGCTCGTCCGCCTTCACCAGCCGCGGGGGCTCGGCCAATCCCTCTCCGACCTGGGCCAGGAAGAAGACAAATCCGTGGGCCCGGGCGCGATAGCTCGCAAGCGATGAATCGGCCTGAGCCGCCAGCCTGCGGTCCACGCCTCGATGCACGAGAGCCAGGGTCGCCGGCGAGTTCCAGGTTTGAGCAGTGAGAGATGAAACAGTGAGAGGTGAGAAGTAAGAGGTAAGAAGGAGCGTAAGGAATCCACCTAAGAGATCCTTCGCTGCGCTCAGGATGACACGCCCCTGCCAACTCCTCTTACTTCTCAATTCCCACCTCCTTACTTTCTTCTTGAATGCCCTTCTCGCTTCTGCCCTTCTTTCCTCTCACTTCTCCCTTCCTGATGCGCCCAATATCCCGGAGACCGTTTCGCGGGGCAACCTGGCTCAGGATTCTGGCCGTGGCTGCAGTCTCATCCTGCGGGGGACGGCAGCCGACAACCCCCGAAACGCAGGTGGACCCGGCAGCTCCGCGGGTGCTGCCGCTCTCGCGGATCTTTGTCCTGGAGACCTCGGGACCGCCCCCTCCGGACACCTCGGTGACCTTCGTGACCGGCAGCCACCGGATGATCGTGCTCTACCACGGCGGGGAGAACATCGCCTTTGCCCGTCTCAGCTTCGGAGCACGCGCCTTTGGCGACAGCGGGCTGGCCGTTCAGGTAGAGGTGCGCCCCCGCCCCGGCATCTACGGGCTGGACCTGGCCAGCAGTCTTCCTTTCCGTGTCGGAGAGGCGTCGGTGACTTTTGTGTACGGGCGGTACCTGTCCGCGCCGGCCCGCGCGCGCCAGGTGTATGGCAGCGATGCTGTCTTCGAGCGCGCTCTGGCGGTTGGCCGGCTGATGCCCGAGTCTCAGGTGGAGCTGCTCCCGTCCACCCGGCCCGCTGCGGACAATCTGCGCGCCGGGCTGCCGGCGGCCGGCGGCTACATCGCGGCCGCGCCGCAATGACCGCCAGCTTCGAGACTTTCGCCGGGCGCGCGCGCGCCGGCGGCATGGTGCCGGTAACCCGCCAGGTGGTTCTTGACGGCGACACGCCGGTGACCGCCTTTGCCAAGCTGCACCGGGGGCCGTATGGCTTCCTGCTCGAGTCGCTGGAGGGCGGCGAGCGCTGGGCGCGGTACACCTTCCTGGCTACGGACCCTCGGGAGGTCTACCGCTACCGCGGCCGGGAGTGCTCTCGCTGGACCGCGAATGCCGGCTGGAAAGTGGTGGAGACCGACGTTGCCCCGCTTGAGCACCTGGGCCGCACAATGCGCCGGCACCCCCCGGTAGAAGTGCCCGGTCTTCCCCGATTCACCGGTGGGGCGGTGGGGTACCTGGGTTACGACATCGTTCGCACCATCGAGTCCCTGCCCGACGCCCCGCCCGATGACCGCGATCTTCCGGACGCGATTCTGATGGTGACCGACACCCTGCTGGTGCTCGACAACCTCTTCAACCGCGCCACCGTCATCGCAACCGTCGAGGTGCCGCACGGCGCCGGTGCGAAGGACCTGCACCACCTCTTCGACCAGGCCCAGGCCAGAATCGCGTGCTGGCTCGAGCGCCTGGCGGTCCCGACCACCAGCACGCCGCTGGAGATCGACCCGTTGCCGGCGCTGCCAGTGCCCTCGGCGCCCTACGCCGACTGGCGATATCAGGAAGACGTCGACCGGATAAAGGAATACATCGGCGCCGGTGACACCTTTCAGACAGTGCTCTCCCGCCGCCTGGATCTGCCCGCGCCCGACCCCTTTCTGACCTACCGTTACCTGCGTGCGCTCAACCCGGCGCCATACCTCTACTACCTGCACTGTGATGACATCCACCTCATCGGGAGCTCGCCGGAGATCCTGGTTCGCGTCGAGGAGGAGGAGGTCACCCTTCGTCCGATCGCGGGCACGCGGCCGCGCGGCGCGAGCGCGGAGGAGGATGCGGCACTGGCGGCGGAGCTCATCGCCGATCCCAAGGAGCGGGCCGAACACCTGATGCTGGTAGACCTCGGCCGCAACGACGTGGGGCGGGTGGCCGAGTTCGGGTCCGTGCGCCTCACCGCATTCATGGCAATAGAGCGCTACTCCCACGTCATGCACCTGGTCAGCGAGGTGCGGGGGCGGCTTCGGCCCGAGCTTGACGCCATTGCCGCGCTGGCGGCGTGCTTTCCGGCGGGAACCGTCTCCGGTGCGCCCAAGGTACGAGCAATGGAGATCATCGACGAGCTGGAGCCCGTGCGGCGCGGGCCCTACGCCGGTGCTGTCGGGTACGTGGGCTGGGGAGCGCGCACCTTGGACACCGCCATCGCGATCCGGACCTGCGTCATGAGGGGAGGGCGGGCCTGGATCCAGGCCGGCGCTGGTATCGTGGCCGACTCCGACCCGGTGGCCGAGTGGAACGAGACGGAGGCTAAGGCGAGGGCGGTGCTGCTGGCGCTTGCATTGGCGGGTAGGCGGGTAAGCGGGTAGACACCCCGTTTGTTTTGTAGCAGCTAGGACGCGCTGGGCTTGGGTAGTCGAGTGAGATCCATCAGCCGCCACGCCATGATCACGGCATTGGGGCCGGTCGGGGCTCCGCCCCCCACCTAC
>Ga0136617_10001367_pt1 | contig 21541 bp, 21 predicted proteins | sample AntDrymUQ3222106_2_FD_129672 | JGI IMG/M metagenome (GOLD analysis project Ga0136617, IMG submission 129672) | Polar desert sand microbial communities from Dry Valleys, Antarctica - metaG UQ322 (21.06) | ecosystem: Environmental > Terrestrial > Soil > Desert | place: Antarctica: Dry Valley...
GACTGGAACTTCACCCGCGAGGACCTCGCAGACCTCCTTACACGCCTCGACGAGCGCGAACGCGAATCCACGGTGGCGCTTGCCGCCTGACTACGACCGAACTTCCGGCGGGGAGCACTTAGTGGTCGGCTTCCAGCCAAAGAACGCACCACACAACGGACAACGCCTGAGACGGTAGCGGTCGTTGAACGCGTGGTGGCTGGCGGTATAGGGCATGCCGCCTTCGTACCCGCCGGCAGCGTCAGACACCTGTCCAGACATGAGCACGCCCGTTCGCGCGGCGCTGAAGGGGTTGTGATGCTCGTGCCCGCGTCATCTAGGTGGCACTCCGATTTGCCTACTCGCGCTGGATCTAGGAACGACGGTCTCATCTGGCCCCGCGCGCACGACGGGAAATCGTTCGATGCCTTCGGGGTCGCGAACCGGAACGCGTAGAGGCTCTGGTCGTCGTCGCCCGCGGCGAAAACGCGCACGCCTCGGTCGGCGAGGCCGTGCACGAAGCGGAGATCCATGGGGTTGAGACCTGAAACTCATCGACGATAAGCTCGGACACACCGAGAAGCTCGACTGGATCGAGTGTTTCCCGGCGAGCCGGTCCTCATGCTCTCCGGCGAGCACGAGTTCGAGCTGGACTGCTGAGCGCGACGACCGCCGCCCCTAGCGTCGCACGTGCCGGCAGATGATCTTGCTCGAGCCGGCGACGTACTCGAAGCCGGGCTGGGCCAGTACGCGTGCGCGCAGGCAGTAAGACAACCCCGCCGAGCGGCGCAGCAAGCGGCGCCCCTTGTAGCGCCCGGCACGGTCGATGCGCGGGGTCAGGAACGTGCGCCAAGCGCGCCCATCTCTCACCTGGATCGTTACCCGCGCGCCCGCCGGCGCGCCCACGACGCTGCCCGTGAGGACGAGGGACTGGCCGTTGCGTGGCCGTGCCGGTGCGACGCGCAGCGTCACGCGTGCCTGACCCAGCAGCTGTACGGTGCCGCTGCCGACCGGCAGCGTCGAATCGCCCATCGGGTACCACGTCACGGCGATGCTCCGTGAGCGCCCCCAGTGCATGACGCGCAAGTACCTGCCGTCGCGGGCCGTGCGCACCGTGAAGCGCGTCGGCTCGCCGCCCGCCGGAGTGCTCGTCAAGGAGAGGATCGCGCCGGCGATGGGACGGCCGTCGGAGCCCACCAGCATCCCGGCGAGCTGCGCGCGCCGTCCGTACCCGAGGCGCAAGGTCGAGTGATACGAGCCGCGAGCGGGCGTGCGAAGCAGTCGTAGTCCGGCGGTCAGCGTCCCGGAGCTCGCGCTCCCGCTGCCGTTGTGAACGCGACCTTGGCCACGAAGCGGGTTGTCGAGGGGGATCGCGGCCAGCGGGACCGGCGGCGGCGGGTTGTCGACCTTCACGCCGGTGGCAGCGGAGTCGGCGACGTTGCCCGCGGCGTCCGCGATCCGCACCGACATTGCGTGCTGGCCGTTCGCGACTCCCGCGAGGTCGAGCGCCACGGCCGCGGACGCGACCGAGAGCTTGCACGGGACCATGTGCCCGAAGGTGCCGTCGGCATGCTGAACGCAGCGCCCGTCCGCGTCGTCGATGGCGTGCGGCGTGCCGACAGGCTGGCCGTCCACGACAAGCTGCGCGGTGTGCACGCCACCGCCGGCGTCGCTGGCGCTGACGGTCACCGGCAGGCTCGTGCCGGTGAAGGCGGGTGGCAGGACGGGCTGCGCGTCGAAGGTGGGCGCCGTGCTGTCGGCGAGGGTCAGGTACAGTCGCCATGCCCGCAGCTGCGCGTAGGGCGTGTCCCCCGGGGCGGCGGGGCACGCGAGCGGCGTGCTGGCGCAAGTGACGAGCAGCGCCAGCGGCGCGGTCGAGTCGCCGAGATCCAGCGGCGTGCGATTCGCTTCGCTGAGCGCCGGACCCGCGATGATGCCGCGTCCCGAGCACGGGCTGGTCCCCTCGGAACCCCATGCGCAAGTCGTCTGGGGGAAGCCGCCGATCGACCCGGCGATCTGCTCCGAGCCGCCGCCGGCCGTCGTGGGACTGGATCGAAACGCCCACCACACGATGGCGCGGCTCCACTTGGTGGCGGGCGGCGGCGTGGCCGCGACCGAGATCGCCGCACCGGCGTAGCTCGTGCCGGAGAGGCGCCCGTGCGGCGTGCCCTCGCGCAACTGGAGATCGAGCGAGCCGCCGAGCGAGCACGTGTCGACCGCGATGTCGTTGTTGACGAAATCGTCGGCGATGGCGAACTGCCAGCCGTCGGTCGGAGCAATCGAGCCGTCGGCGTGCCGGCAGACGCTCACGCTGTACTCGCCCGCGGTGGCAGGAGCTGCGGTGCTCGCCAGCGCCGCGACGCCGAGCGCGATCGCGATCGCCGCGCGGCGAGCGCAGCTCAACACGGCGGGAACTCGCAAGGGATGCTCGCGGCCGGGGGCGGCGGTGGGGCTGCCACCGGCGGTGGCGCGGCCGCCGCGGGCGGCGGCGCTGCGGCGGCCGGCGCGGGAGCCGCCGCGACGGGCGGCGGCGCGGGTGCGACCGGCACCGACGCCGCGAGTGGCGGCGCGGGCGCGGGGCGCCGCTTCGCCGCCGCGGCCTTCCGCCGGGCACGCTGAGAACGCTTGGCAGCGCGCGCCCGGCGCGCCGAGGCCGCCGCTTGGGCGGCCGACGCCTTGCGCCTCTCGCGCGCAACCGTGCGCGCGCCGTCGCGCTCGGGGTCCGCGCGAACACGGCTGCGTTCGGCGGACGCCCCGGGACCGGCGTCCGCGCGCTCCCCGCGCTCGCCCGACGGAGCTGTCGCGATTGCCATCGGCTGCTCCTCGTCGCCGGTCGACATCGAAGCGACCGTCACGATCGCGAGCGCCAGTCCGCACAGCGCAGCTGCGGCCAGCGCCGCGCGCCGTGGTCCGCGTCGCCGATGCCGCGGCTTGAGGAAGTACTCCGGGGCCCACATGTCGTCGACCGCGATGCCCGGCTTCGGGTCCGCAGGACGCGGCTGGGGGGCGAGGTCATCGGTGCTTGCCCGCTCCCGACCGACGTCGCCGCCACCACTCGAATCCTTGTTCGCCAACGCCGCCTCTCGCAATCGTCCGGCGGGCGTTACAGGCGCCGGCCCGGTTCGCCGAAGCCCATGGCGACCTTCGCCGACAGTTGGAGATATGCCGCACGGGTGGCGGGACGCAGATCCGAGAGCGCCGCCTCGGCGCCCGCCTGCAGGACGTCGTCCCAGGGGATCCGCACCACCGCGCGGCACCGATTATGAAAATGCTGCTCGACCTTGTCCAGATCGAGCATGCCCTTGGGGCGAACGCCGTTGATAACCGCTACCGAGCCGGCGACGAGGTTGTCATAGCCGTTCTTCTCGAGCCAGTCGAGCGTCGCGCTGGCAGCACGCGCGCTGTCGAGGCTTGGCGAGGTGACCACGACGAGTTGGTCGGCGAGCTCGAGGATGCCCTTCGACGCCGATTCCAGCACGCCGGTGCCGGTGTCCATGCAGATGAGGTTGTAGTGGACCTCCAGCAGGTCGACCGCGCGCTTGTAGTCGGCCTCGCGCAGGGAGTCGGTGATGCGCGGGTCGTCGTCCGCTGCGATGACCTCCAGGCGGGTCGGGGCCTGCGACGTGAACGCGCGGATGTCGGCGTAGCGCGAGACGCTCTCCCCCGAGACGAGCAGATGCGTGATCGTCTTGTCGGTCTCGCGCCGCACGCGGTAGCCGAGCGAGCCGGCATCCGGATTGCCGTCGAGCGCGATGACGCGATCGCCGCGGTGCTCGGCGAAGGTGTGCCCGAGAAAGAGCGTCGTCGTGGTCTTGCCGACGCCGCCCTTGCGGGAGACGATCGCGATCCGGCGGCACCCGGCGACCGGCGCGCAGACCGTTGCGAGCAGCTCGCGCTCGCGCATCTCGCGAGCGCTCGGCCCGGCATTGACGAGTCCACCGGTCACCTTGTGGAGCACCCGCCTCCAGCCGCTCTGAGGCTGGTCGGCCTTGGAGCGCAACATGCGATCCGGCGCGAAGTCGCTCGCCGACCCGGCGATGGCTCGTGTGCTCTCCGCCGGGCTCGGCCCCGAAGGTCCGGTAAACGCTGCGCGATCGTTGGACGATCCACTGTCGCGCTGGCGCTCGCCGGTGTCGGGCATGTTCTGCCGGTACCCGCGCCCGAGACGGCGCAACCGCTCCGCGAAGAGCGAAGCTGCGGCGCGCGAGGTTCGCGGCTCACCGCACCGGGCACAATGCACGTATCCGACTCGGAGGTAGCCCATGTCGATCAAGCAGAAGTGGAAGTCGTTCACCGGCACAGATCACCTCAAGAAGGCCGTCCAGAAAGCCTCCGGCAAGGAAGTCAGCGCCGAGAAGACCGACGCCGAGAAGAAGGCTGCGGGCGGAACGAGCGCCGGAGCGCCGTCCGGTACGGGCTCGTTCTAGCCAACTTCTGTGACCGCCGGCCCTGACACGATCGGGCACGATCGCACGCACGCCGCGGCAACCGATCCGCTGAGAACGACGCCGCTCGAGCTGATCGACGGCATCGAGTCGCTGATCGGAGCTAACGGGGAGCCGATGCTCTACGACGCCGAGAGCGGGCGTTACACGCGCTTGAGCGCGTCCGGCGTGCGCGTTGTCGGTCTGTTCGACGGGGAGCGCACCGGCGACGACCTGATCGCACTGCTCGCTCGCGGCGACGGCGAGGAGCGCGAACGGCGCGAGCGTAGCGTCCTACAGTTCCTCGCCGAGCTGCGCCAAGCGGGCCTGCTCACGCTCCCCCCCGTCGAGGAGGCTCGCCGGGAGCGCGCCGCGCGAGCCGCCGGCCGTGAGCTCCTGTGGCGCAAGCCGCTGGTGCGCGACGTGGGAACGCGGCTGGAGCCGGCCGCGGCGCTGCTGCGCCGGGCGCCGCGGCGGCCGCTGCTCGCCACGCTCGCGCTCCTGCTCGTGACGGCAGCGGTGTTCGTCGTCCTCGCCCTCAGCGCGGGTCTGCCCGATCCCGGCGGGACCATTTGGCCGATCGTGATTGCGCTGCTGATCATGCAACTCGCGGTCCACGAGACGAGCCATGCCCTCGTCTCGCGCTTCCATGGCCTCAACGTGCGCGAGGCCGGGATCGGGTTGCTCTTCTACTTCTGGCCGATCGCGTACGTCGACCGGACCGACGCGTATCGCTTGCGCGAGCGCTCCAAGCGCGCGTCGATCGTGCTCGCAGGCCCGGCGGCCGACCTGCTGTTTGCCGGCACATGCGCCCTCGTCGCGCTGCTGAGCCACGGCGACCTTTCGGACACGGCGCGGACGATCGTGCTCGTCGAGTGCTTCGGGATCATGGCGACCTTCAATCCGCTGCTGCCCAGCGACGGCTACCACGCCGTCGAAGCTGCCTCGGGCGAGCTGAACCTGCGCAGTCGCGCGTTCAGCTACCTCGGTCACCGCATCACGCGCGTGCCGGCGCCGAGCGCCCTGGCCTCGGTCTCTCCGGGCCGCGCGCGTTTCTACCTGCTGTTCGCGGTCGCGTGCGTGGCGTACGTCTGCGTGCTGTGCGGCGGGATGCTCATCACGCTGCTGGGCTGGTTCGGCGAAGGCCCGCTGGCGTGAGCGCCGTATCGCCGGTGGCCGAGGTGAGCGCCGTCAGCCTCGCCCGCTTCGGCGGCTGCGACCCGGGCTGCCTGGACGCGCTCTCGCTGCCCGCCACGCTGGACGCGATCGAGGCGGCCGACACGGCGGCCGACGCGATGGAAGCGGCGCGACCGGGCGTCGAGGCCGGGCTGCACCGGCTGGTCGGCGGGCTGGACGACAAGCGCCTCCGGCGGGCGGCGCTGAACACGCGCCGCGATGCGCACAACGGCCGGCCTTGTCGCACGTCGCAGGACGTCCTCGCCGAGCTCGGCGATCTCCTCGACCCGGCCGGCGCCCGGGCGCTGGCTGCGTGGTGCGAGGCCGGGTCCGCGGAACGGGTGGCGCTCGAGCGCGCGGACGCACGGCTCGAAGACGAGATCGAGAGCGCGTCCGAAGCGCTCCGGCGCGATCTCGCCGACCCCGAGCTGCGGTGCGCGATCGCGATGGCCAGCCCGGACTTTCACGACCAGCTCGCGCGTGTGGCGGCGGGCGTCGCGCCCCGAGGCAAGGCAGCGCGCACCGCCCTGTCCTACCTCTCGCGCGCGGCCGTCAAGACGAGCCCGTTCAGCACCCTGACGACCGTCGGCTGGGCACGTGTCGGCACCGCCGGTGAACCCGGCTGCGAGCAGGCGCTGGAACCCGGTGCGCAGCGGCGCCATCGCATCGGCGCCGCCGTGCCGCTCGCGGTCGAGCTGCTCGTCGCCTTCGCGCGCGACGAGGAGCTGAGCGAGGCATTCGACTTCGAGGTCAACGCGACGATCCGCACCGCGCTCGATGGCGGGCGCCTGCTGGTCGGCACGCGGCTGGCGGTCAACGGCTTTGCGTGGCGCCGCGAGGAGATCGTCGAGCTCGTGTCGCTCGGAGCGCTGGCCGCGCCCCTGTTGCGGGTCGGCCGCGGCCGCCCGGCGTCCTTTCGGGCCGCGCTCGGCGGAGACGATGCGCACGTCGCGTTCGCGCGCATGCTCGACCTCGACGTCATCCGCCCCGTGCTGCCGTGGTCCAGCGAGCAGGAGCCGCTTGCGGGCCTGGCCGCCGCCATCGCCGCGCTGCCGGGCGACCGTCCGCGCCAGCTCGCACGCCGGCTGAGCCAGCTCGCCGGCGAGCTGGCCGCGCTCGCTGCCGCGCCCGCGGCGCAGCGCGTCCGGGGCCAGCGCGAGGCGCTGCGGACTGCGCGGGGCTGGCTGACGGACGTGGGAAGACCCGTCGGACACTGGCTCGCGGAGGCGGGGACGGCCTATGAGGACGTCTTCGAAGAAGGTTGCGTGCAGCTCGGCGAGCATGTCCGCGACGACCTCGCGCTCGTCGCAGAGGATCTGTGGCCCCGGGTCGTGCGCTCACGCCTGTACGACGAGCTCGTCGCCGCCTTCGTCGAACTGCACGGTCCGGGCGGGCGCTGCGCGGACGTGCTCGAGTTCCTCGTCGGGTTCCTGGCGGCGGGCAGCGGGCGCGAACGCGTCGAACGGGCGATCCACGCCGACATGAACGCGGTCGCGGGGCAGAGCGACCCCGGCGCCACCAGCCCCTCGTCGGCCGCGATCACGTCACCGCCGTCGGCGATGGTGCGCTTCCAGATCGCCGCGGCGTCACACGGCGACGTGCTCGCGGGGCGCTACCGGCTCGTCGTCAACCAATGCAGCCAGGGTCCCGGCGGCCTGCTCGTTCGCTTCGCCGCGCCCGGCGGCGGTGCGGCCACGACCGCCGCCGGCGCGGCTCTGCGCGCTTGGACCACGTCGCTGGCGCCGGACGCCGACGTCGTGCACGTCGGCTTCGCGAACGACTGGAGCGGGCTTCAGGACGTGCCGTCGCAGGTCGCGGCGGAGCTCGCTTGGCCGGGAAACCTGCGCGCCGCCCCGGGCCGGAGCCCCGGGCAGCGCCAGCTCTCCGAGCTCGAGCTTCACCACGAGCCGAGCACCGGGGGCTTGGCTCTGCGCGGACGTGACGGGCGCCGCGTCGTCCCGATCTACCTCGGCACGGTGCCGGCCTATCTCGTGGGCGGGCCGGCGCGTCTGCTGATGGCGCTGGGCGATCCGTGGATCCTGCGGGTGCAACCGGCGACCGGCGACGATGGCCGCGCCGCGCCGGGAGCCGTCGTCGCCGCCGGGCGCCGCGAGGCGGGGCGGGTCGTGCTCGCGCGCCGGCGCTGGCGCGTGGACCCGGACCGCCTGCCCGTCGGGCAGCCTGGCGAATCGGACACCGAGTTCCTGCGCCGCACAGGGCGCTGGCGCCGCGGGCACGGGATCCCGATGGAGGTCTTCGCGACGGCGCGCCGTTCGCAGCTGAGCTTCGACGCGCGCCTGCGCAAGCCGCGCTGGCTGCGCTTCGACAGCCTCCACGCCCTGCGAGCGGCGGAGGATCTGCTGGGCCCGGGCGTCAACGCGGTCGAGCTCACCGAAGCACTGCCCGCACGTGACGAGCACTGGGTGCGTGCCGTCGACGGCCAGCCGCGGGCGGCCGAGTTCGTCGCGCTCGTGCGCTGGCCCAAGCGGTGCGCGGCGAGTCCTGCATGAGCGTGCGAGCCGCGCCACACGTCGAGGCCGCCCGCGTCGTGCCGCCGCGGGAGGGATGGCTGTACTGGCTCGTGTTCCCGGGTGGAGCGCAGTGGATGGATCCCGCGGTGCGACATGTGATCGCACCGGCGGCGGTCGCGCTGCGCGAGCGCGAAGCGGTCACGCGCTGGTTCTACCTGCGCTACGTCGAGGAGCGCGGCCCGCATCTGCGCCTGCGTGCCCGGGTGCAGCCGGAGACGATCGATGCCGTGCAGCGCGAAGTCGACGAAATTCTCCTCGACGGCCTCGTACGCCTCGGTGAGCAGGGGGCCGGGCGTCGCGCTCTGCTGCTCGACGCAGCCTCGCCCGGCTCGGGCGGCGGAGGCCATCGCGGGTTGCATCGCGCCCTTTACGAGCCCGAGCGCGCGAAGTTCGGCGGCGCGGCGGGCGTGGCGCTCGCCGAGGAGGTCTTCGAGGCCTCGAGCGAGATGGCGATCGAGGCGGTGCGGGCGCTGGATCCACCACGCCTGCGCGCGCTCTTCGCGGTCGCGCTCATGCGCGAGCTCGACGACATGCTCCCCGCAGGCGCGCGGCCGGGGTTCTGGTCGCGCTACGCTGACATCTGGTCGGGCGCGACAAGGCCGGGACGCGGTGGCCTGCGCGGGCGCTTGGCGCGGGTCGCCGCGCGCTTGCGGCGCGACCTCGCCCGCGCCGACGAGGTGGCCGGGCGCGACGCGGCGCTCGACGCCGCGGCGCAGCGCTACCGCGAGGTGCTCGCGGGAACGCTCGCCGCCGTCACGACCGCGGGAATCGGCGATCCGCGCGATCTCGCCTGCCAGTACATGCACTTGACAGACAACAGGCTCGGGTTCGCGCCGATCGAAGAGGCGCTGATCGCCCTGACGCTCGCGAAGGAGCAGTCCGATGGCTGAGTCGCCTCGGGACACCGAATTCGAGCCGGTGGAGCCCGGCCTGCGCCGCCTCGCCGAGCTCGTTTCCCCATTGGGAGGATTGATCGCGCGCACGATCCGGCTGCCCAACCCGCCCGGCGAGCCGGAGATGCCGGTCTTCAGCGGCAGGCTCGGCGACCTGGGCGAGCTTCGCCCCGGGATCCGAGAGGCCGCGCTCTGGCGCCCGACGCGCGCGGAGTTCGACGGCGCGGGTTCGGTCCCGGACCCTGACCGCGCGCTGCACATCGCGCTGGCCGAGTCGCTGGAGCGCTATGCGACGTGCGTCTACTCGGACGAGCAGTTCATCTGGGCCACCGGCGAGGAGCTCGGCGCGGAGGCCCTGGACCTCGACACGTGCCCGCGAGCATCGGCGACCGAGCTCGCCGATCCCGCCTGCATGGTGGTCGAGCCCGACAAACGCCTGCCGATTCGCTGGGTGCGGGGCATCTCGCTGATGAGCGGGCTGCCGCGCTGGGTTCCGGCGGTCATGGTCTATCTGCACATCCCGGCGTTGTCGATCGGCGAGCGCTTCACACTGCCGATCTCGACCGGCTGCGCGACGCACACGAGCGTCGAACAGGCGCTCGTCAACGGTCTCTGCGAGGTCATCGAGCGCGACGCGATCGCCATCACCTGGCTGCAGCGCCTCGCGCTGCCGCAACTCGAGCTGGACACCCTTGGCGACGAGGTCCCGCCCGCTCTGCGCCACCGCGACGACGACGTGCGACAGCTGTACTTCGACGCCACGACGGACCTCGGCGTCCCGACGGTGTACTGCCTCGACGTGGCGCCACACGCCCGTAAGCTCGCCCAGATGGTGAGCTGCTGCACCGCGCTGGATCCCGTGAAGGCCGCTGTCAAGGTCATCCGCGAATCGGCGTCCACGCGCATCGGGTTGACCGCGGACCGCGAGACGCCCGACGATCCGCAGGCTTTCATCCGCGTGCACCACGGCGCCGACTTCATGAGCCGTCCCGAGCGGCGCGAGGCGTTCGACTTCCTGCTCGACTCCCGTGAGCGCCGCCCGCTCTCGTCGCTGCCCGACCTCGCATCCGGCGACCCGGCGTCGGATCTGCGGACCCTGATCGCCTCGCTGCGCCGCGCGGGGATGGAGGCCTACGCCGTCGAGCTGACGACCGACGAGGCGTATGACGTCGACTTTCGCGTCGTGCGCGTCGTGGTTCCCGCGCTGCAGCCGCTGTCCTTCGCCCACGGCGCGCGCTTTCTCGGGCATCCACGCCTCTATGAAGCGCCGGAGCGCATGGGTCACAGCGCCCACTCCGAGGCCGAGCTGAACCCGTGGCCGCAGCCGTTCGCATGAACGAGGTCAGCGTTCATCTGATCGCGGCCGGGCCGTTCGGCGTGGCCGTCGCCGAGCGCCTGAGCGCGACGCTGGAATCGACGGCGACGACGCACGCCGACCCGACGGGACGCTTCTGGAGCCAGACCTGGCAGCCCGCGCGCATGCACGTGCTGTGCGCCTGGCGCGCCACGCCGTGGCTGGCGGCGCGTCTCGACGAGCTGGCCTTCGCGTGGGGGACGCCGTGGCTGCCGATCGTCTGCGAGCACCCCGAGCTGCGCGTCGGACCGCTCGTAGTGCCCGGCGCGGGGCCCTGCTACGGCTGCTTTCGCCGGCGCCTCGCCCAGCATCTGCCATCCGAGCAGCTGACGTCGCTCCTGCATCGCAAGCTCGATGCCGACAGCGCTGCCGGCCCGGGCGGCTACATGCCGTTCCACGCGCTGCTGGCAGCCGCGGCCGCGCGCTCGGTCCTCGCCCGAGACGAGCCCGGCCGGGTGCTGCAGCTCAACCTCGTAACGCAGAAGAGCGGGTCGGGGCACGTCGTGGGGGTGCACGGCTGTGAGCGCTGCGGCGGGCGCGTGCCGGAGACCGCTCGCAGCCACCAGCGCCTGGGCCGCGACATCGCGCGCATGCTGCGCGAGGGGGAGGACGGACCGTGACGCCCGCCGGCAGGATGTCCGCCGAGCGGATCGCCTCCGCGATGTATGGCGACCCGCAGTTTCGCCCGCCACGCCTGCCGCGACTCGTGGACGGTCTCGTGATCGTGACATCGCCCGAAGGGGTTCTGATCGAGGGCGGGGCGGAGCGTCAGCACCTACGGGGTGCGGCGAGCGTCTCGCTGCTTCCCGGATTGCTCGCGGCGCTCGACGGCCGTCGCGATGTCGCCGCGCTCGCGGCCCAGCTCGGCGAGCCACCGGCGAGGGTGGGCAAGGCGGTCGCGCTGCTCTATGCCTGCGGGCTGCTCGAAGAGGGCGCCGACGGCGATCTGCCCGACGACGCGAATCCGCAGGTCGCCGCCTTCCTGTCGCGCCACGTCGACACGACGCGCGCCAACGCAAACACCGCGGGAGCGCTGCGGCGGTTGGCGGACGCGGTCGTCGTGGTCGTCGGACCGCCAGACGACGCGGGCGCGCTGGTGGACGCGCTACGCGAGGCCGGGGTCGGCTCGGTGGAGCACGTCGACGCGCTGTCCTCGGAACCGGCCGCGCGAAGTGTCACGCTCGCGGTCGGCTTGGAGTCCCGCGACGGCAGCGACGCACTGACTCGCCTCGACCGCGATTGCGCCGTCGCGGCCGTGCCGTGGGTGCGGTTCGCGCTCTGCGACGACGCGATCGAGATCGGGCCGCGCTTTGAGCGCTCCGTCAGCCTCTGCTACGACTGCTTTGCCGCGCTGCACGGGCGCCCGGCGCGCGCGCCGGGTGCCGACCCGATCGCCTCCAACCTGTTTCTCGCGCACGCCGCGGCCGAGGTCACGTGGCTCGTCGCTCGCATCTGTTCGACGCTGTCGCCCGGCGGCCTCACGCGGATCGCCCTGGAGAACCTCACGCAGGAGCGCCGCGCCTATCCCGGGAGGCCGGGCTGTGAGACCTGTACCACCGCGGTCCCGCCACCGATGCCCGGCGTATCGGTGGCGTACGCCTACGACCGCTCCGTCGCGTTCCCACCGCGCCATCTGCTCAACGTCAAGGATCACCAGCACCACTTCCGCGAGTCCAACCTCGCGCTGCAGAGCGACGCCAAGAACTATCCCAACGCCGCGCGGATCGACCTTCCCGGCCCGGAGGAGGAGCTCCCGCCGGGGGGCGTCTTCGAGGCCGGCGTCTCGCAGCCGGCCGCCGGCCCCGGCCGCCTCGACCTGCGGTCGCTGGCGGCGCTGTTGGCGCGGGCGGCCGGCGTGCGCGGCGACCGACAGGGGCCGCCCGCGCTGCCGGGCAAGCTCTCGCGATGGGCGCCCAGCGGCGGCAACCTCGGATCCGTCGGGATCTACGTCCTCGTGCGCGAGCTCGATGGCCTGACGGCGGGCGTCTGGTTCTACGCGCCGCAGACGCGGCAGCTGCTGGCGCTGTCGCCGCGGCGCGACGCCGATGCGGTCGCGGCGCTGCGGCGCGCCTCCGGCGCGGCGCTGGATCCCGCGACGCAGGTGACGCTCGTGTTCACCGGCGCGCTGATGCGGGTCGCTCAGAAGTACGGCACGTTCGCCTATCGAACCGTCCATCTCGACGCCGGCTGCGCGCTCGCCCAGCTGCACGCGACCTCTCCCGGGCTGGGCCTGGCGCTTCAGAGCGCCTCGACGTGGGACGACGACGCCCTGCTCGATGCGCTCGGCCTCAACGAGTTTGAGCCGGTCACCGCGATCATCGGCATTCGCCCCGCCGCGATCGGCGGCCTGGTCGCAACCGGCGAAGTCGACTGGCGCGCCGCGGAGGCGGAGAGCGCATCCGGACTGCTCGCGGCGAGCGACTACGAGCCGACGCGGATCTATCGCGAGCTTCTTCGCCGCAGCCGCCTACCCGCGGCCCGCGCCGAAGGCCAAGCGGACGCCGAGCATCCTGCCTGGCTCATGACCGGGTCGCAGACGACGCTCGAGCCGGCCGCCGGCTGGAGTGAGGTCGAGGCGGTCCTGCGGCGGCGACGGTCGGTTCGCATCTACGACCCCCGGCCACTCGACGCGGATACGCTGGCCACCGCTCTGCGGGCGGCCTGGCATGCGCCGCTGGATTCCGGCAGCCGTGCGGCGATCGAGATCGCGGTGCTGAGCAGGCGAGTGGAGGGCCTCGACCCGGGTCTGTGGTCGCTGGAAGGCGCCGATCCCGTTTCGCTGACGCGACGCAATGACCTTCCGCTGGCCGCGGCGGCTGAGGACATCGTCCTGCAGCGCGAATACGGGCACGCGCCTGCGCTCATCCTCGTGCTCGGCTCGCTGCGAATGTCAGACGTTCGTGCCGGCGCGCACGGCTACCGGCTCCTGCTGCGCGCCGCGACCGCGGCAGCGCATGCCGCCTGGCTGGGGGCGCTCAGCGCCGGAGCCGACGGGTCGATCTTTGCCGGGCTGCTCCCCGACGCCGTCGATGGGCTATGCGGAGGCGGCCCATATGACCGTGCGCAGCTGATCGGCTTGGCGCTTGGCTACGCGCCGGCGCAATCGCGGTAGCGCGCACACAAACGCCCCGGGCAGGTCGCCCGAGGCGCGTGGCGGGTCGCGATGTGCCTAGCGGCCGCGTGAGGCGTAGACGAAGTACATCAACGCCGGTACAACCGGGGAGCAGGCCAGGATCTGCAGCCAAGGACTTGGGACGTCCGTGACCGAGACGATCGCCGCCGTCAGGAGGACGAGCAGCATGATCGTGATGCCAGTCGTCTTACGAGCGGCCGCGAGATCGCCGCCCGTCGTCGGCCCGTCGTGCGAGATGCTATCTGAGCTCATGTCGCAGATCCTAGGACGACGACAGCGTGCCTACGCTTGAAGCGCAGCCACCGCCGCAGGCTGCCGTGCCGAAGCACGCGAACGTCCCGTAGGCGGCTTCGCCGGGAAGCGGCTCCACCTGCAGGTCGAGATCCTCCAGCTGCTCAGCGAACAGCTCGAGCTCGTCGTCGGTGTTGCTCTCTCGATCGATCATGTGGCCTCCTCCTAGCTCTTGCAGGCGATCGAGCTGCCCGTACCGGCGGTGCCGCATGCCGATCCGAAGCAGGCCGCAGACGTCCAGGTGCCCAGGGCACTCGAGTCCGCGAGCTCTTCCACGATCAAATCGTCGTTCAACAGCTCGTCGGCGAAGAGATCCAGCTCTGCGTCGGCGTACGTCTGAATCCCCCGCACTTCTCCGGCCGATCGTGCGTCCATGTAAATCAGCCCTCCTCAGTCGGCTGGTGCCTCGGTCCAGGCCGTCGTTGTGGGTTGGTGTATCGAGGCCTTGCAAGTCGGTGTTCCCTCAGAAATGATATCATGAACTTCTCAAATTGCAGAAATGAGATCAGATCGTAAACCTCTCAGATCCCGCTCCCGTCGGTCCGCTGCGAATCCCGCGGAAGCAGTACGCGCAGGTGCTCGGGAGCTTTCTCGTCTCCGTAGGTTTCGCGGCTCTGATGGCCGGGCTCGCGAACGGTCTGATCGTCGCGGGACTGTGGCTCGTCACGCTGGCGCCGATCGTGTACGTCGCCACGTTTCTGCGGCGGTGGAAGGTCGCGCGGGAGCGGCGGTTGCTAGCGGAGGCCGAGGAGGGCTGAGCCTCACTCGCCCTGGTCCCAACGGAAGGTGAAGATCGCAACCAGCGCGAGGACGACGGCCGTGCCGGCGACCACGAGCCAGTCGGTGGTGATGGAGTACATCCCGTCGGCGCCGGCGAGATCCTGCTGTAGCGCGTCGCCCAAGTAGGTCAGCGGAAAGTACTTCGCCGCGCTCTCAAATCCCTCCGGCAACGCGGAGAACGGCACGAAGATGCCGGAGACGATCATCGCGACCGGCAGGATGCCCGACAGGATCGTGCTCGTGGCCTGCACCGATCGCAGGTACCCGCCGGCCAGGAACCCCAGGGCGAAGAACATCAGGAGGCCGAGCGCGCAGGTTGCGAGCAGCCGCGGGAGCTTGCTTGCCTCCAGGTCGCCGATCGTGAGGCCGAGCGCGAGAAGCACCAGCACCTGGAAGACCGCGATCGCGAGGCGCACGGGCACCGTGCTGAGCAGAAACTGGGTGCGCGTGACGGGCGTCACGCCGAACAGCCGCAGGATGCCGCGGCCGCGCATCTCGACGATCGTCGTCGCCGTTCCGAGCAGCGCGAGGTTGCCGAACCCGAGCACGAGCACGGCGGGCAGACCGAAGGAGATCGGGTCCAGCTCCTTGCCGTTGACCTCCGCGGCGGGAACGATCGCGAACAGCATGAGGAAGATGAACGGGAAGACGAGCAGGAAGAAGAACGTCGTCGGATCGCGCAGCAGCTGGCGCGCGTGCGCAAGCGACAGCTTGCGCACGACGAGCGCGCCTGCCGAGCCGCTCATGTCCCCGCTCCGGCGTCGGCCGGCGGGCGGTCGCCATCGCCGCGCATCGCCTTGCGCACGACGTCGACGAGCCCGCGCCGGTTCACGCTGAAGCCGTTGACGGGATGCAGCCCGTCGTCTGCGCTGATCGCGGCGAGCAGCTCGTCCGCGCGCATCGTCCGAACCCGCACCGACCACTCCGAGCCGTCCGCCGTCACCTCGACGCCCGCCGCACCTTCGAGGCGCTCCAGATGCTCGCGGGCGGGCCGGCTCGCCACCCTGAATGCGACGGTCTGCTCAGGCAGCCAGTTGCTGACAAGTCGCTCGGGCGTATCGCAGTCCTCGACGCGTCCGGAGACGAGGATGGCCAGCCGGTCGCAGAGGGTCTCGGCTTCCTCCATGTCGTGCGTCGCGACGACGACGGTGCGATCGTCGTCGCGGAGCGCGCGGATCGTCTCGTGCAGCTCCTCGCGTGCCTTCACGTCGAGGTTCGCGCCGGGCTCATCGAGAAACAACAGCTCAGGATCGGAGGCCAACGCCAGCCCGAGCACGAGCCGCTGGCGCTGACCGCCCGACAGGCGGCCGATCCGCGAGCCCGCCTTGCCCTCGAGCGTGACCTTGCGCAGGATCGCCTTGACGCCGGGCGAGTTGGGAAACATGGAGCACCACAGGTCGAGGATCTCCTCCGCCGTGAGGTGCGTGAAGAGCTCGGCTTCCTGCGGCTGGATCCCGATCCGTGACAGCAGCTCCGTTCTGTTCTGGCGAGGATCGGCGCCCAGGACGCGGATGGTTCCTGCGGTCGGGACGCGCAACCCCACGATGCACTCCACGAGCGAGGTCTTCCCGGCGCCGTTGGGGCCGACAAGACCAAAGACCTCGCCGCGGCGCACCGATAGCGAGACGCCGCGCAGCGCCTCGAAGGACCCGTAGGACTTCGAGACGTCGCGCAGCTCCACCGCGATGTCCTTGTCGGCCGGCGCATCCCGGGCGCGCTCGGCCTCCTCGGAGCGCTCCTCGGTGCTCCCTGCGCGCGATGGTCGTGCCGTGGTCGCCCGCGGGGCCGCCGGCTCGCGCGCCCGCTCGGGCAGCGAGTCTCCGAGTCGCTGGAGCAGGATCGTGGCCAGCAGGGTCTCTTCCACCGGCGAGATACCGATCCGGTTGCTGGTGCGGTGCACGTGGTCGAAGGCGACCTGTTCCGGCCGTACGCGCCCGAACCCGGCCTCGAGCTCGAGTGCGCGCGCGAGGCTGCGGAGATACTCCTTGACGAGGTCGTTGATGGCGTCATTGGCGCGCAGCGCGGCGCCGGTGTCGCGCAGGTCGTCGCCCATGGTCGCGGCTTGGCGCTTGAGCGTGGCGCTCCTGAGCTCACCGAGCGGCGTGTCGCCTCCGATCCAGTAACGCACGTACGCGTCCCAGAACGCACGCTGATCCTCCGGTGCGATCGCGACGTCGATCGCTGCCTTCATCACCGAGAGCGCGAAGCCCGCCCTCGAGCGGGCGGGTGCGAGCAGCGGCGACACCCTCACGGCCATACGGCTCGAGACCTGGAACACGCGCTCGGCGCGGTCGGCGCCACCCTGGCCCCCGAAGCGATCGAACTCGCGCTCGTAGCCCGTGCGGTACGCCGCATGATGCGCGGCGGCGTCGTAACGAGCGATCGGCAGCATCGGCTGGCGTCGCGCCGGGGCGTGCTTGCGCAGGTCGGCGAGCGTCGAGACGATACGGCGCTCGTAACGGCGCCGGAAAGCGTCAGCCTGGCCGGTGGGTGGTTGCAGCCGGATGCGTATGTGGGGCCCGCGTTCATCGAGGGAGCGCGTAAAGAACCAGCGGTCGCACGCCAAGCCGCGCGCGGCCTGAGCAAGCGGCCCGGCGAGCGCCTGTAGGGCGGGGTCCATCCCTGCCGAGCCACCGGGAAACACGTAGTACGAGAGCCAGCCGTTAGCTGTTTCGTGCGCGTCCGGGTCCCACTGGATGCTCGTTCGGGTGCTCATCGAAGACCTCGCTGGTTGGCGGTACAAGCCTTCCCCGAACGGCGGTCGCCCATGCTCGTGCGCCTTGGCACTGCTTTACATTGCCTGCATGGGAATCGGGCCGGATGCTCTCGAGCCGGGCCAACGCGAGCTGCTGCGCAACCTCGTGCGCGGGGTGCGCGCCGAAGAAGTCGCGGATGCCCTCGACATCGGCGTCGACCAGCTCGACGCCGATGCGCGCGCCGCGCTCGTGGCGCTTGATCCCGCGCTCGCGGCGCTCGTCCTTCCCGAGCATCGGCGCCTGATCGCCGCCCACCTGCTGCGACGCGACAGCGACGATTCCGGCGTCGCAGAGATCCTCGACCGCTCGCCGGACGCGCGGCGCTGGCTCGTATGGCTCGGCGAGTCGTTGCGGGTGATCGCTCCCGATGCGACCCCTGTGCGGCTGCCTGGCACGGCCGACGACGAGGCTCCGGCGGCACACGACGCCGGGACCGCGGGCGCCCCGGGCGAGTCAGCCGATCCGTCGTCCCGACCGGGGCCGGAGGCTGAGGACCCGCCGGACGATCGATTGAGCGCCGAGGAAGTCCCGCCGCCAGCCGAGGCGACCGACGCCACCGGTGCGCCGCTGACGCGGACCGAGATCGCGATGCTTGCCGCGACCGTCGTATTGGGGTTCATTCTGCTCGCGCTGGGAATTGCGCTTTCATGACGCAGCGCGGGACGTGCCGTCCCGGCAGCGCCGATCATCTTCAGAGCTTAGCGATCCGGAGGCCGCCGATGCCCGACTCATCCGCCCACGACGAGAACCAGCTGACTCCGAAAGCCGTGGGCCATGGCCCGGTGAGGTTGCGCGACGACAAGGGGCGGCAGCCCGCGGCGAGCGCGGATAGCCCGCGGGAGCCCGCCGGCGATGCGGTTGGCTCGATCAGCGCGCAGGCGCAGGAGACCGCCGAGCGCTTGCAGGTCGCCGCGGCCGAGCTGCAGGAGCAGTCGCGCGCCGAACTGGCTGCCGCTCGGGACGCGGCGCACGACCAGCATGAGCAAGAGCTTGAGCGGGCTCGCATGGCGATCGCGTCGCTCACGAGCCATCTCGGGTCCGTGCAGACGCAGGTCACGGCGTCATCCGAGCGTGTCCGGCGCGCCGCCGAGGTGATGGCGCTCGCCTTCGAGAACCTCGCGCGCGAGCAGCTGGAGGCCATGCGCGAGCAGGTCGTGGCGGCGAGCAGCGCGGTCGATCTCATGGCCGCCGGCATGGCAGCCTCGGACAGCGAGGAGCGTCAGCCCGCTCAGGCCGCGCCCGAACGCGCCGCCGCAGAGGACTTCAAGGAGGGGCCGGCCGCGGTCGAGCCCGAGGCGGCCACCGCGGACGCCGTCGCGGATGCCGCGACTCCGGACGAGCCGCCCGCCCCGCCCGCGCTCCCGGACGATCTCTCGGGTTCCGCGGCCGAACTGCTCGAGGATGCCGAGCCGACCCCGGACGAGAGCGCCCCCGACGGCGCGCCTCAGAGCACGTCCGACTTGCAGCACGCGCGGCTCACCGCCGTCAACCTAGCGCTGAACGGGACGCCGCGAGTCGAGACCGCGCAGCATCTCGCCACGACCTTCGGCTTGAACGACGAGGAGATCTCGCCGCTGCTCGACGACGTCTACCGGCTCGCGGAGGAGGCAAGCTGAGCGGCGATCGCGGCGCCACCGCGCTGGTTGCCGCCGCGCTCAGGCGAGCTGTGCCACGGCCGCGTACGTCTGTGCCAGCCCGTCGGCGATCGGCGTGCTCGCGCGCCAGCCGACCACCTGGGTCGTCTGAGTAACGGCGTCAATGCGTCCTCCAACGCGAGTTAGACGCTGGACGACGTTCTCCGGATTGCTCGGTTGGGGACCGGCTTGCGGACCCGGACTCGACTCAGGAGAAGCGCCCCGTCCAGGCGAAACCCGCCGCCCGGGCCACACCGAGATAATCGCCGCGTGGAGGACCCAGAACGGCGGCTACGACAGCTTCTCGCCCGGCACATCCAGTTTCGCGCCGAGGACGCCGCGCGCGAACCTCTCAACGCAGGTGCGTGCTACCAACGGTGGCGCTCGTCCGACTCTGGCTAGCGGCTGGCGACCATTGGGACCAGCCCGAGTCCTTCGGACATTTCGATCAACTGATGGCTGACGTAGAGCTAGGCCCTGCCGTCATACCTGTGTCTGACGCCGGACTCCTCGCCGCCGCTCACGCGGTGGCGGAAGCGGCTCGGGTCCTCTCGTAGACCCGACGCCGGCTGCTGCGTCGAGGCAGAAGCGGCGGCGCGGCCGACAGGCGAAAGGAGCAGTCACCGCTGCTGACCCTCGTAGTCCTCGAACTCCCAGCGCATGAGGCGGTTCAGCTTCGTCGCGACCTCGGTCCAGTCGTCACCGTCGACCGAGCGCACCTACTGGTTGAGCGCTGCCTCGACGGTGTCGACGGCGCGGACCGCCCAGGCGGCATCAGCCGTGGGGTGTTGCTCGAGCTCCCACAGCATCTCGATGACTCCGGAGCGCGTAACGACGAGCGAGCGGATCTGCGATCCGGCGGTGTCGATCTCGGCGAACCGCTGGCTGGCGGCGTCGGCGACGAGAGGGACGACCGGTAGCCCGAGCGCGCCTGCGAGCGCGGCCGTGCTATTGGCAAACTCGTCAGTCGAACCTGGCGGATGCGGCGGCTGGGCGCGACCGCAGCATGCAGGAACGCCTGTGACATCAGCATGCCGTTGGCGCGCTGTGTGCGCTCGTTGAGCGTGATGTGGTCCGCCTTGGCGGCGCGCGTGAGGCGAGCGATCAGCGACCGCAGCGCGCCGAGCGCCCGGAACGAGGTCAAGAGGACCGAGCACCGACATCTGCAGATCGTCCCTGTGGAGCCGGACGGCGGCGACGCTCTTGGATGGGGATGAGCCCGGGACGGATGTTGTTCAGCAGATGAAGCAGCGATTGAACGTGACGCCCTGGAGTACTTCGCGCTGGCCGAGTCGAGTTGCCCCTGCTCGTTGCGGCGGACTTGGAAGCTGATCTGTGACCCGCCCAGCGTCCGTTCGATTCCGTCCAGGTACACATGCGCGACACGTCGCGCATGCCCGACCGCCGATCGGCTGCCCATCGTTCCGGGGCGGTGTCGATACGTGCGCCACGCCGTGGCGCTGCCGGTGGCGAGGAGCCAGCATGTCCGTGGTGCGCGTGCAGGCATTGGGGCGGCCACTGTCCTACCGATGGCGAGGGGACGTCGTACGTGCGTCGGGCGGTCAGGACGCCGAGTCCGTCGGAGGTGGATCGCACCCGTCGGGGCGTAACGAGTCGGCGATAGCCGGGCTCGACGCGAACGTTGACGGGGAGCTGCGAGATCGCGGCGCGTAGCGCGCCGCTCAGTCGGTCGGGTCAATGTGGCGTTCGACGGCGTGTCCGAGTTCTCCGATCGTCACCTCCAATGCGTTGGCGATGCGTCGGACGGTCGTCCACGTTGGGTTCGCTGATCCGCGCTCGATGCGGGCGTATGCGTAGGCGGTAACCGTCAGCCCGGCGGCGTGAGCGAGATCCTCTTGGGTCTGCTGGCGTTCTCGGCGCAAGCTGAGCAGCACGAGGGCGAGCGCTGCGTCGGGGGTGGCGGGAGCGGACACGTTGCTCGCTCAGGCTGCTGCCTACCGCGAGCCTCGTCCAGGTAGGTAGCTACTATGACTTAACAGATGGGTGCGAGCTACCGTGTGGAGTCGGGCCCCCGCGCGGTTCGGGCCGCTGGTGCGCGGACGCGCAGACCGATCACCATGACGAGACATTGGCACCAGCCCGCATCCCACTCGCGTCCGCCGCGGCGGGGTCCGGGCGTGTTCGTGATGACTCGTGCCCGGGCCATGATCGCCGGCGTGGTCGTCGCCGTTGTCGCCGAGCCACCGCCGTGCCGGCTTCACGCAGCCGATGAAGCCGCCACCGGCGGCAGACGGCGACTGGGTCGCCAGGGTCACCGAAGCTGGGGTCCTGCTGGATCTGTGGGACGGCCACTTCGACGACCAGGAGGTCGTGTTGGTCTGCGAGACGATCCTGCGAGCCGGCCTGGAGTCGCGGCTGTCAGACGAGGATCTCTATCCCCTGCTGGTGCGCCTCTGGTCAGGCCGGTGGCCGCAGGTCGACTGGCCGCCCGATGCGCCGGCGCTGTCGCGACGGTGCGCCACCAAGCTCGCGGCAAAGGGCAGCAGCGTGGTGGACGCGATGCTTTGCGCGCCGAGCAATGACTCTCGCAACGCAGCACGCGAGGCGATCATCGGTGATCTCAAGTTGA
>Ga0136617_10001368_pt1 | contig 21537 bp, 17 predicted proteins | sample AntDrymUQ3222106_2_FD_129672 | JGI IMG/M metagenome (GOLD analysis project Ga0136617, IMG submission 129672) | Polar desert sand microbial communities from Dry Valleys, Antarctica - metaG UQ322 (21.06) | ecosystem: Environmental > Terrestrial > Soil > Desert | place: Antarctica: Dry Valley...
CCGGCGCAGGCCTTCGGCACCGGGCACCACGAAACCACCACCGGCTGCCTCGCCGCCCTGCAACGTCTGGATCTGTCCGGGCGTCGGGTGCTGGACGTCGGCACTGGCACCGGGGTGCTGGCCCTGGCCGCGGCCCGGCTGGGGGCCGGCGAGGTCGTCGCCGTCGACACCGACCCGGTTGCCGTCGCCACGGCGCTGGGCAACGGCGAACGCAACGGGCTCCACCTTGACGTCCGGCATGGCTCGATCGAGGCGGCCGGTGCCCAAACCTTCGACGTGGTGGTGGCCAACCTGGACACCGCCACGCTGGTGGGCCTGGCCGCGGCGTTGCCCGCGCGGCTGCACGACGGCGGGGTGCTGATCGCGGCGGGGGTGAGCGTGCAGCGTCAGGGCGAGGCCGTCAGCGCCCTGCAGGCTGCCGGCCTGGCGGTGGGCGCACACCCTGGCCGCGAATGGACGCTGTTGATGGGACGCCGTGCCAGCGCCACGCCCCCGGCTAGCGCCGAGGTGCCCGGTTAGTGAAGTCAGACCCGAAACGCTCACCGCGGGGTCGGGCCACCGCGCCAGGACCGTCGGTGCTGTCGTAACCCGAAAGATTCGCCGGCGAGGCACGATGTCCTGCCGCCCACGAAAGATCTGTTGCAGGTGGTCCAGAAGGAGACGATGGCATGCAGCCCGTGCGGCTGACCGGGATGGCGCACGGCGGCGATGCCGTCGGCCATCTACCCGACGGCCGTGCCGTCTTCGTCGGCTTCGCGATCCCGGGAGAAACCGTGCGGGTCGAGGTCACCACAGACAAGCCGCGCTGGGCTCGCGCGCGCTTGTTGGAGGTGCTCGAGCCGAGCCCTGACCGGGTGGACCCGCCCTGCCCCTACTACCGGACCTGCGGCGGCTGCCGGCTGCAGCACATCGCCGGCGACCGGCAGGCGCAGCTGGTCGCTCAGGTCGTTGGTGAGCAGCTGCAGCGTCTGGGCGGCATCGACGCCCCCGCCGTCGCCGACACGGTCCGCCCCGCGGACTACGGCTACCGCTCGCGAGCCCGCTTCGCCGTCGACGGGGCGGGCCGGTTGGGGTTTCGCAAAGCCGCCAGCCACGACATCGTCGCCATCGACCGGTGCCTGCTGCTGGACGAGGCGACGCAGACGGCGCGGGAGGCTGCGGGCAACCGCTGGGCTGGCGCGACCGAGGTCGAGGTCCGCAGCGGTGTCCAGGGCGCGGCAGCGATCGTCTCCAGGGCCCACGGCCGTCCGGCGCTGCCGCCGGGGGAGCTGGCGGTCACGCGCCGAGGCGGTGGCCGGCCCCTTCGCGGCGATCCGGTGGTGACCGAATCGGTCGCGGGGATGACGTTTCGAGTCTCGCCGGGCAGCTTCTTCCAGGCCAATCGGGCTGGGGCCGAGGAGCTGGTTCGCCTCGTTCGCCGGGCCGTGGCTGTTGGCGACCACGTCCTTGACCTGTACGCGGGCGTGGGATTGTTCGCTGGCGCGCTGGCCGTCCAGGGCGCGGACGTCACCGCCGTCGAGGGCGGCGCCACGGCCGCCGCGGATGCCCGGCGCAACCTGCGGGCCCTCTCCCGGCTGGCCCGCGTGGTCAAGGCGCAGGTCGAGCGCTATCTCGCCGATGCCGTCGCCCGCCGCGAACAGGTCGATGTCGTGGTGCTGGATCCTCCCCGGCAGGGCGCCGGCACGGCCGCGATCGCCGACCTGGCACGGGTGGCTCGCCGCACGATCGTCTACGTCGCCTGCGACCCCGCCGCCCTGGCCCGCGACGCCAGGGCGCTGACCGCGGCCGGGTGGCAACTGGTCGACGCCGTGCCCGTCGACCAGTTCGCGCAGACCGCCGCGATCGAGGTCGTGGCCACCTTCACGCGCGCCGCCTGAGCAGCCCACAGGTGTTTACCCGCCAGGTGACGCAGGCGCGGCGATAGAAGGGTTGGTCCTCATAGTGTGACCAACCCTTCCATCCGCAGGGCCTGAACCGTCAAAGTCCCGGCGGCGCGCGGAGCGTTCGGGCGAACGTTCCGCTGCGGGCGAACTCTCTAGGCTGAGGTGGTTGCGACGTCTCGGGGGATTGCTGCTGGCCGGTGTGCTGCTGGGTGCCGGTTTAGTCGGCGTGTTCGCCGACGCCGCCGGTGTTCCGGAAAGCCAGTCGGCCGCCCGCCGCCCGGCGGTCCCTCTGGTTCCGGCCTCACCGACTTCCTCCGCGTCCAGTTCGCCGTTGCCCACCACTTCTCCACCGCAGAGCCAACCCGTCCAGGTCTCGCCTTCGGAGACTTCCTCCCCAGGCGGCGCCGCGTCGCCGGCCCCGCCGTCCCCGCTGCCTGCGACCGCCGCCACCGACCCTTCGCTGGTCCGACTGCGTGCCCGCCTGGCCCGCGTGCTGCGCAAGGGGCGCTACGGCGACCGGGTCGCAGTCTCCGTCCTGGACTCCGACGGCGCCTCGGTGTTCGCACGGCGGGCATCCCGCCTGCTGCTGCCAGCCTCCACGCTGAAGCTGGTGACGGCCGCGGCCGCGCTGGCGCGACTTGGGCCGGACTTCCGCTACACGACATCGGTGCAGGCCGTACGCCTCCCGAACGGTCGAGGGGTCGTCCACGGCGATCTCGTCCTCGTCGGTGGCGCGGACCCCACGCTGGGCACGCCTGCCTTCGGGCGGGTCGAGCCGGACCGGCCGCGCACGCCGCTGGAGGACTTGGCCGCCCGGGTGCGGGCCGCCGGCGTGCGACGGGTAACCGGCGAGCTCGTTGCCGACCCAACCGTCTTCGCGCGCCAGCCGCTGGCCGCCGGCTGGCTGCCGGGCTACCTCGACGACCTGGATGCCACCCGCGCATCCGGGTTGACGGTCGATGCGGGGCGGCTGCTGTTCCGGACCAACGGCGGTCTGCAAGGTCGGGCGGCGCGGGACCCGGCCGCGGTCGCCGGCCGCGCATTCCGCGAACTGCTGCGACGTCGCGGGGTTGACGTCGGGGGCCAACCGGTCGTGGCCACACGGCCTCGGGCCGACGCGGCGCTCGCGCAGGTGCGCAGCAAACCCCTGCGAACGATCGTGCGGTACATGACCAGCGAGAGCGACAACCACCTCGCCGACGGGATCTTTCGCACCCTCGGCGCCGTTCGTGGAACTCCCACGTGGGCAGGTTCGGCGCGGGCAACGCGCCGAGCCCTGCGTGGACTCGACCTGGCATGGTCCGGCTCGGTCTTGGCTGACGGGTCGGGACTGTCGCGCGACGACCGGCTCACCGTGGCGCTGCTGGCCCGGTTGCAAGCCGGGATGTGGACATCCAACCTGGCTCGGCCCTGGCGCGACGCGATGGCGCTCGCGGGTCGGCGGGGCACGCTCAGCGGCCGCCTTGTCGGCACCGTGGCCGAGCGGCGGCTCTACGGCAAGACGGGCACCCTGCGCGACGTCCGGTCATTGGTGGGCACCGTCGTCGGTCCCGGCGACTCGGCGTGGCACCTGGCGGTGATTGGCAACCGCTTGACGACGGCGCAGCGCGATCGCCTGGCGTCGACCACCGATCGCCTTGCGCTGGCGCTGGCGCAGGACCTGCACGGCTGCCCACCGCTCCTCCGCGGCAACCAGCGGTCACCAGCGCGGAAGCGATGTCCCGCCTGAGTCCGGGGGTTGAAGGGCCGCAGCGCCAGCTTTTCGCCGGCCGTGTTACACCTTGGGGGCTGACGAAGGGAGCGGCATGGTCAGCGCACAGCCCCCGTCCAGCGACGGCGTCGACCGGCTCCTGACGCTGCAGGAAGCGGCTGACGGACTCAAGGTGCACTACATGACGGCGTACCGCTGGGTGCGCAAGGGTGAGTTGCCCGCCTTCAAGGCCGGCGGGCGTCTGAGGGTGCGGACCAGCGACCTCGCCCACTTCATGACGCAGCGTCGCGTCGACGTGGCGTCGCCGTCACGGGATCCCGGGCGCACTGACTGGCCGCTGCACGTCGACCGCCTGGTGGCGCTGTTGCTGATGGGCAAGGGCGTGGATGCCGGCGGCCTGGTCCGCAAGGTCGTCGCCGACGGTGCGGCGGCCGGGGACGTGTACCTGCACCTCATTGCTCCCGCCTTGCATCGCGTTGGTGAAGCTTGGGCCAAGGGAGAAGCCACAGTTGCCGACGAGCACCGAGCCACCGAGATCGCCGCCGCCGTCATGGCCCGGCTCGGTGGCCACTTCCGGCGGCGGGGACCGTCGCGCGGCACGGCGATCACCATGACTCCGCCGGGCGACCAGCACGCTCTCGGCTCGGCGATGGCGGCCGACTTCCTGCGAGCAGCCAGCTACGACGTCCACCATCTCGGACCGAACGTGCCGCTGGACGACCTGCGCCTGTTCTTGCAGGTCGTCCCAACCGACGTCGTCTGCGTATCGATCACCACGTCCGGTCTGGACCCGAGCGTCTATCCCGAGCTGGTCAACGCCGCCAGCGAGGGCGACGGCGCCACGGTCGTCGTCGGCGGACAGGGGGCCGACGCGGCAGCTGCCGAGGCCGCCGGTGCGGTGTACCTCGAGCGGCTGCAGGATCTGACCCAGCACCTGGAGCACGTGGCCGGCGGGCGCTGATCTGGTGCCCTACCGCCTCCCCGGCTACTGAAGGGCCAGGACCGTGGACAACCGCACGGAGCAGCTCGCCGACGGCGTGTGGCGCATCGAGGTCGGCTTCGCGATCAACGCCTACCTCCTGGCCAACGACGGGCAGGGTGACGCCGAGGGGCTCACCCTGGTCGACACGGGCACCACCACGTCCGGCCCGCGTCTGGTCCGCAGCATCCGGATGCTGGATCTAGCGCCCCGGGCCGTGGGCGACATCTTGCTCAGCCACTGGCACCCCGACCACAGCGGCAGCGCCGCGCGCTTCGTGCGCTCCGAGGCCGCCCCGCTGGTCCATGCCGGCCAGGCCGACCTGCCCGCGGTGCGCGGCGACGACCCGCGGCCACAGCGGCGGGCCGCTGCTGGCGACGTTTCCAGACTGGGCCGCCTGCTGGCCGGGCGCCTGCGTCCCGGGCCTGCGGTCAGTGGCGCCACAGGCTTGGTCGACGGGGCAACGCTGCCCGTCGCCGGCGGACTGCGGGTGGTGGCCGCGCCCGGCCATACCGGCGGTTCCCTTGCCTTCCACCTTCCCCAACGAGGCGTGCTGCTGGCCGGCGACGCCGCCTTGAACGTCCTGTGGCTGTCGCGGGGGCCGGGACCGATCCGTAGCGCCCGTCGCCAGGAGGCGGCCACGTTGCGACGCCTTGCCACCCTGGACTTCCACATCCTCGGCCTGGGCCACGGTCCCGTGGTGGCCAAGCGCGCTCAGCAGCGGTTGGCGGCCCTGGCCGACCGCGCCCAGCGGCGAGGCCTTGGTTAGGTTTGCCGGCATGCGACGCATCGCGGTTCTGACCAGCGGCGGCGACGCTCCTGGCATGAACGCGGCGATCCGGGCGGTCGTCCGGGCGGCCGCAGGGTGCCAGCCGGGTGATGGTCGGCCAGCACCACGGCCGCACGGTCCGCACGCCGCTGGAGCAGACCTGGTCGCGGGTTGACCGCACACCGGACGACCTGCTGGTCCTGATGGACCGCCTGGCGCGCTGATCAGATGCGCCACCGCCGTGCTGCGCGCGACCCCGGGCGGGCAGCGCCTGCGCGTTGCTCGAGCGCTAACCGGCGGCGGGCAACGCCTGCGCGCTGCTCGGGCCGACCCGCGCCCAGCGGCCGTCGCGCAGGCGCCACACCGTGGTGCCCAGGCGCACCAGCATCAAGGCTCCCATCCCCGCCCATACGCCACGCAGCCCCCAGTCGAAGCGCAGCGCCAGCAGCGCGACCGGCAGCAGTACGCCCAGCGAGGCCGCCGCCGTCGACCAGAACAGGAAGCGAAAATCACCGGCGCCCATCAGCACGCCGTCGAGCACGAACACGATCCCGCCGATCGGCTGCAGCAGCGCGACGATCAGCCACACGGCCCCGACCTGCGCCAGCGCGCCCTCGTCGGCCGTGAAGACGCGCGGCAGCGGCCCGGCCAGCGCCAGATAGCCGACCGCGATGACCAGGCCGGCACCAAGACCCCACCACACCAGCCGGCGAGCATCGGCTCGAGCCACCTGTGAACGGCCGGCGCCCAGCGCCGTGCCGATCATCGCCTGGGCGGCGATCGCGAAGCCGTCCAGCACCAGGGCCAGCATCGACCACAGCTCACGGGCGATCTGATGGGCTGCGACGGTCACCGCTCCCATTCGCGCCGCCACCGCGGTGGTGATCAGCAGCCCGCACAGCAGCGCCGCGGTCCGCAGGAACAGATTCCACGAGACGCGCACCATCTCGCGCATCGCCACCAGGTCGATGCGCGCCGAGGGTGTGGGCAGTCTGCGTCGGGCCAGCCCCAGCAGCGTGACCGCGGCCAGCGTCTCGGCAAGAAGGGTGCCCGCCGCCGCGCCCGCGACGCCCCAGCCCATCGGGTAGATCAAGACCCACGAGACGACGCCGTTGACGACGTTGGCGGCGACGCTGACCAGCAGTGGTGTTCGTGTGTCCTTGAGGCCTCGGAAGATGCCATGGCCGACCTGGCTGACCAGCAGCGGAACTGCCGCCAGCGCCCGCACCTGCAGGTAGGCCAACGCCGGCGCGACGACGTCACCGGAGGCCCCCATCGCGCGCACGATCCCGACCTTGCCGGCCAGCAGCACGGCGGTCATCACCACTCCGAGCCCCAGCGCCAGCCACAGCGCCTGCAACGCATACGAAGCCGCGGCCTCGTCGTCGCCAGCGCCGCGCAGTCGCGCCACGGCGGCCGTAGTGCCGTAGGTCAGAAAGTTGAAGCCGAAGAAGACCGTGGTGAAAACCGCGACGTCGATGCCCAGCGCCGCCAGCTCAGCGACGCCGAGGCGGCCGACCAGGGCGGTGTCGACCAGCGACAGCAGTGGGTCGGCGGCCAGGGCGCCCATCGCCGGCAGCGCCAAGCGCAGGATCTCGCGGTCCGACGAGCCGAGTACGCGACGCATCAGTGCGTACCGTAGGGGCGTGAACGCCGTCCACGTCAACCGCACCGTGCAACTGCCGCTGGCCGAGCTGAACGTGTCCTTCTCGCGCTCCGGTGGACCCGGCGGTCAGCACGCCAACACCTCCTCGACCAAGGTGGAGCTGCGCTGGCATCTGGAGGCGTCCAGCGCCCTGACGCCGCGGCAGAAGCAGCTCGTGCGTTCCCGACTCGGCAGTCGCCTGACCGACGAGGGTGTGCTGGTGCTGCAGTCGTCCGAACACCGCTCCCAGACCCGCAACCGCGAGGCTGCGGTCGCCCGACTGGTCGCGCTGCTGGCCGATGCCCTGCGGGTCAGCCCGACGCGCCGGCCCACCCGGCCGACGCGGGCCGCCCGGCAGCGTCGCGTCGAGGCCAAGCGCCGTCGCGGCGACACCAAGGCGCTGCGACGACCTCCCGAGGCATGACGCCAGGTCGCCGCCGACGCGGTTCACAATGCGGCAGAGGCAAGCAGGAACGCAACCGGGCGACGGCGAAGGATGCCCCAACGACGATCATGCGCGCTCGCGCAGGGCCAGCCAGCGGCGTTCGGCCGCGCCCCACGCGTCCCCCAGCGGCTCGACGACGTCTTCGACGGCGCCCAGAAGCTCCTCCAGCTCGCCCGTGGCGGCGGCGACGCGCTGAGCTACCGGCAGGGCCACCGTCGCCTCCTCCAGGGATTCGCGGCAACGCCGCCACTCGGCCTCGACCTCGGCGACCCGCCAGCTCTCCAGCTGTGCCGCCACCTCGGCCAGCTCGTCGCGCAGGACGTCCAGCCCTACGTCGATCGGCGCAGGATCGACCCGGCCGACGGGCAGGCAGGACAGCACCACGCGCCGGGCTCCCTGCACGCGCTCGGCCTGCACCGCGAAGGCGGCGTGCGCGGGACGCAGCCGCTCGGGCAAGACTCGCCGGCGCAGGATCACTGCGCGGCAGGCCAGCGTGATAGGACCGGCAGCACGCGGGAAGGGTAGCGGGCGACAGTCCAGCGACAGGAGACAGGGTCATGCGAACCTACCAGCTGCTCATCGGCGGGAAGTGGGTCGCCACCGACGAGCGCAAAGAGATCCGAAGCCCGTACACCGAACAGGTGGTGGGCAGCGTCGCGGTGGCCACCACCGATCACGTCGGCAAGGCCGTGGACGCCGCCGCGGCGGCCCTGCGCGACGGCGCCCCGGCGCAGCACGAGCGGGCGGATGCGTTGGAAGCTGCCCGGCGATTGGTCGCCGAGCGCGCTGACGACTTCGCTCGCTGCATCGCCGAGGAGTCCGGCAAGCCACTGACCACCGCGCAGGCGGAGGTCGCGCGCTGCCAGGACACCCTGCTGTTCTCCGCGATCGAGGCGCGCAAGTTGGCGGGCAGCGTCGTGCCCTTCGAGGGCTCGTCCGCCGGCGCGGGCAAGCTCGGGTTCACGCTGTACCACCCCAAGGGCGTGGTCGCGGCCATCACGCCGTTCAACTTCCCGCTCAATCTGGTCACCCATAAGCTGGCGCCCGCCTTCGCCGCGGGTTGCCCGGTGGTCCTCAAGCCGGCCGGCGACACGCCGCTGACGGCGTACCTGCTGGCCGAGGTGATGGTGGAGGCTGGATGGCCGGAGGGATTCCTGTCGGTGCTCAGCGGGTCGTCGTCGACCATCGGCCCGGCGCTGACCGGCCGCCCGGAAGTCAAGGTCATCTCCTTCACCGGGTCGACCGAGATCGGCCAGTCGCTGCAAGAGAGCAACCCCCACGCTGAGGTGCTCACCGAGCTGGGCAACAACACACCCGTCATTGTCGACGCCTCGGCGGACCTGGAGTCGGCGGCCGCCAAGCTGGCCGCGACCGGATACAGCTTTGCCGGGCAGTCCTGCATCTCCGCGCAGCGCGTGTACGTCATGTCGTCGGTCAAGGACACCTTCCTCGATCTGCTTGCGGCCAAAGTCGGCGAGCTGCAGGTCGGCGACCCGCTGGATCCCGACACCGACGTCGGACCCATGATCCGCCCCGACGACCGCGACCGGGTGCTGCGTTGGATCAACGAGGCGCAGGACGCGGGCGCCAAGGTCGTGATCGGCGGCGAGGTCAACGACGACGGCTGCCTGCAGCCGACCGTGCTGGACGACGTCACCCCCGACATGAAGGTGTCCGCCGAGGAGATCTTCGGCCCCGTCCTTGCGGTGCAGGCCGTTGCCGACCTCGACGAGGCGATCCGGCTGGCCAACGACACCAGTTACGGCCTGCAGGCCGGCATCTTCACCGGTGACCTCAACGCCGGGCTGCGTGCCGCCACCGAGCTGCAGTTCGGCGGGGTGACGATTAACGAGTCGCCGACGTTCCGTGCCGACCAGCAGCCCTACGGCGGTATGCGCGACTCCGGCAACACCCGCGAGGGCCCGGCCTGGGCCATCCGCGACTACCTGGAGGAGACGGTCGTGGTGTTGCAGCTTGGCGCCGGTGGGGGTGCCGGCCCGGTCGGCTCCGGCTCGTAGCGAGGCGGGTGCCATGGCCACCGAGTCCGGCGCATACACGCACGACGCGGTGCTCAAGGACGGCCGCACCGTCAGCATCCGGCCGATCCGGCCGAGCGACAACGACCGGATGATGGCCATGTGGCAGCGGCTGTCCGCCGAGACCATCCGCATGCGGTTCTTCGCGCCGCGGTCGATGACCGCCGAGCAGATGCGCTACTTCACCGAGGTCGACCAGCACAACCGGGTGGCGCTGGTGGCCGAGACGGCGGGGCGCATCGTGGGCGTCAGCCGCTTCGACCGCCTGCAGGAGGACCCGTCGACCGCCGAGTTCGCGGTCCTGGTCGAGGACGCCGAGCAGGGGCGCGGAGTCGGCAACGCGCTCCTGCGTGCCCTGTTCGAGCCGGCGCGCGACCTCGGCGTCACCGGCTTCGTCGGGGACGTGCTGCGGTCCAACAACCGGATGCTGCATGTGCTGCGCGACGCCGGCCTGGAGCCGGTGCTGAACAGCTTCGGCTCCGTGGTGCACACCACCTTCCGCTCGACGTCAACCGAGGCCTTCCTGGCCACTGGTGACGAGCAGGACCGCCAGGCCGCCGTGGCGGCGCTGCGTGCGGTGTTCTCGCCGGCCTCCATCGCCGTGGTGGGGGCGTCGCGTGACTCCAAGACGATCGGCGGTCTGGTCTTCGCCAACCTGCTGGCCGGTGGCTACGCCGGCCCGGTCTACCCGGTCAACCCCTCCGCGGCGCACGTCCAGTCCGTGGCGGCGTACGCCACCGTGGGCGACTGCCCGAGTGTTCCCGAGATGGTGCTGGTGTGCGTGCCGGCACCGCACGTCATTACGGTGGTCGAGCAGGCCGCCGAGCTGGGCACCAAGGCCGCGGTCATCATCTCGGCGGGCTTCAACGAGGCGGGGCCGGAGGGGGCGGCGCGAGAGCGAGAGCTCATGGCGGTGGTGCGCTCGCAGGGCATTCGTGTCGTTGGGCCCAACTGCATGGGCGTGCTCAACGCAGCGGCTGACGTCCGCATGAACAGCACCTTTTCGCAGGTGTTCCCGCCGCCAGGGCGGGTGGCGTTCTCCAGCCAGTCGGGCGCGCTCGGCCTAGCGATCCTGGCGGCGGCCCAGCGGCTCGGCCTCGGGCTGTCCAGCTTCGCCAGCATCGGCAACAAGGCCGACCTGTCGGGCAACGACCTGCTGCAGTACTGGGAGTCCGACGAGGCCACCGAGGTCATCCTGCTGTACCTGGAGTCGTTCGGGAATCCCCGCAAGTTCGGCCGGATTGCCCGGCGGATCGGCCGCAGCAAGCCGATCGTCGCCGTCAAGTCAGGCCGCAGCCAGGCCGGCGAGCGTGCGGCGTCATCGCACACCGGAGCCCTGGCCGCCGGCGATGTCGCGGTGGAGGCGCTGTTCCACCAGGCCGGGGTGATCCGCACCGACACCCTGGAAGAGCTGTTCAACGTCGCCACGGTGCTGACCAACCAGCCCGTGCCCGACGACAACCGCGTCGCCATCCTCACCAACGGCGGCGGCCCGGGCATCCTGGCCGCAGACGCCTGCGAGGCCAACGGCCTGGCGGTGCCAGAGCTGTCTGCCACGACCCTGTCCCGGCTGGCCGAGTTCCTGCCGACCGAGGCCGGCATCCGCAACCCGGTCGACATGATCGCGTCGGCCTCGGCCGCCAACTACGGGCGCGCGATGCGGGTCCTCGCCGACGATCCGCAGGTCGATGCGCTGCTGGTCATCTTCATCCCGCCGGTGGTGACTCAAGCCGAGGATGTGGCGCACGAGATGGCTTCCGCGCGCGCCGAGATCGACCCCAGCATCCCCATCCTCAGCGTCTTCATGTCCGAGCGCGGCGTGCCTTCCGAGCTGACCGAGGCCCGCATCCCGTCGTTCCGCTTCCCCGAGGGCGCCGCGCAGGCGCTGGGTTGCGTCGCCCGCTACGGCCGTTGGCGCAACAAGCCGCTGGGCAACGTCGTGGAGGTGCGCGACGCCGACGAAGGTGCGGCGCGAGCCGTGGTCGACCAGGCGCTGCCCACCGGCACTTCCTCGGCGTGGCTGGATGCGCCGCAGGCCGAACGGCTGCTGTCGGCCTTCGGCATCACCACCGCCCGCGCGCAGGTCGTCCGCACTCCCGACGAGGCGGCTGCCGTGCAGGCCGAGATCGGCGGGCCGGTCGCGGTCAAGGCGGCCGCCCCGGTCCACAAGACCGAGCTCGGCGGGGTGCGCCTCGGCCTCGCCCGCCCGGAGCAGGTGGCCGACGCGGTGCGGCAGATCTCGGCGGACCTGCGCACCGCCGGGCGCGACGACCTTGTGGCAGCGGGGTTCCTGGTGCAGGAGATGGTCGGCGACGGCGTCGAGATGGTCGTCGGCGTCAGCCACGACCCGTCCTTCGGCCCCATCCTGCTGGTCGGCATGGGCGGCACGCTCGTCGAGCTGCTCTCCGACGTGGCGGTGCGCATCCACCCGCTGACCGACGTCGACGTGCATGACATGCTCACCAGCCTGCGCGGCTACCCGCTGCTGACCGGCTACCGGGGGTCAGCGCCCGTCGACATCGATGCCCTCAAGGCCCTGCTGTTCCGGGTCTCGGCGATGGTCGAGGCGGTGCCCGAGGTCGATGAGGTCGACCTCAACCCGGTCTTTGTTCGCCGGCACGGGATCGCCGCGGTCGACGCTCGCATCAAGCTCTCGCGCGAGCACGCCCGCCCACGACGCTGACGACCACTGCTCCGCGGATCGGTTTCCCTCGGGCGACGCGGAGGAACGACCAGGGCAAGGGTGAGCACCGGGCACCGATCGGAGGGCGACATGGAGATCACCGAGCACGTGCAGGTGGGAGCGCGTCGCGTCGCCGTCCGCGTGGGGGGCAACGCCGGAGCCGATCGGACAGTCCTGCTGTTGCACCCGGCACCCGGCAGCAGCGCCTTCGACCCCGATCCGTCAGCGACCACGGCACGCGGCGTGCGGCTGCTGTCGCTGGACCGGCCGGGCTACGGGGGTTCCGACCCGCATGACGGTCCAGTCACGGTGGTCTCGGCAGCGGCGGACGCGGCTGCGGTGATCGACCGATACGCCGATGGGCAGGTCGGGGTCGCCGGGTGGTCAGCGGGCGGGCGGGTGGCCCTCGCCCTGGCAGCCAAACGCCCGGAAGTCGCCGGACGTGTCGCCATCCTCGGCACACCGGCACCGCAAGAGGAGGTCCCGTGGGTACCTGAACGGGTCGCCGCCGTATTGGAGGGGCTGCGAGGCCTCCCACCTGGACCGTGGCGGCGGCGGCCGCGGAACTGACCGCGGGCGGCATGGGGGACGCGTCCGCGGGAGCGGCGCTGCTCGGAGCCGGCGACGCGGATGAGGACGTGCTCGACGACGAGAGCGCCCGAGGGCGCATCGAGGCGATGCTCACCGAGGCATACGTTCAGGGTTCAACCGGGCTGGCGGCCGACATCGTCGGCTACTCGCTGCACGCCTGGGACTTCGCACCCTCAGAGGTCACCGCGAAAGTGCTGCTCCTGTACGGCCGCGAGGACGCCACCCTCCGCACCGCACACGGCCGGTGGTGGCAGCAGCGACTCCCCAACGCACGCCTCGAGGTCTGTCCCGGTCGAGGACACCTCCTCGTGGTCCCGATGTGGCCCGGGTGCTGAGCCATCTGTACCCGCGAAGGTAAGCCGTCTCGGCGGGCAGATCACGCTCGTACCGAGTTGGGTGGTGACGACCGCTGGCGCTACGGGCGGGCGCGGTGGCGGGGCTTGGCGACCGTTTCGGCGCCGCTGTCCCACTCCGCCCAGTCCGACCACTCCTCCACCTCCTCGCCCGTGGGGTCTTCTGCCTCCGCACGGTCCAAGGCGTCGGCGTCGTCGGGCAGCTCGAACAGGGTGAGCAGGCCATCCTCGGCATCGAGGCAGACCGTCGCCGCCCGGGACCAGCAGCTGTCCTCGTCGGGTAGCCAGGCCACCGCGCACGGCGTTGAGTCCAGGAACGCCCGGGTGAGGATGGCTCCCGGGGATCGCTCCCAGATGGACTGCAGCTCATCGGCGAACAGCGCAACGCCGTCCCCGGCCCGATCCGGGCAGTCGATGTCGGGATGGACCAGCGCGAGCAGTGCGTCCAGGTCCCGGGCGTTGAAGCCCTCGACGAACTCGTCGCGCAACGACTCGAGGTCGTCGGGACCCCTGCCGGACCACTCGGCGGCCGGGCTGTCGCCGTCGTCGGTGTCGACCTCGTCGTCGAGGTCGATGAAGCGCAGACCGTCCTCGGTCGGAGCTCCGGTCATGGTTCACCTCAACCCTGAGCATCGCCCACCACACGCTGCGTGCCAAGACCTGAGTTCCAAACAGTTCGTCCTGATCGCCCTTCCCAAGCACCCGGGCCAGCCGCGGTCAGGCCCTACCATGTGTTGTTGCCATGAGCGACTTCCTTGCGGAACTGCAGCGCCGGGTCCTCGTCTTCGACGGGGCCCTCGGCACGTCCATCCAGTCGCGGGACCTGGATCTTGCGGACTTCGATGGCCTCGACGGCTGCAACGAGGTGCTGGTCCGCACGCGCCCCGACGTCATTGGCGAAATCCACGCGGAGTTCCTGCAGGTTGGCTGCGACGCGGTGGAGACCGACACGTTCGGCGGCGCGCCGTGGGTCCTGGCCGAGTACGGCCTGGCCGACGAGACCGAGGCGCTGGCGGCGGCAGCCGCCGGGATCGCCCGCGAAGCCTGCGACGCGGTCGCCACGCCCGCACGGCCGCGATGGGTGGCCGGCTCGATCGGTCCGGGCACGCGCAGCCCCACTCTGTCGCTGGGCAACAGCCCAGCCAAGTCTGACTTCATCGACTACGACACCATGGTCGCCGGGTACCTGCGCCAGGTCCGCGGCATGGTCGCCGGCGGTGCCGACGTGCTGCTGGTGGAGACGGTGTTCGACCTCTTGCAGGCCAAGGCGGCGCTGTGGGCTTGCCACGAAGGCATGGCCGCCGAAGGCCGCACCCTTCCACTGCTGGTCTCAGTCACCATTGAGAAGGACATCAACACCATGCTGCTGGGCAGCGAGATCGGCGCTGCGCTGGTCGCCCTGGAGCCGCTGGGCGTGGACGTGATCGGGTTGAACTGCGCGACCGGCCCTGACGACATGCGCGAACAGATCCGCCAGCTCAGCCGTACCTGTAGCCTGCCGATCAGCGTCATTCCCAACGCCGGCATCCCGTCAATGGTCGACGGCCAGGCGTCCTACCCGCTGACCCCAGAGGCGCTGGCCGCCGCGCACCGCGAGTTCGTCAGCGACTTCGGTGTGCAACTGGTCGGTGGCTGCTGCGGCACCACTCCCGAGCACCTCGACGCGGTCGTGCGGACCGTTGCCGATCTGCGGCCGGCGTCGCGGCAGCCGGAACTCGAGCCGGCACTGGCCTCGCTGTACGCGCCGGTGCCGCTCGAGCAGGACCTGTCGTTTCTCGTGGTCGGTGAGCGGCTCAACGCCAACGGGTCGCGCAAGTTCCGCGACCTGCTGCTGGACTCCGACTGGGAGGCCATGACCCAGATGGCCCGGGCCCAGGTGCGCGAGGGTGCGCACACCCTTGACGTCTGCACCGACTACGTCGGCCGGGACGGCGTAGCCGACATGGTCCAGGTGGTCGACCGCCTGGCCACCCAGTCGACGCTGCCGTTGATGATCGACTCCACCGAGATGGCCGTGGTGTCGGCGGGTCTGCGCCGCATCGGCGGCCGTGCGGTCATCAACTCGGTCAACCTGGAGGACGGCAGGCGCAAGGCCGACGTGCTGCTGCCGATGGCCAAGCAGTTCGGGGCGGCGGTGGTGGTGCTGGCCATCGACGAGGAAGGTCAGGCCCGCACCGCCGACCGCAAGGTTGAAGTGTGCAAGCGGATCGCCGCTATCGCGATCGACGAGTTCGGGCTGTCGGCCTCCGACCTCATCTTCGACACCCTGACCTTCCCGCTGGGGTCTGGTCAGGAAGACCTGCGCCGCGACGGCCTCGCCACGCTGGAGGCGATCGAGCGGGTCAAGGCCGAGATCCCCGGCTGCCACACCATCCTCGGCGTGTCCAACGTGTCGTTCGGGCTGTCACCGGCGGCACGCCAGGCGCTCAACTCGGTGTTCTTGCACATGGCCGTCGAGCGGGGACTGGACGCCGCAATCGTGAATCCGGCCAAGATCCTGCCGCTGCACCAGATCGACGACGAGGTGCGCAAGGTTTGCACCGACCTCGTCAACGACCACCGCGTCGGCGCAGGCGGATCCGCACGCACCGAGTACGACCCGCTCGCCGAGTTGATGCGCCTGTTCGAGGGCGCCACCGAAGCGCGGGCCTCCCAGGCCGACCTCGCGGCCCTGCCGCTGCAAGAACGCCTGCAGCGGCGGATCATCGACGGCGACCGCGACGGGCTCGACAACGACCTTGACGCCGCGATGGCCGAGGGCCTGGCCCCGCTGGACATCATCAACGTCCATCTGCTGGCGGGGATGAAGGTCGTCGGCGAGCTGTTCGGCTCCGGGCAGATGCAGCTGCCGTTCGTGCTGCAGTCCGCCGAGTGCATGAAGGCCGCTGTGGCGCACCTGGAGCCACTGATGGAACGCGCCGACGACTCGGGTAAGGCCAGGGTCGTGCTGGCCACCGTCAAGGGTGACGTCCACGACATCGGCAAGAACCTGGTGGACATCATCCTGACCAACAACGGCTACGAGGTTCGCAACCTGGGGATCAAGCAGCCGATCGACGCCATCGTCGCGGCCGCCGAGGACTTCAAAGCCGACGCGATCGGCCTGTCGGGGCTGCTGGTCAAGTCGACGGTGGTCATGCGCGACGACCTCGAGGAGCTCAACCGCCGGGGGCTGGCCCGGTATCCGGTGCTGCTGGGTGGTGCCGCGCTGACGCGCGCATATGTCGAGGTCGACCTGCGCCGTTTGTACCAGGGCCCGCTGTTCTACTGCCGCGACGCCTTCGCCGGGTTGCACACGATGGACGAGGTGGCGGCGCGCAAGGCCGACGGACGCCTCGAGGCCAGCGACGAGTGGGGTCGCAAGGTCGGCGAGCGCGCGGTTCGCACCACCGGTCCCGCCAGCCGCGGCGCCGACCAGCCTGGCACCACCACCGTTGCGCGGCGCTCGGATGTCGCAACCGACGTGCGCGTGCCGGCGCCGCCGTTCTGGGGATCTCGGGTGGTGCGTGGCGTGCCGCTCGACGATGTCGCCGCGCTGCTCAACAAGCGCGCACTGTTCCGAAGCCAATGGGGCTTCGGCCGTGAGGACACCGCAGCCGCCGAAGCCGCCCTACGCCAGATGCTGGCGATGGCGCGCGCGGAGCTCCTGCTCACCCCGATGGCGGTCTACGGCTACTTCTCCTGCTCCAGCGACGGCGACGACGTGATCGTCTACGAGGCGCCCGACTCCGACGCCATCGCCGCGCGGTTCAGCTTCCCGCGCCAGACCCGCGGTCGCTTCCTGTCCATCGCGGACTTCTTCCGCCCGCTGGACTCGGGCGAGCGAGACGTGATCGCCTTCCACTGCGTCACCATGGGCTCGCGGGTGAGCGAGCGGGCCGCGCAGCTGTTCGCTGACAACCACTACACCGATTACCTGTACCTCCACGGGTTCGGGGTGGAGATGGCCGAGGCCATGGCCGAGCTGTGGCACGGGCGCATCCGCAGCGAGCTGGGCATCGACGGCGAGGACGCCAAAACGCCCGAGGAGCTGTTCCGCCAGGGCTATCGCGGATCGCGTTACTCCTTCGGGTACGCCGCCTGCCCCGATCTGGAGGCGCGCAAGCCGCTGTTCGACCTGATCGACCCGACTCGGATCGGGCTGGAGCTGTCGGAGGAGTTCCAACTGCACCCCGAGCAGTCCACCGACGCTCTGATCGTCCATCATCCCGAGGCCAAGTACTTCAATGCGCGCTAGAGGGGACCGGGGGCGGGTGGGCGTCACCTCCGCTCCGCAAGGATCGTAGGGAACCGGGGGCGGATGGCTACCACCTCCGCTCCGCATGAACCCTTTACGCTGCGCTCCGGTGGTAGCCATCCGCCCGCCCTACTCGCTGACCTCAAGGTGGAGGGTCAGAAAGGGAAGGCGCGGGGGATGAGGATGAGGCAGAGCACGATGCAGGTGAGGTTGAGGGGGACGCCCAGCCGGGTGTAGTCGCTGAACTTGTAGCCGCCGAGGCCGTACACCATCAGGTTGGTCTGGTAGCCGATCGGGGTCAGGAACGACAGGCTGGCTCCCAGGGTCACGGCTATGACGAACGGGCGGGGGTCGGCTCCAACGGTGCTCGCCGTGGCCAGGGCGATCGGAAACAGCAGTGCCGCCGCGGCGTTGTTGGAGATGAGCTCGGTCAGGGCCATGGTCGCCAGCAGCACGCCGGCGAGGGCGCCGATGGTGCCGAGTGGCCGCAGTCCGGTCACGAGCAGGCTGGCGATGGCGTCGCCCAGCCCGCTCTGGGTGACGGCGGCGCCCAGCCCGAACGCCGACGCGATCAGCACCAGGATGTCGAGGTCCAGTGCGTTGCGTGCCTGCCGCAAGGTCAGCACCTTGGTCCCGATGAGGGTGAACGCCACCAGCAAGGAGGCTTGCAGCAGCGGGATGATCTCGAAGGCGGTGAGGCCCACGAAGGCCAACAGGACGCTGACGACCACCGCAGCCTTGCGCGGTTGCGTCGGCGGAATGCCGCCCAGTGGTGCAACCACAAGGAAGTCCCGTGAGTCGCGCCAGCGGTCGCGGAACTGGTCGTCGCCGAGGACCAGCAGCGTGTCGCCAAGGCGCAGGCGGATGTCGCCGAGCTTGCCCTCCAGCCGCGCGCCGGCGCGGTGGATACCCAGCACGGCTGCGCGGTAGCGGCCTCGGAAGCCGATCTCGGACAGCGTGCGCCCGGCCAGCGCGGACTCGGCACCGACGACGACCTCGTAGAAGGCATGGCCCTTGCCCTCCAGCCGCGACAGCTGGCGCTGCTCGGCCGAGACCAGTCCGCGCTGGCGCTGCAGGTCCACGATGGTGTCGACACGACCGACGAATGACAGGACGTCACCGCCGAGCAGCACCTCCTCGGGGGCCACCGGGGCGATGACCTCGCCGTTGCGCTCCACCTGGACGAGGAAGACCCCCTGCAGGTGTCGCAGACCGCCCCCCTCCACCGACACCCCGTCCAGCGCGCCGCGCGGCGCCACGCTCATCGCCACGCTGAACTCGCGCACCTCGTCGGAGATGGTGCGTGTCACCGTCCCGCGGTCGGGCAGGACCACATGCGCCAGCAGCACAATGACCGCGGTGCCTACCAGCGCCACCGGCAGGCCGACCGGAGCCAGCTCGAACAACCGCAGCGGCTCCATGCCAGAGTCGCGCAACAAGCCCGAGACGGTGAGGTTGGTCGACGTGCCGATGGCGGTGATGACCCCGCCGAGCACGGCCGCGTAGCTGACGGGGATGAGAAAGTGCGACACCGCCATCTGACGCCTGTTCGTCATCTCGATCACCGGCGGGACACTCATCGCGACCAGCGTGGTGTTGTTGAGAAAGCCCGAGAACAGGGTGATCGGGAACAGGAGGCGGGCCAGCAGCGGGCGGCCCGTGGAACGCCCGAACAGCCGCGCGACCACTGGATCCAGGATGCCGGCCACGTCGACGGCTCTCGCCAGCACCAGCAGCGCGCCCACCACGATGGGCGCTTCGTTGGAGAATCCCGACAGCGCCTGTTCACCGTCGATGACGCCCAGGATCAGCAGTGCCACGACGGCGCCGAGCACCGCGATGGCCGGTGGCACGAGCTCACGCGCCAGGGTGACGATGGTGGCCGCGACGATGACCAGGGTGATCCAGGCGTCCAAGCTCACGGCGCTTCGCTGCCGGTGCGCATACTCACTTGAGCAGACCCCGTCGTTGCAGGTAGGACAGCACCGTGGCGGCGGACTCCCGCGGAGCTTCGTCGGCGGTGCGTAGATGCAGTTCCGGATCACGGGGGGGTTCGTAGGGATCGCTGACGCCGGTGAAGTTAGGAATCTCTCCACGGTCGGCCCTTGCGTACAAGCCTTTGACGTCGCGCCTGCGCACCTCCCCCAGCGGCGCATCGACGAAGATCTCGATGAAGTTATGCGCCATCGCGCGGACCTCGGAGCGACCATCGGCGTAGGGCGAGATCGCCGCCGTCACGGCACCGACGCCATGACGACTGAGCAGGCCGGCCACCCATCCGATGCGGCGGACGTTGGTGTCGCGATCCTCTTTGCCGAAGCCCAAGCCCTTCGACAGGTGCGTGCGCACTTCGTCGCCGTCGAGCAGCTCCACGGGTGCACCGCGCTGCCGCAGTTCGTCGACGACCAGCCCGGCAATCGTGGACTTGCCAGCCCCTGACAGACCGGTGAACCACAGCACGTATCCGTCAACCACAGTCTTTGACCTCCTCGCCCGCGCACAACCTTGCCCGCCACAACGTGGTGGAGCAAACCGCCGGCACTGGACGAACGGCCAGACGGTGGAACGACGGCCGAACGGCGAACGTCTTGGGTTAACCCGATCGACTTGGCGGTATCCGCCACACCCCGTCGGCGCAGATTTGGAATTGCACCCATCGACGGTGTTATCTTGCGAGTAGCGGTAAGTACACACAACCTTTCTTGTTGGGAGCTCACCGAATGGCCACGACCTCCGCCGAGTCAGCGATTCGCAACTATCTCGCAGCCTTGCGCGATCCTTCTTCGTTGCGTGACGACGCCGGCATCGAATCCCTCAAGCAGCAGTTGGACAGCGCGGACGGTCTCGACCGACTGCGGCTGCGCCAGCAGATCCTCGACCAGGAGAACCCGTCGGTTCAGCGGTACGAGGACGATTTCGTGACGCACGCCAAGGCCTGGGGCGACCAGCACGGCATCACCTCCAAGGCCTTCGAGGCGGAGGGCGTGCCCGCGCCGGTGCTACGCCGCGCCGGCTTCGGCGGTGTGCGCGGCGGGCGGCGCGGTGGGCGGCGCGGCACTGGCGGTCGGACGCGCACCCGCGTGACCGTCGACGAGGTCCGGGCCGCCATTCCCAAGGGCGCGTTCACCGTCAAAGCGCTGCAGGAGGCCAGCGGGGCTTCGCCCGCGGTGGTACGCAAGGTGGTGCAGGAGGAAGTCGGCGCCGGACGCTTGAAGGAGCAGGGCACCGATCCTGACCATCAGGGGCCGGGACGGGCGCCCACGCTGTACAAGCGGGGCCGCGCGTAGCCACCGCGCAACGGCGGGCACCAATCCCGCCCGCAATGCGTGTCGAACCGCTCGTAGAACGGTCATGATGGTGCCGTGGACGACGACCGCGGCGACCCTGACCCCGACTCCGAGCGGAGCAATGAGCCGATGGCAGCCGCGCAGCCCCGGCCTTTGCGGGCTGTTCCCGCCGGGGCCGGGTCGGTAGCCCCGGTTTCCACCGAGACGCTCCTGGCGCGGGTGGCCAGGGGCGATCAACCCGCCTTCGCCACGCTGTTCGACCGGATGAGCGGGCAGATCTACGGCTTGGTGCGCCGGGTGCTGCGCGATCCGGCGCAATCAGAAGAGGTTGCGCAAGAGGTCCTGCTGGACGTGTGGCGAAACGCCACCCGCTTCGACGCTGCCCGCGGCAGCGCCGCCGCGTGGGTCATGACGATGGCCCACCGCCGCGCGGTGGACCGGGTGCGCAGCGAGCAGGCTGCGCGCAACCGCGACGACCGCGTGGGCGTCCGCAACGCCGGCGGCGCTGGCTTCGACTCCGTGGCCGAGGAGGTCGAGGTCCGCATGGAACACCAGCAGGTCCGCGCGGCGCTCGACGGGCTCACCGACCTGCAACGGGAGGCCGTGGAGCTCGCCTACTACGGCGGCTACACCTACCGTGAGGTGGCCGAGCTGCTGGACACCCCGCTGGGCACCGTCAAGACGCGCTTGCGCGACGGACTGATCCGACTACGAGACAATCTGGGGGTGACCGCGTGAACGGGGTGGACGCCGACGTGCACACGTTGTCGGGCGCCTACGCACTGGACGCCTTGCCGGCCGACGAGCGCGCCTTCTTCGAGCGTCACCTGGAGGTCTGCGCCGCCTGCCGTCACGAGGTTGACGAACTGTTGACGACCGCCGCGGTGTTGGCGGCTACCACCGCCGAGCGCCCTCCCG
>Ga0136617_10001369_pt1 | contig 21529 bp, 20 predicted proteins | sample AntDrymUQ3222106_2_FD_129672 | JGI IMG/M metagenome (GOLD analysis project Ga0136617, IMG submission 129672) | Polar desert sand microbial communities from Dry Valleys, Antarctica - metaG UQ322 (21.06) | ecosystem: Environmental > Terrestrial > Soil > Desert | place: Antarctica: Dry Valley...
CTGTCGAAATGGGGATCGGCCGCGGTCTCGATCAGCTTGCGGCGGACGCGGCCGGTGGCCACGTCGGCGACGAAGAGGTCGATGGAGAACAGGTCCTTCTCCGAGAAGAAGACCACCTGTGAACCGTCCGGGCTGAGGGCAGGCGCGACGTTGAGCTCGCCGGCGTTCTTCTCCGAGATGACCACCCGGCCGTACGTGGCCGCGTCGCGCTTGCTTTCGAAGATAGGCCGATAGGCATCGCGCACCGCCTGGTGCCACTGCTTCGACAGCTCCTTGTGGTCGAGGCCGGTGACGGATTCGAGGATCCGCTCCGCGTCGGACTGGCGCGAGGCGGCGCGCAGCGCGTCCGCCACCACCTCGTCGCCCCAGCGCCCCGCGACGTAGGACCAAAGCGCCTGGCCATAACGGTAGGGGAAGAACCGCGGATCGCTCAGCTGGCGAATGGTGGGCAGCTTCTCGCGTCGCGCCGCGTCGCGCATCCACATCGCCGTGTGTGGGTCGACGGGACCGACGGAGAGGTACTCCGCCATCCCCTCGATGAACCACAGCGGCAGGCGCACGGCGTTGGGGATGTTCGACGAGCTCGCGGTCCCGCCCCGGCCCGTCATGTCGAACTGGAACGCGTGCACGAGCTCGTGGCCGAGGACGTGGTCGGTCTCCGCCAGCGGTCCCGCGAGCGGCATCACGACGCGCCGCTTCAAGACCTCGGTCGCCCCCCCCGTTCCTTCGCCGATGAAGCCCTGGAGCACGTTGGTCTGCTCGAAGTGCGGATGGCTGGCGTACAGGATGAGCGGCTGGCGGCGGCCGAAGCGGTGGTTCAGGAGCCGCGAGAAACGCGCGTACCAGCGCTCGGCCAGCCGGCCGGCCTGCTCGACCGCCGCTTCCTCTTCCGGGTAGTAGTAGATGTCGAAGTTCTTGGTCTTCAGGACCTTGAAGTCGAAGTCCTGGTACTGGACCTTGTTCTGGCCGAAATATTGCGCATCGGCGGGCGCGGCAATGGCGAGGGCAAGCACGGCGACGATCGGAAGAAGGCGTTTCATGGGGGCGGGCTCCTTGTATCCAGTGAAGCACCATTGCCCCGCTCGCGGATGCAAACGAACGTCAATACACGTGGACTTCGATTTCCGGGATGGACCATCCCTCGAAGCTGGTGCCGCCGTCCTCGAACAGGGGGCCGATTCCGCCGCCCTCCGTGCCTACCGGTCCGAACATGGGCGCACGCACTACACTGCGTCATGGCATCGATCGAGCGCGCGGAAGGCTGGTCTCGCAGCGCCGACGGGACTGCTTTGTTCTGGCGGTCCTGGCGATCGGCCGCTCCGCGCGCCGGCGTGGCCATCGTCCACGGCCTCGGCGAGCACTCCGGCCGCTACGATCACGTGGGCGCGTTCCTGGCCAGTCGGGGCTTCGATACCTGGGCCGGGGACTGCCGCGGCCACGGACTGAGCCCGGGGCCGCGCGTGCACGTCGACGACTTCGGATCCTATGCCGAGGACGCCGGCGCCTTTCTGGCCCTGGCCGCGTCGGGAGCCCGCCCGTTGTTCCTCATCGGTCATTCCCAGGGCGGACTCGTGTCGCTGCTGCGCGCGCTCCGGAACCCCGAGGGCCTGACCGGCATCGTCGTCTCGTCACCCTTCGTGGCCGCCCATGCCGCGGCCTCGCCCTCGACGCCGCGGCTGGCGGGGACCTCGGTGCTGTTCCGGGTCGCGCCATCGTTCGTGACCAACAGCGGCATCGACACGGGCGCGCTCTCCCGTGACCCCGAGGTCGAGAAGCGCTACCTCGCGGATCCGCTGGTCAGCAAGAAGGTCTCGGCCGCGTGGTACCGCGCTGCGCTCGCCGCGCAGAAGGAAGTCAACGAAGGCGCTCCGCGGTTCGCGGTGCCGGTGCTGGTGATGGCGTCCGGCGAAGACCGGCTGGTCGATCCGGGCGCCGTCCGTGCCTGGGCCGAGAGTGCGCCCCGCGTCCAAACCACGTTCATCGAGTGGGACGGCTTCTACCACGAGATGTTCAACGAGATAGAGCGCGAGCGGGTCCTCTCCCGCGTCGCGGAGTGGCTGGAGGCGCGCGTTCCCTAGAAGACCGACAGTTTCAGGTACTTCCTGGGGTCGCGGCGGACTTCCTCGGACAGCTTGTTGATGTTCACCGTGGCCTGATTCATGTTGAGCATCGCCGCGTTCATGTTGCGGTAGAGCTCCTCGTCGCGCATCAGCTTGCCGGCGGTCCCTTCCCCGCGCTCCAGGCGGCCCATGACGGTCTCCACCGTGGCCGAGGTCTTCTGGAGCGACGCCATCACGGTATCCATGCGCGCCGTCGCGGCGTCGATCTGCTTCAGCGTGCGCTCGACCTCGGGCCCGGTGGCGATCTTCTCGAATCCCTCGGCGGACCGCTGCAGGCTCGCGCTCAGCGTGCGCAGCTCGCGGCGCTGGTCGTTGACGGCGACGTTGACGTCGGTGAGCAGCTTGCGCATCTGCGCGCTGCCCGCGTCGAGGTTGCGGGTCGTGCTGCCGATGCTCTCGATGTTCTCGTCCGACAGCACGGACTGGACGCGGACGAGCACGGCCTCCGCCTCCCCCGCGATCTTGCTGACGGAGTCCATCATCTGCTCCTCCGTCTTGCCGGGAAGGCTGGCTCCGCCCTTCAGCTCCTGCGCCGACTTTCCGGGGACGATCTCCGCGATCATCCCGCCCAGCAGGCCGCTGCTCTTGAGCAGCACCGTCGAGTCGGCGGGGATGTCGTACTCGCCCTGGAGCTCGAGCCGGATCTCCACTCCCTTGGGATCGATCTTGAAGCGCTGCACGCGGCCGATGTTCACGCCCAGCATCTGCACGGGGTCACCGCGACGTATTCCGCCGGCGTCGGGGACGCTCGTGCTCACGACGTACCGGCCGCGGAAGATGGCGGCGTCGGTGAGGATGAACAGCGCGGCGAGGATGCAGATCATCCCCAGGATCAGGAACACCCCGACCCACAGGGTCTGATTGCCGCCTTTCACCGGCGGCCCGTCTCCTTCCTCGGGCGGGGAGGGATCGGAGTCGGCGTCTTCCATGTCGCGTTCGGTCATGTTCGGTTTTCCTCGATGACAGGGGCGCGCGACGGACCGCGCATGGCGGCCTCCATCTCGCGGGCGGCGGCGGCGGCGGCCTTGCGGTCGGCAAAGGCCTGCACGATGGGGACCTTGCTTTGGCGGAATTCGTCGGGCGTGCCGACGAATTGCAGCCGGCCGCCTTCCAGGAGGGCGACGCGGTCGCAGACCAGCAGCGCGCCCTCGATGTCGTGGGTGACGACGATCGACGTCACGTGCGTGCGCGCCGCGATGTCGGTGATGAGCTTGTCGATGCCGGCGGTGTTGACGGGGTCCAGCCCGGTGACCGGCTCGTCGTAGAGCAGGATCTCGGGCTGGCCGACGATCGCGCGGGCAAGCCCCACCCGCTTGCGCATGCCGCCGGACAGCTCCGAGGGCATCTTGGCAAGGACGACGTCGGGATCGAGGTTCACGTCCTCCAGCGCTGCGGAGACCCTGCGCACCATCTCCGTCCGCCCGAGGGTCTTTGCGCTGCCCTCCGGCAGGCCGAAACCCACGTTTTCGTAGACGTTCATGGAGTCGAACAGCGCGGCGTTCTGGAATACGTACCCGACCTTGCGGCGGATGCCCTGCAGCTCCTCGCGGCTCGACCGGAACACCGACTTTCCGTCGATGTACACGTCGCCTCGATCGGGGACGATGAGGCCGATGGTCGTCTTCAGGAGCACGCTTTTCCCGGTGCCCGAGGGGCCGAGGATGCCGAGGATCTCCCCCGTCTCGACGGTCAGGCTGAGACCCGCGAGGACGGGGACGTCAAAGGCCTTGTAGATGTTCCGGTACTCGATCACGCCGTGAATCCCGACCGAGGAGCGCTCAATTGAGGAACAGGGGCGGGAACATGGCGTCCGCCACGAGGACGGCGATGATCATGAACACGACCGACGAGGTCGTCGCGCGCCCCACGCCCTCCGCTCCTCCGCGGGTCAGCATCCCCATGTGCACGGAGATGAGGGGAATGACGAAGCCGAAGGCCAGCGCCTTCATCAGCGAGTAGAACATGTCGTAGTTGTGCCAGAACAGGCGCGAGCCGTAGAGGAAGCTCTCATAGCCGAGGTTGACGCTGATCTGGGCCGCGATCATTCCCGCCATGAGGCCGATGAAGTTGGCGATGGCCACCAGCGCGACCATGGCGGGCATGCCGGCCATGATGCGCGGCGCGGCGAGGACGGCGACGGGATCTCGGCCGAGGGAGTACAAGGCGTCGATCTGTTCCGAGACCACCATCGTCCCCAGCTCGGCGGTGATGCGGGCGCCGACGCGGCCGATGACTACGATCGCGGTCAGCACGGGTCCGAGCTCGAGGATCACGCTCGTGGTGACGATGCTGCCCAGGACGTAGAGCGGCACGGAGCCGGTGAACTGGTACCCGCCCTGCTGCGAGGTCACGAAACCGGACAGGACGGCGGTCACGAACACCAGCGGCATGCTCTGCACGCCCATCTGGAACAGCTGATGCATGATGGCGCGGGTCGAGACCTTGCCCGATGCAAAGGCGCGGATGGACTGCCAGGCCAGGGTGCCGAGGCCGCCGGCGTGGGCGGCCATGCCCGCGCCGATCTTGCCCACCGTCCGTAACGGCCCTTTCATCGCCCTTTCCATGAGGCTCTAGTCTACAGCGCCCCCCGACGCGCGCGGCCGTCGTAACATCGATGCAGGACGCGGAGGTGGCGATGAGGGACAAGGACGACGCGGCGGGCGACGCCGGCCACGGCGACAGCCCGCGCCAGGACAGCCAGCGCCCGGACCATCGCGACTCCGGTGATGCCGGGGGACACGAGTCGCGCAACGACCGCATCGCGGAGACGCAGGTCCGGCCCGTTCCCCGTCCGGCCGGCGCGCCCGACGCTCCCGGCGAGCGTCATGCCGACCCCTCGCTGCCGTCGTCGGGCCGCCAGCCTCAGCGGCCGGGCCAGGACGGCCGTCACGAACCTCACGTGGGCGAACGGGACGACGAGACGCTGAAGCCGAGCGACGAATGAAGCTGCGGAAACCAACGCTGCGTCAGCCGAAGTCCCGCAAGCCGGCGCCGCGCCCTGGCCACGATCACGACGCCCACATCGACAAGCGGATCGCGGCCGGCGAACAGCCGGAGGCGTTCCTCTGCATCGATTGTTTCTGCTGGAGCGTCGACCCTGCCTTCTGCGCCTGCTGGTCGCGCGCCGTGTTCCCCGACTGATTCAGCGGTCGGACGCCGATCGATCGGGCTGGAAGCGGATGAACACCGGCTGGCGCAGCAGCCCACCGTCGGTCATCTCCTTGTAGCGCACCTCGCACACGACGCGCGCTTCCACCCAGGTGTGATCGTCCCCGCGCGGCGTGATCCCCGCGCACGGGGGCGCCTTGCGGCGAAGGGGTGTGAGCAGGGTTCGCGCTTCGGCGAGCACGCCGCCCTGGAAGCCGGTCCCCACTCGTCCGGCATAGACGAGCCTTCCGTCACGATACGCGGCGACGTGGAGCCCGCCTTCCTCGCCGAGGCCGGCGCGGGTGAATCCGACGACGACGAAGTCGGCGGAGCGGTCGATGCGGACCTTGCGCCAGTCCCGGCTGCGGCCCGCGACATAGGGCGCCCCCACTCTCTTGCCGACGATCCCCTCCAGCCCCAGCGAGCGCGCTTCCTCGAACAGCGCCTCCCCCTCGCCGAGGACATGGTCGACGTACTGCACCACCGGCGTCGCGGGAAGGAGCTGGTGCAAGATCGCCTTGCGCTCGAGCAGCGGGAGAGGGCGAAGGTCCCGGCGGCCGAGGGACAACACGTCGAACAGGAACAGGGTCGCCGGTTGGTCTCGGGCGGCGCGCGTCGCCTCGAGCCGCCGGCTCTGGAAGCGGTGCTGCAGCCTTTGAAAGTTCGGCCGCCCATGGCCGTCGAGGATGACGACCTCGCCGTCCATGACGAGGTCCCGCTCCGCCATCAGCGACAGGGCCCCCGCCACCTCGGGAAAGGCTTCGGTCGCGTCCGCCCCGCGGCGGTACCGCAGACGAGGCTGCCCGCGGTGGCGCCCGGCGAACATCCGGAAGCCGTCGTACTTGATCTCGAAGAGCCAGCCGGCGGCGGAGAAGGGAGGGCTCAACTCGGCCAGCATGGGCTCGGCATCCCAGGCCACGGGCCAACTTAGCACGTCCGGGGACATGTCTTACTTCCGGACCCGGCGCGGCGGGGCAGGATGGTAGCTTCCGTTCGAGCACGAATGTCCGCCGACTCCACTACCGCCGCAGGGCCTACGGAAACGCCCCATCCGCACATCCGGCTCGTCTACTCGCGACCCGCCGGTCTTCCCCCGCTCCCGCCCCGTCGCCCGCTCAACCTCGACATCGCCATCGAGCGGCACCTGCAGGGCTCGGACGGCTATACGGACGAGCAATTCGCCGTCGTCTTTGCGCGACGCGCGGGCGCGAGCGAAGCCGGAAGGGCTCTCTCGACGCTATAGTCGTCCCGTGGAAGACCTGATCCTGCCCGGGGTGCGCGTGCTCCTGGTCGAGGACAGCTACGACACGCGCGAAGGCATCCGCGTCCTTTTGAAGCAGCACGGCGCAGAGGTGACCGCCGTCGCGAGCGCCGAAGAAGCGATGGGCGCGTTCCCCGAGGTCCGACCCCACGTCCTCCTGAGCGACATCGGACTTGGAGGGGGCGCCCCCGACGGTTGCGAGCTGCTGCGGAGCGTCCGTGCGCTGGGAGCCGATGCCGGAGGCGACGTTCCCGCGGCCGCCATCACCGCCTACGGCACCGATGAGCATCGCATCCGCGCCCTGAAGGCCGGCTTCTGGGACTACGTTTGCAAACCTGTCGATACGGAATTGCTCGTCAACGTGGTGGCGGCGGTGGTGCGCTCGGCGGCGAGCCGGCCCTTGTGGAAGAAGTAGCCCGCCGCTTCAGGCACGGCGTTCGACGTCCAGCCTGCGGTCGCCGAGCGGCAACGGCGTCCCGTGCGGGGGTGGCAGCGCCCGCCGGGCGAGCCGACGCCGCTCGATGCGGCCGATCCGCGCCAGCTCGATCACGGCGGAGAACAGCGCGTGGGTATCGACCGGCTTCCGGAAATGGCGCTGGAATCCCGCGCGTGTGGTCTCTTCCACGTCGTCGCGCAGTGTGAACGCGGTCACCGCCACCGCGGGGACACGACCGCCGCGCGCAGGCGACATCTGCCGAACGCGCCGGATCAGTTGGAGCCCGTCCTCGTCCGGCAGTCCGATGTCGCTCAGGATGACGTCGGGGATGTTCTTCTCCAGCTCCGCGACCGCGGCGGCAGCGCAATTGACGGCCACGACGTCGGCCCCGTAAAGCGTCAGGCCGAGGGTCAGGACCTCGCGGGTGTCGTCGTCATCCTCGACCACGAGGACGTGAAGGCCGTCGAGATTCCGGTTCACCTTCGTCACGGCTACCTCTACAGCAATGCGCGTGCCACTCCAATCGGGCGTGAAACCTGCATATGGGGCCGGGAGCACGAGCCCAGAGGAGGCACCGATGGCCAGAAAGAACGAGCGCGCGCAGGGGAAGCCCGACAAGAGCAGCGATACCCAGCCCGTCCCGGTGATGCCGAGCTACCAGGAGGGAAGCGTGGACTCCGTGGGCGGCGGACCGGCCGGCACCGACGAGAGCGATCGTTCGGGAGACGGCACCCTCCCCTCCGAAGGCGCTTCCGGGCCCGAGCGCGGACGGGACGCGTTCATCTCGAGCGAGCTGACGGAGAAGATCACGACGCCGAACAAGGACCCGCGAACGCGCAGCTGATCCGCGGTCATGGGACTTCGCGAGTACCACCGCAAGCGTGACTTCGGCATCACGCCCGAGCCGCGGGGGGAAGAGCTCCCCGAGCGCGAGGGCGCCCGCTCGTTCGTGATCCAGAAGCACGCCGCGTCGCACCTCCACTACGACTTCCGCCTGGAGATGGAGGGCGTGCTCAAGAGCTGGGCGGTCCCCAAGGGGCCGAGCTTCGATCCCGCGGACAAGCGTCTCGCGATGCAGACCGAAGATCACCCGATCGACTACGGCGACTTCGAGGGCATCATCCCCGCCGGGGAGTACGGCGGGGGTACGGTCCTGCTGTGGGACCAGGGCACGTGGGAGCCCATCGAGGACCCGCACAAGGGGCTGCGCGCGGGCTCGCTCAAGTTCCGCATCAAGGGCAGCAAGCTCGAGGGGCGCTGGGCGCTGGTCAAGATCAAGGGGCGCGACGCGCGCGACGACGCGAAGAGCTGGCTCCTCATCAAGGAGAAGGACGAGTTCGTTCGCCCCGCGGCCGAATGGAGCGTCACCGAGAAGCGGCCGGAGAGCGTGACCACCGGCCGGACGCTGGAGGAAATCGCGCGCGACAAGGACCGCGTGTGGCATTCCAACCGGCCCGAAGGCAAGGCCGGCAAGCCCAGGGGGCGATTCGCCGCCAAGGCGCGCGCGGTCAAGGCGACGGCAAAGGCGGCGAGGCCGGTCAAGGCGGTCGACGTCGCATCGATCGCCGCCGCGGTGCGCGGGGGACGCAAGGGCTCAGCCCCAAAGGCGCCGGCGTTGCAGCTCGCGACCCTGGTGGACGAGGCGCCGAAAGGCGACCAGTGGCTCCACGAGATGAAGTTCGATGGTTACCGCATCGCCGCCGAAGTCTCGCGCGCCGGAAGCGTCCGCCTGATGAGCCGCAACGGCAAGGACTGGACGGCCCAGTTCCCGAGCGTCGGCCGGGACGTCGAGCGCCTGGGGCTCACGAGCGCGATCCTCGACGGCGAGGTCGCAGTCGTGCTTCCCGACGGGACCACGAGCTTCCAGGCGCTGCAGAACGAGATGAATGGCGGCGGCCGCGGCGAGCTCGTGTACTTCGTCTTCGACCTGCTCCAGCTTGCCGGCCATGACCTGACCGGCGCGACGCTCGAGGACCGCAAGGATGCCCTCGCCCGCGTCCTTTCGGGGGGCGGGCGGGCGGCCGGAGCTGTCCGCCTGAGCGATCACGTCTCCGGCGAGGGCGAAGCGTTCTTCGCCAATGCCTGCCGGCTCGGGCTGGAAGGGATCATCAGCAAGAGACGGGACTCCCGCTACGAATCCGGGCGGAGCAAGTCCTGGCTCAAGGTGAAGTGCCTCGAGCGGCAGGAATTCGTCATCGGCGGGTACAGCGACCCGGAGGGATCGCGCATCGGCATCGGCGCGCTGCTCCTCGGAGTGCACGACCCAGGCGGCGGCCTCGTCTTCGCCGGCAAGGTCGGCACGGGATTCACGTCGAAGATGCTGAAGGACCTGCAGGGCCGGCTCTCCCCGCTCGCGCGACCGTCGTCACCCTTCGGGCGGGCCCGGATTCCGGGCGTGACCCGCGCGCACTGGGTCGAGCCCAAACTGGTGGCCGAAGTCGCCTTTACCGAATGGACGAGCGACGGCCGGCTGCGGCATCCGTCGTTCCAGGGGTTGCGCGAGGACAAGAAGGCATCCGACGTCGTGCGCGAGGGCGAGGCGCTGGCCCGCAAGTCGGGGCGCGGCGGCGGCGGCAAGGAGACGACGATCGGCGGCGTGCGGGTCACGAACCCGGATCGGGTGATCTTCGCGGCGCGTGGCGAGACCAAGGCGAATCTCGCGGAGTACTACGCGCGGATGGAGGACCGCATCCTCCCCCACGTGGTGGATCGGCCGCTCACCCTGGTGCGGTGCCCCGAGGGCGCGTCGAAGCCCTGCTTCTACATGAAGCACAGCGGGGTGTGGGCTCCGCCGGCGCTGCGCCGCGTCCAGATCCAGGAGAAGACGAAGATCGGCGAGTACCTCGTCATCGACGACATCGCGGGGGTCATCGCCCTGGCGCAGATGGGGGTGCTCGAGATACACACCTGGAACTCGACGTCGAAGCACCTGGAGCGGCCGGACCGGGTCGTGTTCGACCTCGATCCCGATCCGTCGGTCGCCTGGAGCGCGGTCGTCGACGCCGCACACCTCATCAAGGCCCGCCTCGAGCGCCTCGACTTCGCGAGCTTCGTGAAGACGACGGGCGGAAAGGGACTGCACGTCGTCGTTCCGCTGCGGCCGGGCGCGACGTGGGAAGACGCCTTCGAGTTCTCGCGCGGCGTGTCCGAGGAGATCGAGCGCGCGGACTCGCGCCATTTCACGACCGTCATGCCGAAGGCGGCGCGGAAGGGCAAGATCCTGATCGACTACCTGCGGAACAACCGGGGGAACACGTCGGTCGCCGCGTTCTCCACCCGCGCGAAACCCGAGGCCCCGGTCTCGGCGCCCATCTCGTGGGCGGAGCTCACGACGGACCTGCGGCCCGATCAGTTCACGCTCGCGAACATCGAGGCCCGCCTCGCCCGCCAGCGGAAGGACCCCTGGGCGGATTACGCGCAGGTGAAGCAGCGCATCACCGCCGCCGCGCGCAAGGCGGTCGGCGTATAGGATGCCGCGATGACAACGCGAATGACGGTCCTCTGCGCCGCCCTGGCCGCGGTGGCGTCGGCGGAAGCGCGGCCGCGCGCCCGGGATCTCGGCATCGCACCGGGCGTGTACGCGCCGGGGCGGCTGAACGCGATCACCGACGTGGCGGGCGTCGCCGTCGGCCACACCACGCTGGTGCAGGGCGCGGACGTGCGCACCGGCGTGACCGCGATCCTCCCCCATTCTGGCAACGTGTTCCGGGACAAGGTGGCCGCCGCCGTCTTCGTCGGCAACGCCTTTGGGAAGCTCGCAGGCTCCACGCAGGTCCAGGAGCTGGGAACGCTGGAGACCCCGATCGTCCTCACCAGCACGCTGTCCGTGGGCACGGCCGTGGAGGCGCTGGTCGACCACGCGCTCTCCCATTCCGCCAACGCCGACGTGCGCTCGGTGAACGCCGTCGTCGGCGAGACCAACGACCGCGGCCTCAACGACATCCGCGGGCGCCACGTGACCCGCGGGCACGTCATTGACGCGATCCGCGCCGCGACCACCGGTCCGGTGGCGGAAGGGAACGTCGGCGCCGGAACCGGCACGCGCGCGTTCGGGTGGAAGGGCGGCATCGGGACCTCGTCGCGGGTCCTGCCCGCGTCCGAGGGCGGCCATGTCATCGGCGTTCTCGTGCAGGCGAACTACGGCGGGCAGCTGACCATCGACGGCGTTCCCGTCGGCAGGCTGCTCCAGCCTTCGGCGGGCGCCGGCCGCAGCGGCGACGGCTCGTGCATGGTGGTGGTGGCGACCGACGCCGCCCTCTCGAGCCGCGATCTCGAGCGGCTGGCCGCCCGCGCCATCTTCGGGCTGGCCCGCACGGGCTCGTCGTTCAGCCACGGCAGCGGCGACTACGCGATCGCCTTTTCGACTTCCACGGAAGTGCGCACCCGTCACGAGGAGGCGGCCCCGCGCCCGCGGACGCTGGTCGAGTCCGAGTCGCTGTCGCCGCTGTTCCAGGCCGTGCTCGAGGCCACCGAGGAAGCCGTCTACAACGCGCTCCTCCGCGCAGAGACGATGACCGGCAACGGCGTCACGCTGGAGGCGCTGCCCATCGACCGCCTGCGCGCGCTGCTGGCTGCCCACCGAAGATAAGCCACGGAGACGCGGAGGCACGGAGGGACGGAGAAGGGACTGGAGAGTCGAGGCCCTCGGTCGGCGCGACTCCCCGGCAGCGCCGATAGCCGCCGGGATCGGCCGGCGCGTAGGGGAGCACACGGAGCGGGGCGTTGAAATGCCCCGTGCATTACGGCCCCGCGTAGTGTGACTTCCCGGCAGCGCCGACCGCGCGGGCTAAGGACGCAGGCGCTTCAGCAGCTGGATCTGCCCGGCGTGGTACAGGTCATGGGCAGCGATGCCGCGGATGAGCACGCGCACCGTCGTGCGATGCGCCGCGGCCGTCTTGTCGAGGTCGCGATCCCGAAGCGCCGCCACGACGGTCCGCAGCTTCCGGTGCTCATCGACCAACAGCCGCACGTCCGCTCGCCACACCGCATCGTCCGCCGTATCCGCCCGCGCGAACCAGTTGCTTCCGGCCAGAGCGAACGACCCCCGCTTGTCCCCTCCGAGGCGCCGGCGCACCGCGTACTTCCAGTAGGCGGCGTGCACCACGAGCTCGTGGATGCTGTGGCGGCCGGGGCCCGGCCGCCAGGCCGCCTCGGCCGCGCCCAGCCCGCGAATCGTCCCCCGCAGGTTCGGACCGTGCCACGCCTTCTTCTCGAAGGCCTCGTCGATCAGCTCGAGGGCGGCCCGGACCAGAGGCTCGGCCACCTCTACGTACCCCCGCGGGCGCCGATCGCGTAGAGGTTCGACTCCCCGCGGATGTAGATGCGGCCCTTCGCGATCGCCGGCGACGCGGCGATCGGCTCGCCGAGGGTGTTCGTGCGCAGCACCTCGTGCACGGGCCCCGCCTTGATGACGAAGGTGTCGCCTTCCATGCTGGACAGGAGGATCTTGCCCTCGTAGGCGACCGGCGAGGCCATCAGCGTGGCCGGTATCGGCACGCGGCCGCCTTCGTACTTGACCTCGCCCGTGCGGGCGTCGAGGCAGGTGAGGATGCCCTTGTCGGTCACCAGGTAGACGAGGTCCCCGTACGCGATCGGCGACGGCACGTACGCCGTGCCCTTGGTGTACTTCCACAAGACGCGCGGCGTCTCCGTGACGTCGCCGCTGCCACCGGCGCGGATTCCCATCGCGAGCTTCTCCGGATACCCGGCGGACAGCACGACGACATCCCCCACCACCACCGGGGAAGGAACGGCGTTGCTGCCCAGCCCCTTTGCGCGCCACAGCTCGGCCCCGGTGGCCGGCGCGTACGCGATGATCCACTCCGTTCCGCTCGTCACCAGCTCGTCGCGGCCCGAGGCGCGCACGAGGACCGGCGTGGCCCAGCTCACCTGGACCTTCCGCGCGACGCGCCAGACCTCCTTGCCCGTGCGCTTGTCGAGCGCGGTGATGAAGGACTTGTCGCCGTTGTCCTCGTCGCATTGCAGGATGAGCAGGTCCTTGTACAGCAAAGGCGACGTCCCGAAGCCGACGCCCACGGTGGCGATCCCGCCCAGGGACGACTTCCACGCGAGCCGTCCGTCCATCTCGTACGCAAACAGCAGCCCCTCCGATCCGAAGAAGGCATACACGAGCTTCCCATCGGTGACGGGCGTCTGCGACGCGAAACTACCCCGCTTGTGACGCGTGTCGAAGGGCAACCCTTCGTGCGCGATCTGTTCCCAGAGGATCTTCCCGTCCCGGGCGCCGACCGCAAGTACCTTGAAGGTGTGCCGGCGATCGTCACCCACGCCCTGGGGATGGACGAAGTCCTGCCCGTCGATGACGTGCTTCACGCCCTTGGCCCCGGGGACCACGTCCCCTTCGATCGCGGTGGTCAGGAAGATGCGATCGCCCCACAGCACAGGCGACGAATGACCGCGTCCTGGGATCGCCGTCTTCCAGATTACGTTGCGCGTCCCCGACCAGTCGTCGGGGAGCCCCTTTTCGGAGGAAACGCCTTGTCCGCCCGGGCCGCGGAACTGAGCCCACTCCAAAGCCGCCGTCGGTGCCGCGGCCGCAAAGACCGCTCCGGCGAGGAACACCGCTCCTGCTGCCCAGGTCGTTCGAAGCATCTATGGAACCTCCGGTTGCACCAGACGAAATGGGATCATAAAAGATCGTTCACGCCATACCTTTTCACACATCCGCGTCGTAATCTCCGCGAGGAGGTCCTCCTGCTGCTCACCAAGAAGATCGCGCTCGTCGTCCTCACCATTGCCGCGGCCGCGCCCGGCCCCGTCTTTGCCGCCGAATGGCCGTACTGGCGGGGCCCCCGATCCAACAACGTTTCGGACGAGACGGGATTACCGTCCCGTTGGACCCGCGACGGCGAGAACATGCTGTGGCGCGCCTCGTGGACCGGCCGCTCAACCCCGGTGGCGCTCGAGGGACGTGTGTGCGCCAGCGGGCGTGCCGAGCTCCGCTTGGAATCCGTCGCCTGCTGGGACGCCAGGGACGGCCGCAAGCTCTGGGAACGTCGCTTCCCCGTCTACAACACCACCATCCCGTTCTCGCGCGTGGGCTGGGCGAGTGTCACCGCCGATCCCGAGACCGGGTACCTCTACGCGCAGAACGGTGACGGCCACCTGCTGTGCCTGGATCGCGACGGGAAGACAGTCTGGGAGCGCCGCCTGGGCGAGGAGATGGGCCGCAGCTCCGGTTATGGCGGCCGCACCCACACGCCGCTCGTCGACGGCGCGCAGCTGATCATGAGCGTGGTGGGAACGGGGTGGGGCGACCTCTCCGCCCTCCGCCAGAGATACGTCGCCTTTGACAAGCACACGGGCACCGTGACCTGGATCGCGACTCCGAGCGATGCCGTCGTGGAGGACTTCAACAACCAGGCCAACGCGGTCGTGGCCGAGATCGGCGGACGCCGACTGATCATCGGCGGCGGCGCGGACGGTTGGATCTACGCCATCCGGTCCGAGACGGGCGATCTGCAGTGGAAATTCCGGCTCAGCCAGAAGTCCCTGAACAGCCCCGTCACCGTCGTCGGCAGCACGGTGTATGCCACGTCCAACGGCGAGCCGGTGGAAGGAAACTTCCTCGGGCAGATCGTCGCCCTCGACGGATCGGGCAGCGGCGATGTCACCGCCACGGCGCGGATCTGGAACACCGACGCCGTCATGGCGGGTTTCGCGGCTCCCGTCTACCACGCGGGACGACTGTACGTCGTGGACGATTCCGCGAACCTTCGCGCGCTCGACGCCAGGACGGGCAAGCCGTTGTTCGAGACGAACCTCGGTACCGTCGGCCGGATCGCGCCGCTTTTCGCGGACGGGAAGATCTACGCCACCGAGGTCAATGGGCACATCACGATCCTGAAGGCGCACGCGGATCGATTCGAGGTGCTCGACCATGACGCGCTGACCGCCCCCGAGGGGCGCCAGACCGAGCTCTGGGGCGGGTTCGCCGCCGCCTATGGGCGCCTCTACTTCATGGCCGAGGACGGCCTCTACGCGCTCGGTGACAAGACAAAGCCGTTTCCGGCGGTGGCGCGCCGTGCGAGCGCGGTCCCGGCACGGGCCGCGTCGATCCGATCTGCGGACCCCGCGTCGGTGTTGGTCCTGCCTGCAGAGGCCCAGATATTCGCGGACAAGGACCTGGCCTTCGAGGTGCGCGCGTTCGATCCGACCGGGCGGCCCGTGCAGGCGCCGGCGGGCGCGGCCTACACGATCGAGGGACTTTCGGGCACCGTCGGCGCGGATGGACGCTTCCGCCCCGACCCGGCGGCGGGCAACCAGGCCGGCAAGGTCAAGGTATCGCTTGCTGGCAAGGATGCCGTCGCGCGCGTCCGCGTCTTCCAGCCACTTCCCTGGAGCGAGGACTTCGAAGGCGGCAAGCTGCCGCCGTACTTCCTCGGCGCCGGCCGCTTCACCATCGCCGACCTCGAAGGCTCGAAGGTCCTCCACAAGGCTCCCGTGCAGACGGGGCTCAACCGCGCCACCGCGTTCATCGGTCCGGCTTCGATGCAGGCCTACACGATCGAGGCCGACCTGCGGGCCGCGAAGAGGGGGCGGCGCATGCCCGACCTCGGCCTGATGAACGGCGGCTACACGCTCGACCTGCAGGGCAATCACCAGCGGCTGCAGGTGCGGAGCTGGGCCTCGGAGCTCGCATTCTCGAAACAGGTGGAGTTCCCGTGGCAGCCCGACGTCTGGTACCGGATGCGGCTCCGCGTCGAGCCCGGCCCGGCAAAGGTCGTGGTGCGCGGCAAGGTGTGGCCGAAGTCCGAGCCCGAGCCGGGCGCGTGGACGATCGAGTACGAGGACGCCTCCGGCATCCCCGGCGGCGCACCGGGCATCTACGCGGACTCTTCGACGGAGCTCGCCTTCGATAACGTCCAGGTGGTGGTGAATCGATGAATCGCGCCCTTCTCTCCGTCTCCATGGCCGCTCTCCTCGGCGTCGTGGTGATCGCCGGCCGTCATCCCGTTCGCGCGGCGGAAGCCGACCGCGCGCTTTTCGGCGCCGACGCGTCGAGGAACCAGGTCTCTCCGGCAAAGGGCCTGCCGGCGAAGTGGGACATGGCGACCGGCATGAACGTGAAGTGGACGGCGAAGTCGGGGTCGCAGAGCTACGCGGGCCCGGTGGTGGCCGACGGCAAGGTCTTCATCGGCACCAACAACGAGGGCGAGCGCGACCCGGCCATCAAGGGCGACAAGGGCAACGTGATGGCCTTTGACGCGAGGACCGGCGAGTTCCTCTGGCAGATGGTGACCGACAAGCTGCCCTCCGGGCGCGTGAACGACTGGCCGCAGCAGGGCATCTGCTCGACCCCCTTCGTCGAGGGCAAGCGGCTTTACTACACGTCGAACCAGGGGCGCATCGTCGCCCTCGACACCGAAGGCCTGCGTGATGGCAACGCGGGCTTCCAGGGGGAGAAGTACAAGGGAGCAAAGGACGGCGACGTGATCTGGGAGTACGACATGATCGCCGAGCTCGACGTCTTCCCCCACAACCTGGCCGCGAGCTCGCCCCTCGTCGTCGGCGACCTGATCTTCGTCACCACCGCAAACGGCGTCGACGAGGGACACGTGAACATCCCTTCCCCGCGCGCGCCGTCGTTCATCGCCCTGGACAAGAACACCGGCAAGCTGGTGTGGGAGAACAGCGCGCCCGGCGAAGGAATCATCCACAGCAACTGGTCGAACGCCAGCTACGGCACGTTCGCCGGCAAGGATGCCGTGGTCTTCCCCGCCGGCGATGGATACGTCTACGGCCTCGACCCGGCGAAGGGCACCCTGCTGTGGAAGTTCAACGGCAACCCCAAGGACTCCGTGTACGTCCTCGGCGCCCGCGGCACCAAGAACGACTTCATCGCCTCCGCGGTGATCCACGAGGAGAAGATCTACATCGGCATGGGGCAGGACCCCGAGCACGGGGAGGGCGTCGGGAACTTCTGGATGTTCTCCCCGGGCGGCAAGACGGGCGACATCACCGACGCGCCCGGCGCCAAGGTCTGGCATCGTGGCGGCAAGGATTTCCAGCGCACCATCTCGACCGTCGCCATCCAGGACGGCATCGTCTATGCGGCGGATCTCTCCGGGTTCCTCTATGCGCTCGACGCCAGGACGGGGCAGCATCTCTGGACCCACGACATGCTGGCCGCGGTGTGGGCTTCTCCCTATGCCGCGGATGGAAAGATCTATCTCGGCGACGAGGACGGCGACGTGACGGTGCTGAAGCAGGGGCGCACGAAGCAGGTGCTCGGGGAGATGAACCTGGCCCAGTCGGTCTACGCGACGCCCTACGCGAAGGACGGGGTCATCTACGTCCTGTCGCGCAACCAGCTCTGGGCTTTTGCCGAGGGTGCGACCTTCAAGGGCGCGCCCAAGTGAGATGACGGGCCGCGGCGTCCTGCTCTGCCTGCTCGCCCTGGCCGCTCCCGCGGCGCGCGGTTCCGATCCCGGCACCGGTGACTGGCCGATGTGGGGCGGATCCCCGGATCGGAACATGGTGTCCACCCAGAAGGGACTTCCGACGGAGTGGGACGTGAAGACGAAGAAGAACGTGAAGTGGGTCGCCGCGCTCGGATCGCAGTCCTACGGCAACCCGGTGGTGGCGGCCGGCATGGTCTTCGTCGGGACCAACAACGACGGGCTGCGGGATCCGAAGCAAGCCGGGGACCGCGGCGTCCTCATCGCGTTTCGCGAGTCCGACGGCGAGTTCATCTGGCAGATGACGCACGAAAAGCTGGCCGCGGGACGCGTGAACGATTGGCCCCACCAGGGCGTCGCATCCTCGCCGCTCGTGGACGGCGACCGCCTGTATTACGTCAGCAACCGCGCCGAGCTCGTGTGCCTGGACGTCCAGGGCTTTCGCGATGGGGAGAACGACGGGTCCGCCAGGGACGAGAAGTTCACCACCGAGCGCGACGGCGATGTCGTGTGGACGCTGGACATGATCGGCGAGCTCGGATCCTTCCCGCACAACCTCGCCAACTCGTCGCCGGTCTCGTTTGGCGACCTCGTCTATGTCAGCACGTCGAACGGTCACGACGAGAGCCATGTGAAGGTCCCCTCGCCCGCCACGCCGTCCCTCATCGCCGTGAACAAGCTGACGGGCAAGCTCGCCTGGAAGGACAGCGCAGTCGGCGACCGGATCCTGCACGGACAGTGGGCGTCCCCCACCGTGGGACGGGTCGGCGGCGTCGACCAGGTCATCATGGGCCAGGGCGACGGATGGATCCGCGGCTTCGAGGCGCTCACCGGCGCGAAGCTGTGGGAGTTCGACACCAACCCGAAGGACGCGGTGTGGCCGAAGACACGCAACGAGCTGATCAGCACCGCGGTCGTGCACGGCGACCTCGTCTACATCGCGAACGGCCAGGACCCCGAGCACGGCGAAGGCGTCGGTCACCTTTATGCCATCGATGCCACCAAGCGCGGGGACATCACGCAGACCGGCCGCGTGTGGCACTTCGACAAGATCCGCCGCTCGCTGTCCACGCCGGCCGTCCATGACGGGATCGTCTACTACCCCGACTACAGCGGCTTCCTCCACGCGCTCGACGCAAAGACGGGCCAGCCCCTGTGGATGCACGACATGTTCGCCGCGGTGTGGGGATCGCCGCTGCTGGCGGACGGACGCATCTACCTCGGGGACGAGGACGGGGACGTGGCGATCCTGCAGGCGGGCCGCGAGAAGAAGTTGCTGGGCGAGATGACCATGGGGAGCTCGGTGTACGCCACGCCGGTGCCCGCGCGCGGGACGCTGTACATCGCCAATCGCACACATCTGTATGCGCTGGCGCAAGCGAGGTAGCGCGATGGGACTGGGGCAGCAGTTTGTATTGATGAAGATGCGGATCGGGCGGGCGGCGGCGGGCGCAGCACCGGGGCACATATGGCGGTACGAGGACCCGCTCGACCATGGCGGGCCCGAACGGCGCCCGCTGGGGGGTCTGGGGGGGAGCGAGGCGCGTCGCCCGCCACGCCGGGCGCGGGTTCTCGTACCGCCACGCGCGGTCCGGTGCTTGCGCCTTGGCCGACGTTCCCCCCCAGCTGAATACACGGGAAACGCACTGTTGGCGATCGCGGTTCCATTGCTCATGGTTACCGCGGCCCTCGCGGCTCCTGGCGGCCCGTCCGGCTGGCCGCAGTTCCGCGGCGGGCCAGAGCTCACCGGCGTCGCCACCGGAACGGGACTTCCCCATCGCCTGCGACCGCTGTGGACGTTCGAAGCCGGCGAGGCAGTCGAATCCTCGGCGGCGATCGCGGGCGGCGACGTCTTTGTCGGGACACGCGGCGGCCTCGTGGCCCTGGATCTCGCTACGGGCAAGCCGCGCTGGACGTACAAGGTCGGCAGCCTGGGCATCGGCGAGTCGTCGCCCGCAGTCTCGGAGGGTGTGGTCTACGTCGGCGACCTCGACGGCAGCGTGCACGCCGTGGGCATGGCCGACGGCAAGGCGCGCTGGTCGTTCAAGACCGGCAACGAGATCAAGTCCTCGCCCGTCGTCTCCGGCAAGCGGGTGCTGATCGGCTCCTACGACGGAAATCTCTACGCCCTCGACACGGCCACCGGCGCCGTGGCGTGGAAGGTGGCAACGGAAGGGCCGGTTCACGGGACCCCGGCGGTCTCCGAAGGTATCGCCTACGTGACGGGCTGCGACCAGCATTTCCGCGGGATCCGCATCTCCGACGGCAAGGTGATCACGGACCTCGATTCGGGCGCCTATACCGGCGCGTCGGCCGCGCTCATGGGTGGGCGCGCGTTCTACGGAACGTTCGACAACGAGGTGCTGGCCGTCGACCTTCGTGCGACGCGCATCGCGTGGCGCTACAAGCCGGCCGATCGGCAGTTCCCGTTCTACTCTTCGGCCGCGGTGGCCGACGGCAAGGTCGTCCTCGGCGGACGGGACAAGCGCGTGCACGCCCTCGACGCCGTCACCGGCAAGGCAGCGTGGACGTACGCCACGCAGGCGAGAGTGGAGTCATCGCCGGCCATCGCCGCCGGCCGCGTGTACATCGGATCCAACGACGGGCGCCTGTACGTCCTCGATCTCGCCACCGGCCGCAAGCTCACCGAATGGCAAGCCGGGGCGCCGCTGAGCGCGTCGCCGGCCATTGCCGGCGGCCGACTCGTCATCGGGGCCCAGGACGGCCGCGTGCACTGCCTCGGCTGAGCACGTAGGACTTCTCCGTTTTCCCTAGCCGCCGTGGTGGGCGGGCGCACTTCGCAGGCGGGCGATCGCCACGATGCCGACGGCCGGACCCGCGGCGAGAACGGGAAACGCCCACCGCCATCCCGCGGATTCGGCGATCACCGGGACGATCTGAATGGTCGCGGTCGTCAGCAGGAAACCGAGCGACGTCTGCAGTGCCAAAGCCGTGCCCACCGCGTGAGGAGGCGCCATCTCGGTCACCATCGCGCTGAACTGCGCGGAGTCGGCGATGACGAAAAACCCCCATGCGGCGGCGATCGGGAGCAGCAGCCACGGGCTCGCGCCGAAGAACAGGCCGATGACGAGCGCGCACGACCCGCTGGCAGCCATGGCGACGGTCACGAGCCGCGCGCGGCCCATCCGATCGGCCGCCCATCCTCCCCAGACGCATCCGGCGGCGCCGATCGCGATGGTCGCGAACGCGTGGAGGCCCGCTGATCCGGCCGACGCGTCAGCGGCAGCACCTCGCGCCATCGCGCTCGCGGCGAGGAACGCGGGCAGCCAGGTCCACATCGCGTACAGCTCCCACATGTGGCCGAGATAGCCGAACACGGCCAGGCGCGTCTCGCGATGGGCCGCGACGCTCCTGGCCAGCCCCCACGAGAACGGGCGGCGGGGGAAAGCGAACGGGCCGTCCCGGTAGGCGAGGCCGACGACGACCGCGCCGGATGCGGCGCCCGCGGATACGCCGATCACGACCGCCTGCCAATGCAAGCCTTCCGCGGCGCGGAGCAGATAAGGCACCGCTTTCCCCATCGTCAGCGCCCCGATGAGTGTGCCGATGGCGAGGCCGCGACGGGAGCGGAACCAGGTGGCGGCCATCTTCATCGCCGGCGGATAGACGCCGGCGAGGAAAAAGCCGGTAGCGAATCGCGAGACCAGCGCCGCGGAATACTCGGGGACGATCACGAGGGCGGCCGTGGATGCGGCGGCGCCAAGAGCGGAGAGGGCCACCAGCGCGCGCCCGCTGACGAGGTCGGGCACGTTGAGGATCGCGGAGGCGGCGGTACCGGCCACGAAGCCGAGCTGCACCGCGGATGTGAGCCAACCGATCTCCGCGGCGCCGAGGCCCCATCCGGCGACGAGCTCCGGGGCGACGGCGTTGCCCACGAACCACGGCGCCATCCCGAGCAGCTGCGACAAGCACAGGACGGACAGCGCTCGCCATCTCGCGGGGTGGTCATCGTCACCCGGAGGCGTGGCCGGAGAGGCCGCCGTCACCTCGTGTCGCGGGATTTCAGTGAGCTGGGGGGTGCGGCGCAGCACCTCCCGGTGACAGCGGCACGAGCGACGGATTCACTTCGGCGCGAGGAGCGGGGGGTCTGGGGGGTGCGGCGCAGCACCCCCCAGCTCACTGA
>Ga0136617_10001370_pt1 | contig 21525 bp, 19 predicted proteins | sample AntDrymUQ3222106_2_FD_129672 | JGI IMG/M metagenome (GOLD analysis project Ga0136617, IMG submission 129672) | Polar desert sand microbial communities from Dry Valleys, Antarctica - metaG UQ322 (21.06) | ecosystem: Environmental > Terrestrial > Soil > Desert | place: Antarctica: Dry Valley...
CGCCGAAGCCGTGCAGCCACGGGTCGTCGGTGCTGCCCGCCAGCGCGCGGCGGTAGTTGCCCTCCATGAAGACGACCGCCTTCCACAGCGCGAGCGTGCGATACCAGCGGATGTCGGTCATCGCGCGCCCGCTGCGCTGCTCGTAGCGCGCGATGAGCTGCGCACGGGTCGGGAAGCCCTCCCCGCGCGTCACGCCGGAGAGCTCGAACATGCCGAGCGGCGGGTCGCCGCGCTGCACCCACAGCGCGCAGAGATAGCCGACGTCGGCGAGCGGGTCGCCGATCGTCGCCATCTCCCAGTCGAACACCGCGACGACGCGCGCGGGCGCGTCCGGCGCGAGCATGACGTTGCCGAGGCGGTAGTCGCCGTGGACGATCGTCGGCGCCGGCGATTGCGGCACGTGCTCGCGCAGCCACGCGCCGACGCGCTCGACCGCCGCGATCTCGCGCGTGCGATTGTGCTCCCAGAGCCCGAGGAAGCGCCGCAGCTGGCGCTCGAGGTAGCCCTCGGGCCGGTTCGAGAACCCGTCCAGCCCGCACGCGCGCCAATCGACGGCGTGCACCTCGACGAGCGCGTCGACGAGCTCCTCGCCGATTCGCCGCCGCTCCCGCGGCGTGTCGAGCGCGGCCGGCACGCTGCTCGTGACGACCTCGCCCGCGACGCGCTCCATGACATAGAACGGCGCGCCGATCAGCGCCTCGTCGTCGCCGACGGCGAGCACCCGCGGCACGCGGGCGCCAGTCGGCGCGAGCGCGCCCAGCAGCCGCGCCTCGCGCAGCACGTCGTGTGCGCTCGGCGGCAGCGGCCCGCGCGGCGGCCGGCGCAGGACGAGCTGGCGCTCGCCGCAGCGGATCAGGAGCGTGACGTTCGAGTGGCCCTCGCCGAGCGGCTCGACGACGAGCCCGTCGGCCGCGCCGGCTCCGGCGAGGCCATGCTTGGCGAGGAAGGCCAGCAACGGCTCGACGACGACGAGCGGCTCGCGCTCGTTGGACGCCGCCGCGGCGTGCGTCGCGACGATGTCGTCGGGGGCCAGCGGCGCGCTCATCGGGGGCGCACGTTAGGGCACTGCGCAACCTTGCCCCGATAGGTTGGTTGGAGTCCCCGATGCGCCGACTCCTCCCGTTCACGATCCTGCTCGTCCTCGCGCTCGCGCCCGCCGCGAGCGCGTCGCGATCGCAGTCGCTGACGTTCGAGGCCCCCAAGGATCTGCTCAACCCGGTCACGCGCCCGTCCGCGCTCGCGGAGCTCGATTCGCTCGGCGTGCGCGCGCTGCGCGTGATCCTCTCGTGGTCGGCGGTCGCGCCCGGCTCGGACCAGTCCGCCCGCCCGAACTTCGAGCCGACCGATCCGGCCGCCTACGACTGGGGCGAGTACGAGCCGCTCATGGCGGCCGCGCAGGAGCGCGGCTGGTCGGTGCTGATGACGATCTCCGGGCCGGTGCCGAAGTGGGCGACGGCGGCCAAGCGCGACAATCTCACGCGCCCGAGCCCGACCGCGTTCGCCGCGTTCGTCACGGCGGTCGGGCGTAAGTTCGGCGAGCAGGTCAGCACGTGGGCGATCTGGAACGAGCCCAACCAACCACAGTTCCTGCGCCCGCAGTACGCAAGCGGGGGCCGCGCCGCGTCGCCGGGGATCTACCGCAGTCTCTACAAGGCCGGCGTGCGCGGGCTGCAAAAGGCCGGACAGGCCGACGACACGATCCTGCTCGCCGAGACGTCGCCGCGCGGCACTCGCAACGTCGTCGCGCCGCTGCGCTTCCTGCGCGGCATGCTCTGCCTCGACGCGCGCTACAAGAAGCGGCCGAAGTGCGGCGCGCTCGATGCCGACGGCTACGCCCACCACGCCTACACGACCCGCCAGGGCCCATACTTCAAGCTGGCCCAGAAGGACGACGTCACGATCGGCGTGCTCTCGCGCCTGACGACCGCGCTTGACCGCGCGCAGCGCGCGGGCGCGCTGACGAAGCGGCTGCCGATCTACCTGACCGAGTTCGGCATCCAGTCCACGCCGGACACGCAGCAGGGCGTTTCGCTCGCCAAGCAGGTCGAGAACCGCGCGATCTCGGAGCGGATCGCCTGGGGGAACCAGCGCGTCGTCGCCTTCTCGCAGTACCTCCTGCGCGACAGCGATCCGACCGGGCCCAAGCAGTACGGCGGCTTCGAGTCGGGCCTGCGCTTCGCCGACGGCAAGCCGAAGCCATCGCTGCCCGCGTTCCGGCTGCCACTTGCGGTCAAGCGCATGGGCTCGAGGGTCTCGATCTGGGGCCTCGTACGCCCCGCGGGCGCTGTGACGACGGCGACGATCACGTACGCAGACCGCGGCTCGTCGAGCTTCAAGACCCTGCGCAGCGTGACGACCGACGCCCGCGGCTACTTCACGGTCAGCTCGACGTACCGCCAGGGCCGGCGCTGGAACATCACCTGGCAGGACTTCACGGGCACGCCGGTCGCGTCCTACACCGGCACGTAGCCGGGCTGAGCGACACTCAGCGGCGCGCGATCAGCATGAACGTGTGCCCGAGCCAGCGCAGCCCGGGCGCCGAGCCGTAGCGGTCCAGCGCGCCGACGGCGCGCTGGGCGCGGACCGGCAGCCGCCGCCACGAATAGCTGACGGCGTGCAGCTCAGGCTGCAGGCCGGCGGCGCGGGCGGCCGCCGCCAGGCGGCGCGGCGACAGCGGGATGTCGTCGGGTGTGCCGTGCACGCGCACGCCGAGCCCGGCCCGATTTGCGACCGCCAGCGCGGCGCCGATCGGGTGGTAGACGTTCGGCTCGATCGCGACGAGCGCGCCGCCCGGACGCAGCAGCCGCCGCGCCTCGGCGAGGACCGGCGCGAGCGGACCGGCGTACACGACGTGGTGCAGGACGAGGCGGTGCAGGACGACGTCGAACGACGCGTCGGGCAGCGCGTCCAGCTGTCCGGCCGCGCCCTGCAGCCCCTCGTCGGCCTCGCCCTGCGCGACCGCGAAGCGCGGCCGCTCGGGATCGAGGTCGGCGGCGACGATCCGCCACGCCGGCTTGGGCAGCAGGTGGCGTCCGGGGTGCCAGCCGCAGCCGACCGACAGCGCGTCGCCGCCGGTGAGGCCGAGGTGGCGATCGAGCAGGTCGCGCTCGCGCCGCTTGCCGCGCTCGTACTGCTCGTCGAGCGTCGCCGGATCGCTGAGCCGGTCGAGCAGGTTGTCGGGCGTGTAGGTCTCGCTCATCGTGCCGGTCGGTGTTAGGCTACTTCGCGTGCCCTTCAACATCGGCCCGGGCGAACTCGTCATCCTCCTGCTCCTGCTCGTCGCGCTCGTCGCCGGCGTCGCGACGGTCATCCGCAGGATCTGAGGCGCCACTGCTCCGCCACCGTAGGCTGCGCGACGATGTCGCGCTGGTCGGCTGAGAACGTCTACGGCACCGCCAAGCAGGGTCTGCGCTCGCGCGCGGCCGCACTGGCCTCCGCCCGCGCCCGTCGCATCCGCCACGCGCGGCTGTTCGCGCTCACCGGCGCGACCGCGCAGACGCGCATCCTCGACATCGGCTGCGGGCGCCTCGGGCTGCGCCGCCATGCGCCCGAGCTCGACATCACCGGCGTCGACCGCGTGCCCCGGCCCGAGTACCCGGGACCGTTCGTGCAGGCCGACGTGCTCGACGGGCTGCCGTTCGCCGACGGCGAGTTCGACCTCGCCTACTGCTCGAGCGTCGTCGAGCACATCGCGCCGCAGGACCGGCCGGCATTCGCGGACGAACTGCGGCGCGTGGCCTGCGGCTGGTACGTCCAGACGCCGGCCTTCTCGTTTCCTGTCGAGCCCCACGCGCTGCTGCCGTTCGCGCACTGGCTGCCGATCGCCGTCCGCCGACCGTACTGGCGGCTGGGCGTCGCCGGTGACTGGGAGGAGATCGCGCTGCTGCGGCGCGCAGAGATGGCTGCGCTGTTCGGCCCACCGGTCGCCGAGCGCGCCGGCCCGCTCGTGAAAAGCTGGATCAGCGTCAAAGCGGCGTGAACACGGTGTCAACGACACCGTGACGTGACGTCGCCGGCGACCGCAAACGGCCTAGATTGCCGTATATGGCACAGCAGCTCTGGTTCCTGCGACACGGCGAGGCCGAGCCGCACGATGCACGGCCCGACGCCGAGCGCCGCCTCACCGCGCGCGGCGAAGAGCAGTCGCGCGCCGCCGGCCGCGCGCTCGCGGCGCTCGAGATCAGGTTCCAGCTCGTCATGACGAGCCCGCGGCTGCGGGCGCTGGACACGGCGCGGCTGGCCTGCGAGGAGATCGGCTGCGACGTCGTCGCCGACGACGCGCTGGCGAGCGGCTTCGACGTCGACGAGGCGCTCGCGCTCGCCCACGCCGCCGGCGACGACAAGCGCGTGCTGTTCGTCGGGCACAACCCGGATCTCGAGGAGATCGTGCACGACCTCAGCGGCGGCAACGTCGACATGAAGAAGGCGGTATCGCGGCGGTGCGGCTGCGCGGCCCGCGGCGCGGCGAGCTGCTCGTGCTGCTGCGCCCGCGGGAGATCAGCCTGATCGCGCGGACCGACGGCTGAGCTGCAGCACAGGCGCCGGCGTCATAGCAGCTTCGCGGTCGCCCGTGCCGCGATCAGCAGCGGGTCGTAGACGCCGCTGAACGGCGGTGCGTAGGACAGGTCGAGCAGCGCCAGCTCCTGTACGGAGAGGCCCGTCCAGACGGCGATCGCGAGCACGTCGATCCGCTTCGCCGCGCCCTCGACACCGACGATCTGCCCGCCGAGCAGGCGCCCGCTGCCGGGCTCGGCGACGAGCTTGACCCAGATCGGCCCCGCGCCGGGGTAGTAGCCCGCCCGCGTGCGGTCCTTGATCGTCGCGCTGACGACCGCGATCCCGGCGCTCGCCGCCTCGCGCTCGCCGATGCCCGTGCGCCCGACCTCGTAGCGACAGATCTTCGACACCGCCGTCCCGATGACGCCCGGGAAGCGCTCGTCGCCGCCCGTCGCGTTGACACCGGCGATGCGGCCCTGCTTGTTGGCGTGCGTGCCGAGCTGGATGTTCACCATCCGGTCGAGCACGCGGTGATGGCTCTCGGCGCAGTCGCCGGCGGCGAAGACGCCGTCGTGGCCGGGGCAGCGCTGACGGTCGTCGACGCGCAGCGCGCCGCTGTCGCCGAGCTGCAGGCCGGCCGCGGCGGCAAGCTCGACATCAGGCAGCGCCCCCGCGCCGACCACGACGTGATCGGCTTCGAAGCATTCGTCGGCGGTGCGAACCGCCACCGGCGCGCCCGCCTCGTCGACGACGATCTCCTCGACGGCCGCACCGAGCACGACGCGCACCCCCGTGCCCTCGGCGGCGTCCTGGACATGACCGGCCATGTCGGCGTCGAGCGTCGCCATGACCTGCGAGGCCTGGTCGATCATCGTCACGCGCAGCCCGCGGTCGACGAGCGCCTCGGCCATCTCCAAGCCGATGTAGCCCGCGCCGACGACGACCGCGCTGCCGCCGCCGCGCTCGAGCGCCGCGCGCAGCCGCTCGCCGGCGTCGACCGTCCGCGCCGGCTCGATCGCGTCCGCGCCCGGGATCGGCGGCGGCACGCCGCGCGCGCCCGTCGCCACGACGAGCTGGTCAAACGGCTCCTCGGACTCCTCGCCGGTGCCGGTGCGCACCGTCAGCCGCCGCGCTGCGAGGTCGATCGCGACGACCTCGCAGCGCGTGCGCACGTCGATGCCGGCCGCGCGGTGCTCCTCGGGCCCGCGGCTGATGAGACGGTCGGCGTCGTCGACGAGCCCGCCGACGTAGTAGGGGATCCCGCATGCCGAGTACGAGGTGTACGGACCGCGCTCGAACGCCACGATCTCGATCTCCGGGTCGCGGCGGCGCGCGATGCTCGCCGCGCTCATGCCGGCCGCGTCGCCGCCGACGATCGCCAGTCGTTGCCTCCCCATTGAACGGGAAGCGTACGGGTCTAGGCTTGGTTGCATGCCCGAGCTACCCGAGGTCGAGATCACCGCGCGCCGGCTCGATGTCGCGCTGCGCGGCGCGACGATCGAGTCCGCCCTCGCGCCGGGGATCAACGCGCTGAAGACCTTCGACCCGCCGCTGTCGGCGCTCGAGGGCCGGCAGATCACGTCGGTCGGGCGGCGCGGCAAGCAGTTCGTCGTCGAGGTCACGGGCGGGCTCGCGCTGCTCGTGCACCTCATGAGCGCGGGCCGCCTACAGCTCTACGACAAGCGCGCCGGCCCGCGCGACCGGACGTCGCGGCTGCTGCTGCGGATCGCCGACCCGGCGCACGCACGCGAGCTGCGCCTGCGCGAGTTCGGCACGAAGCAGGCCGCCTGGGTCAAGCTGCTCGCGAGCGACGCCGTCGACGACGACGAGCTGATCGCGACGCTCGGCCCGGAGGCATGGCCGCAGCCGCCCGAGGGCCTGCGGTCGCTGCTGCACGCGCCGCGTCCACTGCACACGATGCTGCGCGACCAGCGCGTGATCGCGGGCATCGGGCGCTCGTGGGTCGACGAGATCCTGTGGACCGCGCGGCTGTCGCCGTTCAAGCGCGGCGACGACCTCTCCGAGGATGAGGCGACGGCGCTACGCGAGGCGATCGCGACCGTCCTGGACGGGGCGATCGAGCACTACGAGCGCGTCATCGCGCTGCCGATCCCCGACAAGCTGCCGCTGCCGCTGCAGGTCCACCGCAAGGGCGGGGAGCCGTGCCCGCGCTGCGGCACGACGATCGAGCAGGTCCACTACGAGGACTACGTCATGTGCTACTGCCCGGCCGAGCAGACGCAGGGCAAGGTGCTCAAGGACCGGCGCCTGTCGCGGCTGCTGAAGTAGCTACCCCGCGTCGTCGTCGCGGACCCCGTGCAGCGGGTTCGGGATCTGCACGTACTGCGGCTCCTCGTGCAGGCGCGTGCGCATGTTCGCCTTGCAGGGCCACGTCGCGTCGGTGAGCAGGCGCTCCAGCAGCGTCGCCGTGTGGCCGCCGCGCTCGCGCTCGCGCTCGAGCAGCGCCTTGAGATCGCCGAGCAGCACGATCTCCTCGACGTGGCCGGCCACGCCGAGCGCGTTGATGACCGCCAGCGCGTTGTCGAGGAACGGACCCTCGCCGATTCCTGCCCCGGCGACGGCGATGTCGTCGTGGGCGGCCTGGCCGTGCAGCGCGCCGCGCGCGCCGCGCAGGACGGCGCGCGCCGGCCAGCCGTCCTCGAGCTCGAGCAGCGTGTCGCGCTGGTCTGTCCTGATCGACAGCCCGGGCTCGGCGTACAGGCGCAGCAGCGGCACGACCGTGACCTCCGCGTAGCGGGCGAACCACTCGCGCGCGACGTCCTCGGACGGGCGCCCGCTCTCCTCGGCGAGCCGCGTCACGATCTGCCCGAGCCGGCTCGAGCCGCCGAACGGGTGATCCTGGACGAGCACCTCGAGCGCGCTGACGTCGGCGTCCGAGCGCGTCTGCCAGCGGTTCTCGCGCAGCTGTACCGACAGGCCCTCGATCGGCGCGCCGTCGGCCTGCACGGCGAGGTAGGCGGGATCCTGCAGGATCGTCAGCTGGGGCGCGGCCGCGGAGGCCGCGGCGCCGGCTTCGTCGCCGAGCTCGCGCGCCGCGTCGACCGCACGCTGCAGCTCCTGCCGAGAGGAGATGTGCATCTCGTCCGTCAGCCGCACGTGGAGCGGGAACGTGAGCTGCCACGGCCAGTCGGCGTTGTAGACGGTCGACAGCGACGTCGTCGGCGCGACCTCGCTGCCGAGCGCGCCGAGGTCGGCGATGCGACCGTCCGCCAGTAGGGCCGCGACGACCTGCTGCTCGCGGACGTGCTCGAGCTCCCAGGGGTGGACGGGCAGCAGCACGCGCGGGCCGAGATCCGCGAGCGCCGCGTCGAGCGCGGCGACGTCGACCGCCGGGTCATCACGCAGGAGCCGCTCGGTGAGCTCGGCCGCGGGCGTGCCGGTCGCGCTGTCGTGCTCGACGAGCGCGGGATCGACGGCGAGCCAGCGCAGCGCGAACCGCGCCTGCGCCTCGGGAGCGTAGGCGGCGGTCTGCTCGGCGTCGAGCTCCCAGCGGCTCTTGGCCGTCGGGTGCGCCATGTGGCCGAGCAACCCGGCCTGCTCGCTCTCGATGAAGCTCAGCGGATCGGCGCTCCAGAGCTGGTCGATGTCCTCCGCGCGCGCGTCGAGGAACGCGCCGACGGTGGCGACGCTCTGGCGGATGCGCGACAGCAGCAACGTCGGATCGGGGCCGCGCGTGCCGGGCGCGGAGATGTCGTCGTCGAAGATCGTCGCGCCGAGCTCGTCGGCGAGCATCCCCATGAGCGTGTCGATCGAGACGGCCCACGGCTTGCCGCCGGCCATCGCGACGTGCGCAGGCGTGCGGAAGCGGTGACGGTGCGTGGGCGATAGGTGGCGCACGCCGGCGAGCACCGCCGTACGCTCGTCCGGGAACGGCAGCACCGCGACGAACTCGTCGCCCTCGACGGCGAACTCGGGCACGCTCGCGGCCGGCACGGGGCGCCACTCGCCGCCTTCCCGCGTGTAGCAGTTCAGGAGCGTCTCGGTGGCGGCGCGGACGGCCGCCTCGTAGCCGCGCGTCTTCGGCACCGCCTCGCGGGAGCTCGCCGGTAGGGGGCCGGTCTCTTCGTTGGTCGCCATGTTCGTACTCATACCTTCGATGCGCTGCGGCGAAGCGCCGCGGCTCACGTTCGATGCTACGCAAGTGCGATCATGCGACCCATGATCGGTCCCGGATGCCCCGCACCAGACTTCGAGCTACCCGACCAGGACGGTGATCCTGTCCGCCTGTCGGCGCTGCGCGGACGCACGATCGTCCTGTACTTCTACCCCAAGGCCGACACACCCGGCTGTACGACGCAGGCCTGCTCGATCCGCGATCGCGCCGCCGACTACTCGGCCGCCGGGGTCAAGGTCATCGGCGTGTCACCGGACCCCGTCGCGAAGGTCAAGAAGTTCCACGACAAGCGCGATCTGAACTTCACGCTGCTCGGCGACGAGGACCACGCCGTCTGCGACCTGTACGGCGTGTGGATGCAGAAGTCGATGTACGGCAAGACGTACATGGGCGCCCAGCGCGCGACGTTCATCATCGACGCCGACGGCTGCATCGTGCACGTCATTCCGAAGGCCTCGCCGAAGACCCACGACGACGAGGTCCTGAAGGTGCTCGGCGAGCTGCGGTCCGCCGCGTAGCGCTAGACGTCCTGCCGGCTCGGGCACATTCGCCGCAGCGCACACTCCCCGCACGCCGGCCGCTGCGCATGACACGTCCGGCGCCCGTGGCGAAGCAGGTTGACGTGCAGCTCGAGCTCGGCGCCCGGCGGCGTGAGGTCGAGCATCGCGTCGTGCAGCTCCGCGAACGGCGCCTTCGGCCGCAGCAGGCCCAGCCTCGTACCGACGCGCGAGACATGCGTGTCGACGGGCACGTCGCGCAGCCCGAAGGAGAACAGCAGCACGCAGGCCGCCGTCTTGCGCCCGACGCCGGGCAGCGAGCAGAGGTGGTCCTGTGACTCGCCGACCGGCGCCGCGCGCATCCACGCGAGGTCCAGCGGGTCACCGATCGCCCGCAGGATCGCCTGGATGCGCGCGGACTTCACCTTCGAGATGCCGCCGGGCCGGATCGCCTCCTCGATCTCCTCGAGCGGCGCGTCACGCACCGCCTCCCACGTCGGGAAGCGCTCGCGCAGGCGCAGGAACGCGACGTCGCGGTTGCGGTCGTTCGTCGACTGCGACAGGACGGTGAGCACGAGCTCGGCGAGCGGATCGCCGTGCGGCTCGGCGACGGGCACGCCGTAGACCTCCGCCAGCCGCTCGCGGATCCGCATGACCCGTCCGCGGGTGGGCCGCCGCCAGCCGGCGCGCGTCACTCCAGCGCGCCCCAGCGCTCGCACGCGCGAGCGGCCTCCTCGGCGGCCTCGGGCAGCGCGGCGGCGAGCGCCGACGGGTAGTAGTCGGTGTGGCCGAGCTGGGCGATCAGGACGCCGAGGAACACGTCGCCGGCGCCGACCGTGCTGCGCACCCGGGCCGGCTGCGCCCGCACGTCGAGCTTCATCCCCTTCGCTCGCAGGATCGCCCCGCCGACGCCGCGCGTGACGATGACGTGCTGCGCCCCGGCCGCGAGCAGCGACGCCGCGGCCGCCTCCGGGTCGGTCTCGCCGGTCATGAGCCGGGCCTCGGCCTGGTTGCACTTCACGAGGAACGCGCCGGGCACGCAGGCGCGCGACATCGTCCCCGCGCGGCCGGGGTTCGCGCGCCAGCGGTGCATGCGCAGGTTGGGATCGAAGACGATCGGCCGCTCGTGCTCGAGCGCTCGCTCGCGTGCCGCCATCGTCAGATCCGCCTCGGCCGCGCCGGCGAGCGTGTTGGAGGTGAAGAACAGCGCGTCGGTCGCCTCGACGGCGTCGAGCAGCCGCTCGTCGAGCGCGTCGACCGTCGCGGCGACGCCGTCGCCGTAGAGCTCCCAGGCGGGCTCGCCGCGCTCGTCGAGCGTGATCAACACCATCGCGGTGGCGCAGCCGTCAGCACGCCCGAACCAGCGCAGACCGACGCCCGCCTCGGCGAGCCGGTCGTGCAGCCACGTGCCCCACCGATCGTCACCCACGCCTCCGGCGAGTGACACGTGGGCGCCGAGGCGGGCCGCCGTAGCGGCGACATTCGCGGTCACGCCGCCCGGCGACGGCACGAACGCGTCGGCCTCGTCGAGCGAGGCGACGGGACGACGGCAGATGAGGTCGACGATGGCCTCGCCGAAGCAGAGGTTTGCACGCGCGTGAGGCTATCTTCCGCGGCCGTGCCACGGCTGACTCAGGAGACCATCGAGCTCGACGAGCAGCCGGTCTTCCTGCGCCGGGCGGGCGCGGACGAGGTGCCGACCATCTACCTGCACGGAATTCCGACGAGCTCGTTCGACTGGCTTTCGCCGCTGGCGCTGGGCGGCGGCATCGCGGTCGACCTGCCGGGCTTCGGGCGCAGCGGCAAGCGCGGCGACCTCGACTACTCGCTCGCCGGGCATGTGCGCTTCCTCGACCGTCTGCTGGACGCACTCGAGCTCGACCGCGTGCGGCTGTGCATGCACGACTGGGGCGCGGCGGTCGGCCTGGCCTGGGCGAGCGAGCAGCCCGCGCGCGTGCAACGGCTCGTCGTCATCAACGGCGTCCCGCTCCTGCAGGGCTTTCGCTGGCGCGGGCCGGCGCGGCTCGTGCGGATGCCGATCGTCGGGCCGATCGCCGTCGGCGCCGCCACGAAGCCCGTCCTGCGCCGCGTCTCGCGGCGTGCGACGGCGGGCCCGGGACCGATGCCCGAGTCGTGGGTGTCGAGCGTCGCCGAGAACTTCGACCTCGGCACCGAGCGCGCGACGCTTGCGCTGCTGCGCAGCGCCGCTCCCGACGTGCTCGCCGAGGCGGGGGCGAACCTCGCTGCCGTGACCGCGCCGGCGCTCGTCCTCTGGGGCGAGCACGACCCGTACATCCCGGCGCGCTTCGGCGCGGGCTATGCGGCGACGCTCGGCGACGCGACGCTCGAACTCGTCGAGAACGCGGGCCACTGGCCCTGGATCGACCAACCGCAGCTCAGCGCGCGGATCGTCGAGCACCTGGGCGCATGAGGTACCGCGGCCTCCAGGCGCCGCATCGTTCACGGGACGGGCGTCGCGACCGTCGGTGCGAGGGTGGTGGCGTGCACGGCCGCATCCTGGCGCCGTGGGCCGTCGCGGCGCTCGGCGCCGCCGTCTACCTGATCGTCGCGCCGCCGAGCGCGGACCTCGCCGCGCAGGAGTACCGCGCCGATCTCGGCCTCGTCATCTGGAACGACGGCTGGTTCGCGGGCCACCACACGCCGGGCTACAGCGTGCTGTTCCCGCCGCTCGGCGGCGCGCTCGGCGTGCGCCTGACGGGTGCGCTCGCCGCCGTCGCGGCGGCCGCGCTGTTCGCGCCGCTCGCGCGCCGGCACTGGCGTTCGCGGCCTCGCGCCGCCGCCGCGGCCGCGCTCTGGTTCGCCGCCGGCACGACCGCCGTGCTGCTGACCGGGCGGATCACCTTCCTGCTCGGGGTCGCGATCGGCGTCGGCGCGCTGCTCGCGCTGTCGCGCGAGTGCCGCCTGCTCGCGCTCGCGCTCGCGGCGCTGACGACGCTCGCGAGCCCGGTCGCGGGGCTGTTCGTGGCGCTGGCGGGGACCGCGTGGGCGCTCGCGGAGCGACCCCGGCGGCTCTCCGGCGCCGCGATCGCGGCCGCGGCGCTCGCGCCGGTCGCGATCATGCTCGCGCTCTTTCCGCAGGGCGGCAGCGAGCCGTTCGTCGCGTCGGCCTTCTGGCCCGCGCTTGCGGGGACCCTGCTCCTCGCGGCGCTGCTGCCGGAGCGCGAGCGCACGCTGCGGGTCGGCGCGCTGCTCTACGCGCTCGCGCTCGTCGGCGCGTTCGCGATCGCGACGCCGCTGGGCGGCAACGCGACCCGCCTCGGCGCGCTCGCCGCCGGCCCCGTCGCGCTCGGTGCGCTCAGCGGCAGGCGCAGCCCCGCGCTGCTCGCCGCTCTCGCGCTGGCGTTCGCGTACTGGCCGCTGTACCCGGCGGTGCGCGACGTCGCCCGCGCGTCCGGCGATCCCTCGCTGCAGGCCGCCTACCACGCCCCGCTCGTGCGCTTCCTGCAGTCACGCCCGCGAGCGGGCGGCTTCCGCGTCGAGATCCCGTTCACCGAGAACCACTGGGAGGCGCGGCACGTCGCGGGCGGGCGGGATGCAATCGCGCTCGCGCGCGGCTGGGAACGCCAGCTCGACCGGCGCTTCGGCGCGCTCTTCTACGACGGCAGCCTCGACGCCGCGAGCTACCGCGCCTGGCTCGACGAGCGCGCCGTCGCCTACGTCGCCCTGCCCGACGTGGCGCTCGACGACGCCGGCCGCGACGAGACGCGGCTCGTCGATGCGGGACTGCCCTACCTGCGCCGGGTCTGGCGCAACGCGAACTGGCGCGTCTTCGCCGTCGTGCGCCCCAAGCCGCTCGCCAGCGGCGCCGGCGCAGCGGCGACCCTGAGCTCGACCGGCGTCACGCTGCGCGCCGCCAACGCCGGCGATGTGCTCGTGCGCGTGCACCACACGCGCTGGTGGCGCGTCACCTCCGGGCGCGCCTGTGTGCGCGCCGGCCGCGGCGGGATGACCCGCGTGCGCGTGTTGGCCCCCGGCACGGTACGCCTGCAGGCACGGCTCGCGGGCTCGTCCTGCCGGCGGTGACAACTCCGCTACACCGGCGCCACGCCGCGCGGATACGGTCGCACGCGAATGTCCGCCGGTGCCCGCCCCGCGCCGTGGCTGATCGCGGCGGCGCTCGCCCTCGCCTGGCTCGCCTTTGGCCCGCCGACGCCCGACCTCGCCGCGCAGGTCTACCGCAGCGGACTGTTTCAGAGCGAGGGCTTCACGGTCTTCAACGCCAACTGGTACGGCGGCCATCACACGCCCGCGTACTCGATCCTGTTTCCCCCGCTCGGCGCGCTGCTCGGCGTGCGCGTCGTCGGCGTGCTCGCCGCCGTGGCGTCCGCGCTGCTGTTCGAGCGCATCGCGCGCCGGCATTTCGGCGACAGCGCCCGCTGGGGCGCGCTGTGGTTCGGAGCGGGGACGGTGGCCGACCTGCTCATCGGCCGCCTGACGTTCGCCGTCGGCGTCGCGTGCGCCCTCGCGGCCGTCTACATGCTGCAGCGCGGCCATCGCCGCAGCGGCCTCGCGCTCGGCGTCTGCTGCACGCTGGCAAGCCCGGTCGCCGGGCTGTTCCTCGCGATGGCGGGCATCGCACATGCGGTCGCCGTCCGCGCGCGTCTGGGGCTGTGGCTCGCCGCGGCCGCGTTGATCCCCGCCGTCACGCTGTCGGCGCTGTTTCCCGAGGGCGGAAGTCAGCCCTTCAAGCCCGGCACGCTGCTGTCGATCGTGCTCTGCTGCGTGCTGCTGCTGTGGCTGCTGCCCGCCCGCGAGCGCGCGCTGCGCACGGCGGCACTGCTCTACCTCGGCGCCGGGCTGCTCGCGTTCGCGATCGCGACGCCGATGGGCGACAACGCGAGCCGGCTCGGCGTCGCGTTCGCCGCGCCGCTGCTGCTCTGCGCGGCGCGCTCGTCGTGGCCGCACCGCCAGCTCGGTCTCGCCGGGCTGGTGGCGCTGTTCGCCTGGCAATGGTGGGCGCCGGTGCGCGAGACGATCAAGGGCGCCGACGACCCCTCCGGGCAGGCGTCGTACTTCGCGCCGATGCTGAGCTTCATCGATCGCCGCGCCGAGGCCGCGGTCCGCGTCGAGGTGCCGTTCACGCGGCTGCACTGGGAGTCGGTCTACGTCGCTCGCGACGTGCCGCTCGCGCGCGGCTGGGTGACGCAGCTCGACGTGAAGTACAACGCGCTCTTTCGCGGCGACGCGGCGGCGCGGCTGAGCCCGGCGCGCTACCGCCGCTGGCTCGACCGCGAGGGCGTGCGCTACGTCGCGCTGCCCGACGTCGCGCTGGATCCAGCCGGCGGGCCGAGGCCGACCTCATCCGCGGCGGGCTGCCGTACCTGCGCGCGGTGTACCGCAACCGCCACTGGGTGATCTATGAGGTGCGCGACACTCCGGGCCTGTCGGACGGCGTCGGCCGCCTGACGAAGGTCGCGCCGCAGTCCTTCGACCTGCACGCGCGACAGCCCGGCTTCACGCTCGTGCGGGTCCGATTTACGCCGTACTGGCGAATTGCGCGCGGCCGTGGCTGCGTCATGCGCAGCGCCGCCGGCTGGACGCTCGTGTACGCGCTGAGCAGCGGTTCGATGCGCGTGGCAACGGCGTTTGACCCGCGCAGGGTGATCACGCGCGACGCCCGCTGCACGCGCCCGCCGCAAACACCCGGGAGCCGGGTGTGATCTTTCGTAACATGACCCGGTTCCCATGTCCGCTCGCCTCAGCAGCTTCCAAGCGCGCCTGCTCCCGCACGGGCCGCTCGACGTCCTGCGCCAGGTCGCGCTGTTCGTGGCCGCCTACCAGCTCTACCGCGTCGTCCGCGGGCTGGCGAACAACGCCGACGCTGCGACGGCCGCGTTCTCCAACGCACGCCACCTCATCGGCGTCGAGCAGACGCTCAACATCTTCGTCGAGCCGTCGCTGCAGGCGTTCGCCTCCGGGCAGGAGTGGCTGCTGGACGGTGCCTCGTGGATGTACATCAACGCGCAGACCTCGATCACGCTCGGCGCGCTGGCCTGGCTGTACCTGTTTCGCAACGAGAGCTTCTACTTCGTGCGCAACATGTTCCTCGTCGCCTTCGGCGTCGCGCTCATCGGCTACGCGGTGTTTCCGACGGCGCCGCCGCGCTTCTTCCCGGAGTGGGGCTTCTTCGACGCGGTGTCGGACTTCACGGGGGTGGCACAGGACAGCGTGACGATCAACGAGCTCTTCAACCCCTACGCCGCGGTGCCCTCGATGCATGTCGGCTTTGCGCTCATGATCTCCGTCCCGCTCGCCCGCCTCGTACGCTGGCGGGCGCTGAAGATCTTCTGGGCGCTGTACCCGCTGCTCGTCGTGTTCGTCATCGTCGTGACCGCCAACCACTTCATCGCCGACGCCGTTCTGGGCGCCGTCGCCGCGGGCCTCGGCGCCCTCGCGGCGCGAGCCCTCGCACGGACGCGGCCGCACGTGTGGCAGTTCGAGCCCGCGCGCGCAGCCGAGGCGACGGCGGCGCCTTGATGCCGGCCGACACGAGAACGCCTGCGCCGCCGACGCCCGATCCCGCCCGCCCCGGCGAGCCTCGGCGGCGCGCGCGTCCGCGGCCCGGCGCCAACCGCCTGGAGCTGCTGCGCGACCGCCTGATCGCCTCGCGCCTGACGCCGAACCAGATCTCGATGGCGGGCTTCACGCTCAACGTCATCGCCGCGGTGCTCGTCTGGCAGCACGAGTTCTTCATCGGCGGCGTCGTGTTCATCATCGGTTCGATCTGCGACACGCTCGACGGCGGCTACTCGCGCATGTCGGGCAAGGGAACGCCGTTCGGCGCGTTCCTGGACTCGACGCTGGACCGGATCGTCGAGGGCATCGTGCTGACCGCGATCGCCACGACGTTCACCGAGCAACGCGACGAGCTGGCCGTCGCCGCCGTCGTCGTCGCGGTGATGTCATCGCTCGTCGTGTCCTACACGCGGGCGCGCGCCGAGGCGCTCGGCGTCGAGTGCAAGGTCGGCATCGCCGATCGGTTCGTGCGCGTCGTCATCCTGTCCGCGGGCCTCGTGTTCGCGGACCTGGGGGCGCTTGAGCCATCGGTCTACGTGCTCGCTGCGCTGTCGACGGTCACGGTCGTGCAGCGCATCCTGCACGTCCGCCGCGAGCTCACGCACGCAACCGTGTAACGAGCCATCCCGCGCGGGGTGTCAACCCGCGAACGCTGACACGAAAAGGAAACCAAGCTGACATGACTCCCACCACCGGCAAAGGCAACGGCGCCGCCTCCACCAACGGCGCCGCGCGCTACCAGCAGGACAAGGTACGCGTCGCGATCGTCGGCGTCGGCAACTGCGCTTCGGCCTTCGTCCAGGGCGTCGAGTACTACAAGAGCGCCGACGCGACGCAGGAGGTGCCCGGCCTCATGCACGTCGACCTCGGCGGCTACCACATCTCCGACATCGAGTTCACGGCCGCCTTCGACATCGACAAGACGAAGGTCGGCAAAGACCTCGGCCAGGCGATCCACGCCGGCCAGAACAACACGATCACGTTCGCCAAGGTCCCCAGCAAGCTCGGCGTGCAGGTCCACCGCGGGATGACCCACGACGGCCTCGGCAAGTACCTCAAGGAGAAGATCGAGAAGGCCCCCGGCGAGACCGCCGACATCGTGCAGATCCTCAAGGACACGCACACCGATGTCGTCGTCTCCTACCTCCCGGTCGGCTCGGAGGACGCGACGAAGTGGTACGTCGAGCAGGTGCTCGAGGCCGGCTGCGGCTTCGTGAACTGCATCCCGGTCTTCATCGCGCGCGAGGAGTACTGGAACAAGCGCTTCAGGAAGGCCGGCCTGCCGATCGTCGGCGACGACATCAAGTCGCAGGTCGGCGCGACGATCGTGCACCGCTCGCTGGCGCGCCTGTTCCACGACCGCGGCGTGAAGCTCATGCGCACGTCGCAGCTCAACGTCGGCGGCAACATGGACTTCTACAACATGCTCGAGCGCGAGCGGCTGGAGTCCAAGAAGATCTCCAAGACGAACGCGGTGACGTCGATCATGGGCCACGACCTGCCCGCCGACGACGTCCACGTCGGACCGTCGGACTACGTGCCGTGGCTGACGGACCGCAAGTGGGCGCATATCCGCCTGGAGGGCCAGTCCTTCGGCGACGTGCCGCTGACGGCCGAGCTGAAGCTCGAGGTGTGGGACTCGCCCAACAGCGCCGGGATCGTCATCGACGCCGTGCGCTGCTGCAAGCTCGCGCTGAACCACGGCCTCAGCGGCCAGCTCGACGGCCCCTCCTCCTACCTCATGAAGTCGCCGATGAACCAGCGGCCCGACGAGCAGGCGCACCTGGACACCGAGAGCTTCATCGCGAAGTACGCGCGCAAGCCGGGGACCGAGCCCGCGATGCCCACCGCTCCGGCGAAGAAGGGCGCGCCACGAAGTAGACGGCCCGCGCCGCGATGAGCAATTCCGGCGGCCCGCAATTCGGCGCGCCGTAGCATTGCTCCATGAGCACGGACGACAGCAGCAGCCAGACAACAGCACCGGCGCAACCGCCGGCCGCGGCCGCGGCGCCCGCACGGACGCTGGCGACCCTCCTCATCGACGCCGCCGCGCGCCACCAGGGCACGGCGATGCGCTACCCGCAGGACGGCGGCTGGCAGCGCACCTCCTATCCGCAATTCGGCACCGATGTGCGGGCGATCGCCAAGGGTCTCCTCGCGCTCGGCGTGGCGCCCGGCGAGCGCGTCGCGATCCTCTCCAACACGCGCCCCGAGTGGACGCTCGCCGATTTCGGCGCGATCTGCGCCGGCGCAGCCGTCGTACCCGTCTACCAGACGAACTCGCCGGAGGAATGCCAGTACGTCCTCGAGCATTCGGGCGCCACGGCGCTCTTCTGCGAGGACGCGGAGCAGCTGGCCAAGATCGCCGAGATCCGGGCGGCGCTGCCCGAGCTGCGCCACGTCATCCGCTTCGAGGGTGAGGGCGACGACGCGATCACGCTGGGCGAGCTGCGGACGGGCGGCGCTGACGTCGGCGACGCCGATCTCGACGCGCGCGTGCGCGCGATCGGCTCCGGCGACGTCGCGACGATCGTCTACACGTCGGGCACGACCGGGCCGCCGAAGGGCTGCGTGCTCACGCACGGCAACGTGTGCTCGGTCGTCGGTGCCTCCCTCGAGCGCATCGACTTCGTGCCCGACGACGACGTCCTGTACACCTTCCTGCCGCTCGCCCACGTGTTCGCACGGGTCGTGCAGTTCGTCGCCGTCGACGTCGGGGCCGAGCTGGCTTACTGGCGTCGCGACCCGAAGAAGATCGTCGAGGACGTGCAGATCATCAAGCCGACGCACCTGCCCTCGGTGCCGCGCATCTTCGAGAAGATCCATACCGCCGCGACCGCGAAGGCCGAGGCGGCGGGCGGCGCGAAGGCCAAGCTCTTTCACTGGGCGGTCGGCGTCGGGCGCGAGGCGCGCCGTCGCGAGGACCGCGGTGGTCACCCGGGCCTGCTCCTCAAGGCGCAGTACGCGCTCGCGGACAAGCTCGTGCTGCACAAGATCCGCGACCTCTTCGGCGGCCGCATGAAGCTCGCGATCTCGGGTGCCGCGCCGATCGACACCGAGATCCTCGAGTTCTTCCACGCCGCCGGCATCTGGGTGCTCGAGGGCTACGGCATGACCGAGACGAGCGCCGTCGAGGCGGTCAACACGATCGCCGAGCACAAGTTCGGCACCGTCGGCAGGCCGCTGCCGATCTGCGAGGTGAAGATCGCCGACGATGGTGAGGTGCTCATGCGCGGCCCGAACATCTTCAGCGGCTACCACCACGACGAAGAGGCCACCCGGGAGGCCCTCACGGACGACGGCTGGCTGCATTCAGGCGACCTCGGCGAGCTCGACAGCGAGGGCTATCTGAGCATCACCGGGCGCAAGAAGGACCTCATCATCACCTCGAGCGGCAAGAACATCTCGCCGTCGAACATCGAGAACGCGCTCAAGCTCAGCCGCTGGATCTCACAGGCCGTCGTCTACGGCGACCGGCGCCCGTACCTCACCGCGCTGCTGACGCTCGACCCCGACGAGGCCGGCGCGCTCGCCGCGAAGGTCGGCGCCGCCTCCGAGGAGCCCGCCGCGCTCGCGCAGGATCCGGCGGTGCTCGCCGAGCTGCAGACGGCGGTCGACGAGGTCAACCGCAAGTTCGCCCGCATCGAGCAGGTCAAGCGGTTCACGGTGCTCGAGCGCGACCTCTCGCAGGAGGACGAGGAGCTCACGCCGACGCTGAAGGTCAAGCGCAACGTCGTCTACGAGCGCTATGCGGACGACTTCAGGGCCCTCTACGAGCGCGACAGCTGAGAGCCCGTCGTGGCGGAGCGGCGGCGTCCGGCTCCGTATCCTCAGGGCGTGCCCCCGCGCAGTCGCCTCGCGATCGCCCATGTGACGCCCTATCCCTGGGGCGCGGGCCGCCACGAGATCACGACCTACGTCGAGCGGACGACCGCCGCGCTGGCCGCCCGCGGACACCAGGTACTGATCATCGCCCCCTCGCGTTCCAACGACGCCGTGCGCGAGACGCGCCAGGCCCTGGGCGCCGCGCGTGACGATCCGTCGCTCCTGCTGCCCGAGCCGGGCGCGCCGCCACGCGTGCTCGCGGTCGGCGACGCGCTGCCCGACCTGCCCGGCGGCTCCCGCCGCGCGCCGGCGCTGCCGGTCGACGTCTCGCGCACGATCGAGAACCTGCTGACGATCCTGCCCTTGGACATCTGCCACGTGCACGAGCCGTTCGCGCCGTCGACGTCGAGCGCCGCGCTGCGCCACTCGCGCGCGCTGAACGTCGGCACGTTTCACGCGCCGACCGAGCGCCTGCTCTCGACGCAGGTCGCGCGCAAGGTCGTCTCACTCGTGCTCGGGCGCCTCGACGCGCGCACCGCGAGCTTCGGCGCGACGCGCGAGCTCATGCAGCGCTTCTTTCCCGCCGAGTACCGCGTGCTGGCACCGGGCGCCGACGCGGCCTCGCCGCGCGTCCCGTCCGCCGACGGGCGCGTGCGCTTCGGCTTCGTCGACGACGAGGAGCGCCCCGCCCTGCGCCTGTTCCTGCGCGCGCTGCGCCGGCTGGACCCCGACGCGCCGTGGAAGGCGACGATCGTGTCGGCGCGCGGGCCGTCGAGCAGCACGCCGCTGCGCCCCGAGCTCGAGACGCACGTGCGCTACGCGACCCCCGACGAGCTCGGCGAGGCCGACTTCCTCGCCCAGACCGACGTGCTCGTCGCCGCCTCCGACGGCGCCGCGCCGCGGCCGGGACTGCTGCTGCGGGCGCTGAACGCCGGCGCCGTCCCGCTCGCCTCGCGCCTGCCCGCCTACGAGGAGGCCCTGGGCGAGGGTGAGCTCGGCCTGCTGTTCGAGCCGCGCGACATCGAGACGCTCGCGGCGCAGCTCGAGCGGCTCGCCGGCGACGCGACGCTGCGCGGCCGCCTGCAGGCGGCCGCCGAGCCGGTGCGCGCGCAGCTCACGTGGCCGCGCGTCGCCGACGACCTCGAGCAGGTCTACGCGCGCCTCGTCGCGCGCCGCCACCCGCTGACCGGCAACGCCGAGCTCGCCGCCCGGCTGCGCTCGCGGCCGCGCATCGACGTCGACCTGCACATGCACACCGACCACTCGCACGACTGCGCGACGCCGGTCGAGGTGCTGCTGGCGACGGCCCGCGAGCAGGGGCTCGGGGCAATCGCCGTGACCGATCACAACGTCATCTCCGGCGCCTACGAGGCGCGCGAGAAGGCCGCCGAGTTCGGCGTCAAGATCATCGTCGCGGAGGAGGTCAAGACCGCCGACCAGGGCGAGGTCATCGGGCTGTTCATCGAGGAGAAGATCGCGCGCGGGATGTCGCTCGCCGAGACGGTCGCCGAGATCAAGCGACAGGGCGGCCTCGTCTACGTGCCGCATCCCTTCGATCGCATGCACGCCGTGCCCGACTACGAGCACCTGCTGACGATCATCGAGGAGATCGACGCGATCGAGGTCTACAACCCACGCGTCGCGATCGGCTCGTTCAACGAGGAGGCGCAGCGCTTCGCCGCCAAGTACCGGATCCTCGCGGGCGCGGGCTCGGACTCGCACGTCGCGCAGGGACTCGGCTCCGTGCGCGTGCGGATGGCGGACTTCGACGGCGCGCAGGAGTTCCTCGAGGCGCTGCGCGAGGCCGAGATCCATACGAAGCCGTCGTCGCTGCTCTACGTGCAGGCGCTGAAGTTCCTCGAGACGAAGGCGACACCGCCGAGCGCGCGCCGCGCCATGCGCGACCGGCGCGTGCGACGGGCGACGCGCAAGTCGTGATGCACGCGCAGGGTCGGCCGTCGCGCCCGTCGAAACCACCGGCGACCATGCCCGCGACCGACGACGAGATTCGCGAGAAGTACCTCGAGCGGGCGA
>Ga0136617_10001371_pt1 | contig 21522 bp, 20 predicted proteins | sample AntDrymUQ3222106_2_FD_129672 | JGI IMG/M metagenome (GOLD analysis project Ga0136617, IMG submission 129672) | Polar desert sand microbial communities from Dry Valleys, Antarctica - metaG UQ322 (21.06) | ecosystem: Environmental > Terrestrial > Soil > Desert | place: Antarctica: Dry Valley...
CCCGCGCAAGCGCACGCTCGAGGCGCTGCGCGAGATCGTCAACATCGGGCGCGACTTCGCCGGCGTGGACATCACGCGCGAGCCGATCCACATCAAGCCCGGCTGCCACTACATCATGGGCGGGGTCAAGACCGACGTGTGGGGCGCCACCGCCATCCCCGGCCTCTACGCCGCGGGCGAGGTGGCCTGCGTGTCGGTCCACGGCGGCAACCGGCTGGGCGCGAACTCGCTGCTGGACACCCTGATCTTCGGTCGCCGCGCCGGCGAGCACGCCGCCCAGCGCGCAGCGGGCATGCAGATGCAGCGCGCCTCCGAGGCGGCGCTGCGCGACGAGGAGGCCCAGCTGGCGGAGATCCTGCGCCGCGAGCCGGGGGGCCGGCGCATCTCCGAGATCAAGGACGAGCTCGGCGAGATGATGAACGAGAAGTGCGCCGTGTTCCGCACCGAGGACGGGCTCACCGAGGCGCAGGCCACGATCCGCCGGCTCAAGGAGGAGGCCTCCGTGGCCGCGGTGGACGACCGCGGCACGGTGTTCAACCAGGACGTGCTGGGCGCGCTCGAGCTCGGGTACATGCTCGACGTGGCCGAGTGCATCGTCATGGGCGCGCTGGAGCGCAAGGAGTCGCGCGGCGCGCAGTTCCGGCTCGACTTCCCGGAGCGCGACGACGAGACCTGGCTCAAGCACATCACCCTGTCGGTCAACGGCGGGGACACCCCGAAGATCGACTACTCGCCCGTGACCATGACCCAGTGGGAGCCGCAGGAGCGCACGTATTAGTGGCCCTTCTCGCGACAGATCACCCGGAATCGACGACCGCTGATCGCTGCCTGGCGGCGTCCTCGGTCGGGGCAAGGGCGCTGCCCTGGCACCCTCCCTGCGTCCTTGCCAGCCACCGCCAGCGGCCGGTCTTCCGGGCGCTCCGCCACGAGAAGGACCACTGATGGCCGACTACACCCTGAGAATCCGCCGCTACTCGCCCGAGTCGGGAGAGTCGCCCTACTGGGAGGACTTCGAGGTCGACCTGGACGGCAAGCGCTCCGTGCTGGACGGCATCCTCCAGGCCCGCGACCGCACCGACGGCTCGATCGGCATCCGCTGCTCCTGCCGCGCGGCCATCTGCGGCTCGTGCGGCGTGCGCATCAACGGCAAGCCCAACCTGGCCTGCCACACCCACCTCGACGCGGCCGCGGAGAGCTCGCTCGACGGGGTCATCATGGTCGAGCCGATGGGCAACATGCCGGTCCTGCGCGACCTGATCGTCGACATGGACGCGGTGCACTGGAAGAAGATCCAGCGCGTCACGCCGTGGCTGCTGCCGGAGGGCGAGGCGCCCGAGCGGGAGTACATCGTGCCGGCCGAGTCGATGATCGACGTCACGCAGACGATGGCCTGCATCCAGTGCGGCGCCTGCGTGTCGGACTGCCTGTCGATGGAGGTCGACCCGCTGTTCATCGGGCCGGCGGCGCTGGCCAAGGCCTACCGCTTCGTCGGCGACCCGCGCGACGGCCAGCACTTCGAGCGCCTGCGCGACCTGGCCGAGGACCCACACGGCATTTACGACTGCACGCACTGCTTCCAGTGCATCGAGGCCTGCCCCAAGGGCGTCGCGCCGATGAGCCAGATCATGCGCCTGCGGCGGATCGCCGGCGACCACGAGATCGACGACCGCAACAACGGCCACCGGCACGAGCTGGCCTTCGTCGACAACATCGAGAAGAACGGGCTGCTGCACGAGGCCGACCTGCTGCCCGACTCCTACGGCGGCAAGCTCCACCCGCGCGCGGTGCCCGAGCTGTTGCGCTCCCTGCCCGCCATCCTCAAGGCGCTGCAGCGCGGCAAGGTGACGCCGGCCAAGGCGCTGCTGCACGCCCACAAGGCGCCCGACGACGTCAAGCGGATCTACAAGCACGTGCACGACAAGGAGGAGCGCTACGAGCTCAACCTCTACGTCGTGGGCGAAGAGGAGGATCCCGGCGACGGCGCCGCGGAGGAAGCCCAAGCGAGCGCCGCCGGCAGCCAGCTGCCGGCCGAGAGGAGCCCGAACACGTGAAGGTCGCCTACTGGCCGGGCTGCGTGAGCCGCGGCTTCACGCCCGAGCTGCACGGCTCGATGGCGAAGGTCGCGCCGCTGCTCGACATCGAGCTGGTCGAGCTCGACCGCGCGTGCTGCACCGGCGCGGGCGTGATCGCCGAGCACAACCAGGAGCTGGCCGACACGCTGAACGCCCGCACCTTCGCGCTCGCCCAGGAGGTGCAGGGGGCCGAGCTGATGATGAACATCTGCTCCACCTGCCAGGGCGCGCAGTCCGAGTGCCAGGAGCGGCTGGACGGCAACTCCGACTACCGCGCGCACGTCAACGAGACGCTGTCGGCCGAGGGGCTGAGCTACGAGCGCGGCATCGCCAACAAGCACTTCCTCTGGCTGATGGTCGAGGAGATCGGGCTGGAGGCGATCACCGCCAAGGTGCGCAAGCCGCTGAGCGGCCTGCGCGTGGGGCCGTTCTACGGCTGCTACATCGTGCGCCCGAGCGACCGGCTGGGGATCGATCGAGAGCACCCGCGCGACACCTACCTGCACCAGCTGATCGAGGCGCTCGGTGGCACGGTGGTCGACTACGCCGGCCAGTACAAGTGCTGTGGCTTCCCGATCATCACGATGAACCGGGAGGCGTCGCTCAAGCAGGCCGGGCGGCACCTCGGCGACGCGCTGGACGCCGACGCCGACTGCCTGGTCACGCCCTGCCCGCTGTGCCACCTCAACCTCGACCTGCAGCAGCCGCTGGCCGAGAAGGTCACGGGCCGCGCGCTGGGGATGCCGGTGCTGCACCTGCCCCAGCTGGTCGGGCTGGCGCTCGGACTCGAACCCAAGGAGCTGGGACTATCCAAGCACGTCGTCAAGCCGACCTCCGTGATCGACTGGTCGACCTCGGTCGTCGCCGAGGTGCCGACCGCCGCGTAGCGCGGTACGCGTGGCCCGCCGCCGTGGGCACGGCGGTGCTCGCGCGCTACGGGGCCGACTCGCTGCGCCACCGGCGCGAGTCCGGGCACGGCTACGACCTGCGCGGCGAGGTCGACGTCCGCGACGAGGGCTTTCTGCGCGCCGCCGAGGCCCTGACCGGCGCCCCGATCTCCTGGGGCGACGACATCGAGCTCCTGATCAACGGCGACGCGATCTTCCCCCGCTACCTGGAGACCATCCGCGGCGCCGAGTCGACGCTCTGCCTGCTCACCTACGTCTACTGGCAGGGGGAGATCGCCCGCGAGGTGGCCGCCGCGCTGTCCGAGCGCGCCCGCGCGGGCGTGGAGTGCAACGTGATCATCGACGCGATGGGCGGGGTCAAGCTCGAGCGCGAGTTGATCGACGCGATGACCGACGCCGGCGTGCAGGTGACCAAGTTCCGCCCGCCCAAGGTCTACGCGGCGCGCCGGCTGGCCAACCGCACGCACCGCAAGATCCTCGTGGCCGACGGTCGCGTCGGCTTGACGGGCGGCGTGGGGATCGCCGAGGAGTGGACCGGCGACGCGCAGGACGCCGAGCACTGGCGCGACACGCACGTGCGCGTGGAGGGTCCGGTGGTGCGCGGGCTGTTCGGCGCCTTCGCCGAGAACTGGCTGGAGGCGACGGGCGAGGTGCTGGTCGGCCCGGGCTACCTGCCCGCGCTTGAGCCGAGGCGCGACGGTGAAGCGGGCGGGCCGATGATGGTCGTGCGCTCGTCGGCCGGCGTGGGCGACACCAACACCGAGGCGCTCTTCTACCTCGCGATCGCGGCGGCGCGCGAGACGATCGACCTGACCGCGGCGTACTTCGTGCCCCGGCCGGCGTTCTCCGACGCGCTGGTGGACGCCGCCGGGCGCGGCGTGGACGTGCGCGTGCTGGTGCCGGGCAGCAACATCGACAAGCCGCCGGTGCGGGTGGCCGGCCGCGCGTCCTACGACGAGCTGCTGGAGGCCGGCGTGGTGCTGTACGAGTTCCAGCCCACGATGCTGCACGCCAAGACGCTGACCGTCGACGGCTGCTGGTCGTCGGTCGGGTCGGTCAACTTCGACAACCGCTCGTTCCAGCTGCACGACGAGGCGACGCTGTGCGTGAGCTCGCCTCACTTCGCGGGCCTGCTGACCGAGCAGTTCGAGCGCGACCTGGAGCGCTCCGAGCGCATCGACCACGGGCGCTGGAGCGGGCGCGGGCCGGCACAGCGGGCGACCGAGGCAACGCTCAAGCTGGCCCGGCGCGAGCTCTGACCGCCAACCCTTGCCGACATAAGCGTGATATAGACGCTTATGTCGGGCGCGCGTCGGCCGAGACAAACCATAGAAACCATGTTATGGTTTCTATGGTGATCGACCTCACCAACCGCGCCCTGCTGGACACCGCCGCCGACCGCGGCCGCTTCATCGCGCGCCCGGCCGACGCGGCGGCGCTGACCCGCGCCTTGGCGCTGCGCTTCAACGTGCTGCTGGTGGCCGAGCGCGGCGCCGGGGCCTCGAGCCTGCTCGCCCAGCTCCCCCGCCTGGCGGGAGACGCGCTGCCGCCGGTGCGGATCGTGCGCGCGGGCCGGGTCGACTCGCCCGCGGCGCTGCTCGCGCTCGCGGCCCGCGCGCTCGCGGCCGACGCGGCGGCAGGCGACGCGGACGACATGGGCGCACCCCGCGAACGGGTGGCTCCCGCCCCGGCGAGGACCACGGACGAGGACGGCGCCCTGCACGCGCTGGAGACGGCCGCCGTCGCGCACGGTGCAGCGATCCTGGTGCTCGACGGCGTGCAGAGCGGCGGGCTGGTGCACGGGGTGTTCGGGCGCATGCGCGACGAGCTGTGGCAGCTGGGCGACCTGCGCTGGGTCGTGGCCATCCCCGCCGGCGAGGAGGCGGCGGCGCTGACCCCGCCGGCCGACCAGTTCTTCGAGACCGTGCACCGGCTCGCACCCTTCGACGAGGACGCGATCGTCGCGCTGCTGCGCGGGCGCGATCCCGACGGCGCGCTGGACGCGGCGGCGCTGCGCGAGGCCGCGCGGGTCAGCCGGGGCAACGCGAGCGCCGCCCTGCGCGCGGCCCGCGCCCTGGTCGGCGGCGCCGCCCGGGTGAACGGGGCGCAGGACGTCGTGGCCGAGATCGAGGCACGGCTCGGCGAGCCGGCGGCGCGGCTGGCCGCGGCGCTCTCGCAGGCCGGCTCCTCGGGCCCGTCCGACGACGCGCTGCTCGCCCAGCTCGGCTGGTCGCGGCCGCGCACCTACGAGGTCTTCCGGCTGCTGGACGAGCACGGCTACCTCGTCTCCTCCCAGGAGCGCAACGGCCGCCCCGGTCGCCCGCGCAAGGTCTTCCGGCTGGACGAGTCCGCCGCGTGAGCCTCGACCTGGTGCGCGAGGCCGCGCTCGGGCGGGCGTTCGACGCCGAGCCGCTGCCGGACTCGCTGGCCGACTGCCACGTGCCCTTCTCCGCGCTGGTCGGCGAGGACGTCGAGGGCGACCTGACCGCGCGGTTGGAGCGCTACGGGCGCGTGGGGGTCGTCGGGCCCGTCGGCGCGGGCAAGTCGAGTCTCGTGCGCTACGTGCTGCGCGCCGACGCGTTCGCGCCCATCTTCGTGAACGTGGCGACCGAGGATCCGGTCAAGGTGCGCGACCCACGCGCGTTCCTCGAGGTGCTGGTCGCGCAGCTCGCCCGCACCGCTGCGCGCGCGGCGGCGCTGCCGGAGGAGGAGCGCGCGGCGCTGCTGCGGGCCGGCATGCGCGCCGAGACGCTGCCCGGGCGCGACGTGCGGCGCGGCGCCGAGTTCGGCGTCTGGGCGTGGGTGCTGCGCAGCAAGCTGGCCAGCGAGCTCACCACGATCCTGCCGCCGGACGAGGTGTACGCGACCACGGATCAGATGCGCGAGGCCGCCCAGGCCGCCCTGCGCGCGATCGCCGCACACGGCCAGGTGCCCGTCCTGGTGGCCGACGACACCGACCGGCTGCTGCGGATGCCCGACGAGAAGCTGAGCGCGCGGCTGTTCACCGGCTTCTTCGGCGAGGTCCTGCGGATGATCGTGGACACGCTCGAAGCCGGCCTCGTCGTAGCGGTCCACGAGCGCTACCGCGACGAGCCCGAGCACGCCTACGACGCGCTGGTCGAGGGCCGGATCGAGCACCACCTCGAGATCCCGCGCCTGACCGAGGCCGAGCAGCTGGGCCTGATCGTCGGCGCCCGCGCCCGCTTCATCGTCCCGGACGCCGACTGGGAGGACCTGCTCGAGCCCGCGGCGCTGGCCGAGCTGCTGGCGCTGCACCGCGGGGCGCACGAGCGCAGCCTGCGCCGGACGCTGGCCGTGCTCAAGAGCGCGCTCGGCCTGGCCGAGGCCGACCGCTCCGAGCACGTGCGCGCCCAGCACGTGGACGCGGCCGAGGCCGGCTAGCGGCCTTCTAGCCCCGCCCGCGGTACAGCCGCACGGTGAGCGGCGCGAAGATGGCGGTGAGCGCCGCGGCGACGGCGAGGGGGAGCAGGATCTCGCCGGCGGCGACGGAGCCGTCCATGAGCCCGCGCACCGCCGTGACGAGCAGCGAGATCGGGTTCACGCCGACGAACCACTCGAGCCACCCCGGCAGGGTCTCCGGCTCGACGAACACGTTGCTGAGGAAGATCAGCGGGAAGAGGCCCATGAAGCCCGTGTTCATCACCGCGCTCGGGGAGCGCATCAGCAGCCCGACGGTGGTGAACACCCAGGCCAGGCCGGAGCTGAAGACGACGACGAGCAGCATGGCTGCCAGCACGCCGGGGATCCCCGCCTCCGGCCGGTAGCCCATGATCAGGCCGAGCACGACCACGACGGTCGAGGCGATCGCGTAGCGCACGCAGTCGCCGAGCACCGCGCCCACCAGCGGCGCCGGGCTCCAGATCGGCACCGAGCGGAAGCGGTCGACGACGCCCTTTGTGACGTCGGTGTTGAGCGTCACGCCCGAGTAGACGGCGGTGAAGAGCACCGACTGCACGAGGATCCCGGGCAGCAGGAACTGCAGGTACTCGCTCGTGGAGCCGGCGAGCGCGCCGCCGAACAGGTAGGTGAACATGAGCAGGAAGAGCACCGGCGTGATCGTCACGTCGATGAGCTGCTCGGGCACGTGCTTGATCTTCAGCATCCCGCGCCAGGCGAAGGTCAGCGCGGCGGCCAGCGGGCCCGGTCGCGGCGGGCGCGCGGTGGCCGACAGCGCCGCGTGGAGGCCGTCCTCGGCCGGCGGCGCCGGCTGCTGGCGAGTGGTCGGTGCGCTGCTCACGCGGCGTCCTGGACCGTCTCGGTGTCCGTCTCCTCGGCGGCGTGGCCGGTGAGTGCCATGAAGACCTCGTCCAGGCTCGGCTGTCCGAGCGAGAAGCCCGCCGGCGCCACGCCCGCCCGCGCCAGCGCCGCGAGCGCCTCCGAGGCCCGCTCGGCGTCGGCCACGGGCGCCGACAGCGCGGCGGGATCGGCCTCGACCCGGACGGACGCCCCCAGCGCGCGCTCGAGCGTCTCCCGGGCCTCGGCGCGCTGGGCGGGGTCGAGCAGGCGCACGTGCAGCGTGCCCTTCCCGACCGAGGCCTTCAGCTCGCTCGGCGTGCCGTCGGCGATGACCCGGCCGCGGTCGATCACCGCGATCCGGTCGGCGAGCTGGTCGGCCTCGTCGAGGTACTGCGTGCACAGCAGCACCGTCGTCCCCTGGCCCACGAGGGCACGGACGATGTCCCACACCTGATTTCGCGAGCGCGGGTCCAGACCCGTGGTCGGCTCGTCGAGGAACATGAGCTGCGGCGTGACGACGATGCTGGCGGCGATGTCGAGCCGCCGGCGCATGCCGCCGGAGTAGTGCTTGACGAGCCGGCCGGCGGCGTCCTCGAGCCCGAACGCCGCGAGCAGCTCGTCGGCGCGCTCGGAGGCCTGCGCCCGCCGGAAGCCGAGCAGGCGGCCCACGAGGACGAGGTTCTCGCGGCCGGTCAGATCCTCGTCGACCGAGGCGAGCTGACCGGTCAGGGAGACGAGGCCGCGCACCGCGTCGGCCTCCTGCACCACGTCGTGCCCGAGGATGCGGGCGCTGCCGGCGTCGGGGCGCAGCAGCGTGGCGAGCATGCGGATGGTCGTCGTCTTGCCGGCGCCGTTGGGCCCGAGCACCCCGTAGACGGTGCCGGCGGGGACCTGCAGGTCCACGCCGTCGACGGCGCGGGTCCGACCGTAGGCCTTGACGAGGCCGGTGGCCTCGATGGCGAGCGAGGGGTTCGACGTCATCTCCCCAGAGACTGGCGGATGGCGCCGCGATCATCGGTGCGGATAGCACCCGGATCGGGCGCCGCGATACTGAGCGCGATGACGCGTGCGCTGATCCTCGCCGGGCTGCTGTCCGGCGCCGTGGTGGTGTGGCTCGAGCTGGCGAGCGATCACCAGGACCCCAGGGTCGTGTGGGCGGTGTTCGGTCCGGCGGTCGGCTGGAGCTTTATCTTCACCGGGCTCTACGCCTGGCGCCGGCGGCCGGAGAGCCGCGTCGGCGCGCTGATGGTGCTGCTGGGCTTCGCCTGGTTCCTCTCCACGCTCGGGGCGGCGAACGCGCCGCTCGTCTACACGTTCTCGCTGGTCGCCGGCGGCCTCTGGGGCGGCGTCTTCCTGCACCTCGCGGTGAGCTTTCCGACCGGCCGGCTGACGACCGGGCTCGACCGCGTGATCGTGATCGCCGGCTACCTCATCTTCCCGCTGGCCTTCCTGCCGGCGCTCCTCTTCGGTGGCGACACCTTCACCTGCCCGGCGTGCCCGACCAACCTGCTGGAGGTCCGGCGCGACGAGGGCTGGGCCGAGCTCGGCCGCCGCTTCGGCCTGGCGCTCTACGCCGGCTTGTTCGTCGTGGTGCTCTACCGCTCCGCGCGCCACTGGCGGCGCATCCCCGCAGTGGAGCGCCTCCAGCTCGCGCCGGTGTGGGCGTTGGCGCTGCTCACCTTCGCGCTCGTGACCGCGGCGGTGGGCGGTGCGGGCGACGCCGCCTTCTGGCCCGCCTTCGTCGCCACCGCCCTGCTCCCCTTCGCCTTCCTGGCCGGCCTCCTGCGCAGTCACGTCTCCCAGCTCGACGCCGAGTTGCGCGAGAGCCTGCAGGAGCTGCGCGCGTCGCGTGCGCGGCTCGTGCACGCCGGCGACGCGGAGCGGCGGCGACTCGAGCGCGACCTCCACGACGGCGCCCAGTCGCGGCTGGTCGGGCTCGCGCTGCTGTTGCGCTCGGCGCGGACCCGCGCGGGCGTCGACGCAGAGCTCGCCGGCCTGCTCGACCGCGCGCAGGAGGAGCTCCAGAGGAGCCTGGCCGAGCTGCGCGAGCTCGCGCGCGGGATCCACCCGGCCGTGCTCACCGACCGAGGGCTCGAACCTGCGCTCCACGCCCTCGTGGCGCGCGCGGCCGTGCCCGTCTCGGTCGAGGTGCCCGGCACCCGGCGGCTGCCCGAGCCGGTCGAGGCCGCCGCCTACTTCGTGGTCTCAGAGGCGCTCGTCAACGTCGCGAAGTACGCGCGCGCGACGCACGCGATCGTGGCGGTCCGGCGGGTCGACGGACAGGTGACCGTGGACGTCGCCGACGACGGCGTGGGCGGCGCCCACGCGTCCCGCGGCTCGGGCCTGCGCGGGCTCGCCGACCGCGTGGCGGCGCTCGACGGCACGCTCTCGCTCGACAGCCCGGCCGGCCGTGGCACGCGCCTGCGCGCGGAGATCCCGGTCGCGGACGACGGCTGACCCGCTACACGGCCGCGCTGCGCTCCGGCACGCGCACCAGCCCGCGCTCGACCAGCAGCTCGGCGATCTGGATCGCGTTCGTGGCCGCGCCCTTCAACAGGTTGTCGCCCACCACCCACAGGTTCAGCGCGCGCGGGTGCGACGGGTCACGGCGGATGCGGCCCACCAGCACCTCGTCGCGGCCCGCGCCGGCCAGCGCCGTCGGATACCCGTGGTGCGCGGGATCGTCGACCACCTCGAGGCCGGGCGACCCGGACAGCAGCTCGCGCACCGCGTCGGGCTCGATCTCCTCGCGCGTCTGCAGGTTGACCGACTCCGAGTGCGCGGCGACGACCGGGACGCGCGCGCAGGTCACCGAGATCCCGATGTCGGGCGCGTCGAGGATCTTGCGCGTCTCGAACATCAACTTGCGCTCCTCGTCGGTGTAGTCGTCGCCGGCGGCGAAGTTGCCCGCGCCGCCCAGGACGTTGAAGGCGATCTGGTGCGGATAGACGTCCGGCGCCTCGACGGGGCGGCCGTCGAGCACGGCCCGGGTCTGGGCGCGCAGCTCGTCCACCGCCTTAACTCCGGTCCCCGACACCGACTGATAGGTGGAGACGATCAGCCGCTCGATGCCCGCCCGGTCGAGGATCGGCTTGAGGACGACCATGAGCTGCATGGTCGAGCAGTTCGGGTTGGCGACCAGCCCACGGTGGCCGTCCAGCGCGTCGGGGTTCACCTCGGAGACCACCAGCGGCACGTCGGGCTCGCGGCGCCAGCGCGACGAGTTGTCGACCACCACGCAGCCGGCGGCCACGAAGCGCGGCGCCCACTCCCCCGACGTGCCTCCGCCGGCGGAGAAGATGGCGAGGTCGAAGCCCGCGATGGTGTCCTCGCGCAGCGGCTGCACGACCCCGAACCCGGGCAGCTCACGACCCGCCGACCGTGCCGAGGCGAACGGGACGATCTCCGTCGCGGGGAACGCGCGCTCGCGCAGCTTGGCCAGCATCACCGTGCCCACGGCGCCCGTGGCGCCCACCACGGCGACCCTCATCGCGCGGCCTCGAACGGGTGCTCGGCGCGGATCTCGTCCGCGCCCAGCTCGAACGCCTCGTGCAGTGCCTTGACTGCGCCGGTGACCTGCTCCCCCCGCACCACGCAGGAGATCTTGATCGGCGACGTGGAGATCATCTCGATGTTGATCCCCTCGCGCCCGAGCGTGGCGAACACCTTGGCCGCCACGCCGGGGTGCGACTTCATGCCCGCGCCGATGATCGAGACCTTGCCCATGTCCGGGTCCTCGGCCACCGCCGAGATGCCCACGTCGGTCGCCACGGGCTCGAGCGCCTCGCGCGCGATCCGCACGTCCGCGCGCGGCACCGTGAACGAGAGGTCGGCCTGCGCGCCCTCCGAGACCGGCTCGTTCTGGATGATCATGTCGACGTTGACGTTCGCGTCGGCCAGGGCGGTGAAGATCCGCCCGGCGATGCCGGGGTGGTCGGGCACTCCCTGCAGCGTGATGCGGGCCTCGTCGGTCGAGTGCGTCACGGCGGTGATCAGCGGGCGTTCCATCGTCTCCTCTTCTCCGATCACGAAGGTGCCGGGCTCCTCGTTGAACGACGAGCGGCAGTGGATGCGCATCCCGTGCGTGCGCGCGTACTCGACCGACCGCAGCTGCAGCACCCCGGCGCCGGAGGCCGACATCTCGAGCATCTCCTCGAAGGAGAGCACGGGCAGCTTGCGCGCGTCGGCGACGATCCGCGGATCGGCGCTGAACACGCCCGCCACGTCGGTGTAGATCTCGCACACGTCGGCGCCGATGGCGGCGGCCAGCGCGACCGCCGTGGTGTCGGACCCGCCGCGGCCCAGCGTGGTGACGTCCTTGGCGGTGGAGACGCCCTGGAAGCCCGCCACCAGCACGATGAAGTCCTGCGCCAGCGCGTCGCGGATGCGGTCGGCGCGCACGTCGAGGATGCGCGCCTTGGTGTGCGAGGTGTCGGTGACGATGCCCGCCTGCGAGCCGGTGAGCGACATCGCGCGGTGGCCGAGGTCGTTGATGGCCATGGCGCACAACGCGCAGGAGATCCGCTCGCCGGTGGAGAGCAGCATGTCCATCTCCCGCGGATCGGGCGAGGCGGAGACCTCCTCGGCGGAGGCGATCAGCTCGTCGGTGGTCTTGCCGCGCGCGGAGAGCACGGCGACCACCTGGTTGCCCTCCTCGCGCGCGCGCACGATCCGCCGCGCCGCGCGCTTGATCCGCTCGGCGTCGGCCACGGACGTCCCGCCGAACTTCATCACCACGGTCCCGGTCACGGCGTGGGAGTCTACGCGTGCTCGGCACCGTGCCGGAGGCGCTCGCGCGCCTCGCCGAAGCGCGTCGTCTCGTAGACGATGAGCGCCGCGAGGAGTGCGGCGAGCACCGCGACGATGGCCAGCGACGGGATCTCGGTGGCGACCGGTAGGAGGGCCACCACGACGACGGCAGCTCCCAGGCGGTGCCGGTTGAGGCTGTGCACGTTGCGCCAGCGGAACGCGACGTGGGCGACCAGGTAGAGCGCGGTCCCGCCCAGCAGCGCCACCGCGGGCACGAGCTTGAGCGCGTCCTCGGTGTCCCCGAGCGTCTTCTTCAGCCCCAGCGCGACCAGCACGATGCCGGCCACCATCGGGAAGTGCAGCAGCGAGAAGGAGTCGCGCGCGATCTCGTTCTGCTCCCGTCCGGGGGCGGCGTTGGAGAGCCGGCGCTCCGCCACCAGCGCGACGACGTCGAAGTACAGCCACCACAGCGCGGCGGCCACGGCCATGCCGAGCACGGAGGCGACGACCACGCCGAGGTCGACGCCCGCCTCGGCGCCCACGCCGATGGCCACGATCGACTCCCCCAGCGCGATGATGACGATCAGCCCGTGGCGCTCGGCGAAGTGCTTGGGGATGAGCTTCCAGCCCTCGGAGCCGATCAACAGCGGCCCGGCCATGTCCAGCACCAGCGCGAGCACCCAGAGCCCGCCCTGCACCCCGCCGTCCGTGAACGCGGCGCCCACCAGCAGCGAGGTGGAGATCGCCGTGCTGACCGCGAGCCCGACGACGAGGTGCGCAGGCCGGGATCGTCGCGGCTGGCGGCCATGAACAGCGCGATGTGCGCGATCCGCACCACCGCGTAGCCGCCCGCGAACAGCAGGCCGAGGTCACCGAACGCCTCGGGCACGCACTCGGCGACCACGAGGAGCGCGGCCATGGCGGCGAAGATCGCCAGCCGCACGGCGCCCTCCTCCGGGTCGATGACGCTGGTCAGCCACGAGTAGCCGACCCACGACCACCAGAGCATGCCGAGGATCACGAGCCCCTTGCCCACGCCCGACCAGGTCGGCTCGTCGGCCATCAGCGCCGTGCACTGGGTCAGGGCGAGCACGAAGACGAGGTCGAAGAACAGCTCCAGCGGGGTGACGGTCGCGTTCTCGCGCGCGACGGCGCGCAGCCGCGGCGAGCGCGGTGCCGCGGCCGTGCTCACAGCGCCGCGAGCCGCCGCGCGGCCTCGTCGATGACCGCCTCGCGCTTGCAGAACGCGAAGCGCACCAGCGGGCGGCCCGCCTCCTCGTCGTCGTAGAACACGACCGTGGGCACGGCGACCACCCCCGCGCGCTCGGGCAGCGCGCGGCAGAAGGCGAAACCGTCGTCCCCTGTCCCGAGCGGGCGGATGTCGGCGGTCACGAAGTAGGTGCCGGCGGGCGTGAACACCTCGAGGCCCGCTGCCCGCAGCCCGGCGCAGAGGCGGTCGCGCTTGTGCTCGAGGTCGGCGCGCAGGGCGTCGAAGTAGGCGTCGGGCAGCGCGAGCGCCTGGGCGATGGCGTGCTGGAAGGGCGCGCCGGACACGTAGGTGAGGTACTGCTTGGCGGTCTGGGTGGCCTGCACCAGCACACGCGGCCCGCAGGCCCAGCCGATCTTCCAGCTGGTGAAGGAGAACGTCTTGCCGGCGGAGGAGAGCGTCAGTGTGCGCTCGGCCATGCCGGGCAGCGCGGCCAGGCAGACGTGCTCGCGCCCGTCGAACACCAGGTGCTCGTAGACCTCGTCGGTCACCGCGAGCACGTCGCGCTCGCGGCAGTGGCCGGCGATCAGCGCAAGCTCCGCGCGGGTGAACACCTTGCCGGTCGGGTTGTGCGGCGTGTTGAGCAGCACCAGCCGCGTGCGCGGGGAGAAGGCGGCGGCCAGCTCGTCGGGGTCGACGGCGTAGCCGGGCGGGCGCAGGGTGACCACGCGGCGCTCGGCGCCGGCCATGGCGATGCCCGCCGCGTAGGAGTCGTAGTAGGGCTCGAAGGTGACCACCTCGTCGCCCGGCTCGCACAGCGCCAGCAGCGCGGCGGCGATCCCCTCGGTGGCGCCGGTGGTGATCAGCACCTCGCCGTCGGGGTCGAAGGTCAGGTCGTGGAAGCGCTGCTGGTGGGCGGCCACCGCCGCGCGCAGCGCCGGGATGCCGGGCCCCGGCGGGTACTGGTTGTGGCCGGCGCGCATGGCGTCGACGGCGGCCTCGAGGATCTCGTGCGGGCCGTCGGTGTCCGGGAAGCCCTGGCCCAGGTTGATCGCGCCCGTTCGGACGGCCAGCGCCGACATCTCGGCGAAGATCGTCGTCCCGAAGCCGGCCAGCCGGCTGGCGAGCGGGGCGCGTGCCCGGACGGCGGCCATCGCGGAAGCCTACGGGGCGCTCGTGGCGGGCGGCAACCGGCGGTCGAGCTCCTCGCGCACGTCGTCGCGCACGGTGTCGAAGGAGCGGTCGAGCTCGCGCTCGACGCGCGTGATCTCCCCGTCCAGGCGCCGGTCGAGCTCGTCGCCGAAGGCGAGCAGCATGAGGGCGACGCCGCCGAGCGTCAGCGCGGCCTGGACCAGCGCGACGGCCACCAGCGCCGGCCAGCGCCTGCGCCTGTAGCCGGCGCCGCACCACGGGCAGCGGCGATCGCCGCTGTAGGCCAACGTGCTGCAGCGGGGACAGACCTTCTGGACGGCTTCGCCGGGCGCCGGGTGCATGCCAGCGAGGCTAGACGGCGCCCGTGGCGTGCGCAGTCGCCGGCCGCGGGCGGATGCGGGCCGCGGTGAACGTCAACTGCGGCTGGGTGGGGAGCGGGTGTCCACCGGCCGCGGTGAACGTCAACTGCGGCTGGATAGGGAAGCGGGTGTCCACCGGTCGCGGGTGACAACGCCGAAGTCGACCGTTCGCCGGTATCGAGTTCGGCGTTCGCGACGCTCAGCGTCGTCGACGACGAACTCGGCTGGCGGATCGCGTCGACTTCGGCGATCTCACGTCGTCAACGTGCACCTGGACCCGTCGGATGCGGCGCGTTGCACGTTGACATCGGATAGCGACGGCAACGTGCAAGACCGTTGGCCCGGCCGACCCATTTGCACGTTGACGACCTGACGCGCGGCCGAACCCGCTTCCCCACCCAGCCGCAGTTGACGTCCGCCGACGCCGGGGCCGCGAAGCCGCGGCGTCACGCAAACCTCAGACCGCCAGGTCGCCGCGGCCCGTGGCCTCCACGCGCTCTAGGCCCAGCCAGCCCGCCATCGACTCCAGCTCGCTGCGCAGCGCCTCCGCCGTCTCGGGCGGGGCGTCCGGCTCCGCCCAGGCGGCCTGGACGCGCAGGACGCCGGCCTGGCGGTCGGCCTTCAAGTCGACGCGGCCGACCAGGCGGTCGCCGAGCAGGAACGGCAGCACGTAGTACCCGTGCACACGCTTGGGCGCCGGGAGATAGATCTCGATCCGGTAGCGGAAGCCGAACAGCCGCTCCGCGCGCGCCCGCTCCCACACCAGCGAGTCGAAGGGCGAGACCAGCGCGCGGGCGTCCACCCGCCGCGGCAGCCGCGCCGCGGGATCCAGGTAGGCGGGCTCGCGCCAGCCTTCCACCTCGACCTCGGCCAGCTCGCCGGCCTCCATCAGCTCGGCCACCCGCTCGCGGAAGCCGGCCACCGGGAGGCGGAAGTAGTCGCGCAGGTCGCGCGCCGCGGCGACGCCCAGCGCCCGTGCCGCCACGCCGAGCAGCGTGCGCTGCGCCTCCGGCACCGACGGGGTCGGCGCGGCCAGCACCTCGGCGGGCAGCACGCGCTCGGGCAGGTCATAGAGCCGCTCGAAGCCGCGCCGGCGCGCGGAGGTGACCTGGCCGGACCAGAACAGCCACTCGACCGCGCGCTTGACGTCGCTCCAGCCCCACCACGGGCCGCTGCGCTCCGGCTTCTCATGCGGGAGCACGTCGCCGGCCGCCACCGGTCCGCGCTCGGCCACGGCGGCGAGCACCTCCGCCACCAGGTCGGGGCGCTCGTTGGCGATCCGCCGCATCCCACCCCAGGCCTCGTGCACCGCCGCCTCCATGCGCCAGCGCAGCGCGGGCTGCAGCGCCACGGGGATCAGCGAGGCCTCGTGGCCCCAGTACTCGAACAGCCGGCGCGGCGCGTAGTGCGCCGCGCGGTCGAGCAGCGCCGTGTCGTAAGGGCCCGCCCGGCTGAAGAGCGGCAGGTAGTGCGCGCGCTGGAGCACGTTGACCGAGTCCATCTGCACGATCCCGACGCGGTCGAACAGCCGCCGCAGGGCCCAGCCGGCGGGCGGCCCGGCGGGCGCAGGGTCGGCGAAGCCCTGGGCGGCGAGCGCGACCCGCCGGGCCTGGGACGCCGACAGGCGCTCGAGCGGTCGGCGGCGGGCGGGCATCGCGGTCGGCATCGTGGCAGGCCGCACGGGGTTGTGGCTCCGCCAGAGGGAACACCACGAGGGGGAGACGAGATGTCGTCGGCGCCTGAAGAGGCCACGGAGAGCCGTCCGCGGCGCAAGCCGTACACCCAGCTGTGGTTCTGGGTGCTCATCGCCATCACCCTCGGGATCATCTTCGGGCTGGTCGCGCCGGACACGGCCGAGAAGGCCAAGTGGCTCGCCGACGCCTTCATCCAGATCATCCAGGCCGTCACCGGCCCGGTCATCTTCACCACCGTCGTGATCGGGATCGCCTCGATCGGAAAGCTCTCACGCGCGGGCGGGCTCGCCGGGCGGGCCCTCCTCTACTTCCTCGGGATGACGGTCACCGCGCTGGCCCTCGGCCTGATCGTGGCCAACGTCGTCAAGCCCGGCGGCGGCTTCGACGGTCAGCCCGACGCGTCCGCGCGGCAGGACGCCGAGGCGGAGATCGGCGAGGCGGGCGAGCAGGGCCTGCTCCCGTTCATCACCGACTCGGTGCTGCCCTCCTCCTTCGTCGAGCCGTTCGTGGAGAACGAGATCCTGCGCATCCTCGTGCTCGGCATCATCGTCGCGTCCGCGATCTCCTTCCTCCCGGACGAGGAGCGCAAGCGCGTGGTCGGCGTGTTCGAGACGATCGCGCGGATCGTCTTCGGCGTGATCCGGCTAGTCATGTGGGTCGCCCCGCTGGGTGCCTTCGGCGGCATGGCCTACACCGTGGCGGTGTTCGGCTCGGCCTCGCTGGCCAACCTCGGGCTGCTGATGGTCACCTTCTGGGCCACCTGCGCCTTCTTCGTGTTCGGCATCCTCGGCCTGGTCGCCCGGCTCGCCGGGTTCAACATCTTCCGCTTCGTGCGGATGCTGCGCGACGAGCTGTTGATCATCGTCGGCACGTCCTCCTCGGAGACGGTGCTGCCGCGGCTGCTGGCCAAGCTCAAGGCCTCACCTCCAAGGGCGCGGCCGGCATCACGGGCGCCGGCCTGGTCACGCTGGACGCGTCGCTGCAGGCGTTCGGCGGCCAGTTCTTCACCGCGGATGCGATCGCGGTGGGGATCGCGCTGGTGGTGGGCATCGACCGGATCATGTCCGAGGGCCGGGCGCTGACCAACTGCATCGGCAACGGCGTGGCGACCATGGTGGTGGCCGAGTGGCAGGGCGAGCGCGACGACGTGAAGTTCCAGTCGGCGCTGAAGGACCCGACGTTCGTGGAAGAGGCCACCGAGCGCGCCCTGCGCGGCGAGAAAATCGGGGTCGAGGACGGCCGCAGCGACGGCGAGCCCAGCTTCGAGCGCTCGGAGGGCGGCGTGGTGCTCACGCGCTGAGCCGTGCGCTCGAGCTAGGCCGCGCGCCAGAGCGCGCCGCCCGCGACGACCTCGCGCTCGGCCCGGCCCGCGCCGGCCGCCTCGATCAGCGCCCGCTCGGCCGCCTCGTCGTCGGGCGCCGTGAGGTGCGGCGCCATGACCGCCGCCACCTCGTGCACCGTGAGCGGATACGGCAGCGCGGCCAGCGCCTCGACCGGATCCTCGGCGGGCGGCCGGCGCTCCAGGGTCGTGTCGAGGTTGGCGATCAGCCACGTCGTAGGCCTCCACCGGCTGGAACCCGCCGGCCTCCAGGCGCCGACCGTCGGCGTGGTCGAAGATCAGCGAGGGCGCCGTGTAGCGCACGGCGCCATCGGTGTTCGCGGCTTTGCCCTGGAACTCGGTCGGTCCACCCGTCGCGGTGCGGACGAGCGCGCGGTCATCCTGGTAGGCGGCCTCCACGGTGCCGTCGTCCAGGCCGCCGACCAGCTCCGCGGCGCCCGGCACGCGGGCGAGCGCCGCGGCCAGCCCGGCGTCGGTGTCGAACTCCAGCGTGGTGGTGAAGCGCGCGAGTTGGAGCGCGCGGAAGACCGGCAGCTCGAGCGCTGGGTCGGCCAGCCGGGCCGCCACCACGGCGCGACACGCGCGGCCCGTCGCCATGTTCCGCGTCCGCGGCCGCGTGTCGAACGGCATCCCGTAGCGGCGGAAGCGCAGGTAGCCGGCTGCCCCGGAGACCGGCGAGTAGCCACGCGCGTCGTACTGTGCGGCGTCCTCGGTCAGCCCGATCAGCGCCAGCCGCCAGGCCAGTTGGGCGCCGTAGCGCCACTGCAGCACGGCCAGCGCCGGCGAGGCCGACCACGCCCACGGGCAGCCGGGATCGCTGGCGTGCAGGACCGAGATCACTCAATCGACGCTAGCGGGTAGGCCGCAGCGCATGCCCCCTGCCATCGGCGTCCACTGCTCGCACGAGCAGATCCCGCCCTCCCGCCTGCTCGCACACGCGCAGGAGGCCGAAGCCGCCGGCTTCACGGCCGCGATGTCCTCCGACCACTTCTCCCCGTGGAGCGAGCGCCAAGGCGAGTCGGGCTTCGCCTGGTCGTTCCTGGGCGCGGCGATGCAGGCCACCTCGCTGCCGTGGGGCGTGGTCAACGCCCCCGGCCAGCGCTACCACCCGGCCATCGTCGCGCAGGCCGCCGCCACCGTGGCCGAGATGTACCCCGGCCGCCTGTGGGTCGCGCTGGGCACCGGCGAGGCCTCCAACGAGCACATCACCGGCGCGATCTGGCCGGACAAGAAGACGCGTAACGCGCGGCTGCGCGAGTGCGTCGACATCATCCGCGCGCTGTTCGCCGGCGAGGTGGTCGACCACGACGGGCTCGTCCACGTCGACCGCGCCCGGCTGTGGACGCTGCCGGCCGAGCCGCCGCCGCTGATCGGCGCCGCGGTGACGCCCGAGACGGCGCGCTGGGTCGGCGGCTGGGCCGACGGGCTGGCCACCATCAACCAGCCGCGCGACAAGCTCGACGCGGTGATCGCGGCCTTCCGCGAGGGCGGCGGGGAAGGCAAGCCGATGCGCCTGCAGGTGCACCTCTCCTGGGCGCCCGACGAGGAGGAGGCGCTCGCCATCGCCTACGACCAGTGGCGCACCAACCTGTTCCCGCCCCCGCTGTGCTGGGACCTGCACACGGTCGAGGCGTTCGACGCCGCCGCCATGCACGTGCGCCCCGAGGACGTGCGCGCCGGCGTGCTGGTCTCCGCCGACCTCGCCCGTCACGTGGAGTGGCTGCAGGAGCTCGGTGCGCTCGGCTTCGACCAGGTCGTGCTCCACCACGTCGGTCAGGACCTGCGCCCGTTCATCGACGCGTTCGGCGAACACGTCCTGCCGGAGCTGGCGGCATGAGCCGCACGACGACGGGCGACCTGTGGTGGAAGAACGCCCTCATCTACTGCCTGGACGTCGAGAGCTTCCTCGACGCCGACGGCGACGGCTGCGGCGACCTGCCCGGCCTCTCGGAGCGGATCGACTACCTGGCCGGGATCGGGGTGAGCTGCCTGTGGCTGATGCCGTTCTACCCCTCGCGCCAGCGCGACGACGGCTACGACATCACCGACTTCTACGGCGTCGACCGCCGCCTGGGCACGCACGGCGACCTCGTCGACATGGTGCGCACGGCGCGCGACCGGGGCATGCGGGTGATCGCCGATCTCGTCCCCAACCACACCTCCGATCGGCATCCGTGGTTCCAGGCCGCGTGCGAGGGCCGCGACAACCCCTACCACGACTTCTACGTGTGGGCCGACGAGAAGCCCGAGGAGAAGCCCGGCGACGTCGTATTCCCCGGCCAGGAGGAGTCCAACTGGGCGTGGCAGGAGCAGGTCCAGCGCTTCTACCTGCACCGCTTCTACTCCCACCAGCCCGACCTCAACGTGGCCAATCCGGCGGTGCGCGACGAGATCGCGCAGATCGCGGGCTTCTGGCTCCAGCAGGGGCTGAGCGGCTTCCGGATGGACGCCGTGCCGTTCCTGATCGAGCCGATGGGAATGCCGAAGGGCGCGCAGGCCGACCCGCACGAGCTGCTGCGCGACCTGCGCCGCGCGATGGGGCGCCGCACCGGCGAGGCGGTCCTGCTCGGCGAGGTCAATCTCCCGCCCGCCGACCAGCGCGAGTTCTTCGGCGCGCGCGGCGGCGAGGAGCTCGACATGCTGTTCTCCTTCACGGTCAACCAGGCCATGTACCTGGCGCTGGCGCGGGAGGAGGCGGCGCCGCTGGCCGCGGCGCTGCGCGCGCTGCCCGAGATCCCGACCGACTGCCAGTGGGCGAACTTCGTGCGCAACCACGACGAGCTGACGCTCGACAAGCTGGCCGAGGACGAGCGCGCGGAGGTGTTCGCCGCCTTCGGCCCCGACCCGGACATGCAGCTCTACGGCCGCGGGCTGCGCCGCCGGCTGCCGTCGATGCTCGACGGCGACGTGGCCCGGCTGCGGATGGTCTACTCGCTGATGTTCTCGCTCCCCGGCACGCCGGTGCTCTTCTACGGCGAGGAGCTCGGCATGGCGGAGAACCTCGAGATCGAGGGTCGCTACGCCGTGCGCGCACCGATGCAATGGTCGGCCGAGCCGCAGGCCGGCTTCACCGAGGGCGCCGAGCCCGTGCGCCCCGTGCTGTCCGGCGGGCCGTTCGGCTTCGAGACGGTCAACGCGACGGCGCAGCGGCGCGACGCCGACTCCCAGCTGAACTGGACCGAGCGGCTGATCCGGCGGCGGCACGAGTGCCCCGAGCTGGGCTTCGGCGCGTGCACGCTGCTCGACCAGGACGACGCGGCGGTGTTCGCTCACCGCGTGGATTGGGAGGACGGCACGGTCGTCGCCGTCCACAACCTGGCCGGGCGCGCGGCGCGAGCGTCGCTGGCGCTCGAGGGGGGCGGGCTGCTGGTCGACCTCTTCCTCGAGGCCGAGCTGGAGCTGCCGGGTGACCTCGAGCTCGCGCCCTACGAGGGCCGCTGGTTCCGGGTGCGCCGGCCCGGTCGCAGACTCGCGCCCTAGCGCAGCCGGAGACCGAAGCGCAGGCGGCTGGCGCCCACGCGGACGACCAGCTGCACGGGGCCGCGGGCGAGCCGCCGGTGGCCGCGCAGCCGGACACGCGTGGCGCCCGCGGCGTTCGCGCGCAGCCGGCCTCGGGCCATGGTGCGCCCGTGGCGCACCAGCCGCGCCCGCGCCCACACCGGCGCCGACAGGGTCATCCGGCAAGTCGCCCGATGGCGCGTGGCGCGCGACCGACGGCAGCCGTGCAGGGCCACGGTGACCGAGCCGGGCGGCGGCGCCGCGGCCGGCGCCGGCGCGGGCGCGGG
>Ga0136617_10001372_pt1 | contig 21520 bp, 20 predicted proteins | sample AntDrymUQ3222106_2_FD_129672 | JGI IMG/M metagenome (GOLD analysis project Ga0136617, IMG submission 129672) | Polar desert sand microbial communities from Dry Valleys, Antarctica - metaG UQ322 (21.06) | ecosystem: Environmental > Terrestrial > Soil > Desert | place: Antarctica: Dry Valley...
AGCGGAGCGGGTCCTCGACAAGATGAAGAGCCTCGACACGATCACCCCGGCGGCGGGTGCCTGATGCTGCGCGCCACACTTCGCAGCTTGCTCGCCCGAAAGCTGCGCCTGCTCCTCTCGGCAGTAGCAATCGTCCTCGGCGTCTCCTTCGTATCCGGGGCGCTGGTGCTCACCGACACGCTGGGCAAGACGTTCGAGACGCTGTTCGAGACGGTGAACAAGGACATCGCGGTGGCTGTCCGCGGCCCGGTCAGCGTGGAGGGCTCGCAGGGCGCGGAGACGTCACGGGAGCCGGTGCCGGAGTCTGCCCTGGACGCCGTGCGCAAGGTCGACGGGGTCGCGGAGGCCGAGGGTGTCGTGTTCGGCTACGCGGTGCTGGTCGGCAAGAAGGGCAAGCCGGTCGGCGGCGGGGGGCCGCCCCAGTTCGGGCTCAACTGGGTCGAGTCGGAGCGCCTGAACAGCGGCTACCTGATCAGCGGGCGCCCGCCCCGGGCGCCGGACGAGATCGTCATCAACAAGGGGATGGCCAGCACCTCGGGGTACCGGGTCGGCGACACCGCGCCGGTGCTCAGCCAGCAGCCGACCAGCACCTACAAGATCGTCGGCGTCTTCGCCCAGCCGGGCGGAAAGCCCTCGCTCGGCGGCGAGACGATGATCGGCTTCCAGCTGGCGACGGCCCGCAAGGTGGTGGGCATCCCCGAGGGGTTCACCGAGATCGACATCGCGGCGGCCCCCGGCGTCAGCCAGGAAGTGCTGCGAGACCGGGTGGCCAAGGTGCTGCCCGCCAAAGCCGAGGCAGTCACCGGCAAGAAGCTCGCCGCCGAGCAGAGCAACGAGATCAAGGAAGCCATCGGCTTCCTCAGCACCTTCCTGCTGGTGTTCGCAGCGGTGGCCCTCTTCGTCGGCGCCTTCATCATCTTCAACACCTTCGGCATGCTGGTGGCCCAGCGCACCCGCGAATTGGCGCTGCTGCGGGCACTCGGGGCGAGCAGGCGGCAGGTCACCAGGGCCGTCCTGGTCGAGGCCGTTGTCGTGGGCACGATCGCCTCCGCCATCGGCCTGGGGCTGGGCGTGCTCGTGGCGATCGGTCTGCGCGAGATCTTCGCCGTCTTCGGGGCGGGCCTGCCGACCGGACCGCTGGTGTTCGCTCCGCGGACGGTGGTGGCCGCCTTCACGGTCGGCATCATTGTCACGGCGGTGGCCGCCGTCTTCCCGGCCCGGCGCGCCTCGTCGGTCGCGCCGATGGCCGCGCTGCGCGACGCGGCGACCCCGGACCGGTCGCTGCGCCGGCAGACCATCATCGGTGCCGCCGTGCTGGTCCTCGGTTCGGTCGGCGTCGGACTGGGTCTGACCGGCTCCGGGCTGCAGATCCTCGGCGCCGGCGCGCTGTTCTCCTTCGTCGGCGTGGCCATGCTGTCCCCGCTGGTGAGCCGGCCGGTGGCCCGGCTGCTGGGGGCGCCGTTCCAGCGGCGGATACCCGGCCGGCTGGGCCGCACCAACACGCTGCGCAATCCGCGCCGCACCGCTTCGACCGCGGCCGCGCTGATGATCGGCCTGGCCCTGGTCAGCACGGTCAGCGTGCTGGGTGCCTCGCTGAAGGCGAGCATCGAGAAGGTGGCCGAGGCTACGCTGGGCGCGGAGTTCGTGCTGGCATCGCAGCAGGGCGGGGGCGGCCAGGCCGGTTTCAGCCCCACGGTCGTCGACCGGCTGCGCGAGCAACCGGGTGTCGCCGAAGCCACCGGAATGGCCTACAGCCCGGCCCGGATCGGGTCCAAGGCCGAGTACGTCTCCGCCGTTGCGCCTTCCGCGCTGGGATCGCTGATCAAGCTGGAGCGCAAGGCGGGATCCCTGAGCCTCGATCCGCAGACCGTGCTGATATCGGAGGAGGTCGCACAGGACAAGGGCCTGCGGTCGGGTCAGACGTTGGGCGTGCAGTTCGCGCGGGGCGGCGCACAGGAGTTCCGGGTCGGCGGCGTCTACGCGAACAACGAGATCATCGGCGGCTACCTGTTCGGCGACTCGGTGGTGAAGGACTTCACCTTCCAGACCCTGTTCGCGGCACTGGTGAAGCTGTCCGACGGGGCGAACGTCGTCCAGGCGCGCGAGGCCATCAACGCGGTCGCCGAGCCGTACCCGAACATCACCGTGCAGGACCAGTCGGAGTTCGTGGCCAGCCAGGCCGCGCAGATCGATCAGGTGGTGGCCATCCTGTACGTGCTGCTCACCCTCTCGGTGCTGATCGCGGTGCTGGGCATCGTCAACACCCTGGCTCTCTCGGTGATCGAGCGCACCCGCGAGCTGGGCCTCCTGCGCGCTGTGGGCATGTCCCGGCGGCAGGTCAAGCGGATGATCCGGGTGGAGGCCGTCGTGATCGCGGTCTTCGGTGGGCTGCTCGGGTTGGTCGTCGGCTCGGTCTTCGGGGTGGCGATCCAGCGGGCGCTGGAGTCCGAAGGGGTGACGGAGCTGGAGTTCCCGGTGGCCCGCATGGTGGTCTTCGTGGTCCTTGCCGCCCTCGCCGGGGTGCTGGCCGCCTGGCTGCCGGCCCGGCGTGGCTCACGACTCAACATCCTGAGCGCGATCGCCACGGAGTAGGCGCCATGACCGGCCAGACAGGCCGGGACGAGGAACGCACCGGGGCGCAACGTTGTCGTCTCGTCGTCCGCACGTCGGCGAGGCGCACCACCCACCTCGTTCTGTGCCGCGCAAATTGACTTGAAGTTGACGTAGCGGTAACCCGTACCGTCGCAGTCGGGCCGGATCGTCCGGCGTGGACCGCGGACAACGGTCGGCGTTACTACGAGGAAGAGCAACTGTTGAGGCTGCAGCAGGTCCTCCTGCTGCGGAACCTCGGCCTGGGCCTGGGGACCATCGCGGTGGCGCTCGGTGCAGCAGCACTACGAGGCTACGTGCCTGTTCTGGACGCCGAACAGGATTGCGTACAAGGGCCTCGGTCAGATGTACGTGGACGACGAGCGTTTCCGCCACAGCATCGGTGGACGTGACGACGCGTTGGTCGAGTACCTTCGCGACGCAATGATCGTCTATGCCGACAGCAACCTCGGCGAGTAGGGGTGCCGGTAAGAAACGTGTCACCAGATCCAAACCCGGGATGATCAAGCGCGCCGGGAGTTGGTACGTCGGTAAGGAACGTGTCACCAGCCGCAGTCCTGGTCAGCGGTCGACGGGGAGCAGGGTGGGAGCGTGCTCGCGGTCGGCGACGGTGGGCAGGGTGTGCCGGCGGGTTTGGTCGAGGCGCGCGCGGCCGAGCATTTCGGCGACCAGGGGGTTGAGGAACAGTGGAACTGTGGTTAACGGTGAGGATGATCTTGTGCTGTCGTCGGAGCGCGGTGACCCTTGGGTAGCGAGTGGGGCGCGGCTACGGTCGTGATTCATGCCGGTGAAGTTCCTCAGCGACGAGTAGGTCGTTGCGTGCGGCAGATTCGTCCGCGAGCCAACCTCCGGGACCTGGCGGCGGGGTAGGCGCTGTACTGCTACACGGTCAGCACCGACGAATGGCTCGATGACCCGGGAGATCGCGGGCATCCGTGCCGCATTCCTGCCTGGCGTCGTGGAACTTGGCCGCACTGACCTGGTGAGCCCGGCCGGCCAGATAATTCGGGACTTGCATCCGGTACTGGGGTACAGGTTTACCGTCGAGACATGAGCACATAGACCATCCCCACCGGCCAGCCCGCGGATGATTGGGTCTCGCCGTCGTGCACGCTGCCGACCGCGGAACAGCCGCTGCGGGTCGCGGAGTTCGACCAGTTGTTCGCGACCTCGCTGCGTGGTGTCGACCGGAGTGCCCCGACCAGCCTGCAGCTGTTCCTGGACGCCGCCGCCCACGACACCGCGGTGGAGCTGACCGCTCGTGAGACGAGATGCTGCTCGTTCTTCACCTTCACGTTCACTCCTGCAAATGACGACCAGGTGCTCCTCGAGGCGGCTGTCCCGGTCGCCCACGTAGCGGTCCTGGACGCGCTCGCGGTCCGCGCCGCGGTGGCAGCAGGACTACCGGCGTGACGAGTCCGGGGCTGCGCAGCGGGCAGGTCGCGGATGCTGCCGGGGTGAATCTGCAGACGCTGCGCTACTACGAACGCCGCGGCCTGCTGGCCGAGCCCGATCGCAGCAACGGCGGCCACCGGCTCTATCCGACCGAGGCGGTGACGGTGCTGCGGGTGATCAAGGCCGCCCAGCGGCTCGGATTCACCCTCGACGAGATCGCAGATCTCCTGGAGGCAGGCCGCCACCACCACGGGCCAACAGGTCACGTCGATCATGGTCTGCAGGAGCGGGCAGCCGCAAAGCTAGCCGATGTGGAGGCCCGGATGGCCGACCTGACGACGATTGCGAACACTCTGCGCGCGGCGCTGGACGCCGGGTGCGACGACCTGATCAGTTGCGCGAACAGCGATTGCTGCCCATTGCCGTTCGCCGCACTGCCGACCCTGTACGTCGCGCCCGATGGCGACTGACCCGAACCGGCGCCGCCGCTGGCTGTGGGGCACAGCAGCCGTGGCCGGCGTCGCGATCGCTTTGGTGATCGCCGTATCTGTGACCGGCGGCGACCCGACCCCGGCCGGCGCAGCCAGTGCCAGTGCGGTCGACGTGCAGAAGCCCGGCGGAAGTGGTGTGGGTGACCAGGCCGCCCAGTTCAGTGCCACCACGGTCGCCGGGACCCGGATCGCCGTACCGGAGGCGAAAACCACGGTGCTGTTCTTCATGGCGGCCTGGTGCGCGCCGACGCTGGAGGCCTCGGCGCTGAACCGGATCGAACGCGACCTCGGCGACAAGATCACCGTGCTCGGCGTCGACGTCGACCCGGCCGAGCCGGTCAAAGACCTGCAGGCCTTCGCCGGTCAGATCGGCGCCCGCTACAGCCACGTCCACGACACCACCGGCGCTCTCACCGCCGCGTTCGGGGTCAAGGCGATGGACTCCACTGTGGTGATCGATCCAGCTGGGCGGATCGTGTACCGCGACACCGTCCCGACCGACGAGGCCACGCTGCGCGGCGCACTGGCCAAGGCGGCCACAACCAGCGCGGCATCGTGAACCTGATCGCGTTCGCCTTCGGTGCCGGTGTGCTGGCCACCGTGAACCCGTGCGGTTTCGTGATGCTGCCCGCATTCTTCGGCCTGTCCATCGGCACCGGCACAAGGCCAGGCTCGGCCGCCGCCAGTCGAGTCTCGGCACGGCTGGCCCAGGGTTTCACCTCGGGGCTGGCCGTGAGCAGCGGCTTCACAGCTGTCTTTGCCGGCACCGGCATCCTGGTTGCGCTCGGCCTGCGTCAACTCGCCCAGGCCGTCCCGATCGCGGCAGTGATCGTCGGCGCAGCCCTCACTGTCGCGGGCCTCGCGATGGCCGCCGGGCGATCGATCACACTCGGCCGGTTGCCGTTCACCACCCGCAGGCCGCGGACCGCGACCGGTGATGCCCGCGGTGCCCGGTCGATGGTGATGTTCGGTGCCGGGTACGCGGTCGCTTCGGTGTCATGCACGTTTGGTGTTCTGCTGGCCGTGGTTGCCCAGGCCACCGCGACCGGTCGGCCCCTGCAGGCCATCGTGGTGTTCGCGGCATACGCCGTCGGCGCGGCGACCGTCTTGGTCAGCGTCGCGGTCGCGACCGCCCTGGCCCACGCCACCCTGGCGATCACGATCTCCAAGGCAATGCCCGTCGTGTCCCGGATCGGCGGCATCCTGCTCACCCTGTCCGGCCTCTACCTGGTCTTCTACTGGTGGCCAGCCCTCCACGGCCGCCCGCCCTCGGCGACCGCCGCCGGTATCACCGAGCAGATCTCCGGGAATCTGTCACAAGCCCTCGACAACCATTCCAGGCTCACCGTCGCCATCGCTGTCATCGTGTTGACCGGCGGCGCCGTCCTGTTCGCGGCCCGCCGCCCCAGCGCCACCTACGCAGCCCGGCCTGACAGCGTCACGCCCACCAACGACGGCTGCGGGTGCGAACCCACCTCGATCAGTGCCGGTTCTGACGAGGCCGAACTTCGGCCAAGGAACTGACGTGGAAACCACACAAGGCGACAAGTCCCGGCCGTTCGCGGCGCTCGGCGGTGGGATCCTCGCGCTCGGCGCATGCGCCGTGTGCTGCGCCGGCCCCATCCTGGCCGTCCTGGGCGGCCTGTCCGTCGCGTCCATCGCCGCCGCGGTGTGGATCCCCGGCCTCGCGCTCATCGCAGTTGCCGCGCTCGCCACGATGGCATGGGCTACTGCGCCGCCGTCCGAGCCGCACCTGCACGCCCACCACCAGCTCAGGCGCGGTCGACCTGGGCATGCCCGTGTCGACCGTGCCCGAGCAGACCGCGACGTCCACACAGCAGCGCTGATCGAGAGGTTCAGTACTTTCCTGCCATGATCATCGTCAAATCGATCGCGCTGTTCGTCCTGGCCGCTATCGCCGAGATCGGCGGCGCCTGGCTGATCTGGCAAGGGTGGCGCGAACACCGCGGCCTGTGGTGGATCGCCGGCGGCATCGTTGCCCTCGGCGCCTATGGATTCGTCGCCACCTTCCAGCCCGACCCGAACTTCGGCCGGATCCTCGCCGCCTACGGAGGCATCTTCGTTGCCGGATCCCTGGCCTGGGGCGTCATCGTCGACAAGTTCCGGCCCGACCGCTACGACTTCACCGGCGCCGCCATCTGCCTGCTCGGCGTCGCGCTCATCATGTACGCACCCCGGAGCAACTGATGCCTGGTTGTGACGGGGTGGACTGGCCCCGGACGGACGGCCATAACTGGCTGCACCTGTCCTTGAACTGCGATCGCTCGGACGGCCATAACTGGCCCCACCCCCTAGTCAGTGGTCCGCCGGTAGGACGGTTGAGTGATCGTCTGACCACATCGGCAATATCCGACAGACGAACATGAACCGGGCAGACAGGGCAGAGCCGTGCCGGCGGCACAGAGCGAGGCCACCGGCCCCAAGAGCACTGCAACCCACAGCCCCCCAGGCTCGCGAGCGGAACCACCAGCGGGCCAGTCGCTCAGCAATCGCTGATGTTGACCCTGTAGCTGGGTACAGGGTTGAGGATGGGATACGCGCAGTGGCGAGGTGGCTGACCGGGCTGGGGTGAACGTGCAGACTTTGCGGTACTACGAGCGCCGTGGGCTGATCGGGCCGCCGCCTCGGTCATCGGCGGGGTATCGGGCGTATCCGGCCGAGACGGTGGAGACCGTGCGGTTCGTCAAGCGGGCAGAGGAGCTGGGGTTCACCCTCGAGGAGATCGGCGAGCTGCTGCAGCTGGCCGAGGGCGGCCCGCAGGAGTGCGAGCCGGCGCGGGCGATGGCCCAGGCCCGGATCGCCGGGCTGCAGCACCGGATCGCCGATCTGGAACGGATGCGGGATTCGCTAGCCGAGCTGGTCGCTACCTGTGACCGCCCGCGCCCGGACCGGCGGTGCCCGTTGCTGCAGGCGATGCACCCCGGCCAGGAGGTACCGCAGTGAGACTGGAGATCCTGCACGTGCCCCAGTGCCCGAACGTCGCGCTGCTGGACCAGCGCCTCGACGACGCCCTGGCCGGCCACCCAGGTCCAGTCGAACGGTCCCATCGGATCGTCGAGGATCTACAGACGGCGGCCGCGGCGGGCATGACCGGGTCCCCGACCCTGCTCGTCGACGACACCGATCCGTTCGGGCAGCTCGGCGTGGCGCCGAGCGTGTCCTGCCGGTTGTACCGCGGCGACGACGGCCGGATTCAGGGTGCACCCTCGGTCGCCGCTCTGCGCCGCGCCCTGGGCCTGGCCGAGCCAGACCGGCACGACGACGAGCCTGCCGTCACCGCCGGGACCGAAGGCTGCTGCGTGGACGGCGCTGACGCCTCGGCGGCCGCGGCGCTGCACAGCTGGCGGACGCGCACGGCCCCGGCGGACCCGGCCGAACGTGCGCTGCACCAGGCGATCCTGCGTGCCTTCGCGGTCACCGGCGCCCCGCCCGAGCATGGCGAACTGGGCCGGGTGGCGGCGGCCTTCGACATGGCCGTCGAGGACGTGCTGGGCCGGCTGCACACGGCCGACGTCGTCCGCCTAGACCCAGCCGGGCAGATCCGGGTCGCCTATCCGTTCTCGGCGAGTCCGACCCGCCACCGGGTCCGGTTGACCGGCGGGATCGAGGTGTCCGCGATGTGCGCGATCGACGCCCTGGGTATCCCGCCGATGCTCGGCGCCGACGCGACGATCACCACCACCGATCCGGTCAGCAGCGCACCGGTCACGGTGGTCGCGGTCGCCGGCCAGTTCACCTGGACTCCGGCTACCGCCGTGGTGTTCGTCGGTGCCCGCCCCGGCGGCGGCCCCTCGGCCGAGACCTGCTGCGACTACCTCAACATGTTCACCGACCGGCACCAGGCCGACACCTGGATCCAGGCGCACCCGCACCTTCCCGGCGAAATCCTCGCACCGGCGCAAGCAGAACAGCTCGGCCGGAAAATCTTCGGCGACCTGCTTGCCGGTTGCGGACACTGACCCTGAACCACCACCTCGGTGGGGCCAGTTATGGCCGTCCGAGCGATCGCAGTTCAAGGACAGGTGGAGCCAGTTATGGCCGTCCGTCCGGGGCCAGTCCACCCCGTCACAGCCAGATGCCCGACACCACATCACCCGGCGACCAGCTCGCCGTGAACAAAACCGTCATCACCACACTCATCGACCAGGTCCTCAACGCCGGCCGCCTCGACCTGATCGAACAGCTCTGCGCACCCGAGGTCGCCGACGAGGTTCGAGCCTGGATCGCATCCTTCCGCACCTCGTTTCCCGACGTACGGATGGAAACGATCGACCTGATCGCCGAAGGCGACCAAGTCGTCGGACGTTTCACTTGCTCGGCGACCCACCTCGCTCCATGGCTCGGCCACCCTCCCACCGGCCGGCGGTTCGACAACGTGGACGAGATCAACATCTACCGACTCCGCGGCGGCCGGATCATCGACACCTGGACCCTCGAGGACAACGTCGCCCGCATCACCCAGCTCGAACTCGTCATCAGCCAGAGCAGCTGGCGCCATCCCCTCGGGGCGCGCCCGGCGACTGTTCGCCGTCCCGCAGGGGATCGATGACCGGGCGCTGGGTGTCCGTGAGTTCACCAGGCACGGTTCCCGTGTGGCGGCGGTAGCACCCTGTGGGCCCGTCGTCGGGGCAGGATCAAGCGCGCCGGGCGTTGGTACGTCGGTAAGGAAAGTGTCACCAGCCGCAGTCCTGGTCAGCGGTCGACGGAGAGCAGGGTGAGGGCGTGCTCGCGGTCGGCGGCGGTGGGCAGGGTGTACCGGCGGGTTTGGTCGAGGCGCGCGTGGCCGAGCATTTCGGCGACCACGACCAGGTCGGTACCGCCGCGGACCAGGGTGGTGGCGAAGGTGTGCCGCAGGACGTGGGCGGTGCCATCGTCGTCGAGGCCGGCGGTGTCGAGGATGGTGGCGAAGATGGCGCTGGCGCCGCGGGTGCCGAGCCGACCGCCGCGGCGGTTGAGGAACAAGGCCGGTGTGGCGTCAGCGCCGGGCCAGCCGGCCCGCTCGGTGAGCCACGCCGTGTACGCCTCGCGTAGCTCGAAGTGCAACTCGACGTCGCGGGGCTTGCCGCCCTTGCCGTAGAAGCGGGCGGTGCCCTTGCGGGCGGACAGCCGCACGTCGTCGACGTCGAGGGCGACCAGCTCGGCGATGCGGGCGCCGGCGTAGAACGGGGTCAGCGCCAGGGCCCGGTCCCGCGGGTTGTCGACGGCGTTGGCCGCGCGCAGCCAGCGCAGCACCGCCTTGCCAGTCAGGGCGCGCGGCGCCACGGTGGGCAGGCCGAGGCGTTCGGCCTTGGCGGGGCCGAGGCCGGCGCGGGTGTAGAAGTCGTCGACGGCGGACAGGGCGTTGTTGATTGTGGCGTTGCTGCGCTTGAGCACCGCGGCCAGATGTGTCCGGTAGTCGCGGACCGCCCAGTTCCTGGCGGTCCGGTCAGTGAGCGGGTCCCCGTCGACGTCGGCGCCGTCGAGCCAGGCGAGGTAGCCGCGGACCTTGGAGGCGTAGGTGCGGCGGGTCTCGGCTGACAGCGGCGCCCGGGCCAACGCCGCGGTGTAGGCGGCGTGCTTGGCCGCCAACCTGGCCGGCAGCGACACGGGAGCGCGGCCGCGGCGTGGCGGGCCGACCAGATGCTGCGTGTTCTCGGAAGCCGCTGCGGCCCCGTTGCTGGCCCGGGTTCGCCGCGTTCTCGGAAGTCACGCCGGGAGCCTACTTCCGAGAAGCAACCTTCTCGGAAGTGACACGCAGCCGGCCAACCCCGGGCACGAACCGGCCGACCCGGCCGGCATAGCGGCGGTAGTCCTCGCCGTGGGCGCGCAGCAGGTACGGCTCTTCGATCCGGCGGACTTGCAGCTGCACACCGATGAGCGCAACGGCCAGCCCGGTGGCGGCGATCAAGTTGGGCACCGCCAGGGCCACGCCGGCGACGACCGCGACCGCCGCGGTGAAGATCGGGTTGCGGACCAGCCGGAACGGCCCGCCGGTGATCAGCGCGGTGCGTTCGGTCTCGTCGACGCCGATCCGCCAGGAGGCGCCCATCGCGACCTGCGCGGCGATCGTGACGGCGGCCGGACGATGTATCCGCAAGTCCTGGCGCTACGTCGGGGTCGCCGACCGGCTGAATGCCAGGCGGCTGCTCATGTCGAGCTTCACCTCGCCGTACGGGGCGACGTGGGTCCAGAACAGCGGGGTCAGGCCGCGCCGGTCGGCGTCGGTGAGCGCGGTGGCCCACTCGTCGTCGGCGAGCACGTCTTGCACCATCAACGTGTTGACGTAGACCAGAGCGGCCTGCAGCACCCGCAGGCAGAACACGGACAGCTCCTGCTCATCGCGGCGGTTGGTGGCGATGTCGCCGCCCTTGCCGAAGAAGATCACGCTGTTGGCTCGGTTCCACGACTCGACGACATTCAGGCCCTCGTTGATCTCACGTTGCAGGTCCCGGCCGCGCAGGTACCGGGCGAGAAAGATGGTCTTCTGCGCCCGGCCGACCTCGATCATCGCCTGGTAGGTGGGGTGGATCGCATTGGCCTTGGTGAACCGGCGCAGGATCGCCTCGGTCGAGGCGGTGCCGGCCCGGATCGCCGTCGCGTATTTGATCATCTGGTCGTACTGCTCGGCGATGATGTCCCAGCGGATCGGCCGGGTCAGCGCCGGCGCCAGGCGCGGGTAGGCGTCCGGTTCGCCGGCGGCCGGCCGGTACAACCGCACCTTGTTGATCCGCTTGATCCGGGGCAGCAGATCGAAGCCGAGCAGCCGGGTGATGCCGAAGCCGACCTCGGACTGGCCGTGCGAGTCGGTGTAGGCGCCCTCGACCTCCATCGTGGTGCCGTGTCGCATCGCCCCTTCGATCATGGCGGCGACCTCGGACGCCGAGCAGTTGATCAGCTGGGAGTGGATGGCCATGCTCTTGCGCTCGACGTGCCAGTAGATCAGCACGCCGCGGCCGCCGTAGCGGGAGTGCCATTCGGTGAAGATGTTCTGGTCGAACGCGCCGAAGTGCGTCGAGTCGGGTCGACCGCGGTCGACCCGGCGCCCCAGATCGCCTGCGCCCGGGCGGCGAACGTGGCGTTGGCGATCTCGACCGCGATGGCCCGGCCCACTTCGACGGTCAGATACCGGCGGCGCACGTACCGGATGTCGTCCTCGCCATGGCCGTGTTGGGCGCTGCCGGCGATCGCGCGGATGCCGGTGTTGGTGCCGTACGCGTAGATAGCCAGCAGCAGCCGCTCGGCAAGCACCTCCGGGGCCAGATCGCCGCGGCCGGCCGCCGCGGTGATCGAGGCGAGGCAGCCGGTGCGCAGCACCGCCTCCTTCAGCATGTCGATCAAAGGGACGGTGCCCCACCGGGTACGGACCTCCGCCTTGAGCCGGCGTAGGTTGCGCGGCTCCGGCGCGGCGTCCAGGTCGGTCAGCTTGATCGAGCCGTTCTTGCCCCGGTCGGCGATCTCCAGCCAGTCCAGCTTGGGCAGCGCCGTGTCCAGCGCCGCCAGCTCGCCGCGCATCTCCTCGCGCATCTGGGCGATGAACGCCGTCGGATCCAGCGGCTTGCGTAGCGCGGCGAAGTACGCGGCCCGGTGCGCCTCGAAGTCGTGCGGCAGGTCCTCATCCGGGTTGCGCCACTTGTCCGCGCCGACCACCCAGATCTCCTTGCACCGCAGGCGCTCACGCAGCGCCTGGAAGGTGCAGATCTCGTACACCGCGCGCACGATCCGCCGGCCGCCCTTGGTGTCACTGAACACCAGCGGGGTCCAGTCACCCAGCAAGCCCTTATGGGTGGGCACCGTCCCACCGGTCGGGTAGTAGGTCAGCCGGGCATTGGCGTGCCGTTTGATCAGGTCCAGGGCGTCCAGTACCGGCCGGTGGGTCGCGTTGTTGGAGCGGAACTCGAGCACGTCCAGCAGCTCGATCAGGCCGCGCCGGTAATGGTTGGAGTACGAGGCTTTCAGCGTGGTCTGCACCGTGCGCCGGTACACCGGGCCCTTAGTCTTGAACTCGTTCACCAGCTCGCGCAGCGTCTGCTCGCCGCCAGCCACGGCCGGGTACACCACCTGCCGCACCGGATCGTCCGGATGGTCCAGGGACGCCTCGGCGATGGCGACCAGGATGTTCTCCTTGCCGGTGACCCGCTTGAACGCGTTGACCAGTTCCTCGGTGACCCTCTTATCCGCCCGGGCGCCGATCCGGTGCACCGTGGAAATCAGCAGCTCGACCAGGGTGTCGGTGATCTCCCGCAGCCGGGAATGCAGCAGAGCCGCGAGAAGCGTCAACATCAACGGCTCCGCGTGGTCGCGTAGATGCGACGGCGACTCCACCGCCGCGCGGGCCCGCCAGGTGGCGAGCACCCGCGGCGCGACGTCGGCGAACAACCCGGCCGGCAGCCCGACCGCGCGCAGCTTGCGGATCTCGGTCAGCATCGAGTCCAGGCTGACGTTGCCCGGCACCGACTTGATCAGCGCCAGCACCGAGTCCTCGCCGGCGTCGTCGTCCGGCACCTCCACAGCGACCAAGGCCCGCAGCCGGGCCGCCGTCTCCACGGACAGCCGGCCCACGATCCGGGCGGCCAGCATCTGCTCCGCCTGATACAACGCCGAACGCACAACCCGGTCGACCCGCCCAGCCGCCGGCGGCTCAATCCGCTCGCTCCGGCAGCGCACCAGCACCTCGTCACGCACCAGCTCCGGGCGCCGCTCGGCCTGACACACATTGGCCGCCAGCCACTCCGCCAGCTTGTCGGCGTCGGCCACCGAGCACTCCCGGAAACCAAGGTGCGCCCGGATCTGCGCCCGGTGGTAGGCGATCGTGCTGCCCGACCACTCGTAAAAACCCACCTCAGCCGGGTCCACCCCGACCTGACGGGCCACGAACGCCACCGCCTCGTCGGGCAGCTCCCCGCGCCCGCGCGGGAACCGGCCCAACCGCGTGTAGAACTTCAACAGCAGCGCGAAACCCAGCCTCGTCGGCCCGCGCTTCCCCGCGAGCAGTTCCTGCTCGTCATCCAGCAACATCCAGTGCTCGACAAGCTCATCGAGATCCAGCGAACGGGCCACGGCCGGTCATCATCACGTAACCCGACGGCCACCGCTGCCGCGAGCCCACCAGCCTGCATCAACGATCAAGATCCACACCGTTTGGATCTGGTGACACGTTTCTTACCAACACCCCGAGTAGTCGCTCGTCGAAGCCGCGTGCGAGATCCGTCACCCTCTGGGAGGCTGCAGACTCCCAGAGGAACGGCATCCGGAGTCGGTGACCAACCTGCCGATGATCGGCAAAGTGCCTTGTCACGGCCCCGGCCGTTAAGTGTTGAAGTACTTCGCCTCCGGGTGGTGCACGACCAGCGCCGAGGTGGACTGCTCCGGATGGAGCTGGAACTCCTCGGACAGGGTCACGCCGATTCGCTCCGGCTTGACCAAAGCAGTGATCTTGTCCTGATCCTCGATCTTGGGGCACGCGCCGTAGCCAAACGAGTATCGGGCCCCCCGATAGCCGAGCTTGAAGTAATCCTGGACATCGTCGGGGTCGTCCTCGGCCGCGGACTCCCCGGTGGGGAACGTCAGCTCGGAACGGACCCGCTTGTGCCAGTGCTCGGCCAGCGCCTCTGTCAGCTGCACCGACAACCCGTGCACCTCGAGGTAGTCGCGGTAGGCGTTGGCCTCGAACAGCTTCGCTGTGTACTCAGAGACACGCGAACCCATCGTGACGACCTGGAAGGCGATGACGTCACGCTCTCCCGACTCCTCCGGCCGGAAGAAGTCGGCCAGGCACAGCCGCCGGTCTCGGCGCTGCCGGGGGAAGGTGAACCGATACCGCTCGGCACCGTCGGTGGTGAGGATGATCAGGTCGTCCCCTTTGGAGACGCACGGATAGTAGCCGTAGGCGACCGCTGCCTCCAGCACGCCTTCGGTCTGCAGCCGCTCGAGCCAGTATCGCAGCCGGGGACGGCCCTCGGCCTCGACCAGCTCCTCGTACGAGGGGCCCTTGCCGCTGCGGGACCCGCGTAGTCCCCACTGGCCCATGAATGTCGCCCGCTCATCGAGCAAGGCGGAATACTCGGCGAGCGCGACACCGCGGACCACGCGATCGCCCCAGAACGGAGGTAGGGGAACAGCCACATCGGCGGCAACGTCGGAGCGGGCCGGCGACTCGACCGGCCCGTCGACGGCGACTGCCGCACGACGCTGCTCCGCGATCCGCCGTGACCGGGCATGCCGGGCCGCGCGTTCGTCGGCTTTGGTTCGGTCCTCGGCGGACAGCTCCAGGACGCTGCCGCTGCGCTTGGCCGTGACCAGGGCGTCCATCAGCCGGAGCCCCTCGAAGGCATCGCGAGCGTAGCGGACGTCGCCGTCGAACACTTCGGCAAGATCGTGCTCGACATAGGCCCTGGTCAGCGCCGCACCTCCGAGCAGCACCGGCCAACGCGCAGCGATCCCGCGGGAGTTCATCTCCTGAAGGTTTTCCTTCATGATCACCGTGGACTTCACGAGCAAGCCGGACATCCCGATCACGTCAACGCGGTGCTCCTGCGCGGCGTCGAGGATCGAGGAGATCGGCTGCTTGATGCCGATGTTGACAACGTCGTAGCCGTTGTTGGACAAGATGATGTCGACCAGGTTCTTGCCGATGTCGTGCACGTCACCGCGAACGGTCGCGAGCACGATCTTGCCCTTGCCTTCGGTGTCGGCGCGCTCGATATGCGGTTCCAGGAAGGCAACGGCGACCTTCATCACCTCGGCGGACTGCAGCACGAAGGGCAGTTGCATCTCGCCGGACCCGAACAGTTCACCGACGATTTTCATCCCGGCGAGCAACGTGTCGTTGATGATCTCCAGCGCGGGACGGGTCTGCAGGGCAGCGTCGAGGTCGACCTCCAGCCCGTTGCGCTCGCCGTCGACAATGCGCCGCTCCAGCCGCTGGGACAGTGGCAGCTGGGCCAGCTCAGCGGCCCGGGTCGCCCGGGCATCCGTGGCCGCGACACCCTCGAAGAGCTTGAGGTATTCCTGCAGCGGATCGTATGCCTCCCGGCCATCAGAAGCTGGAGCACGCCGGTCATAGATCATGTCCAGCGCGACCTCACGCTGGCGATCCGGAATCCGGCCCATCGGCATGATCCGGGAGGGGTGCACGATCGCCGAGTCGAGCCCGGCGTTGATGCACTCGTGCAGGAACACCGAGTTGAGCACGTGCCGGCCGGCGGGATTGAGCCCGAAGGACACGTTGGACAAGCCCAGCACAGTCTGCACCGCGGGGTGACGCCGCTTGATCTCACGGATGGCCTCGATCGTCTCCAGGCCGTCGCGGCGCGTCTCCTCCTGTCCCGTGGTGATCGGGAACGTGAGCGCGTCGATGATGATGTCCTCGACGCGCATCCCCCAGTTGCCGGTCAGGTCCTCGATCACCCGATCGGCGACGCGTACCTTCCAGCCGCTGGTACGGGCTTGGCCCTCCTCATCGATACAAAGCGCGATGACCGCGGCCCCGTGCTCGCGTACTATGGGCATGAGCCGGGCGATCCGTGAATCCGGACCGTCGCCGTCCTCGTAGTTCACCGAGTTGATGACCGCCCGGCCGCCGAGCCGCTCCAGACCAGCCTGGATGACGGGTATCTCAGTGGAGTCCAGGACCAGGGGCAAGGTCGAGGCGGTGGCGAATCGCCCGGCAAGCTCTGCCATGTCTGCGGAACCATCGCGCCCGACATAGTCGACGCACAGGTCGAGCAGGTGAGAGCCATCGCGGGTCTGCTGCCGGGCGATCTCCACGCAGTCGTCCCAGCGTTGCGAGATCATGGCCTCGCGGAACGCCTTGGAGCCGTTGGCGTTGGTCCGCTCGCCGATGGCCAGGTAGGAAGTGTCCTGCCGGAAGCTGACCGCCTGGTACAGAGAAGCCGCTCCCGGCTCAGGCCGCGGCCGGCGCTGGGCCGGCTCTGCGCCGTCCACCGCGTCGACAACGGCCCGGATGTGGGCCGGGGTCGTGCCGCAGCATCCGCCGATCAGCGTGGTGCCGTACTCGCGGACGAAGCCGGCCAGGGCGATGCCCAGCTCGGCCGGCCCCAACGGATACGTCGCACCTGTGGGGCCCAACTCGGGGAGGCCGGCGTTGGGCATGACGCCCAGGCGGATCCTCGCCTGCTTTGACAGGTGCCGCAGGTGCTCGCTCATCTCGGCCGGCCCGGTGGCACAATTCAGCCCGATGAGATCGATGCCCAGCGGCTCCAGGGCGGTCAGCGCCGCGCCGATCTCCGAGCCCAACAGCATCGAACCGGTGGTCTCGACGGTGACATGGCAGAGCAACGGCAGAACGACGTCGGCCGCGCGCATCGCTCGGCGGGCCCCGATGAGCGCGGCCTTCGCCTGCAATAAGTCCTGGCAGGTCTCGACGAGGACCGCGTCGATACCGCCGTCGATCATTCCCGCTACCTGCTCCTGGTAGGCATCGCGCAGGACCGCGTAGGGCACGTGTCCGAGCGTCGGCAGCTTCGTACCGGGCCCCACCGAGCCGATCGACCAGCGCGGCCGTTCCGGCGTGCTGAAATCGGAGACGACCTCGCGGGCGAGGCGAGCTCCGGCCCGCGCCAACTCACGGATACGGTGGCTGATGTCGTATTCGCCCAGGTTGGATAGGTTGGCGCCGAAGGTGTTCGTCTCGACCGCGTCGGCACCGACCTGGAGGTAAGCCTCGTGCACGCCGCGAACGACGTCGGGGCGGGTGACGTTGAGGATTTCGTTGCAGCCCTCGTGCCCCTCGAAGTCGTCGATGCAGAGGTCGGCGGACTGCAGCATCGTGCCCATCGCTCCATCGCAGATCACCACTCGCTGCCCCAAGGCAGCCAGCAGCGAGGGGTCCTGCACGGCGGTCACTGGCTTAGCCTATCGAGCGAAGGCCCACAGGCCTCGATCCGCTCGGCGCGGAACACACCGCTGCTCGTCGGCCGTAGTGTGACGGCATGAGCGAGTTCGACGAGCTGCCAGCGTTGCGCTCCCCTTTGGTGATCGGAGCCTTCGAGGGGTGGAACGACGCCGGTGACGCGGCCACGACCGTCATCGAGCACCTCGAGCTGTCCTGGGCGGCCCGGCCGCTCGCGGTCCTCGACCCCGACGACTACTACGATTTCCAGGTCAACCGGCCGTCGGTGTCCATGGTGGATGGGATGACCAGACGTATCGAGTGGCCCACGACCCGGCTGTCGGTCTGCTCGCCGCCGCAAGCGGACCGCGACGTCGTCCTCATGCGTGGGCTGGAGCCGAACATGCGCTGGCGCGGGTTCTGCGAGGAGATCCTCAGTCTCTGTCACGACGTCGAAGTCGACCGGATGGTGCTGCTCGGCGCCCTGCTGTCGGACAATCCGCACACTCGACCGGTGCCGATCATGGGCAGCGCGTCTGACCCCGAAACGGCGACTCGGATGGCCCTGCAGCGGTCACGGTACGAAGGCCCCACCGGCATCGTTGGTGTGCTGCAGGAGGCGGTGGGACACGCCGGGATGACCGCCGTGTCCTTCTGGGCGCAGGTGCCGCACTACGTGAGCCAGCCGCCGTGCGCCAAAGCCAGCTTGGCCCTGATCCGCCGGCTCGAGGATGTGCTGGAGTTCCCCGTCCCGGTTGGCGAGTTGCCCCAACAGGCCGAGGCCTGGCAGGAAACCGTCGATCAGCTGGCGCGCGAGGACGAGGAGATGGCGGAGTACGTCCGGCAGTTGGAAGATCGCGAGCCGGAGACCGACCTGCACGAAGCCAGCGGCGAAGCCATTGCCAAGGAGTTTGAGCGCTATCTGCGGCGCCGCAACGGCGGCGGCTGAACAGTCCCGCACCGGTGACAGCCAAGAGCCTCGTGGTGTCCACGCCCGTCCCGCTGCATGCTCTGCCGTTTCCTGCGTCGGCGGAGGACGGCTCATAGCGCGTTGCGGCTTCTGACGCGGCTAGAGACGGACGCCGAGCAGGGCATCGACGCTGTCGCGGATCAGGGCCGGGGCGGCGGGGTCGTCGCCCTCACCGATGAGGGCCTGGTTGGCCCAGCGGTCGACAGCGGCGAGGGCGGCCGGAGTGTTGAGGTCGTCAGCCAGCTGCTGGCGTACGGCCCGCAGCGTCGGCGTGGCCATCGGCCCGGTCGGGTGCGCTACGGCCGCCCGCCATCGGGCTAGCCTGCCGGACGCCTCGTCGAGGACCTCGGAGGTCCACTCGCGGTCCACACGGTAGTGCGTTGACAGCAGGCCCAGCCGCATCTTGACCGGCTCCACACCTGCTTGGCGAAGGCGGCTGACCAGCACCAGGTTGCCCCGGCTCTTCGACATCTTCTCGCCCCGCCAGCCGATCATCCCGGCATGCACGTAGTGCCTGGCGAACGGCCAGGTCCCGGCGGCAACCTGCGCGTGAGCTGCCGAGCACTCGTGATGGGGAAAGGCCAAGTCGTTGCCGCCGCCCTGGACGTCGAAACTCATCCCGAGCCGGTTGACCGCGATGGCGGCACATTCCACGTGCCAGCCGGGCCGCCCGGGACCGACCAGAGAGTCCCACGACGGCTCGCCGGCTCGCGGGGCCCGCCACAGCAGCGGGTCCAGCGGGTCCTTCTTGCCGGGGCGGCCGGGATCCCCACCGCGCTGTCCGGCCAGCGTACGCATGGTCGCGGCACTGTATCCCCCGACCGCGCCGAACCGAGGTTCAGCGGCGACCGAGAAGTACAGATCGTCGCCGAGAGCGTAGGTGGCGCCCAGGGTTCGCAGTCGGTCGACCAGAGCGGCGATCTCGTCAAGTGCTTCCACCGCCCCGATGAAGTGGTCGGGGGGGAGCACGTCGAGGGCGGCCATGTCCTCGCGGAACAGGGCGATCTCGCGCGCGGCAAGCTCTCGCCAGTCCTCTCCGTCGCGCGTCGCACGCTCCAACAGGGGATCGTCGACATCGGTGACGTTCTGTACGTACGCCACGGAGTGCCCGTTGTCGCGCCAGGTTCGGTTGATCAGATCGAAGGTCAGGTATGTCGCGGCGTGGCCGAGGTGGGTCGCGTCGTAAGGAGTGATGCCGCACACGTACATCCGCGCCGTCGCGCTCGGCGCGGTGGAGCGCACCTCGCGCGCCGAGGTGTCGTGCAGCCGCAACGGCACGCCCTGGCCGGGCAGCCGCGGCACCTCCCGTCCTGCCCATGCCTGCATGACGGGAGAGTAACTACTGGTCAGAACCCCGGTCAGAACGGCGGCCAGGGCACGGCCGGCCATTCCCCGGACGGCTGCGGATGGCGGTCCGCTTTCAGCAGGTTTCGGGTCCGGTGGCGCGTCGCGGCGACCTCCACCGGGCTCAGCAGCTCAGCCAGCTCAGCTCCGAGTGGCCCGTCGAGCTGCGCAAGCAGTTGGACGAGGACCGCGCGGTCCTCGTCGGTGAGCGGATCCCCGGCCCAGCCCCACAGCAGCGTGCGCAGCTTGTCCTCGACGTGGAAGCACACCCCATGGTCACAACCGTAGATGTGGCCGTCAGCCTGTGGTAGTAGGTGGCCGCCCTTGCGGTCGGCGTTGTTGACGACCGCGTCGAAAACTGCTATCCGGCGCAACCCGGGATGAACGCTGCACGCTAGCCTGACCAGGTCGACAGCAGGGTCGGGCTCCACCCACAGCTGACACATACCCAGCCCGAACGGTCCGTCCCGCATGACAGTCGGCGGGACGATCGCCCATCCGGTCGCGGCCGAGACCAGGTACGCGGCCACCTCCCGCCCGGCCAGCGTCCCGGTGGGGAAGTCCCACAGCGGCCGTTCGCCGCGGATCGGCTTGTAGACGCAGCCCGCCCGCATACTGCCAAGGGAGACGACGCAGTACAGCGTGGCATTGCTGGCGTCGACTAGTCGACCCTCGACCGACAGGACACCCTCGTCGAGCAGCTGCAAGGCGGCGTCGAGCGACAGCGTGGGCGACTCGGGAAGCGGTTGCGCCGACGACTGTGGAGACGATCGGGAAGCCGGCTGCGAGGGCGCTTCGTCGGACTTGTCCGCCATGGCCGATCGCTACTACCGACGGAAACCGTTTTGGCGGGGACACACGTGCCCCCCAGGATCCAGCGGCAGGCCGCACAACGGACACGGAGGCCGGCCGGCGGCCAGCACGCGGGCGGCCCGGCTGATGAAGGCTCGCGCCGCTGCGGCATTCATCTGGACCCGCAGCACGTCAGGTCCTTCCTCGGCATCGGTCAGCGGCTCGGGAGCTTCCTCGTCATCTTCGCCGGTCTGGGCATGTGCCTCCACGACGACAAGCCCGGCGTCGCCGTCCCAAGCCAGGCCCATGGCGCCGACCCGAAACTCCTCCTCGATGGGTGCGTCCAGCGGTGCCAGATCCTCCAGCTCGGGAGCCTGCAGGGGAAGGTCGACACCGAGCCGGTGCTGCACCTCGCCGAGCAGTTCCTCCAGTCGCTCGACGAGCACGGCAACCTGCATCTTCTCCAGCGCCACGCTCACTGTCCGGCCTCGCGCTGTCGCCTGCAGGTAGAAGGTGCGCTCCCCTGGCTCGCCGACCGTACCGGCGACGAAGCGCTCGGGCGGGTCGAAGAGGAAGACCTGGCGAGGCATACCCGCAACCCTAGCCAGCGCCGCCCGTGCCACCACCGACGACCGCGTCGCTGCTGGCTGAGCGCGACCTGCGGCGGCGCTTGACCGGGAGCAGGTCATCCACGGCTCCCCCGATGTCGTTGAGCCTGACCAGGAAGGGTCGGGTCGTCGTGTACCGAATGACGGTCAGCGAGCACGGGTCGACGACGATCCGCTGGAACAGGTCGAGGTGCAGGCCGAGTGCGTCGGCCACGATCGACTTGATCACGTCGGCATGCGTGCAGGCCAACCAGGTCGCGTCGGGTCCCAGCCGGTCGTTCCACGCACGGACAGCTGCGACTGCACGTGCCTGGGTCTGCGCCAGGCCTTCTCCCTGTGGACCAGGAAAGACCACCGCCGAAGGATGGTGCTGCACGACCTTCCACAACGGGTTCTTGGCCAAATTCTTCAGCTCCTGCCCCGTCCAGTCGCCGTACCTGGCCTCGCCTAGCTGATCGTC
>Ga0136617_10001373_pt1 | contig 21515 bp, 14 predicted proteins | sample AntDrymUQ3222106_2_FD_129672 | JGI IMG/M metagenome (GOLD analysis project Ga0136617, IMG submission 129672) | Polar desert sand microbial communities from Dry Valleys, Antarctica - metaG UQ322 (21.06) | ecosystem: Environmental > Terrestrial > Soil > Desert | place: Antarctica: Dry Valley...
GTAAGCGGTTACCACTTCCTGGCCTCGTCTTTGTTCGATAGTGTGTGCTCGACCATCCGCAATAACGAACGAGGCATAACCGACGCCGATGGGCTGTTTCCACATCGGCACCAGTCCTGAAGCCGGCCACTCTGTCAAGACCTGAAGTTCTTCGTAGCGGCCATCGCGATTGGGCCCGCGAAAGTTCGTCCAGTAGTTTCTTGAAGCATGAGCGGCGGCAGTCTCTGGTGCGGCAGCGGGAGCGTTTGCGCCGGACCCCGCAGCCACCGGTGACGCAGCGTTCGCCGGTACCGGTAATAATTGGGCCGCATTAGCGGGGGAGGCCGATGGATCACTGGGCGCAGGCGCACCCGATCCTTCCTGTTCAGCGCGATGTTCCTCGAGTGCGGCGTAGTGGGCTTCATTCGCACTGGATCTACGCCACGCTGAAAACAGATAAACGTATCCGACTCCCAACAGCGCTATGCACAGTGTGCCGAGAATCTTCCTGCTCGTGGCGACGTCGCGGCGTGTCCAAAGCATCGCCAGACCCAAAGGAGGTATCAAAACTGACGCCGCAATCAAACCAGTTAGTGACCGGTACCAGGGTGCGGATTCTTGTGGCTCAAACATCTTGAAATCTCCTCCACTAGTTCTGCAAGTAGGTTGTTAGGTTCCTGAGACTCGTAAGCCCCTTAGACTCGCCGCTAACTATGAAACGCTGTCCACCTCAGGTTGTTAACACTTTTCCCCCTGTTGTCACTTAGACGCTGGAGACCGTCAAGTTGTTCCCCTGCCCCCGGGGCCGCTAACTTCCAATGGCATAAAGGTTCTTCTCGCCCCGAACGAAGATGCGTCCGCCAGCGATCGCCGGAGAGGCATAAACCGGTTCACCCACCGAGTTGCTACCAAGAATCTCGTGCTTAGGTCCGGCTTTGACCATGAAAGTGTCGCCGTCCTCACTCGTCAGCAGAATCTTGCCGTCGAAAGCCACGGGTGATGCGGTGAACGTCGCCGGAATCGGAACGCGGCCGCCCTCATATATTAATTCCCCGGTTTTAGCGTTGAGACAAGTGAGAATGCCACGATCTGTTGTCAGATAAAGGTAGTCGCCGTAGAGAAGTGGCGAGGGGACGTAGGCCGTGCCCTTTGAGTGTTTCCAGGCAACGTTCGCGGAATCAGTAAGGTCACCTGCGGCCCCCAGCCGAATTGCCATCACTATTTTCGCTGGAAATCCTGCCGACAAAAACACCACTTCGTTGTTGGCCACCGGGGAAGGGATTGCGTTGCTCTCCACACCCTTGTGGCGCCACAACTCTTTTCCGGTCGCTGGATCGTAGGCAACAATCGCTTCAGTACCGCTCGTGATAAGTTCAGCGCGCTTGGCGGTTCGAACCAATATTGGAGTCGCCCAACTGACCTGCACCTTGCGAAAAGTTTTCCAGACTTCCTTGCCGGTCTTCTTATCGAGCGCGACGATGAACGAGGCCTCTCCGTTTTCCTCATCACACTGCATGACCACAAGGTTGTCATGAAGAACTGGAGAAGTGCCTGTGCCCATGCCCACGGTCCCGAGTTTCCCGAGGTCGGCTTTCCACGCAAGTTTGCCGCTCATGTCATAAGCATAGAGTCCTTCCGAGCCGAAGAATGCATAGACATATTTGCCGTCGGTCGCCGGGGTCGAGGCGGCGAAAGAACTCTTACGATGACGGTTATCGTAAGGTGTGCCCTCAAACGCCGTCTGCTCCCACAGAAGCTTGCCGGTGGTGGCATTAAGACAAATGACCTTGAAAGTGTGTTTGCGATCTGCTCCGATACTGTCCGGATGCAAAAACTCCTTGTCGCCAATCATGTGCTTGACAGCCTTTGCTCCAGGCACGACCGGGCCTTCAATTGCAGTCGTAATGAAGATCTTGTTACCCCAAACGATCGGCGACGAGTGGGAGCGTCCGGCAATAGGCGTTTTCCATTTAATGTTTTTCGTTGCACTCCATTCCGTCGGCAAGTTTTTCTCGGTGGAAACTCCCAAACCGGCGGGACCTCGCCACTGAGGCCAGTTGCCGCCGGACGCATCGACGATGGAGTTAAAAAACGCGACGGTTGAGAGAAGAGTGATAACTGAAACGACACTGGCGCGCCCGAAGAGTTTCATTTGGATTCCTTTTACTGTTTGCTTACTAGTGTCCTGACTCTAGTGGGCTTGTAACAAATAGCAATGTTCTTGTTTCGCAGTCCCGGAGGGACCCAATGTCTATAGACCGGCACTACCCAAGAAATTTCAGAGCTCCGAAGGAGCGAAATATATCGCTTGCGTCACACATAACATTTCGCTCCTCTGGAGCTGACACTATATCTTCGGGCCACCGGTCTATAAACATTCCATCCCTACGGGATTGGATCGTGTGTTAGCTAGGCAACTAGGTCTTCACTTTCCCGTCTTCGTTGACTTAGCCTTAGCATCGGGCGTCTCGCCGAAGGCAAAGAGGTGGCTGACTCCTCGAACGATGACCAGCCCGTCAGAGATTGCGGGGGTCGCCATCATCACCTGGCCCACGGGATTTGTAGCCAGCAGCTCGTACTTTGGCCCAGCCTTAACGACAAAGACTTCGCCGTCTTCGCTCGAGAGGTAAATCTTACCGTCTGAAGCAACTGGTGAAGCGGTGAAGGCACCACCCTTGCCCCCGAGCCGCTCCTGATAGACGCGCTCGCCTGTCTTGGCCTGGTAGGTCGTAAGCACTCCCTGATTTGAAACGATATAAAGCAACTCTCCATAGATAACGGGAGTGGGCATGTAGGGACCGCCCCGCGTTTTGCTCCAGGCAATAAAATCGCTCGATTCCTTACCATTCTTAAGCGAGATATCGCCTGCAGCTCCCGGCCTAATTACATAAATTGGCTGGATAACCCGGTAGCCGGTGGTGACATATATGAGGTCGTGCGCGAAGATCGGTGTCGGTGTTGCGACCTCGGAGTTCGGTCCCAGGCGCCAGAGTTCCTTTCCCGTCACAGGATCATAACCTCGGATGGCCTTGGTTCCGTTGGTTACAAGCTCGGCGCGACTCTTACCCTCATAGACAGTTGGAGTGCTCCACGAAGGAATCTCTTCGCGCGGGGTGATCCACAAGCGCTTACCATTCTTAATGTTGTAGGCTGCGATAAATGAGTTCTTCTGAATATCGGCCTGTACGATAACCATGTTCTTGTAGATGATGGGCGACGCTCCATATTCCCACTGGTAGTCCGGGTCGTAGAACCAGCCTGCGTCAAGCACGCCGAGGTCCTGTTTCCACAGGAGCTTTCCGTTCAGGTCGTAGGCGTAGAGACCATGGGAACCGAAGAGAGCAATGACGTGCTTGCCATCGGTTGCGGGCGTCGAATCAGCATGAGTTGATTTGGGGTGACGTTTTACTTTCGGGAGTCCCTCGTAGGCCGTTCGTTCCCAGAGAATCTTGCCTGTTTGCTTATCGAGAGCGAAAACCTTCCAGATGTGTTTGGGATCGTCCTTCACCGGTGCGACATCGCCGTAAAGGCCGTAGCGCGTCTCGTCTTTTGCGGCGCTGGTGATGGCGGTGGTAACGAATATCTTGTTGCCCCAGACGACCGGGCTCGAATGTGCGAGCCCTGGTATGGCAGTCTTCCAACGAGTGTTGACAGACTTTTGCGCGTCCCAGGTGACCGCGGCTGCCTGTCCTTCGACGACTCCCGAGGCGCTCGGGCCTCGGAACTGCGGCCAGTTTTGGGCGCGAGCGTTGAAGGAAACAAGAAAGAGGCCAAGGAGAAAAAGCGGGATTCGTTTCATGGGAGATCCTCTGGGAATTGTCAGTGGTCAATGGTCAGTAGTCAGTTGTCAGGTTTGTAAAATGCTGGTTGGGTCCAAACTAGTTACGACTGACAACTGACTACTGACAACTGGCTATTCCGGTTGTTTAGTCTCTTCGACTCGCTTGTAGAGTGTCGTATTTGCGCCCTGCTTGAATGTGAAACCAGTGGCCTTGTCACCTTCGACGCTAAAGGCGACGCTGATCCCATCGAAGGCGACAGGCCTGAATGTCGTTTTGTCCACGGCCATCATCGCCAGGGGTTGCTGACCCGCTGGGGTGCCGAATAACTTCCCGTCCCTTAGGCTGAACGCTATCTCAGGGCCCTGCTCAGGCTTATACCTCCCCACGTACGATTGCAGGGTCGCAGGATCAACCTCGAGTGGCGGTAGTGCTCCCGCCTTCTTGAGCATCTCAGCGATCGCGACTTTGTCTTTATCGTTCATAGTCGCAGCGAGAGCCGATGTCAGCGCTTCCGGTTTCGCACCGCCTCTGGCGAGAGCCACCTCGACTAGCGCGGCGTTTCCTTCACGCGCACCTGTAGTCAGGACATCGTTTACGCTGGCCGCGTCCTTCTCCAAGAGCGCTCCCACAGCACCGACATGCTTATTGTTCAGCGCCCAGGTCATGGCCGTGGCGCCGTAAAAAGTGTCTTTCACGCTCACATCAGCGCCACGTGCAATCAAAACTTTTACGACTTCCGTGTGCCCTCTTTCGGCCGCTTTGAATAGCGCAGTGGCGCCGTAGCGAAATTTCGCATTAACGTCGGCGCCCTTGTCGAGCAGCGCTGTGACAAGCGCCACGTCACCCTTGCGCACCGCTTCCCACATCTGATCGTTGAGTTGATGTTGGGCGTTCTGTGCCGGCGCTGGAGACGAAATAAAGAGCAGCACCAACATGAGAAGGATGATCGGGCTTAGCTTCATGAACCCCTCCCCGCTTTTCGGAGTCATCGGTAGATGGTAAATTCAAGAGGTAAAGACAGTCGAGCGCAAGAAAAAACTGAATCGCTGCAACGCAAGTGTACGTATTCTACATCTTTAAGGTTGCAAGCGGGCAGCCTTTCAGGTTCTCGTATATCATTCGATAACCTTTTCGCTCAATATATGATGGAAGTCCAAAATGACTAACCTTCTCTCCACTTATTCGTATTTGTCGCTCTCTCTTTTGCTGTTTGTGCCTGCTACAGCCAGCGATTGGGCCGAATGGCGCGGACCGGCACGCGATGGTGTTTCCCTGGAAAAGAATTTGCCGGTTCGATGGTCGCCATCAGGCGAGAATCTTGCCTGGAAAGCTCCCTACGGCGGACGTTCCGCGCCCATTGTAATGGGTGATCGAATCTTTATCCAGAATTCGGTGGGCAAGGGCGAGACGCTGCAAGAGCGTGTGGTTGCTCTTAATGCCGACACCGGAAAATTACTCTGGGAGCATCGTTTCAATATTTACCTGAGCGACGTGCCGCCACACCGGCTCGGTTGGGCTTCACCGGTTGGTGACCTGGTCACGGGAAATGTCTATATCTTCGGCGGCGGCGGAAATCTAATAGGGTTGAATGCCGACGGAAAAGTTTTATGGCAGCGGTCGCTGGGCGAAGACTTCGGATTGCTCACGACACACGGGGGCCGCACGGTTTCTCCAATCATTGATGGCGACCTGGTTATTATCAGCGGCGTAACTTTCCAGTGGGGACAGCACGGGCGAGGGGCGCACCGCTTCATTGGGTTCGACAAGAAAACCGGAGATACGGTCTGGATCAGCGCCCCCGGCGGGCGACCTTACGACACCACCTATGCAGCGCCCATCATCGCTAACATTAACGGTACACGTTTGCTCATTCAGGGTGCGAGCGATGGTGTGGTCCACGCCATCAAGCCGCAAACGGGTGAGCCAGTTTGGAAATACGAGATTAGCAAGCGCGGCCTCAATACCGGCGTGGTCGTCCACGGTACAACCGCAATCCTGACCCATAGTGAAGAGAACCTGGATTCCAATGAGATGGGAATGATGGTAGCTGTCGATGCCGGATCCAAGGGCGAGATAAAGAAAGAACAAACCAAGTGGACCATTTATGGATGGCAAGGCGGCTTCTCTTCCCCGGTGATCGATGGAGATCGTCTTTACCAGGTTGACAACGGAGCCAACCTTGCGGCTTTTGATGTGAACAGCGGCAAGCAACTGTGGCTGCAAAACCTGGGTACGATTCAGAAAGCCTCGCCTGTCCTCGCCGACGGGAAACTGTATGTAGGAACAGAGAACGGAAAGTTTTTCATTCTCAAGCCGACTGCCACAGGCGCAGAGATTCTGGATCAGGATCAACTTGGCACCCCGACCGAGCCCGAGTCGATAATCGCATCAGCAGCGGTTTCTAACGGCCGCGTTTATTTCGTCAGTGACACAAACATCTACGCCATTGGCAAGAAATCTCAGTCGCAACCTGGGCCACCGTTGATAGTGAATCCACTGTCGGCGGCCGCGAATTCGGTGGCTCATGTGCAAGTTGTACCGACCGAGTTGATTCTCAGGCCGGGAGACAAGGTGAAGTTCAACGTTCGACTTTTTGATGAGCGAGGTGTATTCATCCGCGAAGAATCCGGCGCTTCCTGGACTCTCGACAACTTAAAAGGCTCAATCGCAAATGATCAACTTGCAGTCGCAACCGATCCTATAGCCCAGGCGGGCCTGGTGAAGGCGACGGTGGGTGGAATCACGGGCACCGCCGGAGTGCGTGTTTTCCCGCCGCTACCATGGAACGAAAACTTTGACGCACTGGCGATAAATACTATTCCGCCAACCTGGGTTAATAGCACTTTGAAATTTACGATGCGTGAAATGGATGGCAACAAGGTGCTGGTCAAGACGACGGAGGGTTCTTCACTCCTGAGCCGCGCTCGCGCCTACTTTGGGCCTTCAGACCTTGCGAACTACACCGTTGAAGCCGACGTCCTTGGGACCCAGAAGCGGCGACAACAGGGCGATGCGGGTGTGATTGCGCAGCGTTACGTGCTGGCGATCTACGGCAACAGCCAGATGCTGCACCTGGAGCCCTGGCAACCCGAAACCGCACGCACGGTCAGTGTTCCTTTTGCCTGGAAGCAGGATAGGTGGTACCGCTTGAAGCTTCAGGTCGAGAATCTGCCTGACGGCAAAGTGCGCGCGCGCGGCAAAGCCTGGCCGGCGCCGGAGAACGAACCATCAGCGTGGATGATCGAACGAATTGATCCGATTCCCAACCGCCAGGGCGCGCCCGGTATTTTCGGTAACGGGCTGGCGGAAATCTATTTTGATAATTTGAAGGTGTACGCAAACAAATGACAGTCCAAAGTCCAAAGTCCAAAGTCCAAAGTCCCGGTTTTCACAGCGGTAGTAGTCATTCGGCGGTTAACAAGAGCCGTTTACGGTGGCTTCTGCCGTGTGCCCTCCTTCTGCTTACTGCCTTCTGCCTCCTGCCTCCTGCCTCCTCCGTCGAGGCTTCCGATCCGGGTACAAACGACTGGCCCATGTGGGGCGGGACCCCCGATCGCAACATGATTTCCAACATGAAGGGACTGCCCACAAGTTGGGATGTGAAGACGAAGAAAAGCGTTAAGTGGGTAGCCCTGCTGGGCTCGCAGACCTACGGCAACGTCGTTGTTTCAGGCGGTAAGGTCTTCGTAGGGACTAATAACGAGGCGAACCCGTCTTACGATCCTTCGATCAAGGGCGATAAAGGCATTCTGATGGCCTTCAACGAGGCGGACGGTGAGTTTCTTTGGCAGATGGTCCACGACAAGCTGGCCGCCGGCCGCGTCAATGATTGGCCCTACCAGGGTGTCGCTTCGTCGCCACTGGTTGAAGGAGATCGTGTCTACTACGTTTCAAATCGCGCGGAGTTGGTGTGCCTCGATACGCAGGGTTTCCGCGACAAGGAGAACGACGGCCCGGTTAACAATGAAAAGTTGGCCGGCGAGAGAAATGCCGACGTCGTCTGGAGTTTCGACATGATTGAAGAGGTGGGTTCCCTTCCGCACAATCTGGCAAACTCATCCCCAGTGGCTCACGGCGATCTCATCTTTATCAGCACGTCGAATGGGCAGGACGAGAGTCATGTAAATGTCCCGTCACCGAAAGCCCCGGCGATTATTGCGGTGAACAAGAAAACCGGCAAGCTTGTTTGGGAAGATAATTCTGTGAACGAGCGTATCCTGCACGGGCAGTGGAGCTCTCCGACCGTCGGAACAATTGGTGGTGTAGTGCAAGTGATCCACGGGCAAGGCGACGGCTGGATTCGCGGTTACGAAGCGCTGACAGGCAAAAAGCTCTGGGAGTTTGACCTTAACCCGAAAGACTCCGTCTGGCCGAAGACGCGCAATGAAGTGATCTCCACCCCCGTGGTTTATGAAGACAAGGTGTACATCGCCAATGGTCAGGATCCGGAACACGGAGAGGGCGTCGGCCACATGTATTGCATCGATCCAACCAAACGCGGCGACATTACCAAGACAGGAATGGTGTGGCATTACGACAAGATTCGCCGATCAATTTCCACCCCCGCGATTAAAGACGGCATCGTCTACCAGGCGGACTTCAGTGGCTTCCTGCACGCGCTCGACGCAAAGACTGGTCAGGTTCATTGGACACATGACCTCTTCGCCGCCGTGTGGGGCTCTCCGATGCTCATCGATGGAAAACTATACCTTGGTGACGAAGACGGTGACGTCGTGATCATCCAGGAAGGAAAGACTAAGAAGGTTATCAGCGAGATAAACATGGGTAGTTCTGTTTACTCCACACCTGTGCCCGCGAACGGCGTGATGTACATTTCAAATCGAAACCAGCTCTACGCTCTGGCGGAGATTCCGCAAGCAAAGCCTGCGGCCGCGCCAAAATGAGGTTTTCTCGGTCAGCACGAGCGAAGCGAGTGGGAACATGCCTGAAAGGTATGAAGTTAGTAGCCGGGGGCAACGCCCCCGGTAAGCGAAGGTTTCAGTCCCGACCCTGGAAGGTCGCAGTCTCGACGGATGACATCATGCAGGTTGAATCTTTGTTTGGCTCGGTGCGACCCTTTCAGGGTCGGGAAGCTTTACAGTTTTCCGGGGGCGTTGCCCCCGGCTATTGACTTCGTCCCTTTCAGGGACAAACAGGGACAAACCGAATTGGTTTCGAATGTACCAGCCGCGGAGTCCTACGCGCTTGTCCTAGCTACTTTGTTCCGCGCCTGCGGAGCTTCTCAAAATCCATGAAACACTTATTGATTCTTTGCTTGTTGCTCTTCTTATCAACAGTAACCGCTCCGGCTCAAAACTGGCCCTCGTTTCGCGGCACCAATGCTTCGGGAGTGGCTGACGGCAGTAAACCTCCCAATACCTGGAACGCTGAGAAGTCGCAAAACGTTTTCTGGAAGGCTGCCATCCCGGGATTGTCTCACTCCAGTCCGATAGTCTGGGCCAATCGCGTCTTTGTGATCACTGCCATTAGCAGTGATCCGAAAGCGAGTTTCAACGCCAAAGACCGAGGCATCGGTCTGGCCGACGACAGCGTGAAGCACACGTGGAGGATCTACGCCCTCGACAAGACAACCGGTCGCCTAGTCTGGGAGAAGACAGCCTATGAAGGTGTGCCGAGGGCTAAACGGCACGTCAAGGCCACGCAGGCTAATTCCACACCAGTTACGAATGGTAAATACGTCGTCGCGCTCTTCGGTTCCGAAGGATTGGTTTGCTACGACGTGAATGGCAAGTTGATCTGGAAGCAGGATCTGGGAGTCTTGAACCCCGGTCTCTGGGATGACCCGTCTTCCTCTTGGGGTCACGCAGCCAGCCCAATCATCTACCGCGACTGGGTCATTATTCAGGCGGACGGACACAAACAATCTTTCATCGCGGCTTTCAATCTCAAAGATGGCAAGCAAGCATGGCGGGTGGAACGCGGTGAAATCACTTCCTGGGCCACGCCGACCATTCATGAAACTAAAGCACGTACGGAGCTGATTGCGAATGGCGGGCACTTCATTCGCGGTTACGATCCTCTGACCGGCAAGGAGCTCTGGCGTTTCTCAGACGACAACACCCAGGTCAAGATGCAGGCTCCGCTGGTAGCTCACGGACTTATTTTTATTACCGGGGGCTACCCGCCCGGGCGCGCGATGTATGCGTTCCGCTCAGGCGCCGTCGGTGACATCTCGCTTAAGCCTGGTCAGGAGACTAACGATTTTATTGCCTGGCGTTCCAGCAAAGGCAGCCCGTACACGCCGACACCCATCGTCTACGGCGACTTGCTCTACACCTGTGCTGATAACGGAGTGTTAAGCGCCTACGACGCCAAAACCGGTGAGTTGGTTTACCAGGAACGGCTGCCTAGTTCGTTCAGCGCCTCGCCCGTGGCCGCGGATGGAAAGCTGTATCTGGCCAGCCAGGATGGCGATGTCTTTGTCGTTAAGGCCGGACGCAAGTTCGAGCTGTTGGCCACAAATGCGATGGGACAGCCGCTGATGGCAACGCCAGCGATCTCCGACGGACTGCTAATCCTGCGTACTGATAACTACATTTATGCAATCGGGGAACGTAAGACGGCAAGAAAGCCTAACTCAGGAGAACAAAGACGTAGTTGAAAAGTTCAACCTTTAGCTTGCTGCGTGCCCCGCCGAGCAAGCTAAAGCTCGAACTCTCAACTGCTTGACTCCAGATGAAGTTAAGAACGTAGACGATGCAGCAATTCGACTTCAAACCCAGAACTCGCGTGATCTTTGGCGCCGGCGCAATCGAACGCCTCGGCGAATTGGCGCGCGAACTGAACTTTCGTCGCACCTTACTCGTTGCCGACCGGGGTCTGGTTGCCTCCGGTCATGTGGACGAAGCGTTGATGCCGCTGCGGCTGGCAGGAATTGAGGTTGCCGGCTTTCATGAGTTCGAAGTGAATCCTGATACGCGAATGGTCGAGGCCGGACGCGGGTTTGCGGAGCCGCGCGATATCGATTCGATCATCGGTTTAGGAGGCGGCAGCTCACTCGATTGCGCAAAAGGAATCAATTTTCTCCTGACCAACGGCGGCGAGATGCGCGATTATTTGGGCTACGGCAAGGCAACACAACCGCTGCTGCCGATGATTGGCGTTCCCACTACGTCCGGAACCGGAAGCGAAGCCCAAAGTTATGCCTTGATTTCCGACGCACAAACACACGTCAAGATGGCTTGTGGTGATCCGAAAGCTGCGTTTCGGATTGCCCTCCTCGATCCCGCGCTGACTATCTCCCAACCACGCAGCATCACGGCAACCTCGGGCTTTGATGCCATCGCACACGCGGTTGAAACTTACGTTACGACTAAACGCAGCGGCTTATCGGAGTTCTTTTCCCGTGAAGCGTGGCGATTGCTGGAGTCCAACTACGAAATCGTTCTTGAACAACCCGATAATCTGGAAGCACGCGGTGCGATGCAGCTCGGATCCTTTTTCGCAGGTATGGCTATTGAGAATTCCATGCTCGGCGCCACCCACGCCTGTGCCAACCCGCTGACGACTCATTACAGCACGGTGCACGGTGCGGCCCTGGCGATGCTGCTTCCTTCAGTCGTGCGCTGGAATGGCGCGGTCGCCGCTGATCGTTATGCCGATCTGGTGCGATCGTCCCGTGTTCAAACCGGTGCTGCCGGCATTGCTCCGACCGAGACACTGGCCCAAAAACTGGAAGAACTCGCGTCTTTTGGCGCATTGCGCCGCAGCTTGAGCGCGGCCGGCGTTCCAGCAGCGGATTTACGCATGCTTGCTGCCGAGGCTGCCGAACAATTGACTGGAACGTTTAATCCGCGGCCGTTTGATCAGGCAGGCGCCTTGGAGGTTTACGAGCAGGCGTATTTGTGAGCAAGGTGGTGACGAAAAGAACCGATCCACGAAACCAAGGTTCGTGTGATTTCGTGGATCGTCTTAGCCTTTCCTTTATTTACAATCGTTTTTGGACTGTATGAACACTGACAGAACTGAATCGACATCATTACAAACAGGAGGAAGAATAGTGCGGTCTCATTTGTTTTTTGTAGCTCTATACTTTTGTTTTTTGCTATCCCCACTGCGCGCGCAGGACACGCCTGCGGACAACTGGTCGCAGTTTCGCGGTAATCACCGGCTCACGGGTGTCTCACAATCTGCGGTTCCAACCACTTTGAAACTTCTGTGGACTTACGAAGCAGGTGAATCGATCGAGTCTTCGGCAGCTATTATTGGCGGGACGGTTTTCGTGGGTTCGCAAAAAGGCGAACTCATTGCACTCAGTCTCGAGAATGGCTCCGTCTACTGGAAGTTTTCGACCGGCTCACCGATTGGCGAATCGTCACCGGCTTTCAGCGCCGGTGTGGTCTACATCGGAGACCTCGGCGGCTGGATAAACGCTATCAATGCTTCCACTGGCCAGAAACTATGGGCCTATAAGACAGGTGGGGAGATCAAATCGTCACCGGTGGTAGCGGGAGATCGAGTGTTAATTGGTTCATACGATCAGCACCTTCACTGTCTCTCGACGCGAAACGGATCACTTTTGTGGAAAGTGAGAACAAACGGGCCAGTCCATTCAACTCCGAGCATCTCAGGCGGGCAGGCATACATTGCCGGCTGTGATGAAGTTTTTCGCGCGATTCGCATTTCTGATGGCCGGGAGGTATTCACAGTCACTTCCGGCGCTTACACCGGAGCTTCGCCCGCACTGAGAGACGAGGCAGCTTACTACGGAACATTCGACAATGAAGTGTTAATGGTCAACCTTAAGGACCGCAGCATCGATTGGCGCTATCAGCATCCCCAACGCAAGTTTCCCTTTTACTCATCCGCCGCAGTCTTTCAGGACCGAATCGTCGTAGGAGGTCGCGACAAGATGGTCCACGGCTTAAATGCCGCAGGCAAAGGCGTCTGGACATTCACCACTCAAGCGCGCGTTGAATCTTCTCCGGCCATCGCCGGTGAGCGCGCGTTCGTTGGTTCGAATGATGGACGTTTCTATGTTTTGAATCTCACCACGGGAGCCAAGCTCTGGGAGTTTACTGCCGGCGCCCCCCTATCCGCCTCACCGGCGATTGCCCGAGGCCGTATCGTCATCGGCGCGCAGGATGGACGGCTTTATTGCTTTGGCTGATCCGATGGAGCGCGGGCATCCTGCCCGCATAGCGTGCGTCAGCACGCTCCGGGGCTTCGCGTTCATTCAAGCTTGATTCTCATCGCACCTTGCCTTTCGCGCTTGGCGCTCAATGCGGGCAGGATGCCCGCGCTCCATGCGCAGCCAGATTGACTTGCCGGTGCGTTTCGGCATAGAAGTGTTTTGTCCAAAATCCAAACCAGACGAGGCAAGTTAAATATGAAGAAGCGCGTTCTTTCTTCCGGCCTGCTCGCTGCTTTGCTGACAATTGCAATGGCGTGCATGCAAGCACCGACAACTAATCAAACTGCAAGCACCAACCCCCCGGCAGCAACAACTGCAGCGCTTCCCCCAGAACTAAAACTTGGACTGGAGAGCATCAGCGGCGACACGATCATGCAACATACGAAGTTGCTTTCGTCCGATGAGTATGAAGGCCGTGGGCCGGGAACGAAGGGTGAAGAGCTCGCGGTCAAATATCTGACTGAACAATTTCAGAAGCTGGGGCTCAAACCCGGCAATCCCGATGGCACCTATGTGCAAAAGGTTCCCCTAGCCGGTTTCATAGCTCAGCCCACTGCTTCTTTTGCGGCCGGCGCCAAAAAGATCGATCTGAAGTTTCCTCAAGACTACGTTGCTGTCTCGCGTCGATTTGTGCCTGAGTCGAAGGTTGAGAATTCCGATATCGTTTTTGTCGGCTATGGCGTGGTCGCGCCCGAATACGGTTGGGACGATTACAAGGGCGTGGATGTGCGCGGCAAGACCATTGTCATGTTGATCAACGACCCGGCCGTGCCTGATGCGACAGATCCTTCAAAGCTTGATGAGAAGATGTTTAAAGGCAAGGCGATGACTTACTACGGTCGCTGGACCTACAAATATGAGATCGCTTCCGAGAAGGGGGCTGCGGCGGCCATTATCATTCACGAAACGGGGCCGGCGGGCTATCCCTATGAAGTGGTTTCGGGAAGCTGGTCGCGCGAGAATTTCGATATTCAACGGCCAGACAAAAATATGGGTCGTCCTGCTATCGAATCATGGATTACCACAGACCGCGCCAAAGAACTCTTCACTGCAGGTGGCCAGGACTTCGATGCGCTCAAGAAGGCGGCCGTCAGCAAAGAATTCAAACCCGTGACACTCAATGCCAAGGCCAACTTCGATCTCAAAAACACTTTGCGCGAGATCAATTCCATGAACGTGGTCGCCAAAATTGAAGGTTCCGACGCGGCGCTCAAAAACGAGTACGTCGTCTACACAGCTCACTGGGATCACCTGGGGCGCGACCCTAAGCTGCAAGGGGATCAAATCTATAACGGCGCGCTCGACAACGCATCGGGCACCGCCGCACTCCTGGAGATCGCCGAAGCCTTTACAAAACTCGCAACGCCGCCCAAGCGCTCAGTCCTTTTCCTGGCCGTCACAGCCGAAGAAAAGGGCTTGCTGGGTGCGAAGTACTACGCCACAAATCCGCTTTATCCCCTAAACAAGACACTTGCCAACATCAACATGGATGGCGTCAATCAATGGGGCCGAACCAGAGATATCACGATGGTCGGTGACGATAACAGCATGCTCATCGATTTGCTACGCGAGACGGCAGCTGCTCACAATCGCATTGTCAATCAAGATCCTGAACCTGAGAAAGGTTTTTACTACCGTTCCGATCATTTTGAATTCGCCAAAGTAGGCGTACCCGCGCTTTACACCGATTCGGGCATCGACTACATCGGTAAAGATGCGAACTACAGCAAGCAAAAACGCGACGAGTACACGGAGAAGGACTACCACAAGGTATCTGATGAGATAAAACCTGACTGGGACCTGGCGGGCGCGGTTGAGGACGCTCAACTTCTCACCACAATCGGTTATCGCGTCGCGCAGGGCGAGAAAGCTCCCCAATGGAAACCCGGTTCGGAGTTTAAGGCGAAACGTGACGAGACGATGAAAGGCGCTCAGTAGCGTTCAGTTCCGGGTAGGTTGCACTGAGATGGCGACCGGGCTCGCCGATAACAACGATAAAACCCCCGGCGAAATATTCCACCGGAGGCTTTATCAGTCTCAGTTACTTGCGAACTGTGGACTAGTAACGCGAGCCGCCGTTGCGACCGCCGCCACGATCTTCGCGGGGCTTGGCTTCGTTGACGTTCAGCGCCCGTCCGCCCAGATCCTTACCGTTGAACTGCTGGATAGCAGCAGCGCCTTCTTCCTTCGTTGACATCTCAACGAAGCCGAAGCCGCGTGACCGACCTGTTTCGCGGTCTTCAATCAAGGATACGCTTTCGACCGTGCCCGCTTGCGCGAACAGTGTCTTCAGCTCCTCGCGTGAAGTTTCGAACGCGAGATTACCGACATAAAGTTTCGTAGTCATAGTTCTTTACCTTTTCCCTGATGGGATTTTCCCCTCCGAACTTTTCCTTTGGGGACTTAACAGAAGCCGCATGCGGAACATGGTAGCTTCCCAATTTGCTAAGGACGTTGGGATTTACATATCCATGCCGCCGGGCATTGCCCGTGGCTTATCATCTTCCTGTAGCTCAGAAATAAGGGCCTCGGTTGTCAGCATTAAGCCCGCAATGGATGCGGCGTTTTGCAATGCGCAACGCGTGACTTTCGCGGGATCGATAATCCCCGCGGCCACAAGGTCCTCAAAAGTTTCAGTGGCGGCGTTGTAGCCGAAGTTGGCGTCTTTGTTAGCGCGAACTTTCTCTACTATTACCGCGCCTTCTTTGCCGGCGTTTTGTACGATCTGACGCAATGGCTCTTCAAGTGCGCGCTTCACGATGTTGACGCCAATTTGCTCATCGGGATCCCCGGTGTTCTCACCATCTTCGTCCGCTTCAAAGATTATGAACTTGTCCAATGCCTTCGCGGCACGAATTAGGGCGACGCCCCCGCCGGCCACAATGCCTTCTTCAACAGCCGCGCGAGTCGCATTCATAGCGTCTTCGACGCGCGCTTTCTTTTCTTTCAATTCCATTTCAGTGGCCGCGCCCACGCGAATCACTGCGACTCCTCCAACCAGTTTCGCGAGTCGCTCCTGGAGTTTCTCGCGGTCGTAGTCTGACGAGCTATCTTCAATTTGGGCCTTTAGCGTTTTCACGCGACCCTTTAAGTCGTCCGTGTTGCCGGCGCCATCGATGATGATCGTGTCGTCTTTGTTGATCGTCGCCTTCTTAGCGCGTCCCAGGTCTTCGACTTTGACGTTCTCGAGTTTGATGCCCAAGTCTTCACTGATGACTTTGCCGCCGGTCAGAATCGCAATGTCCTGCAGCAACTCCTTGCGTCGATCGCCAAAGCCTGGCGCTTTGACCGCCACCACGTTGATCGTGCCGCGCAATTTGTTGACAACCAGTGTTGCCAGGGCCTCCCCTTCAACATCTTCCGCGATAATCAGAATCGGCTTGCCCAACTTGGCGACCTGCTCAAGAATCGGCAGCAAGTCTCTCATCGAAGAAATTTTCTTCTCGCTCAGCAGAACCACTGGATTCTCGAGGACGGCTTCCATCTTTTCGGCGTCGGTGATGAAGTAAGGCGACAGGTAGCCGCGATCAAACTGCATCCCTTCGACAAATTCCAAATCCGTCTCCATGGTCTTTGCGTCTTCAACCGTAATCACTCCGTCTTTGCCGACCTTCGCCATCGCTTCGGCAATCAACTCGCCGATAGCCGCATCGCCGTTGGCCGAAATCGTACCGACCTGGGCAATCATGTCGCCCGCGACTGGCTTCGACAGCTTTTTGATCGCCTCAGTCGCGCGCTCAACTGCTTTGTCGATGCCGCGCTTCAAGGCCATCGGGTTTGCACCCGCGGCGACGGTTTTCACACCTTCGCGGTAAATCGCCTGCGCCAGCACGGTGGCAGTGGTGGTACCATCGCCAGCAACGTCGCTGGTCTTCGACGCTACCTCGCGCACCATCTGTGCGCCCATGTTTTCCATTGCGTCTTTGAGGTCAATCTCTTTCGCCACAGTCACACCATCTTTGGTGATCGTCGGGCTGCCATAGGATTTACCGAGAACGACGTTGCGTCCTTTGGGACCAAGGGTGATTCTCACCGCGTCGGCGAGTTGATTGACGCCACGCAGAATTGCCGCCCGAGACTCTTCACCATGAACTATTTGCTTTGCCATAATTTTTATCTTTTCTCCTAAACCAAAACTGTGTTCCACCTCGGACAATTAGCCACAGATGAACACAGAAGGACATGGATAAAGCCAGGTTGATATGTGTTCATATCTGTTTGTTTCCGTGTTCATCTGTAGCTCAAACTATTTGGCGCTCTTTTTGCCGCCAGCTGCAGCACCGGCGCGCGTAATGATTCCGAGAACCTCATCCTCGCGCATAATCAACAGGTCTTCACCGTCGATCTTGATTTCCGAACTGCTGTACTTGCCAAAGAGGACTCGGTCGCCCTTCTTAACATCCAATGGCTGGCGCGTTCCGTCTTCCTTGTATTTTCCCTCTCCGGCCGCGATTACTTCGCCCTCCTGGGGTTTTTCTTTCGCGCTGTCGGGGATGATGATGCCGCCGCGAATCTGCTCGCCTTCGTCAATGCGCTTCACGATCAGGCGGTCATGTAATGGTGTGATATTAGTCTTCATAATCTGATTATCTTCCTTTGGGCTTTCTAAGTTCCCCACCGGCTAAGCTCGCCAGACACTGGTCCGGAGACTGGTTGGGGAATCTAAAGACGCCCGGGCTTTTAGTGATTGAGCTGTGGATTATCAGGTAATCTGGAAGATCCCAGAGGAGCTGAGAGCGGAGTAAGCTGGACTCGGTTCGACACTCACCTTACGCTAACGTTCTCTATATGTCAAGTGCAGGATATATTTTGTATCGGGAATAGTTCTTGGAACTAGTTGATGATGACCAGTTAGATTCGTAACTCAACCTCCGCTCGGCTTTGGCGCCATTGTGAGGCGGTGCTCTGCCCCGCCGTTAGTAGGCTTTACGGTTTGCACTACCTGAACACATTCAATTAAAGTGTTCGCCATCTCATCATGCGCAGAGTCGCTGTAGCATTCAGGAGGCGTCATGAATTCGCCTGAGCCGCAACGGATGCTTTTGCATTACCGATTGGCGGGCAAGATTGACAGTGGTGGCATGGGTGAGGTCTACAAGGCTGAGGACACCAGGCTCGGGCGCACTGTGGCCATCAAACTTCTGCTGGCTGCTGTCAATCAGAAACCCTTGGCCCGGCGCCGCTTTCTCCAGGAGGCACAATCAGCCTCAGCCCTCAATCATCCAAACATCGTAACCATTTACGCCATTGAAGAAGCTGACGGCCTCGATTTCATCGTGATGGAGTTTGTGGAGGGGCAGAATGTTAAAAGCCTGATTAACCGCGACGGGGCACTGCCCCTCACGCGGCTGGTTGATATCGGGATTCAGACGGCTGACGCTCTTGAAGCGGCGCACGAAATCAACCTCATCCACCGCGACATCAAATCCGCGAACATTTTGGTCACTCCGCGCGGCCAGGCAAAGGTGCTTGATTTCGGACTGGCAAAACTAATTCGCACGGTGGCTGATAGGGTCGATGGCGACGCGCCCACGCTGACGAACCTGACTGACGAAGGAACTGTGCTGGGGACCGCGGCCTATATGTCTCCGGAGCAAACTCGCGGACTAGTCCTCGACGCACGTTCTGATATCTTTTCGCTCGGCTGCGTCCTCTATGAGGCGGCCACACGATCGCTGCCCTTTGCTGGTCCCAGCATGCTTGCCATCATGCACGCCATTGCGACGACCGACCCGCTGTCGCCCAGCCGCGTCAGACCGGAACTGCCGCGTGAATTCGATTTGATCATCGAGCGGGCGCTGGCTAAAGACAAAGAGAGACGTTATTCGTCAGCGGCTGAGATGGCCCAGGCCTTGAGGAGCTTGCGCGCAACCCTCACGGGGGATTGGCTGGGTATCCCGATCGTCTATGACAAAGATTTCGTCGAAGCGTCTGCCGCTCCATTTGTGGGCAGAGGTTCGGAGTTAAGCAAGCTGGAAGGGTTTCTGCAGCAGGCAATTGACGGCAGCGGTCGCGTAGTGTTCATCAGCGGCGAGCCGGGCATTGGTAAGACTTCCCTTTCGGACGAATTTCTCCGCCGCGCCCGCGCACGCTTTCCGGGTTTGTCAGTTTCTCGGGGACGTTGCGTCGAACAGTATGGCACCGGCGAAGCCTATCTGCCGTTTCTGGATGCCATCGGCGCATTACTAACGGGACCGGCGCGGGAGCGACTGGCGGCGGTAATGCGAACCTCCGCGCCGACTTGGTGCTCGCAGTTGCCCGTCGCTTTCGCTTCCAGCGGGTCTCTCGAAAAGTTGCAACAGGAAACGATTGGCGCGACTAAGGAACGGATGATGCGCGAAATGGGAGACGCGCTCGGTATCTTTGCTGTCACTTCCCCGGTGGTCTTACTGCTCGAAGACTTGCACTGGGCTGACCCTTCCAGCGTGGATCTGCTCCGGCATTTGTCCCAACGCATCGGCAACCAACGTGTGTTGATTGCCGGCACGTTCAGACCCGAGGACATTGAACGGAGCAATCATCCGCTCAAGAGCTACAAAGCCGAGATGCAAGCGCACAAGTTGTGCGAGGATCGCCCTCGATTCGCTCAGTCCCGACCATATTCAGGATTACCTCAATGCGACGTTTGGGCCGCACATTTTTCCGCCCGAGTTTGCCGCACACATTCACGATAAGACCGAAGGGCACCCGCTGTTTGCCACGAACCTTCTGCAGTATCTGCACGAACGTGGCGACATTGCAAAAACGAATGAACACTGGTCTTTGAGCCGGCCGCTCTCAGAGATGGAGCTGGGAATTGCCGGAAAGCGTGCGCAGCATGATCAGCAAGAAAGTGGACTCGCTCGGAGAAGAAGAGCGACGCGCCCTGGAGTACGCCAGTGTCGAAGGGCAGGAGTTTCTGTCTACCGTGGTTGCCGGTCTGCTCGGTGTCGACGAAGTTGATCTCGAGGAACTGCTCGCTCGAATCGAGAAGACTCATCGACTGATCGTGACCCGCGGAGAAGAAGAATTACCTGACGGATCGCTCGCGACCAGCTACCGCTTCGCCCACGCGCTCTACCAGAATTTTCTTTACGGCGGTCTGGTAACCAAACGAAGAGTGATGCTGCACCGACAGGCTGGCGAACAATTGGCCCAACACCACGGAAAGCGCGCTCCGCAGATCGCCACGCAACTCGCTCTGCATTTCGAACGCGGACGCGACTTTGCTCGTGCGGTGGAGTTTCTGATCCATGCGGGAGACAACGCGACCACCCTTTATGCGAACGCCGAAGCCGCTGATCACTACACCCGTGCTCTGAGTTTGGCGGAAAAGCTGCCTGACGTAGCGCAGGCTGAAACGAGAGTGGCCCTCTACGGGAAGCGTCGCGCCACCAATATGGCGCTAAGCCGCTTTGGCCAATCCGTCGACGACTATGTAAGCATGCTCAAACATCAGGAGGTTTTCGACTCCCCCGAGAAGCAGGCCGCGGGGCTTAACGCCCTGGCGACGACGTTGTTCTTTTCTCACCGCCTTGAGGAGATGGAGGCCGGCGCTGATGAAGCGCTTGCCGCCGCCAAGCTCGCTGAAAGTGAGACGCTGCGTCTGGACACGATGGGTCTGATGGCGCTCAAACACGCAGCTTACGGGGAGCTGGCGCTCGGACGCCCGATTCTTGACGAGGTAATCAGAAGTGCCCGGGCCATCAATCACAAACCGGCGCTGCTGACGGGATTGACCTGGCGCGGTTGTCTCTATTTCTTCCAGACTGAATATAAGCGCGCAATCGAATGTGAGCAGGAAGCAGGAGAACTCGCCTCGAAGTTGCGCGATGGATTCCTCTTCTTAACGTCGATGTTTTTTCTCGGCCTCTCGAAGGGAAATCTCGGACACATGTCGGAGGCTATTGCTACGCTCGAAGAGGCAATCCAGATGGCGGGCCGCAACGGTGATCGTTTCTGGTTTCCGCGAATGCCAAATTGTATCGGCTGGATGCACCGCGAGCTGCAGGACTTTGAGGGCGCACTCAAACACGATCAGGAAGGCTTGAGAGTTGCACGCCAGTATCACGTGCTTGAGGCAGAGGCAAATTCATTAATCAACCTCAGTATCGACCATACCTACGAAGGTAAAGCTGAGGAGACGATTTCGGCGTTTCGCGAAACTCGCGAGATCTTTGAGCGTGACGCCTGGTTCCGCTGGCGCTACAACATTCGTCTGGAAGCAGCAACCGCGTGGCATTGGTTGCGGCAAGGCGACCTGGAGAAGGCCGGCGAATTCGCTCAGCGACTGCTCGATACCGCGAACCAACATGAGGTGCACAAGTACATGGCCGAGGGCCACAGGCTGAGGGCGCAGATCGCAATTGCCGCAAGCGATCCGGCTACGGCGGAGGCGGAATTTGCCGCCGCGCTTGGCCAATTGCATCGATATCCGGCGCCCCTGGTCGCCTGGAGAACATACGCCGATCTTGGCCGCTTGCAATCAGAACGGGGGGATCTGACCGCTGCGCAATCGGCGTTCACCCAAGCCGCCGAGATTGTTAAGGCGTGTGCTGCAAACGTTACCGATGATAATTTGCGCGCAACCTTCCTGAACTCCACAGCGGTGCGCGAGGTAA